>JACCDH010551220.1_pt1 | contig 28437 bp, 24 predicted proteins | sample 7442481 | NCBI WGS metagenome assembly JACCDH01 (sample SAMN15323433, study PRJNA562643) | freshwater metagenome | isolation source: river surface water | place: USA:Blue River Watershed | collected 2017-08-15 | reverse complement strand
TGCGCTACAAAAACCGTCGTGCAGTTCTAAGACAAGCACTAGAGAGTTTGGGATTTAAAGTTGAGTTTTCTGAAGCGGGACTTTATTTATGGTGTAGCCGCGGTGAAGAGGATTGGCAAACCGTTGCCTGGTTCGCAGATCGTGGGGTGTTGGTAACTCCTGGGAGTTTCTATGGGGATAAAGGTGCGCGTCATGTTCGTATCGCCTTGACCGCAACCGATGAAAAAATAAATGAAGCCGCGAAACGTCTGAGCGCCTAAATTAAAATGGTTACTAAAGGGATTTTGCTAGTTGGTGGAAAAGGTACTCGTTTAGCCCCTTTAACCAATAACACTCCAAAGCCAATGTTGCGGGTGGCAGGAAAGCCAGTTACCGAGCATCAAATTGTTAAGGCACGCAACTCCGGAATTACAGAGCTGGTGCTGGCAACCTCTTATTTGGCAGAGGTTTTTGAGCCTTACTTTGGTGATGGTTCAGAGTTTGGAATCTCCATTACCTATGCTGTTGAAGAGACACCACTTGGGACTGGTGGCGCTATCGCAAACGCTGCAAGAAAATTGAACTTAAGAGATGATGATTCAGTCGTAATCTTTAATGGTGATGTATTAAGCGGCCACAATCTCGATGACCAGATTTCGATGCATGAAAAATCAAACTCCGATGTGACCCTTTATTTGACCAAAGTTCAAGATCCACGGGCTTATGGTTGTGTTCCAATTGACCAACAAGGTCGAGTACAGAGCTTTTTAGAGAAGATGGAAAATCCCATCGCAGACACCATCAACGCAGGTTGCTACATTTTTCGCAACCGGGCCATTAACCAGATTCCAAATGGACAAGTTGTAAGCGTTGAGAGAGACACCTTTCCAAAGCTACTCTCTGAGGGTTTCAACTTATTTGGTTATCTAGATAATAATTATTGGATTGATATGGGCACTCCACATTCATTTATTAAAGCCTCAAAGGATTTGATTCTTAAACCAGAGTTATCGACCGCAACCAACGGAGTGGTAAACGATTATCTAATTGGTTCTAATGCCAAGATTCATCCCAGTGCCCGGATTGGAGAGGGCTCGACAATCGGGGATGGCGTTCAAATTCAAGAAAACTGCATAATTTATGGCTCGATGATCTCCAGCTCGGCAACTATCGGGGCGGGCAGTGAGGTGCGAGATAGTTACATCGCTGCTGGCAAAGAGATTCCACCCAACAGCAAACTCATCGGCCAAATAATCGGCGAATAAACTCAAAATCGCAGTAATTGAGAGATATCTCAACAAAATACCCCCAAAAATCTTAATTTTTACCCAGATTTTTGGACTCCGCGGCTTGACTCCAGGGAATAACACGCGTGTAATTCTCCCCATTGGGCCCGCCGTAAGGTGTGGGCCACTGTCATAGGAGTATTGCTAATGACTGATGCTCGTCGCATAGAGCAGACTTTCATTCCCGGTCCAAGCATCCAATTGGGTAATGGCGAAATCGTTGAACTGTCATGGCAGGAGCGAGCGCTATGTGCCCAAACCGATCCAGAAGCATTCTTCCCTGAAAAAGGTGGTTCAACCCGTGAGGCAAAAAGAGTCTGTCTCTCTTGCGAGGTCAGACAAGAGTGCTTGGAGTATGCACTCGCTCATGATGAACGCTTTGGTATCTGGGGCGGTCTATCGGAACGCGAACGTCGTCGCCTTAAGCGCCGACCCGCGTAATTCCCTTCCATATAAAACCTTCTATTTTTCTTTAGGTCAGAGGCGGTGAAATGCCGACTTCCAAACAATTTGTAACCGCCATCATTGTTTCTCATGATGGTGCGCTTTGGCTCCCTGAAGTTGTTGCATCACTCGCCAAGCAACGTCGTGCCATTGATCAAGTTATTGCTATTGATACTGGGTCGCAAGATAGCTCTGTAAAACTACTTAAGAGTGCCGGCATTACCACGATAGTGACCGATCGGGATAAAGGTTTTGGCGCAGCTGTTGGCGAAGCATTAGCAAGTTCAAAATTAAAAAACGCTCCAAGCGATTGCACAGAATGGTTGTGGTTAATTCATGATGACTGTGCGCCGGCTGCAAATGCATTAACAGAGTTGTTAGCTGCGGTAGAGGAGCGGCCCAGCGTTGCCGTTGTTGGACCAAAACTACGTGGTTGGCATGATCGCAACCATTTGTTAGAGGTTGGCGTAAGCATTGCCGGTAATGGTGCGCGCTGGACCGGTTTGGAGTATCGAGAAGCCGATCAGGGTCAACATGACAATGTCAGTGAAGTGTTGGCGGTAAGCACCGCAGGTGCGCTTATTAGACGGGATGTTTTTGAGGAGTTGGGTGGTTTTGATCCCGAGTTAACTTTATTTAGAGATGATGTTGACTTTGGCTGGCGGGTTCATACTGCTGGGCACTCGATAATCGTTGCACCTCAAGCTGTTGCGTATCACGCAGAAGCCGCAGCAAATGAAAGACGCAGTATCGATGTATCTGGAACCTTCCTACATCGTCCGCTGTTGTTGGATCGCAGACATGCCGCCTATGTCTTACTCGCCAATGTTTCTTGGTGGTTGCTGCCGCTGATTGCACTTCAACTATTGAGCGCTTCATTTGCCCGCGCTATTGGATATTTGCTGGCAAAACTACCTGGATATGCTCTAGATGAAATAGCAGCAGTCGGATTGTTGATATTGCAGCCGCAAGATTTAATTCGCGCACGTAGGAATCGGCGCAAGCATCGTTTGGTTTCATCTCAGGTAATTGCCCGCTTTGTTCCACCGCGCGGATCACAACTTCAATTGGCGGTGGAGAAGACTCGAGCCGCTGTCTCTCGAGCCTGGCGAAATAGCTCTCTTTATGAAGATAAAACTACCGTTACCAGTTCTGCTTTGGATTTAAATGATGAGGCGTTAGAAAATGCTGATATCGAGCTGGTGAAGCCACCATCACCAATATCTTGGTTACTAAAGCGTCCGATACTCTCCATTTCAATTTTGGTTTTAGTAATTACCTTGATCGCATCAAGATCGCGATTCGGAACAATTGTTGGTGGTGCTTTACCTGAGACACCTTCTAGCGCTTTAGATTTGTTGCGGATGTACTCAGATTCTTGGCACACAGTTGGATTAGGTTCCAGCGCAAATGTGCCACCCTGGGTGGCTTTTATCGGAATTGCAGCCCTGCCCTTAGCGGCTAACTCATCCCTATTTGTAACCTTACTTTTTATTGCAGCGGTTCCGATGGCTCTCTGGGGCGCTTATTCATTGGCAAGAAAATTTACAGAGCTACATTTCTTGGCTCTCGGCGCGGCGCTGCTTTATGCTTTTTCTCCAGCAACTCTGGCCGCTGTAAATAGTGGACGACTCGGAACTGTCTTGTTGGTTGTTATTGGACCCTGGTTCGTGCGTGCACTTTTTGGATTAGAGCAGCTAGAAAATCTAGGTTGGCGAAAGACTTGGTGGCTAGCCTTATTGCTTTCAATTGTCTGCGCATTTTCGCCGCTAGCTTTTATGACAATTGTTTTGTGGCAGTTCATTTTGGTGATTTTCGATGTGGTTGCTTTCAATTCAAAAGTGAATCCGTTGACTAAAGAGTTATTTGATCGCAAGAATTCTCGACGCATTGCCTTAATTGCCACTCCGATAGTCGTTAATGCGCCTTGGTCATTGGAGTTCATACTGCACCCATCGAGGATCCTGTTAGACCCAGGTGTGACGATTGGGGGAGGCGATGTTTTCTCTCTTATATTGGCAAACCCAGGTGGTTTGGGGGCGCCACCAATTTGGATGCTCTCTCCAATTTTGTTAATCGCTTTGATTGCAACCTTTGTTAGTAAAACAGCGCGACTAGGAGAAATTGCGCTGTTCTTTATTGGTCTAGCAGCCATTTTGGGTTCTCGACAGGTTGCAGGTCATGGCAGTTTTTCAGCTGAGAATTTATGGGTTGGCTCACTTCTAGTAATTCCTACTTTAACGGCGTTATTGGCCGCAGTAACAATGGTCGATCATTATGTTCCAAGCTTGTCAGAATCAAATATCGATTATCGCCATATCTTGTTGGGCATTACTAGCGTTCTCGCCACTTTTTCAGTGTTAACTTCAGCAACCTGGTGGGTCTCAAGCGCCTCGAGTACTCCATTGCATACCAAGCAGAATTCAGCGTTGCCAGCGTTCTTGAGCGCAAATGCTCAAACTGTAGACAAATTCAAAACCCTAGTCATTAGAAATAATGGTGGCCGAATCAGTTACTTCATTGCTAGAGATAGTGATTTGAAACTTGGAGAGCCGGATGTCATTACCGGGCTGTCTCCGGTCGTCACTAAAGCGATTAATGATTTAGTTGCAGGATCTGGGGTCACAAGTAGCCAAATCTTTGCCGAGTTTGGAATCCGCTATATCTTTATGGCGCGTCCATTAGATGATGATCTGGTTAGAACTATTGATGGAGCAGGCGGATTTACTCGAGCAGCTGATACAAATGAGGGTATTTCATGGAAAGTTCCGGGAGCTTTAGGACACATTTCATTCCTGTCCGATGATGGAATGTACTCAGTGCTGCCAAGTGGTGACATCGGCGCGCAAGGCTCTCTTACAACAACCGGAACCATCGTAATCACAGAAAAATATGATGATCGCTGGAAGTTATTACTTAACGGAACCTATGTTCCAGCCACCGTTACAGAGAGTGGGATTCCAAGATTTAGAGTTTCCGAACCTGGAGATTTTGTTATCTTCCACGATGCAACATCACGTCGCGGTTGGATTTCACTTCAGTTAATCTCCTTCATAACTTTGGTAATTCTCGCTCTTCCCGCACGGCGCAAGAGAAGTCAGATGCGTGAGGAGGAGTTGGCATGAAAGAGACCAGAGCCTCATTTGCCCTACTTTTCTTTATCATTGCAGCTCATATCGCCTACTTGTTGCCGCAAACCGGTTTATCGAGCGAGATCACTCAAAGTTATGCACCAACAATCTGCCCAGGAGCAATTGGAGATGCTCGCGCCACAGAGTTACTCCCCAGCAAAAACACTTTGATTCGCGAACTTTCCCAACCAAATGCCAAACTCCGGAAGAACGGGCAGGGCAGTTACTCCATCTCAAAGAATGCCCTGTTTGTTGATGGAACTCCCACCAATGTCACGCAAATTCAATCTAAAGCTAATCGCTGGACCGCGGCTCTCACATGTGCAGATAGCAGTAAGACATCTTGGTTTGTTGGTGGCACTGCAAATGTTACGAGTCAATCGAAATTGGTATTGGTAAATAGTGGACTGGGAGATGCCATTGTTGATGTTACAAGTTTTTCAGAAGATGGTCGTGGCGCTACTGTGCCAATCACTATCAAAGCATCTTCAGAAAAGATTGTCAGGGTGGATAGCTTTGATCCCGGGGCAAATCGAATAGTTTTGAAGGCTGAGACGCGAAGTGGTCGGGTCGTTGGCTATCTATTGGATGAGCGGGTTCGCGGCTTAAACAATATTGGTGCTGATTTTGTGGCTCCCATTTCCAAGCCTGAGCAATCTCTTGTGATTGCATCCTTGCCAATTCGATACGGTGGAAGCAACAAAGCCGCTCATACAGTCAGGATTATGAGTACAGGTCAGGTGGATGCAGATGTAAGCATTGAAGTGGTATCGCCTGAAGGTGTTTTTATTCCAGTTGGATTTGATGATGTAAAACTTAAAGCCCAGCAAGTAAAGGACTTGGATTTATCTGATGTAGATCTTGGTAGCAAAACTTTTGCGCTTAAGATTTCTAGCTCTGCTCCGGTTGTTGCTGGAGTACTTACCATGGTAAAAAGCGGTGCGGTATCTGACTTTATGTGGAGTGCGCCTTCACAAAGTTTCGGAGAGGTTACCTTAAACCTTTATGGACTAGAGCCCACAGTTACCTTTGTAGCCGAACGAATTCAGGTTACTGTGAATTGGCGAAATAACAGAGGAAAACAGTTCAGTAAGAGTTTGATTGGCGATGAGGTTTTGAGTTGGAAGGTTCCGCCAAATACCCGTTTAATTACCTTCACAAATCAAACCGGTGCCAAGGCGGCTATGAATTGGATCTCAAGGGACGGGGTAACCCATCTTCTCTTGGCCACTGGTACCAACCTGGAGAGCGCATCTAAACCGATAGCTGACATAGCGGTGATTCAACCAACAAGATAGACAAGCCCTTGAAGTTAGAACGGCATAACCACCCGCCAATCCAAGTTTTTGCTCGATTATCAGACTAATCTCACGCCATGACCAGCAACAGTGGTGCCGATACCAATCGGAGTAAATCACAGCTTCCCAGCGTTGTTGGTCGACGCTGCACAAGGTCAGGATGTTTATCCAATGCGGTGATGACACTTACTTATATTTATGCCGATTCCAGTGCGGTGTTGGCACCGCTTTCCACCTTTGTAGAACCTCATGCATATGATCTCTGCGAACAGCACTCTGAGAAGTTAACAGTTCCAAAGGGTTGGAGTGTTATTCAGAATAAATCTGATCTACCAGCGCCAAAACAATCCACCCAAGATATTTTGGCTATTGCTGAAGCAATCCGCCAAGTTGCAAAACAAGAGAGCAACTCGCAGCCTTTAGCACCTGAAATTGGCAGGAGAGGCCATCTTCGTTCAATCCCAAATCAAGATTGATAAAAAATGAATCTTGAAATCATCAATAGAATTATCAAGGCCTACGACATCCGCGGCTTAGTTGATGATGAACTTTCAGTTGATTTTGCCTTTGCACTAGGAATCGCTTTTGCAAAGTTCATAGAGGCGCAGCGGGAACCTGCCACGGTTATTGTCGGTGAAGATATGCGTCCCTCCTCTCCAGATTTGGCAACCGCTTTTTCTGATGGAGTAACCTCTCAAGGGCTTGATGTGATAAGAATTGGTTTGTCATCAACTGATCAGCTTTATTTCGCTTCCGGACACTTAGATCTACCCGGCGCAATGTTTACCGCAAGCCACAATCCAGCCGCCTATAACGGGGTTAAGTTATGTAAAAGTGGTGCTAAGCCCATCGGTCAGGAGTCTGGCTTGTCATGGATAAAAAACCAGATAATTGGCTCACTTCAGGAAGGTTTCCCAATTCCTAATCGACCGGTTGGGAAGGAAACCCAACGTGATTTGCTGCCCGAATATGTCTCTTACCTTTTCTCTTTGTTTGCCAAAAATACCTTTGATAAAACCTTTCAAGGCCGTCCGATAAGAATTGCCATAGATGCAGGCAATGGCATGGGCGGTCACACGGCCCCTGCTGTCATGCAGCAAATCAATGCACAGGTAGATGGAATCTATTTTGAGCTAGATGGAACATTTCCTAACCATGAAGCCAACCCAATTGAGCCCAAAAACTTGGTTGATTTGCAAAAATTAGTGAGGGAAAAATCAGCTGATATTGGATTGGCTTTTGATGGAGACGCAGATAGATGTTTCCTAGTAGATGAGAAAGGAAATTTAGTTTCGCCATCTGCTCTAACAGCTCTAATAGCTGAGCGTGAGCTAAAGAAATCTCCGGGTGCGCCGATAATTTACAACCTTATTTGCTCACGAGCGGTACCTGAGGTAATTCTGGAAAACGGCGGTGTGCCTCTTAAGAGTCGAGTCGGACATTCCTACATAAAGAAAATGATGGCCGATCATGAGGCTGTCTTTGGCGGAGAACACTCTGGCCATTTCTACTTCAAGGATTTTTGGTGTGCGGACTCTGGAATGCTGGCGGCACTACACGCTATAGCTGCGCTCCTGGACACTCAAACACCGCTCTCTGAGTTAATGCTCAAGTACAACACTTACTTTCTAAGTGGTGAGATAAATACTCAGGTTTCAGATCCAATACGGACAATTGCTCAAATTCGGGAGCATTTCTCAGATTCAGATTTAATTGGGTCAAATGAACCAATACTTTTTGATGATTTAGATGGCCTAACGGTCTCTGCTGCTAATTGGTCTTTCAATGTTCGACCCTCAAATACCGAGCCATTATTGCGGTTGAATGTAGAGGCGCGCTCTGAAGCGGAGATGTTGAGGCTTCAAGAGCTGGTGTTGCGGCTTATGGCAAACCGCTAAACTAAGCCAAAATTCAGCGCTCTCGAAGGGGATTTAACCAAGTGAATCTAGCTACCGGAACTACGCCAAAACATGACATCGCTAACCCAGCGCTAGCCGCAGAGGGCAAAAAGCGCATTGAGTGGGCAGAACGCAACATGCCAGTTCTTGCGCAGATCCGTGAGAGATTTGAAAAAGAGAAGCCATTCAATGGAATTAGGTTTTCTGCCTGCATGCATGTGACTACAGAAACCGCGAATCTAATGCGCGCTTTGAAAGCCGGTGGAGCAGAGATTGCACTTTGTGCATCAAATCCACTTTCTACTCAAGATGACACAGCTGCAGCTCTGGTACACGAGTATGGCATCAGCGTGTTTGCCCGCAACGCTGTAGATCGTGATGGATATTACGCACACATCAATGCTGCGCTAGATATTGAGCCACATCAAGTTTTTGATGATGGTTGTGACTTAGTAAATACCTTGCACACAACGCGTAAAGAGCTACTACCAAATATTGCAGGTGGTTGCGAAGAAACAACCACCGGTGTAATCAGATTGCAGCAAATGGCACAGGATGGTGCGCTGACATTTCCGATGATTGCTGTAAATGACACTGACACCAAGCACATGTTCGATAATCGCTACGGCACTGGACAATCAACTGTCGATGCCATCTTCCGCGCTACCAACCAACTATTGGGTGGAAAGGTATTTGTTGTCGGAGGTTTTGGTTACTGCGGAAAGGGTGTCGCAGAGCGCGCCCGTGGTATGGGTGCCGATGTTGTTATTACTGAAATTGATCCAACTAAGGCTTTAGATGCTCTAATGCAGGGTTATCGAGTCATGCCAATGCTCGAGGCCGCAAAAATTGGTGATGTATTCGTAACGGTAACTGGAAATCGCACAGTACTGACCGCGGAGCATTTTGCGGTTATGAAAGATGGCGCAATTTTGGCTAACGCTGGCCACTTTGATATCGAGATTGATGTTGCTTGGTTGGAGAAAAACACCAAGAAAAACCCACGCATTCGCCATCAAACCGATGAGTATGTGCTTTCTAATGGCAATCGTCTATTGCTTATTGCCGAGGGTAGATTGGTAAATCTAGGTGCGGCAGAAGGACACCCAGCTGTAGTTATGGATATGTCATTTGCTGACCAGGCTCTCACAGCCGAGTGGTTGGTAAAGAACGCTAAAAACCTAACTCCCGGTGTTCATTACGTGCCGACTGAGATTGATAAAGAGGTCGCATCATTAAAGCTAAAGAGCATGGGTGCAAAGATAGACACCTTGACTCCAATCCAGGTTGAGTATTTGAACTCCTGGAAGCACGGCAGCTAATGACCTCGGTTATGGTCGTCGATGACGACCAAGATCTTGCAGAGATGCTTGGCATTGTTTTAAATGGTGTTGGCATTGAGGTAGATCTAGTAAGTCGAGGCGATGAAGCGGTTGAGGTTTTTCGCAACAACCCGCCTGATTTAGTTTTGTTGGACATTATGTTGCCAGGCATGGATGGCATAGAGGTGTGCAAACAGATTCGCAAGCAATCGGTACGAGTACCCATCGTCATGCTCACAGCAAAAAGCGATACCCATGACATCGTCAAAGGTTTAGAGGCCGGTGCAGATGATTACATGGTCAAACCATTTAAACCCTCTGAATTGGTAGCGCGTATTAGAACAAGATTGCGTCGGGCCGGCGGAGAGATTTCCAGCAATTTAACAATTGGTGATCTAGCCATCGACATTGTTGAGCACACTGTTACCCGCGGTGGAAAAGAGATTCCGCTAACCCGATTGGAGTTTGATCTACTCGTGGCTCTGGCAAAAGAGCCTGGTCGAGTTTTTACTCGAGAGGCTTTGTTGGGCGAGGTCTGGGGATATCGACACTCAACCGATACCAGGCTGGTAAATGTTCATGTCCAGAGATTGCGGGCCAAAATCGAACATGACCCGGAAAATCCGACGATCATTAATACAGTTCGTGGCATTGGTTATAAAGCAGGCACAACAGGCCACAGAGGCTGATTAGGAACTGGGTTTGCGTGTTTGTACCAAGCTACTTTCGCAGATCACTATTTCGCAGAGTCTTTACTGTTTCGGGGTTAATCTCCATTGCAATAATCTATTTTCTAGGCTCAAATCTTTATGGTCGAATCTCTGATGGAATCATTGATGAAAAGATAAATGCCTCAATCTCGGAGGCGCAATCTGCAATTCAATATGCGGATTACAGATTTGTCGTCTCGGGGGTAAGTACTTCAAATGATTACAAGACATTGATTTCCGAGATAGTTAACTCCAGCAACTTAAGCGCTAAAGAGTCGGGACGTGAAGTTGCCTTGCTACAAAGCGCAGATCGAGAGCTTAGTGGCATTCCAGCGGTTTCAACTTCAAATTTCTTAGAGCCAAGTTCAATACCGCAGCAGTTCAGAGCGAAAGTTCGAGATAGCGATCAATTGGTTTGGCGGAAAACCAATTTAATCTACGTCAATGGAGAAACCTTAAATGGAGTAGTAATTGGTAGAGAGTTAACGCTGCCAGATGTCGGCAATTACGAAATGTATGTGCTTTTTGGTTTTGATGCCCAACAACGCACGATAGATTTAATCGGTCGATCTATGTGGGGAACAGGCTCCCTACTTATAGCTTTAATTATGATTGTTGCATCGGTGGTTCTTCGACAAGTAATTAGGCCGGTTAAATATGCCGCTGAAATCGCCGAACAGTTGACCTCTGGAGATTTATCAAAACGAATGGAGGTTAAAGGAGAGGATGAGGTCGCACGATTGGGTCAGGCATTTAATGAAATGGCTGACACTCTTGAGCAACAGATCTCTCGACTGGAAAATCTCTCTCGCCTACAACAGAGGTTCGTTTCTGATGTTTCTCATGAGCTTCGCACCCCATTGACAACAATTAGAATGGCCTCTGATGTGATTCATTCTGCCAAGGATGGATTTGATCCCAACATCTCTCGAAGTGCGGAGTTATTGGTATCTCAGATTGATAGATTTGAAAATCTGCTTTCCGATCTACTTGAGGTAAGTAGATTTGATGCTCAAGTAGCAACACTTTCTTTGGATCAAATCGATGCCAACTCTCTGGTCCGGCGCTGTGTGGATGATCTAGGAATAGCCTCCAAGGAGAGAGCAGCCCAATTCCATCTCAGCTGCCCGGAGCATCCTGTATTAATAGAGGCTGATTCCAGACGGCTGGAGCGCATCATGCGAAACCTGTTGGCAAATGCATTTGATCACTCTGAGGGCAAACCCATACACCTCACTATTAAAGAAAATGAGGCAGCGGTATCAATTTCAGTTCGGGATTACGGAGTTGGCTTGACTGAATCCCAGATTGAACGGGTCTTTGATCGTTTCTGGCGAGCCGATCCTTCTCGCTCGCGCGAAAGAGGAGGCACCGGACTTGGTCTGGCAATCGCCAAAGAAGATGCCATGCTGCATGGTGGTGTCATCAAAGTGTGGGGAGAGTTGGGTAAAGGTTCTAACTTTGTTTTGACTCTGCCAAAGGTAAGTGGTTCCGTATTTACTGAGTTTCCACTTTCAGAGATTCCCACAAAATAGTTTTCACTTTTCTACCAAAACACTGATATTTGATCAGATCTATTTCTATGATTTTAAATGGTTTGAGAGAAGTTGTAGATGGTTTGCGGAGTTTGGTATTCCCTGAACTTTGCATAGTTTGCCAAAGAGAGTATGTAGATGTTTGTGGAGATTGCATCACATCATGGCAATCCTCTCCTAGGAGATTCACTATTAATACTTTGCAAATACACGCAACCGTCCCGTACAGCAATGAGGTTTCGAGTGTAGTGTTAAAAGCAAAAGAAGATGGTTTGCGGAGTGCCCAAAAGCTATTGGCTAATGCTTTGACCAGATCGATAATTTCTTGGAGCGAAGGAGTTGATTTGAACACGTGCGTTCTAGTCCCAATTCCATCTTCTAAGAAAGCGATTCGTAGAAGAGGTGGCTCTTTTCTTCACCCCATTTTGCAGATCTCTACCAACGAACTTAAACGCAGGGGGTTTAGATTGATTGAATGGAAAGAGGTTTTAAAGCACAGTAGATCGGTGCTTGATCAATCCCAATTGAATTTTGAGCAAAGAAAGGCCAACTTAAATAATGCTTTCCAGTTGATTAGAAATGACCGAGAAATTAAGGCATTAACCAATAAACAGATCATCCTGATTGACGATGTTGTCACATCTGGAGCCACTCTTTTGAGCGCTGAATCCACCCTCAGAGAGAGAAAAATGACAGTTTTGGGCGCAGCAACCGCATGTGCATCGGCCCATCACCTACTAATACGATAGCCCCCTAAGGAACCTACCTTGAAACAACCCATGGAAGGCTGACAAGTGGTCGCAATTCTGGACAAGATTCTTCGTGCCGGCGAAGGTCGGGCTTTGAAACAGTTAGAGAAGATTGTTGTAGAAGTTAACTCTCATGAAGCAACTTTTGCTGCGATGAGTGATGAGCAATTGCGCGCCATGACCGATAAGTTCAAAGACCGACTTAATGACGGTGAGGATTTAGATGACATTCTTCCTGAAGCGTTTGCAGTAGTTAGAGAGGCCTCAAAGAGAACTTTAGGTCAGCGTCATTACGATGTTCAGATTATGGGTGGTGCCGCATTACACCGCGGCAACATCGCCGAAATGCGCACCGGCGAAGGAAAGACTTTGGTGGCAACCCTTCCTTCATATCTAAATGCTTTAACTGGTCTTGGGGTTCATATCGTCACCACAAATGATTACCTAGCAGAGCGTGATAGCGAGTGGATGGGACGTATTCATCGCTTTCTAGGTCTAAAAGTCGGTGTCATTTTGGCCTCGATGACCCCAGCAGAACGCCGCATGCAATATGCCGCAGATATTACTTATGGAACAAATAACGAGTTTGGTTTTGATTATTTACGTGACAATATGGCTTGGAATTTGGCAGATTGTGTGCAACGTGAACATAACTTTGCCATCGTCGATGAAGTAGATTCAATTTTGATTGATGAAGCCCGAACTCCATTAATTATCAGCGGACCAGCCGATAAAGCCACCAAGTGGTATGTGGAGTTTGCAAAGGTGGCAGATCGTCTAGTTCGCGGTGAGCATTATGAGGTCGATGAAAAGAAGCGTAATACTGGAATTCTCGATGCTGGCGTAACCAAAGTTGAGGAGATGCTAGGCATTGAAAACCTCTACGAATCGGTAAATACGCCGATGATTGGCTACCTAAATAACGCACTTAAAGCCAAAGAGCTATTCAAAAAGGATCGCGACTATGTGATCATGAATGGCGAGTTATTAATTGTTGATGAACACACTGGCCGTGTTTTATCAGGGCGACGTTATAGCGAAGGTTTGCACCAAGCTTTAGAGGCCAAAGAGCGGGTTGACATTAAAGATGAAAACCAAACTTTGGCGACTATTACCCTGCAGAATTACTTCCGTTTGTATGACAAATTGGCAGGTATGACCGGTACCGCTATGACAGAAGCGGCGGAGTTCCTGCAGATTTACAAGTTGGGTGTAATTCCAATTCCGACCAATAAGAGTATGCAACGTATTGATCAACCGGATTTGGTTTACAAGACTGAGGCTGCGAAGTTTGAGGCGGTAGCCGACGACATTGTTGAGCGCCACCGTAAGGGTCAACCGGTACTTGTCGGAACTGTTAGCGTGGAAAAATCTGAGTTGTTGTCACAAACGTTGCGCCGCAAGGGAATTCCGCATGAAGTTCTAAACGCAAAGCAGCATGAACGTGAAGCTGCGATTATTGCTCGCGCCGGTACAGCTGGAGCGGTCACTGTTGCTACAAATATGGCGGGTCGCGGAACTGACATCATGTTGGGCGGCAACCCTGAGTTCATGGCGGATTATGAGCTGCAACGCCAAGGGGTATCACCAGTTGATAGTCCGGAACAGTATGAATCTCTTTGGCCGACAGAATTAGCAAAACAAAAAGCCGCGGTCGCTAAAGGACATGATGAGGTTGTTGCCCTTGGTGGGCTTTATGTTTTGGGAACTGAACGACATGAGTCACGACGTATTGATAACCAGCTAAGAGGTCGTTCCGGTCGTCAGGGCGATCCTGGTGAATCACGTTTTTATCTCTCTCTGCAAGATGAGTTGATGCGCCGCTTTAACTCTGCTTTAGTAGAGCGTTTCCTTAATGCAGCAGGTATTCCGGAGGACACCCCAATCGAGTCCAAAATGGTCTCCAACGCCATCAAATCTGCGCAGACACAGGTTGAAGCACAGAACTTCGAGATGCGTAAGAATGTTTTGAAATATGACGATGTAATGAATCGTCAACGCGAGGTTATTTATCGCGAGCGCCGAGAAGTTCTTGAGGGCGCCGATATCAAAGAGCAGGTTGCCACATTTATCGAGGACACAATCCGCGGATATGTCTCTGCGGCAACCAGTGAGGGCTTCCCAGAGGAGTGGGATCTCGAACAACTCTGGACCGTCCTCAAATCCACTTATCCGATTTCCTTCTCCTATCAAGAGTTAGAGAGTGAAGCGGGTGGACGCTCTGGTTTGGATTCGGAGTATCTAGCCCAACGGATTATCGATGACATATTTGCAGCTTATGAGAAGAGAGAACAGGAGCTGGGCTCTGAAGTAACCAGAGATTTAGAGCGCAAGATTTTGTTGTCAGTTCTCGATCGCAAATGGCGTGAGCATCTCTATGAGATGGATTATCTGCAAGAGGGAATTGGCCTGCGCGCAATGGCGCAACGTGATCCACTTGTTGAGTATCAAAAAGAGGGATACGAATTATTTTCTGCGATGATGGATGCTATTAAAGAGGAGATGGTTGGTTTCTTATTCAATGTTGAGGTGAAGATTGAAAACCAACAGGCAGAGGCCAAAGGTGTAGCTCAGCCAACTCAAAATCAGGCTCTGCGTTACTCCGCTCCAAGTGAATCCGGTGGGGTCGCGACAGCAAGTGGTGCTGCAGGAGATGGTGGAACTTCACGAAATGCACCATGTCCTTGTGGCTCTGGCAAGAAGTACAAGCGTTGCCACGGCGCCTCATAACAGCTCAAGCTCGGTACAAAGCCACTTCTTATCTACTCCCTCAAACCTAGCTATGAGGGCGCGCACTCGATCTTTGAAAGACAAGATTGCGGTTACTTCAACAACACCTTCAATGGGTTGATTTCTATGGATACGTTTTATCTTGGGTAAATCTGAAACCGAGCCAATGTTTCGCAGTAAAGAGTTGTAGGTAAATCGATGTGTGGAGCGCGCCAGTTGTTGTACTGGACGCCGTCCAGCCATTATTTCAATTGCGCTTACTACATAGGTCAAAGTCCAACGCTCTAGGTTAGGAAGCTCGGAAAGCGGTGAGGGGTTTGGAGCAAAATCAGGGTCGTAGCTCTCCCCGTGAGTTGTGGGAACCAGATAAAGCTTGTTAGAGCGTTGATAAATATCTTGGAGTCCTTCTGAATTGATGAAGAATTGCAGAGTTGGGTGTGGAATGAAATCATCTAAATTATTTTCTAAGTAAAGATCAGCATTGTTCATCGGCTGAGCGTGGCTTAACAGGGTTTGAGTTACCTCATACTTAAGTATGAGATCGAACTTAATGTGTCAAGAAATCTGTGGATAACTTTTCTCTACGCCGAGTTAGCAGTGTATTTATCTGCCATGAAGCAAAAACTCAAAAATGACAAACCGGCAAATCAGATTAGATCTCTCTCTCAGTTTAGGGTTAACTTCAATCTCAGGCTAGCTTTTGGCATTTTGCTGATCTGTACATCATTTGTCTCGGCCTATCTTCTTTCTAGCTCAACAAATCGCATGATTACGGTTTGGAGCGCGACAAAGGATCTAGCTCCTGGTTCTGTAATTCAAGATCAGGATATTCAACAGACTCAGGTTCTAATGCCCGACAATGCTCAGTACTATCTAGATGGAATGAATTCGATTCTCGGTAGTTATGTAGTGCGTCCCATAGGAGCCGAAGAGTTGATTCCGGCTTATGCGGTCACTACCGAGCCAATTACTGATTTGAGAGAGGTTCCGATATCAATTCCAGTAAACCGTTTGCCATACCAAATCAAAACCGGCCAAATAGTAGATGTTTATGCGGTCCCCAAAGAGCAGATCTCTATTACTCAAGAAAACCTGAAATCAAAAGCAGGTTTATTGCTCTCTTCGGTAGGTATTTCTGGGATTGACTCAGAGTCTGGAAAACTAGGTGGAGAGATAGCGGTTACCTTATTGGTCCCAGAACAATTTGTAGGTGAGCTAATTTCCTCGATGCCCAAAAATGATTTTATCTTAGTTAAAACCCTATGAGAATTGAATTAATTACCGCTATTTCTAACTTTCAGGTTGAAGATTCAGTTATTGAGATTTTGACCCAAAGGGAGTTCACGCTTCACTTTAGAGCCTTGACCTTTAGCGATCTAGAAACCGCCTTGAAGTGTTGTCAGGTTGAGCAGCGTTACTTGCTAGTTATGGATGAGGGGTTTGCTTCAAACTTTGGGGAGCTAAGAAAATATCTCTCAGAGAGTATCTCCTACCTAATTTTGAACGGGGAGAGTGCTCCAAAACCGGAGTTATTGTTTGAGTTGGTATATGAAAAGCTGCGGAGAGTTGAAACAGTAAAGAACAGCAGAATCATTAGAACGCTGGGAAATGCCATTGGAATAACGGGAAGCTGGGCATCGCCGGGGATTACATCAGTGGCACTCAATCTGGCAGCCGAATTGTCCTTATCTCGCAATGTGTTATTAAATGACGTTAATCCGCATCGTAGGGATCTTATGCATTTATTGGGTATGAAGAGGGATCAATATCAAGTAAAAATGAATGATCGTCTCTCAGTTTTGGATCATCACCCTAATAGAGCTGATGAATCTCTACTGGTAAATCCAAATAGTTTAAGCATTTTAGATTTGGGCAGCGCTCCAGATCTTGAAGTTTCCTTAAGCGATAGGAGAGCTGCTGGTAGAAGCTTTGCTGAATGCATGCAAAGCTGTAGAGAGTTGGTGTTTGTCACCGGCCCGGAGAGTCACAGTTTGCAGCAGATGGAGGGGTTTTCATTACAGCTACAAGCGATGGCTCCCAATATGAAGATTACCTATGTCTTGAACAAGCTAGGTTCTTCCTCAAGACATCAGGGTGTTAGGAGAAGTTTTCAAAAAAAGATAAATGAATTTAGCACTGATGGTCGGAGCTTTCTGATCCCAGCGGATTACTCACTTATGGATCGGGTGCAAGGAAGATTCGCATCGGTTCTAGAGGTTTCTCCACGAAGCGCCCTGCGGCGGGCTTACCAAGAGCTGGCGGTTTATCTGAACAAATAACTTTGAGTACGCTCTGCTCATGCCATTTCGTCATCTAGTTGAGGGTTCAAACGCGCTCTCTGCTGAGGATGTCACACGGCTGGGCGAGCTAGTTGCCGAGTGGCAACTCTTGGCTGATATCTCCTTTGCCGATTTGGTGCTTTGGATTCCGAAAAGAAGTGATGAGAAGAGTTGGCCAGAAGGACATAAAGCTATCGCGCAAATCCGACCCATGACCGCTGCGACTGTTTTCACCCATGATGTAATCGGTGAAGAGGTGGCATGGGGAATGAGACCAAATTTGGACCACTCATTGTCAACCGGTGAAATTGTTAGAGAGACAGAGCCACAACAATTTGGTGATCTAAAAATCAAAGAGGAAACCATTCCGGTCTTATTTCGAAAAAGAGTAATTGCAGTGATTTCTCGTCACCGCAACCTAGAGACTATGCGCACTCCATCTCGTTTGGAGTTGAACTATCGCGAAATTGCAAATCACATTTATCGCATGATTGCAGAAGGTAACTTTCCAGTTAAGGATTCAGTTTATTTAGCTGAAGCCGCACCCCGAGTTGGTGATGGACTGGTAAGGCTAAATATTGAAGGCTCAATTATTTTTGCCAGCCCAAATGCTCGCTCTGCATTCGCTAGAATTGGATGGGAGAGAGATCTGGAGGGCCACAAATTAGGTGAGGTCCTTGATTCGCTGTCTTTAAAGAGTGAGGGTCTGCAACCCCGTGAAGAAAATTGGCAAGTGACCATGAGTGGTCGCTCTTTGCGACGTGCGGAATTTGAAAACTCTGGTGGAGTTATTGATTTACTGGCGATTCCACTTACCGAAGGTGACAATCGCATCGGAGCGGTGGTCTTGGTACACAATGTCACCGAGTTGCGCAGAAAAGATCGCGCCCTAATCAGCAAGGATGCGACTATTCGTGAGATTCATCATCGCGTAAAAAACAACCTACAAACCGTATCGGCGCTTCTTAGATTGCAGGCTAGGCGTATCGAGGATGGAGCCGCCAGCGCTGCTATTGAAGAGGCGGTGCGGCGCGTAGCTTCGATTGCACTAGTTCATGAAACGCTCTCAAATACCGCCCAAAACTCGGTGCAGTTTGATGAAGTGATAGCCAAGATTTTGCAGAGCGCGGTCGAATTAAGTACCAGGCCAAACCAAATCTCAATATCAAAGGTAGGGGATTTCGGCTTGGTGCCAGCTCTTGTGGCAACCCCTTTAGCCCTAGTTGTTACTGAACTAGTTCACAACGCCCTTGAACATGGAGTATCTACTGAAGGTTCAAAGGTTGAGGTTCATGTTGTACGAGATGCTCAAATTATGCAGGTAGCGATCATTGATGATGGTGTTGGCGTTCCAGAAGGTTTTACTTTAAATGAAGTGAATCTAGGGCTGCAGATTGTGCAGACCCTTACTCAAAATGAATTGGCAGGTGCTTTGGAGTTAACCAGATTGGAAAAAGGAACTGAGTTTCGAATCAAGTTTCCTATCAATCGTTAATCGTTAAGTTGGTTCTCCATAAGACGGGCACGATTTCTTGCCGCACGTCGCTTCATGGCGCGTCTTTCATCCTCGGATAACCCACCCCAGACTCCAGAATCTTGACCACTCTCTAACGCCCACTGTAAGCATGGTTCACGAACTTCACAGCGCACACAAACTTTTTTAGCCTCTTCAATTTGTGCAATCGCAGGCCCAGTATTTCCAACTGGGAAGAACAACTCAGGATCCTCATCGCGGCATGCAGCGCGATGACGCCAATCCATTGTCATATGTCCTCTTTCATGAACAGCAGGCAGCAAGCCAACGAAATCAAACGTTTGAGCTTGATGCCCGAATGGGCTTAATTACTGCGTAATTCTCCCGCGTCAAAGTTTTTAACTCAAGGGATTGCGAGGGAAATTTGAGGAATTTAAGGGTGAATTACGCCATTGAAGAGTGCCCCCGACAGGATTCGAACCTGTGCACCCGCCTCCGGAGGGCGGTGCTCTATCCCCTGAGCTACGGGGGCGCTTTCGACAAGATTATCAGTGTTTGTTCATGCGAAGATTCGCAAATGAAGCAGAGAGCCTATTTCGCCACCGGGTGCTTCTGGGGCGCTGAGCGCAGATTCTGGAACTTACCAGGAGTGGTTTCAACCTCAGTTGGATACATGGGGGGCAAGAGACCCTCACCTAGTTACGAGCAAGTTTGTACTGGAACAACAAATCATGCCGAAACTGTCGAAGTTGTTTTTGACTCAACTCAGATTTCTTATGAAAGATTGCTAGAAGAGTTTTGGACTATGCATGATCCGACCTCACTTAACAAACAAGGCGGTGATATTGGAACTCAATATCGCAGTGCAATCTTCACAACAACCGAGGAGCAGATGATTGCGGCGGTGAACACCCGCGAGCTCTATAACGATGAATTGAAGAAACTGGGTTACGGCGAGATTGTTACTGAGATTCAAGATTCTGCACCCCATACTTACTGGCTCGCCGAGGAGTACCACCAAAGATATTTGGAGAAAAATCCAAATGGATACGACTGCCACTCTTCAACTGGAGTGCCATTTCCCAAGGTAGCAAAGTAAGGAGGAGAGAGAAGATGCAACCAGGTGCAGATTTGCCGAAGATCAACCCTTTAACCGGTAAGCCGTTTCCAGTTCAGGTTGATGATGGAAAATTGCAGCAGGAGTTAGATTCTCTTTCTTTTGAGGTTTTGCGCAAAGCGGGGACCGAGGTTGCCTTCACAGGTCAGTATTATGAAACTGAAACTATCGGTGTTTATAAATGTAAAGCTTGCAATGCTGAATTGTTTAGAAGTGATGAAAAGTTCCATTCTGGTTGCGGTTGGCCCTCTTTTTATGCGCCAACAAAGGATGATGCGGTAATCCTTTTAGAGGATCGCTCACTTGCGCCGCGGATTCGCACTGAGGTTCGCTGTGCCGAATGTGGCTCACATCTTGGTCATGTCTTTGAAGGTGAGGGATATGCGGTTCCAACCGATCAGCGCTGGTGCATAAACTCAGTAGCTTTGGTTTTGGAGCCAAAAAGTAAATAGCCTCCTTGGCTAGTTAACCTTTAGTAGGTAAAACCTCATTTGCTCGCCAGCAATACCAAGCTACATGGCTGCGATAGGGGGAGTAAGAGGCTCCTAATTTGGACAATGCCTCCGGAGTTATCTCACCTCGCATACGATGAATCCGCTCCCAACCTCTTCGAACCCCTAAATCTCCAACGGGCCAAACATCGACTCTTTCGAGTTGAAACATAAGAAACATCTCTACGGTCCATTTGCCGATTCCGAACATTGGCAGCAGATGATCCATTATTTCCTGATCACTTAAATGATGCAGGCTTTTCATAGGAATCTGGTTAGTGACACTAGCTTTTGCTAACTCTCTTACCGCACGCGCCTTGGCGTTAGAGCAGCCTGCTGCCCGTAATTTTGCAGCGGAAATTTCAGCAAGTTTTTTGGCCTGCAAAGTACCGCCACAAATTTCCTCTACCCGGCTAATTATCGTTGCGGCGGCTTTAGTGGAAAGTTGTTGAGAGAGAATCGATGAGGCTAGGGAGGCAAAGTTTGAACCCTTTGCTTTATTTGATTTTGTTCCGCTGACAACTGAACGCCCATCAGCTTTGGCGCCGATGGTGCAGAGTCCGGCCCGTTCTATTACAACCTCAAACTTTGGGTTTATCTGGATGATGTGGGAGGCGATTTTCCGTGCGCTAGGGAGGGCCTGAGACATAAACCGCAGGCTAGCAGTGTCATTTTTCAAAAAACCTCTAGTCATTTTCAGTTTTGCACTCTATTTTTAGCCACTTGCAGCAAATTGCAGAACCGAGAAACGTTTTTGCAGGAGTGGAGGTGAGTTATGAATTCCGGAAAAGTTGGCATCAAAGAGGTAGCGGCCGAAGCCGGGGTTTCAATAGCCACCGTTTCCCGCGCCTTGCGAGGTTTGCATCATGTAAATCCAGAGACCAGAAACAAAATTCTTAATGCTGCGGAAAAGTTAGATTATGCGATTCCACAATCAAGCGCCAAATCTATTTTCGGCCGTACCAATTCTGTTGGAGTTGTAGCTCCTTATATATCCCGTTGGTATTTTGCCCAGGTTATTAACGGTGCTGAGCAGGCATTACGTGAAGCCGGCCTTGATCTATTGCTTTACAACTTCTCTCAAATGAAAGGCCGGGAAAGGTTATTTCAACACCAATTACTTAAGGGTCGAGTTGATGCTTTGGTAGTTATTAGCTTGCCGCCCACCGAAGAGGAGTTCGAATCGATGCTGGGCCTTGGCATTCCAATAGCTTTGGTGGGAATGCATCATGCGGATTGTTCAAGTGTTGCAATCGATGATGTTGCCGGCGCCCGAACCGCAACTCAACATCTGGTAAATCTCGGACACAAAAAAATCGGTTTGATCTCTGGTCGCCCAGATGATCCCTTTGGATTTAGCGTTCCTCAGGATCGAAGAAATGGCTTTATGCAGGTGCTGGCTGAGAGCGGTTTAGAGTGGAAACCATCACGCGAGGTTTACGGTGATTTCACAATGCATGGCGCCAGTCGGGCGATGGATGATTTATTAGCTCGACCAGATCGACCTACAGCAATCTTTGCCCAATCAGATGAGATGGCACTAGGAGCTTTGCAGGCCATCCGCAGAAATGGCTTAAAGGTGCCAGATGACATCTCAATAATCGGCTTTGATGGCCATGAGATGGCCGAGTTCTCCGACTTAACAACAATTGAACAACCAGTTCAATTGATGGGTGAAATGGCGGCATGGTCGATAATGGAACGATTGAAATCACCCAAGAGTGAATCTCACTCGTTGACCTTGCCCACCACATTAGTAGTTAGAAACTCAACTCGGCGGTTGGAGAGTTAAGAGTTTAAAGATGAGTTCAGCGGTTGAAAAATCAAAGTTGTGGTGGCAAGAGGCCGCTATATATCAGATCTATCCCAGATCTTTTCAAGACTCCAATGGCGATGGTGAAGGTGATTTGCCAGGTGTTATCTCCCGATTGTCTTATTTAAAAGAGCTGGGAGTGGATGCGATTTGGTTGAGCCCCTTCTATACCTCGCCCAACAAAGATGGTGGCTACGATGTTTCAAATCCACGAGATGTAGATCCAAGATTTGGCAAAATGTCAGATGCGGTCTCACTTATTGATGAGGCACATAAAGTTGGCTTAAGGGTTATCGTTGATATTGTTCCAAATCATTTTTCTACAGAGCACATCTGGTTTAAGGCGGCGCTAGATTCTAAGCCTGGTTCAAAAGAGCGCGCCCGATTCCATTTCTATGATGGCCGAGGTGAAGATGGAGAGATACCGCCAAATAACTGGTGTTCGATATTTGGAGGACCGGCCTGGAGTCGAGTTACAGAATCAGATGGCAAGCCTGGTCAGTGGTATCTACATTTATTTGATTCCACTCAAGCGGATCTAAATTGGAAAAATGAGGATGTACATCAGGATTTTGAAGAGAGTTTGCGATTCTGGCTTGATAAAGGGGTGGATGGATTTCGGATAGATGTTGCACATGGCTTAGTTAAAGATGAAATATTGCGTGATCATCGAGATCCGGAGGGTTTGACCCGCGCCCTGCGACTTGATGTGAGTGATATGCCAAGAGAGCAGAGAGAATCCCTTCTATCTGATGTTCCTTTTTTTGATCGTGATGGAGTCCATGAGATTTATCGCAAGTGGCGCAGGATTTTTGATTCTTATCCTGGCGATCGTATGAGCGTTGCTGAGGCTTGGGTTCACCCTAGCTCTAGAGCAACACTTTATGTAAGACCGGATGAGTTACACCAGATCTTTAACTTTGATTTTCTAATTGCCGAATGGGATGCGAAGTTCTTGGCAAATGCTGTCGATAAAACATTGCAAGAGGTTGCTGCAGTTTCAGCACCGCCGACCTGGGTACTTTCCAATCATGATTCACCTCGTTTAGTGAGTCGCATGGGCGGAGAGGCGTTAGGAGAGCGAAAGGCAAGAGCTATGGCACTGCTGACACACGCACTTCCAGGTGGGGTTTATGTCTTCCAGGGTGAGGAGTTGGGACTTTCCGATGCGCCGCTATCTGATGAAGATCGACAAGACCCGGTTTTCTTTAGAACCAAAGGTGCAGATAAAGGACGTGATGGTGCAAGAGCACCTTTGCCATGGAGCACTTCACAAACTCATTTTGGATTTACCTCTGGAAGGCCGTGGTTACCAATTCCCGCTGATTGGAGAGATAAGACAGTAGAAGCGCAAAAGAGTTTTACCGAAGAAAACAACCTTTCATTTTTACAGCTTTATCAAAAATCACTTCGACTAAGAAAGTTTTTTGCGGCTTTAGAATTTAGTTGGCTGACCCGCACTAATGATGTTATTGGTTTTACTAGAGGCAGCGAGTACGCGGTTTATTCAAATACCTCCGGGCAGGAGCTTCAGGTGGCGCTTCCGGAATCCTTTGCGGCATTTGAGATCATGCTCTGCTCAGCCCCTGGACTCCAGCCCCGCAGTTCGCAGGGAGCAAGCCTCTGGCTGCCACCGCACAGTACGACCTGGATAAAGCGGCTCTAGTAAGCACCCTTCGAGCCCACTGAAATCGTTTTTAGTTAATCAAACTGTTAATCATTTGCAGTTTTTTTACATGGGTTAACCCTTGCCCTAACTGCGGGCTGAGAGAAGACTGTGCGGGATTCCTCAGAGCAATCTGAGGATTTTTATAGTCCTTTCGAAAGGGGAAAACTATATGACCGCAACTTTGCGGCGTCGTCGATTTGTTTTGGCGACATCAGCCTTTGCTGCGTTAACTCTAATTCTTAGCGGATGTTCAAGTTCAGATGACTCTGCTGGTGGAGCTAATTGCGATGCGTATGAGGCATATCAGGGACATGATGGAACTGAGGTTGAAATTTACTCTTCAATCCGCAGCCCAGAGGCAGAGATTTATCAGGAATCTTTTGCTGAGTTTGAAGAGTGCACCGGAATCACAATCAACTGGAATGGAACTGCAGAGTTTGAAGCTCAACTTCCAGTCCGTGTTGAAGGTGGCACCGCACCTGATCTAGCTGTGTTCCCACAGCCAGGTCTGCTAAAAGCAATGGTGGCAACCGGAAAGATGGTTGTTGCCTCTGACGAAGTATCTGCCGCTGCTGATGAATATTACGGCGCAGACTGGAAGGCATACGGAACCGTTGATGGTACCTTCTATGCAGCACCACTAGGTGCAAACGTGAAGTCATTTGTTTGGTACTCACCAAAGACTTTTGCTGACAATGGTTGGAGCATTCCAACAACTTGGAGTGAACTACTTGCACTCTCAGACAAGATTGCAGCTGAAGGCAAAGTTCAACCATGGTGCGTTGGCTTTGGATCAGGTGATGCCACCGGTTGGGCAGGAACTGACTGGATGGAAGACTTGATGCTTCGCGTTAATGATGCAGCTACCTATGATGCATGGGTTAATCACACTATGCCATTCAACGATGCAAAAGTTGCAGCAGTGTTGAAGGAAGCTGGAAAGATTCTCAAGAATCCAAAGTATGTTGGTAACGTTTCGGCGATTGCTACTACCACCTTCCAAGAGGGCGGTTATGGAGTCGTTGATGGATCTTGCGCAATGCACAGACAGGCATCATTCCTTGGTGGAATCTTGGTTGCTGACAAAGGCGCAACAATTGTTACCCCAGAAGACACTGATGTAGAGGGCGGAATTACCACCTTCTACTTCCCAGGCGTAACCGCTGATCAGCGTCCGGCTCTTGGTGGTGGCGAGTTCGTTGGCGCTTTCTCTGATCGTGGAGAGGTAAAGGCGGTACAGCTATACCTCACATCTCCAGAGTGGAACAACAAGAAAGCTGCACTTGGTGGCTGGTTCTCAGCTAACAAGGGTCTTGATCTTGCAAATGTAGCTGACCCTGTTAACAAGAATGCTGTTGAGATTCTAAAGAATGCAACGACATTCCGTTTTGATGGTTCAGATGCAATGCCAGCTGCAGTTGGTGCTGGTTCCTTCTGGAAGGAAATGACCGCTTGGGTTGCTGAGAACAAGTCTGACAAGGCTGTTCTCGATGCAATCGAGAAGTCATGGCCAAAGTCCTAAAGATTAGAGAGTCAACTAGAAAGTTGATTAGCTAGCTTAGAAAGAGGTGCGGTGTCTAACACCGCACCTCTTTTGCACAGTAAATTTCTTCATCAGAAAAGTAATTCGGCGAGAAAATAAAGTAGGCATGATTTTTCAAAGGAGTGGGAATGCTTGAAATAGCAGCTCGGCAAACCCAACTCGAACAAGCTTTTTCAAAGTTAACTGGTTTAGTTGTCACGGTTATTCTTTTCGCACTACTTGTGATTGCAGCATTCTGGTTGGCCGAGCGCACCTCTGAAAAAGTGCAGCGCTATATAAAGTATCTCGTCTTTCTAACGCCGGCTCTTATCTTTTTGTTTATTGGTTTGATAGGCCCAGCGCTTCGAACTCTCTACCTCTCATTTCGAGATGCTAGGGGTGAGAATTTTGTAGGTTGGGAGAATTATCAATGGGCCTTTACGCAGCCAGAAATCCTTGAGGTTTTAAAAAATACTGGAGTTTGGATGGTGGTTGCCCCTGTAGCGTCAACAGGGTTTGGTTTAACTATTGCGGTTTTAACCGATCGAATGCGCCGCCCCGGAATTGTTAAATCATTGATATTCATGCCAATGGCCATTTCCTTTGTCGGGGCGGGCATTATCTGGAAATTTGTATATCAATTTCAGCCCAATGATCGAGTAGCTGAGATCGGCCTATTGAGCCAAATTGCAGAGTGGTTGGGTTTTGTGCCAACAAACTGGATTCTTACCTCTCCTCTAAATACTTTCTTGTTGATAATCGTATTTGTTTGGATTCAAACCGGTTTTGCTATGGTGGTTTTATCAGCGGCGATAAAAGCTATCCCTGACGAAATACTCGAAGCATCCATGCTCGATGGAGCTAGTGGCTGGAAGCGATTTAGCAAGGTAACTGTCCCAATGATTAGGGGCACTATTATCGTGGTTCTAAGCACTATCACGATTGGTGCATTAAAAGTCTTCGATATCATTCGAACGATGACTGGTGGTAACTTCAAAACCAGTGTAATTGCAAATGAAATGTATAACCAATCATTTAGAGCTTTGAATTACGGTACTGGCAGCGCCTTAGCGATTATCTTGTTTATCGGCGTGCTCCCATTGGTTGTCTACAACGTTATCCATCTGCGTCGTTAGAGAGCGGAGCGATAATGAAGATTATTAATCGCAATAGAGTAAGAGATATCGAGTCTGTTAAAACCCATCTTTCTAGTCCCTGGGCAAGTTTTGCTGCTATTTTGTTGGCGACAATCTGGACAATTCCTACTTTTGGTTTGTTTGTAACCTCATTTAGGCCAAGTTCAGGTATTAGCTCTTCTGGATGGTGGACCGTACTCACCCAGCCAGAATTCACACTTGAGAACTACTCCCGAGTTTTATTTGAAGGCAGGGGAGCAACTCCGCCTTTAAGTCAATATTTCTTAAATACTTTCGCCATTGTTGTGCCTTCAACAATAATTCCAATAACCATTGCGATTTTTGCTGCATACGCAATTGCTTGGTTTGACTTCAAAGGTCGCAACTTCTTATTTTTCTCAATATTTGCGCTGCAGGTAATTCCACTTCAGATGTCACTTATTCCACTTTTGCAGCTGTTTTCAGGTGGATTACACATTGGCGCGGTTACCCTGATTCCAAGCTTTGGAATAACCGGCACCTTCATACCTATTTGGTTGGCACACACCATGTTCGGACTTCCCTTAGCTATCTTCTTGTTGCACAACTTCATCGCTCAATTACCAAGAGAGTTAATTGAAGCTGCTCGAGTTGATGGAGCAGATTACTTCAAACTTTTCCGTCAGATTGTGCTACCACTTAGCGTCCCGGCCATTGCATCATTTGCCATATTCCAATTTCTTTGGGTTTGGAATGATCTTTTAGTTGCTTTGACATTTGGTGGCGGAAAACGAGAAATTGCGCCGCTTATGGTGAGATTGGCTGAAATGACTGGAACTCGAGGTGGGGATTGGGAGCTCCTCACCGCTGGAGCATTTGTGTCAATACTAGTTCCGGTAGCAGTCTTCTTTGCTCTGCAGCGGTACTTTGTGCGGGGATTGTTGGCAGGATCTGTTAAGGGATAGCCCTTCAAAGTTACTTAAAGTTATCGCCGTAAAGTGGCATACTGCTGGTTATGGCTAATTCAGTAAATGCTATGTCCCTGCAAGATCTGAGAAATAGAAAAAGTGTTAAGTGGCGACAATTTCCATCTGATGTGCTGCCACTTCCAGTTGCAGAGATGGATTTTCCAATTGCTGAACCGGTCAAATTTGCTTTAAGAGACATGATTGAAAGATCTGATACTGGGTATCTAGGGCCATTTCCAGAGATGTTCGAGGCTTTTGCCGAATTTGCTAGGCAACGATGGAATTGGATTGTTGACGTATCACAGATGAGAATTGCTACCGACGTAGGGGTTGGAACTGTAGAGGTAATACGTACCCTTATTAATCCGGGAGATCGGGTGATGCTTAACTCTCCGGTTTACGACAATATGTGGCGTTGGGTTGCTGAGGTAAAAGCCACCTTGGTTGATGTCCCACTTAAGGAGAATAACCTTGAATATTCACTTGATCTAGATGCGATAGAGTTCGAATATAAAAAGGGAATTAAGGTCCACATACTTTGCCATCCTCATAATCCAGTCGGGGTAATTTTCTCTAAAGAGGTATTGGAAAAGATTGCTGATCTAGCGGTTAGATATCAGGTCAAAGTAATTAGCGATGAGATTCATGGCCCACTTGTCTACGAACCTAAAACCTTTACGCCGTTTTTAGCGGTCAGTGACGCCGCTCGCGAGGTGGGGATTGCCGTAACCAGCGCTAGCAAAGGGTTTAACTTGGCTGGGTTGAAGTGTGCATTAATCATTACTAGCTCCCAAGAGCTAAAAGAGAAGATCAACTCCATGCCAATTTCGGTGGCGTTTCGCGCCTCGCTTTTCGGTGCGGTCGCAGCAACAGCGGCTTTTAGAGACTCCTTGGCTTGGCTGGATGG
>JACCDH011161020.1_pt1 | contig 28444 bp, 31 predicted proteins | sample 7442481 | NCBI WGS metagenome assembly JACCDH01 (sample SAMN15323433, study PRJNA562643) | freshwater metagenome | isolation source: river surface water | place: USA:Blue River Watershed | collected 2017-08-15 | reverse complement strand
AATGTTTTTCGCTTATTAGCAGCTTGGTGCGCGCGGAAATTTACTTCTGACATTTAGTTCTTAACTGTTTTTACTCTATTAAAACTGAACCTTAGGTGCGTTGCGATCTTGTGGATCTTCAACTTCGTAAAATTCACGTTCGTTAACTTTGGCAAAACCAGCAAAGAAGTTTGATGGGAAAGTCTTTACTGATTGATTTAGTGAACGTACTGAATCGTTGTAGAACTGGCGAGAGAATGCGACTTTATTTTCAGTAGTTGCCAACTCTTCTTGTAGTTGTAAGAAGTTTGCTGATGCTTTTAGATCTGGATAAGCCTCAGCCACGGCTAACAGACCACGCAATGCTTGGGTCAACATGCCATCAGCTGCAGCGACATCTTGAACGCCAGTTGCGCTGGTTGCTTTTGCGCGAGCGCTAACTACCTTTTCGAATGCTTCCTTTTCGTGGGATGCATAACCTTTTACGGTTTCGACTAAATTAGGGATTAAATCTGAGCGACGCTTTAGCTGAACTTCAATCTGAGCAAATGCTTCATCTACCGAGATATTTAATTTAACTAACTTGTTGTATTGGGTGATTCCAAAGACGACAAGCAGCGCAAGAGCGCCTAAAACAATCCAAGTGGTATTCATTTACAACCTCCCGCTTATGTACTAAGAAGAACGATGTAAATAGTGACTTTATTTCACGTCGCTCTTATGGAAGTTTAGCCAAGAACGGCTAGCGGTTGGACCGCGCTGTCCTTGATAGCGGCTGCCATAAACGGCTGATCCATATGGATTCTGAGCCGGAGATGAGAGTTTGATTAAGCAGAGCTGGCCGATCTTCATTCCTGGAAAGAGTTTTACCGGGAGATTAGCTACGTTAGAAAGTTCGAGCGTAATGTGGCCAGAGAATCCTGGATCAATAAATCCTGCAGTGGAGTGGGTTAATAAACCTAAGCGACCTAAAGATGATTTACCTTCAAGGCGACCTGCGATGTCATCTGGAAGGGTTACGACTTCATAGGTTGAGGCCAAAACGAATTCACCTGGGTGCAAGATAAAGTGCTCATCATTGCCAACTTCAATTTCGCGAGTTAGCTCTGGTTGCTCTTTTGATGGATCGATAACTTCGTATTTATGGTTTTCGAATACGCGGAAGAATTTATCTAAGCGCACATCAATTGATGATGGCTGAATCATCTTCGGTTCGTATGGTTCGCAAGCTACGCGACCAGCTTCGATCTGAGCGAGAATATCTTTATCACTTAAAAGCACAGCGCGACCCTATCTAATAATCTTTAAGATCTTTGGAAATCCTTGGCGCGGAGCCAGACATTTTGATCCTCTGGGCGTCCTTCCGCCAACGAAATATCTAATAAGCCCTCTTGGCGCTGCCAATCATTAGCTGAAAGCTGGCGCGAGAAGCCGGCGAGTGCGATTGGATCAGATAGTTCTGATTGGCTGCCAGTAAATTCAAGCGGACCTGCATGATCGATGATGCTGGTGCCAATCAAAATATCTTCGCCATCGCGCGCAATCTCAATTACACGAGACTGTTGTGGCCAATCGATATGGCTTGCAGTTCGGATATGCCAGAAAGCGTGGCTACCATCTGGTCGAGTAATTGGATTGATGTAATTCTGATGATTATGTCCGGCAACCCAGAGAATGATGTTTTGATAATTAAAAAGCAACTCTGAAAGTTCGCGGCGCACTGCTGGTTCTGGAACTCCTTCAGGTGCATATGGGTTAAAAATTTTCTCTAGCGGATGATGCGAGCTCAAAATTACATATTTATCGCTGGAATTATCCAATAAATCTTTGAGCCATTTAAATTGTTCGCGATCTATGCAACCTTGCCAACCGCCATAACCGTTGACTGTGTCCATTGCAATAAAGCGAATATCGTTTGCAAAATCTTTGTAGTAGTAAGCAACATTCGGATTGCTCTTACTTAAACCGTGATCGTGGCCGCAATCAGTATGTTGATTTACCCATTCGGTTACATCCATAAACCTACGATTTGGATCTGCAGTAACTTGTTCGGTGTAAAGCAATTCAAGGCTTGGATAATCAGCTGGGCCGATTTCGCCAAATTTTTCGATTAATTCCAAGAGATTTGCTTCTGGTTTTAAGCCACTAAATTTTCTATTTCCCGTTGATACTTTATTTAGCTCATCCGTAGGCGTGGTGGTTCCTTGTAGAAGTGAATCATGATTGCCATGAATTGCCAGCCACTTATGTTTTAAACCAGTTGCAACGAATGGTGCAACAGATGCTTTGGTAACTCCTGGAAATGCGGGAAAGTCATAAAGTTTTTGTGGGCGATCAGCGCCAGGTACATCAGGGTGGTAGTAATACTCATCTTTATTATCAGGCGAATGAAAACTTTCAAAAGTTTCATCGCTGCCAGAATTTGGAGCAACTGGTCCGCCATGCAAAACAGATTTGTACCAATTCAATTCATTGACTTGAGCGTTATCGGTTACATCGCCAGTGATGATTACGCCATCAACTGATTTACCAAGCAGCGGTCCTTTTTCAATTTTATTTACTGAATGAACCATCGCTTCTAATACTTGAACAGTTAAAAATTCTTGTGCGCGATATGTGCCGATGTAATGTAAAAGTGGTTGCATCGGATGATCTGGATCTGCCATGCGATCGATAAATTCCAAACGAGTTGGGGATTGCGCATCGCAGATATGTAAATCAGATAGGTGAATTAAAGTAAGAAGCGGTTCTGGCGAGCGCGGAGCATCGCCCACGACTTGGCGCTCATCAATCTGGACCAACTTCTTCCACTTGGTGCCGGGCTGTGAGACCCTCGAGATGCGCCGATTCCCCTGATTCATAGGCGCGAGGTTACAACTCTTGAAAAAGTTACTGGTGAGTAGCATTCTTTGCTCATGGGACATTACATAGCCAACCTCCGCGATATTCAATTCTGCCTCTTTGAGCTGCTTGGTCGAGACCAATTACTCGGTAAGGGGCTCTTCTCTGACATTGATCTTGATACTGCCAATGGCATGTTGGAGGAGATGAAGCGTTTATCTGAGAATGAAATCGCAGCATCTTTTGTCGAAGGCGATCGTTTAGGTGTGGAGTTTGATCCAAAAACTGGCGAGGGAAAGTTGCCAGAGAGTTTTAAAAAATCATATCGCGCATATATGGATGCCGAGTGGTGGCGTATTGATGCGCCAGTTGAATTAGGTGGCACTTTAATTCCGCGTTCGCTTCGTTGGGCGATGGCAGAGATGATTTTAGGTTCTAACCCAGCGCTACATATTTATGTCTCTGCTTCATTTGCACATGTCGCATATTCACTTGGCACACCAGAGCAACAGAAGATTGCAAAGTTGATGTTAGATAAACAATGGACAGCAACGATGGTGCTTACCGAACCTGATGCGGGTTCTGATGTTGGTGCTGGTAGATCAAAAGCTGTTAAGCAAGCAGATGGCAGTTGGCACATCACTGGAACTAAGAGATTTATTACCTCTGGCGAACATGATTTGGCAGAGAACATTATTCACTTTGTACTTGCACGACCTGAAGGTGGCGCAGTAGGTACTAAAGGTCTCTCATTATTTTTAGTTCCTAAGTATCACTTCAATTGGGATTCCGGCGAACTTGGCAAGCGCAATGGAGTTTTTGCAACTCGTCTTGAAGAGAAGATGGGTCTAAATATCTCTGCAACAGCGGAATTAAATATGGGAGAGAAGGAACCATGTGTTGGTTACTTGCTCGGCGAAGTTCATGACGGAATTCGTCAGATGTTTAAGATTATTGAATATGCGCGCATGATGGTTGGAACTAAAGCTATTTCAACGCTATCTACTGGTTATTTAAATGCGCTTTCTTATGCGAAATCTCGCGTACAAGGCCCTGATTTAACCAAGATGTTGGATAAAGCTTCACCGCGTGTAACCATTATTAATCATCCAGATGTAAGACGTTCGCTACTTACACAGAAGGCTTATGCCGAAGGTATGCGAGCGCTAGTTCTATATACCGCTTCGATTCAAGATTCCATTATGTTGGAGCAAGATGAAGAGAAGTTAAAGCATTTAGAGAAGCTAAATGATCTATTGCTACCAATTGTTAAAGGTTATGGCAGTGAAAAATCTTGGGTGCAGCTAGGCACGGAAAGTTTGCAGACCTTTGGTGGTTCTGGTTTCACACAAGATTGGCCGCTTGAACAATATGTTCGTGATGCCAAAATTGATACTTTGTATGAAGGCACCACTGCAATTCAAGGTTTAGATTTCTTCTTCCGCAAAATTGTTCGCGACAATGGTGCAACCTTGATGTCACTTGGTAATGAAATTAAGACATTCTGCGAATCAGGTGGCGCACTCGCTGACGAAAAGGCAAAACTGCTAAAGGCACTTGGTGATTTCCAAGGAATCATCACAGTATTAGTAGGACATGCAATTTCTAGCCAGGCATCACCAGAAAATTCAAAAGAGATTTACAAAGTCGGTCTAAATACAACTCGCGCACTCTTTGCAGCTGGCGATGTGGTAATTGGTTGGTTATTACTTCGGATGGCAGAGATTGCAGCGGGCAAGCCAAGTGATGATTTCTATCTTGGCAAGATTGCAGCAGCGAAACATTTCATTAATGTGGTCTTGCCGCATCTGACTGCAGAGCGAAAGATTGCTGAAGCAACTGATGGATCCATCATGGAGCTTCCAGAGAAAGCCTTCTAAGTAACGCTAAACTCTTTCGGTGAGTAACCACCGCAAAGGCGTAATCGCGCTCTTTATCGCTGCTTTAGCTTTTGCAGTAAATGGCATCGTCTCTAAATTAGTTCTGGAAGCTGGGCTCTCTGCTTGGCGCTTGGCCGAGATTCGTTCTACCGGAGCTTTCGCATTCTTCCTCTTCTATGCGCTGCTATTTAAAAGAAGCGCCTTTAGATTTGAACTTCGTGCGCTGCCAGAGATGTTGGTCTACGGAATCATCGGTTATGCCTGTGTGCAAGCCTTCTATTTCGTAGCGATCTTGCGAATGCCGGTATCGGTGGGCTTAATTATCGAATTTACCGCGCCAATCTGGATCGCGCTCTGGGTCAGATTTGTCCGTAAACAGCATGTGCCGCGGACTATGTGGCTAGCAGTCTTCTTGGCCTTTTCAGGTTTACTTCTGATTGCACAAGTTTGGAAAGGTTTGATCTTTGATGGCATCGGTTTAATCGCTGCCTTTTTAGATGCCTTTGCACTTACTGCTTATTTTCTACTTGGCGAAAAGTGGGGCAAGCGCGTTGCTACTGAAACGCTAATGCTTTATGGCTTTGGCGTTTCAATGCTCTTCTGGTGGATTGCATTTCCGATTTGGACTTATCCAACTGAAATTTTTAGCAAAGAGATTGATATTCGCGGACAAGCAGCCGGCACCATGGCAAGTGGCTGGATGTTAATTCTCTTTGTGATTGTAATCGGAACCATCATTCCTTATATCGGAAATCTAATTGGTATTACTAAGACCAGCGCATCATCAGCATCTGTGATTGGAATGTTAGAACCAGTACTTGCTGGCGTCTTTGCATGGATTTGGTTGAGCGAAACCTTTAATGCAATTCAATTAGTTGGAGCGGCGGCGGTTATCGCTGGAATTTATATTGCAACGAAGACGCGAGCTACTACTCAGCAGATCGTGCCTGAGTAAAGTCTTGATTGCCAAAGTTCTGGTTTTGAGCTGGCATATCAACAAAGCGTGAGAAGTGAAGTTGCGCCGAGACTGTTAAATCACGAGTCGGACCATTACGGTGCTTAACTACCAATAGATCTGCTTCTCCGGAACGATTCTGTTTGTCATATAAATCTTCGCGATGTAACAAGATAACCATGTCGGCATCCTGTTCGATAGAACCTGATTCGCGAAGGTCTGAGAGCATTGGTTTTTTATCTGCGCGCTGTTCTGGACCACGGTTTAGCTGTGAGATTGCGATAACTGGAATATCTAGCTCTTTAGCCATCAACTTTAAGTGGCGGGAGAATTCAGAGACTTCTTGCTGACGATTTTCGACTTTCTTTCCGGATGACATTAGCTGTAGATAGTCGATCACAATTAATTTAAGGTCATGGCGCTGCTTTAAACGGCGCGCTTTTGCGCGAATTTCCATCATCGATAAGTTTGGTGAATCGTCGATAAATAGCGGTGCATCAGAGATTTCTCCCATGCGTCGCGCTAATCGCGCCCATTCATCATCAGAGAGTGCACCACTGCGAATGTTGTTTAGCGCGACACGTGCTTCGGCAGACAACATACGCATGGTGATTTCAGAGCGCGACATTTCAAGAGAGAAGATGACGGAGGTCTTCTTCTCATGAATTGCCGCATTTCGCACAATGTCCAATGCAAGAGTTGATTTACCAACTGCAGGACGCGCTGCAAGAACAATCATGTTTCCGGGATGGAATCCATTTGTTAATTTATCTAAATCGCGGAAACCAGTTAAGACGCCTTCTGGACCAACACCTTTAGAGATTCTCTCCATCTCATCAAAAGTTTGCTCGAGAAGTTCGTTGAGAATTACATAATCTTCTGATGCACGACGTTCGGTTACTTGATAAACCTCTGCCTGCGCTTGATCAACTGCATCATCAATTTCACCTTCTGGTGAATATCCGAGTTGCACAATTTTCGTTCCGGCTTCTACAAGTCGACGTGCAATTGCGCGTTCGCGAACAATCTTTGCGTAGTAACTTGCATTTGCTGCAGTTGGAACAGAGTTGATTAAAGTATGTAAATATGGTGCGCCACCTGCGCGTGCAATATCTCCACGTTTTGTTAGTTCGGATGCAACGGTAATTGCATCAGCTGGTTCTCCGCGACCATAAAGATCAATAATTGCATCGAAGATGAGTTCGTGCGCTGGTCTATAAAAATCGCGACCTTTTAGAATTTCTACAACATCAGAGATTGCATCTTTAGATAACAACATGCCACCGAGCGCTGATTGCTCTGCAATTAAATCTTGCGGAGGAGTGCGTTCGAGTTCGGGGTTGCCGCCATTACGCGGAAGTTCTGCAATACTCACAGGCGTAACCTCCCAGTTAGGTATGACATTGGCGAACGGCCATGTGTAGAAGGTTGTGCGTAAACCCCCTCTCACCTGTGGAGAAGGCTGTGGATGGGTGTGGATAAGCGGTGGATAACTTCCCTTTTCACGCGTATTTGAGCGTGATTTCCCTGTGGAGGAAGGTTTATTTCAAATTATCAAATATTGAGATGTTTAGCCCCGCAGGTGATTTATATATGTGACTTCACCTCGTTTAATCCTTAGCCTTGCCCATTATGAGCGCACAGAAAATTACGATCGAAATTGAAATTCCCGAAGTTCCAATCAAGATCAGCAGCCGCGTGCGCAAGAGCTCTGCCAAGAAAGTTGTAAAGAAGAAAGCTACTAAGAAGAGTGCGGCTAAGAAAGTTGTTAAGAAAAAAGCGGCCGTAAAGAAGAAGACAGTTAAGAAAGCTGCCGCCAAAAGAAAAGTAAAAAAGGCGTCAAAGAAAAAACCCCGCAGATAATTCCGCGGGGTTTTAGTTAACTTAAATTAAGCAGCTGATACCGCAACAGTTACGTTTGCTACTACGTTTCCGTGTAGTGAAACCTTTGCGGTGTGGTTGCCGGTCTTCTTGATATGAGCCAACTTAATCTTGTGGCGATCAATATCAATTCCAGCAGCTGCCTTGATTGCCGCAGCAACATCTTTATCGGTAACTGAACCGTAAAGCTTGCCTTGTGCACCAACTTTTACCTTGATTGAAATTGAGGAAGCTTCAAGCTTTGCCTTAATTTCTTTTGCATGATCAAGATCGCGGATAACACGTGCAGCGCGAGCGCGACGGATTCCTTCGATCTGCTTCTCTGCACCAAGGCTCCATGCAATTGCATTGTGAGTTGGTAGTAAATAGTTACGGCCATAACCATCAGCAACGGTTACGACATCGCCAGGATGTCCAAGGCCAGATACTTCACGAGTAAGAATTAGCTTCATTTGTAAATGTCCTTTCGTTTATCGTGCTGTTGATGTGTATGGAAGTAGCGCTACTTCGCGGCTGTTCTTAACAGCAGTTGCGACTGAACGCTGGTGTTGTGTGCATGCACCGGTCACGCGACGTGCGCGGATCTTGCCGCGATCGCTGATGTACTTACGTAGCAAGGCAATATCTTTGTAATCGATATATGTAACCTTGTCACGGCAGAACTGGCATGGCTTCTTCTTGAATTTCTTATTAAGAGCGGCTGCTTTAGCGCCCTTATTCTTTGGTTCTTTGAGCGTACGGTTATTACGTGCTCCCATTGTGGTGCTCCTTTTCGGGCCCTTCCTTAGATTTAATTCAATCTAGTAGAAGGAATGGTTGTTGTTTTCGGATAATTTTTTAGAATGGTGGTTCGTCGGTATTTGTTGACCAACCGCCACCAGCTGGCGCTGAAGATGCCCAAGGATCATCGTTGAATGAATCTGCAGTAAATCCGCCACCTGCGTTTGCGTTTCCGCCTGCTGCGCGAGTTGTCTTTGTAACTTTCGCGGTTGCATTACGTAGTGATGGACCAACTTCATCTACTTCAACTTCAAATACTGTGCGCTTCTCGCCCTCTTTGGTTTCGTACGAGCGTTGCTTTAAACGACCAGAAACAATTACGCGCATTCCGCGAGTAAGTGACTCTGCAACGTTCTCTGCTGCCTGACGCCAAATCTGACATTGCAAGAAAAGTGAATCTCCGTCTTTCCATTCATTTGTGTTGCGATCAAAGAAACGCGGAGTTGAAGCTACGCGAAACTTTGCAACCGCTGCACCTGATGGAGTGAAACGTAGTTCTGGATCATCAACAAGGTTGCCGATGATCGTGATATTTGTATCTCCTGCTGCCATTTTTATTTACCTCTACTTATCTATCTACTGTTGGTGTTATCTACTTTGGTTAGGTATTTAGCTATTCGCTTTTATTCCGGACGAATAACTTTGGTGCGCAGAACAGACTCATTCAAATTAAGTTGGCGATCCAACTCTTTGATTGCTGCTGGCTCGCAGTGCATATCAACAACTGCGTAAATGCCTTCGCCCTTCTTATTAATTTCAAAGGTCATACGACGGCGTCCCCAAACATCTAGCTTGTCGACTTTTCCGCCTGAGTCTTTGATGATTTTTAAGTAGGTCTCGAGGCTTGGTGTAACTGTGCGCTCTTCGAGCTCTGGGTCAAGGATGACCATTAATTCATAATGACGCATGAATTGAAAAACCCCTTTGGACTATGCGGCTACGGTATTTCCGTAACAGAGGTGTTCGTTGTTTTGCAACGAGGGGTTAAGGATAGGTGGAAGCGGTCTCAAAGAGGAAATCCCATGGTTTTCCCTGTGTAGACCGGGCTTTGGCTAGCTGACGAGCCAGGCTGTAAATCATGGCGATGCAAGCGATTAATCGGATCAAGCTAATCGCGCCATAGAAATTTTGGGCTAGGCCATATTGCGCTTCAGAGATCGTCGCCAAGTGCTGCCAAATTGCGATGTGATAAGCAAGCTCTGCCATCTGCCAAACCCAGAAAATAATTAACGTTGGTTTGGTTTTGATTGCAATCACTGCAAGCGCGGTTAACCAGAGTACATATTGTGGTGAATAGACCTTGCCCAGAATTAAGGCGCTTGCAAAGACAATAAATGAAACTTCGGCAAGAGTTGGAGTTGATTTAAGTCCAAATAAATAAACCATCACCCAAGATAAAATCGCTAACGTTCCGAGTAGTGAAAGAAAGTTTGTATTTCCAGAAGTTAGACCGAATATTTGTCCAACATTCCAAATTGAACCCCAATCCGGACCGCGTTCCATATTAAATTTATAGAAATGCCACCAACCAGTTGGAGTAGTTAGCGCAACCGGTAAATTAATCGCAAGCCATGTTCCGGTAAAGATTGAAAGATATCGAATTGGCAATCTGTTTTCTCTACCTGCAATTGCCAAAATTGGAATCAGTAGAAGTACCGGGAAGAATTTTGTGGCAACTGAAATCCCAAGCGCGATTGCGCTGTAATCAAATTTCTTTCGGTCATACCAATAAATAGCCAGCAACATAGTTGGAATTCCCCAGAGATCCCAATTAATAAATAAGGAGCCAATTACGGCAGGGGCGAGCGCATAATAAAAACCATAAACATTAATTCGTTGCGCGATAAATACCGTTGCAATAAATAAAAGCGCGAGTAAGAAAATATTTAGGAAGTAGTAATCGCGGATATCATTAAGTGGTAAAGCAGTTAAGTACATAACTACTCCCATCAAAACTGGATATTCAACGCTCTGATCGCCGCTTGCAAATGCCCAAATATCTTTATCAAGCCCGCGTTCGGTATATAAAGGTGCAATATCGGTATAACAAGCGTGAATGTAGTTATCCGGAGATTGCCAATCGTGCTTTTCGCAGTGTGAAAACTTCAAAAAAGAGAGCAAACTCGCCACTATTGCTAGGGCCAGTAATACGCGCGTATTTCTAAACAGCTTATTACTTCTTCTTTTTCATTGACTGTTTGCCACCGCTAGTCATAACTACCGGATCGGTGCCACCAATATTGACGGGCTTTGGGAATGAGAGCACTGGATCGCCTTTTAGCGCGCCCTTCATAAATGCAGTCCAGATCTTTGCCGGGAAAGTTCCGCCGGTAACTGAATTTAATCCACCAATTCCATTTAGTGTTTGCGTTGCATCATCTCTAAACATGGCAACTGCAGCAGATAGCTGAGGTGTGTAACCTGCAAACCAGGCAGATGCATTCTGCTCAGAGGTTCCGGTTTTGCCTGCAGCTGGTCGACCAAGCCCAGCAGTTCCGAATGTTGCAGTTCCGTTCTTAACAACTTCTTGTAATCCGTAAGTTAAGTCAGCCATCACATCTTTGCTAAATACCGTGTTTGGTGAAGGTGAAGCTGCTTGATAAAGCACGCCACCATTTGAACCATTTACTTCTGTAATAAACCAAGGTGCGGCATAAACACCGTTTGATGCGAAAGTCGCATATGCAACTGCCACATCAATTACATGTGGAGATGCAGCACCTAACACCACCGATGGAGTTGGCATCATCGCAACAGAATCTGGAATTCCGGCGCGACGTGCGACATCCACAACGCGGTCAGGTCCAACTTTGATTCCAAGTGGCACATAAATTGTGTTGATTGAATGCGAAGTTGCAGTTAACAAACTGACTTGGCCCCAACCTTCATCACCATAATTATTAACTTCATATGGTTTTCCATTGTCATCAAAATATTGTGGTGAATCACCATTCCACATTGAGGTAAGCGGGATGCCTGCCTCTAAACCTGCTGCGAGCGCAAATGGTTTAAAGGTAGAACCAGCCAAAGCAATTGATTGAGTTGCATCATTTAATTGGCGCTTTACATAGTCTGCACCGCCATAAAGTGCAATGATTTCGCCGGTTCCGGGGCGGATCGCCACTAATCCGATATGCAAATTCTCAGGTGCGCCTTTTGGAGTTAGCTTGGCAACTGCTGCAACTGCAGAGGTCTGCGCTTTTTGATCAAAGGTAGTTTTAACAATCAAACCACCTTTCATTAATTGATCATCGGTGAATCCGCGCTTAACTAACTCTGCGCGAACCATTTCAATTAAATAACCTTTAGGTCCAGATAGCCATCCTTCAGATGTTCCTGGCATGATGGTCGGGAATTTAGTTGCTTTAGCTTTTGCTTCTGTAATCCAACCGGCTTTAACCATTCCATCTAATACATATTGGAATCTAGCCTGCAAGCGTTTCATATTATTTTCGCTGTATTGCGGATCGTAGAAACCTGGCGAACGCAAAATAGATGCAATGACTGCAGATTGTGCAAGGTTTAATTGTTTTGCACTTCGGTTGAAATATTGTTGAGATGCAGTCTCAACACCATAAGAACCACGACCGAAATAAATGGTATTTAGGTAGTTCTCCAAAATCTGATCTTTACTTAACTGATTCTCTAACTTAATAGCGATAACTAGTTCTTTGATCTTTCTAGTAATAGTTCGCTCTTGTGTTAAAAAGGCAGTCTTTGCATACTGCTGCGTGATGGTAGAACCACCGCCACCGCGTCCTAAAGTTTTTACGTTATCGATTACGGCTCGGGCAAATCCGCTAAAGCTAAAGGCGTGTTCGCTATAGAAATTTCGATTTTCGGCAGCTAATACTGCTTGACGTAAATGCAGTGGCATTTTTGCCAGCGGAACGATGGTGCGATTTTGCGCGCCGATACGTCCAATTTCTGAACCATTTGAATATTGAATAATGGTTGATTGGGTATTTACGAAATCATTTGGGTTTGGAATATTTACAGTGAAATAAGCCAGCACAAAAAGAGTTGATCCGGCAACAAATCCAAAGCCACCTAAAAAGATTGCAATTCGGGCTAATAAACGCTTGGAAATGCGGAACATGGCGAAAGGCTACCTGTAATCCTCATCTTCAATTGTCTTCTGCTTGCGGGGCGGTTTGCGCTCTTTGCCATCACCCAAGGTGAATGAATGCACCAAGTGATTCCAGTGGCATGATTTACAGACCTCCACCAGATAAACGCGGAACTCTCCGAATTCCAACTCCATCTGCATAAGTTCGGCGATGGTCTTAATTCGTCCCTGAAATTGTCCTAATTGATCTCCGTACGTATAACGAAGTTCTACCAATTCATCTTTCTTACAGACCGGGCAGTTGCGGTCGGCTCGCTCGCCGTGAAACTTAGCGGCGCGCAATAGATAAGGATCGGCATCGCAAGCATCGGTCGCACCGCGAAAGAGCGCAATCAAAGTTGCACGCTTATCCAGTGAATAATCGATGAACGAACGCTTAGACCTCACGAGGTAATTGTAATTACCTTATAAAGTTAAGTCATGCAGGAATTCTTTGGACTGATACTCCATCCGCGCCTGCGAAAACTATTGGCCGTTCGTTGGACTGGCCAATTAACAGATGGCATCTTCCAAAGTGCGTTGGCATCTTTTGTGCTTTTCTCTCCAGAACGACAACCAAGTGCAATGGCCGCAGCTTTAGGTTTTGCAGTGGTCTTAACGCCTTATTCAATTGTCGGACCATTGGTTGGAACAATTCTTGATCGAATTGCTAGACAACGTGCAATTCTTATCGCAAATGTTTTGCGTTCCGTTGATTTAATTTTAATTGCAATTTTAATTTTCTCTGGAACTACCGGAATTTTATTAACAATCTTAATTCTCTCTGCCTTTGGTGTTAATCGATTATTGCTCGCTGGACTTTCGGCAGGACTACCTTTAATGATTGATCGACCATCTTTGATTAAAGCAAATGCGCTCGCCGTAACTGGCGGTTCACTTTCAGTGGTAATAGGTGGCGGAATTGGCATTGCAATTAGAAGAATGATTGATGAATCTAATAGCGCCAATCACTCGGATGGCATCCTTATTTTGATTGCAGTTTTAGGTTATTTAGCAGCGACTTTCTTTAGTTCTCGGATCGAACGAAACGAACTAGGTCCACTGCCGCACGAAGAGCGGAAAGCAGATGGATTTGGCGAATTAGTTGAAGCGGTTAAATTCTTAAGAAATCATAAAGATGCTGCGCGAGGAATTATTGCGACCTCAATTCAACGCGGTGGATTAACGGCGCTAACAATTATTGGATTGTTATTGCAGCGCAATACTTTTAATGATCCGGCAGATACCGAAGCAGGTTTGGCTGGAGTTAGTATGGCGATTGCTTTTGCAGGCGTTGGGTTAGTAATTGGTGCGCTAATTGCACCGCTTGGTGTAGAAAAATTTGGTCGCCATAAATGGATTCGATTAATGGCTGCCACAAGTGCAATTACTCCTATTTTGTTAGGTTTGCTGCAAACTGAATGGATGTTATTTGCCGCTGCGTTTTTTGTAGCTTTAAGTGGCCAAAGTATGAAAGTTACAAATGATGCTTTGATTCAATCAAAAATTACCGATGACTTCCGTGGGCGAACCTTTGCGCTAAATGATATGTCGGTTAACTTTGCAATTGTTGGTTGTTCACTTCTTGCAGCATCAGTTATGCCAGATAGTGGAAAGACGCTCTTGGTTCCGGCGGTAATTACGGTGGTTTACTTGTTCAACGCATTTGTATTGCTGCGTCCAAGTAAATTCAGCGCGACTGCCACCAATTAAGTAATTCGGTCGTAGCGCGCTCCTTACCTAGCGGGCCATGTTCTAAACGTAGCTCTAACAGAAAATCCAAAGCCAAACCAACTTCGCGGGAAGGTTTTAATTTAAGTAGCGCCATAACTTCTGCGCCATCTAAATCTGGACGAATCGCAGCTAACTCTTCTTCAGCAGCAAGTCGTTCGATGCGAGCTTCTAATTCATCATAAGTTTTTGCAAGGCGTTCTGCTTTGCGCTGATTACGCGTAGTGCAATCTGCGCGGGTTAATACGTGTAAATGTGTTAATAATTCACCAGCATCGCGCACATATCGACGGACTGCAGAATCTGTCCATTCGCCATCTCCATAGCCATGGAAACGTAGGTGCAGCGCAATAAGTGTTTCGACATCATCGATAACTTCATTTGAGTAACGCAGCTTCTTTAAGCGCTCTTTTGCTAGACGCGCACCAACTACTTCATGGTGATGAAATGAGACGCCGCCGCCAGGAATAAGCGCACGAGTCTTTGGTTTTCCAATGTCGTGCAATAAAGAGGCTAGCCGGATTACTAAATTCTTACCGCCTAAGCGATCTTCTAACGCAATTGCTTGGTCTAGCACTGTTAAAGAGTGTTCATAAACATCTTTATGGTGATGATGTTCGTCAATCTCTAGTTGCAGTTTTGGAATTTCTGGCAGCACTAATTCGGCAATGCCGGTGGCAACTAAAATTGCAATACCTTTGCGCGGATTATTAGACATTAGTAATTTTGTAAATTCATCGCGTACGCGTTCGGCAGAGATAATGTTGATTCGCTCCGCCATTTCAGTCATAGCCTTTAACGCATCTTCTGAAACTTCAAAATCTAATTGCGCTGCAAAACGTGCCGCACGCATCATTCGCAAAGGATCATCACTAAAAGATTGTTCTGGTGCTACCGGGGTGCGCAAAACTTTTGCACTTAAATCTGCAAGGCCATTAAATACATCAATAAATTCTGGTTTAGCACCAGTTAATTCAAGTGCCATTGCATTTATGGTGAAATCGCGACGTGATAAATCGCCTTCAATGTTCTCACCAAATTCAACTTCTGGTTTGCGAGAATCTAAATCGTATTTGTCGCTGCGATAAGTTGTGATCTCAACCGTGGTATCGCCACGTTTTCCTGCGATAGTTCCAAAATCAATTCCGATATCCCAAACATCTTCTGCCCAACTTTGCAGAATTTTCTTGGTATCAAGAGGTTTTGCATCTGTTGTGAAATCTAGATCATTTCCTAAGCGACCAAGAATTGCATCACGAACCGGTCCGCCGACAAGCGCTAATTTAAATCCTGCTGCTTTGAAGGCTTGCGCGAGCGAACTAGCTAATGGTGCGCGCTCAATTAGCGAACGAATCGCTAATTCACCTGCGGCATCTAATGCGTTACTCACAGGGGAAAGGTTAGGGTACTCGCATGACCCCGGCACCTGGTGCTGGCGGCGATGCCTCTAATGCACAACCGGCGTCTAAGCCTCACCGCAAAAAGCGTTCTCGTAACCGTAAAAAGAAATCGACTGCTGCTGCGCACCCAAAAAATCGTTATGCAAAGCGGGTTGATGAAATAAGTGCGGGCGGATTAGTTATCGATTTCTCTGGCACCAAAGGGTTGCTAATTGGTCGCTTCGATCAAAAAGATGCCACGCGCGAACGCCTACTCTGGTCACTACCAAAGGGACATATAGAAGAAGGTGAAACCCCTGAAGAAGCTGCGATTCGTGAAGTCGCAGAGGAGACCGGAATTCAATCTGAAATCTCTAGAGAACTTGGGGTAATTGATTTCTGGTTTATGGCCGGTGGAAAACGTATTCATAAAACGGTTCACCATTACTTATTTAAAGAGGTAGGTGGCAATTTAGCGCCGCAAGAATCAGAGGTAGATGAAGCGCGATGGTTTCCGCTAGAAGAGATTGTTAATTTGCTGGCATATCCTGATGAGAAGAAGTTAATTGCCAGAAGCGGTGATCTTAAATGAAGAAATTTCTGATTCTAATTGCCGCGCTCTTTTTCACTCTTCCTGCACCGGCAGAGGCAGCTGGAAATACCATTTGGCTGGCAACAACAGCTAATCGAAATTATGTCGGCGAAATTACAAATAAGAACTTTGAAAAATCTTTAGCTCCCGAAGGTGAATTAGGAAAGTTAGTTTTTAATCCAGTTGCGCGTCCAAGAACTTGGATTATGGATGCCGCGCTTTTAGAAGATGTGCAGCATTTAATTGAAAAAGAATCTACTTTGGCTACAAATTGGTTGGCGCAAGTAAAACGCGCTTCAAATCGCGACACCATTTATGCAACTGCATATGGCAATCCTGATGTAATTTATTTAAATTCTTTAGCGCCAACTGAATTAAATTTCTATTATGCAGTTGGTCTGCAGCATCTGCAGGCGGTATTACTAAAAAATGTACTTAGCGAAAAGGGCAGTGGCTACGCTTGGAAGCGAGCAAAAATCAATGATGAGGTGCGGGAATTCTTTAATGTCGCGCGCGCTGAATTTACGCTGCTTTCAACGGTAGTTAACCCTAAAGAGGTCGAAACAGATCGCGGACGAATTGCCCAGCTATTTAGCCCCTTACTAAGTAGCGAAGAGCGCGCAGCTTTATTAAAAGATTTCGAAAGTGGCCAAGCGAATGTAATTAATAAATTAAGGATTGTTAGTGGTCGCTATCAAATAACAACGGCAAAAGAGAAAATTCCGGTTACCTTAGTAAATGATTTCAATGTTCCGGTTACGGTAGATCTCTTCTTTACGCCTTTAAATAACCGTGTGGTCTTCCCGCAATATCGCCAAATTACGTTAAACGCTAAGAGCAAGATTCAAGTAAGTGTGCCAATTAAAACTATTGCAGCTGGCGATACCAATGTAATTGCACGTTTTGAAAATGGTAAAGGTCAAGTAGTGGGTTCAAATGGCATGATTGAACTATCTTCCACTCTTATTTCGCCTGCCGTTACCTGGTTTACCACTGGAGCTGGACTACTTTTAATACTCGCAGCGATAGCACAGAGCGTCCGTCGCGTTAAGAAGAATAGAGCAGAGAAGTGAAGAATCAAGATCTCTTCCGCCAATCAACTGTGATGGCGCTCGGCACTGTACTTTCACGTATTGCAGGATTTATTCGTAGCGTATTGACGGTTGCGGTATTAGGAACTGCGCTACTTGCCGATAGCTTTAACGTAGCCAATACGATGCCAAATATTATTTACAACTTAATGGTTGGTGGCGCGCTAACTGCAATCTTTGTTCCGCAGTTAGTAAAAAGTAAATCAGATGCAGATGGTGGTTTGGATTTTGCCTCAAGATTAGTAACCACAATTAGTTTAATTCTTGGCGCACTTGTAATTATTGGTGTTATTTTTGCACCAGCGTTGGTTCGAATTTATGCACCAGAATTTTCAGAACCAGGTTTTGAACATATTTATGAATTAACTCTGGCAATGATGCGCATCTGCTTGCCGCAAATATTCTTCCTTGGGTTATTCACGATGCTCGGCCAGGTCGCCAATTCTCGAGGATCTTTTGCACCAATGATGTGGGCGCCAATCGCCAATAATCTGGTTGGCATCGCGCTACTAAGTTATTTCATCATTTTGGTACCTAAATTCACGGCAGAGACCATCACTGACGCTCAAGTCGCAATACTGGGTTGGGGCACAACGGCGGGCGTGATTGTTCAAGCGTTATTGGTGATTCCAGCCGTAAAAAAGACCGGTTTTCATTTAAAGATTCGGTTTGGATTGCATGGGCTTGGCAAATCATTTTCACTTGCTGGCTGGACTTTAGTTTATGTATTAATTTCACAACTAGGTTATTTAGTAACAGTAAGTGTTGCAACCAGCGCTGCGGTTCGAAGTGCACAAGCTGGAATTACAACTGGTGTCGGCATAACACCATTTCAGAATGCGTATTACGTAATGATGCTTCCTTACGGAATTGTGACCATTTCATTAATTACTGCGTTACTGCCACATATTTCAGAGTTGGCAATTAAGAAAGATCGCGACGGAGTGCGTAATGAATTAATTCGTGCAATCCGAATGGTTGGCGTGATAACAGTGCCAGCGGGAATGGCATTCTTTTTACTAGGTCCATTAATGACCAGTACTATCTTTATTGGAATTCCATATGAAGATGGTTTGTATATGGGTTATGTTTTATCTGCGCTGGGTGTTGGTCTAGTGACATTTAGTATCAATATTATTTTGTTACGCGGTTTTAATGCTTTCGAAGATACCAGAACTCAAGTGCCATCGATTATTTTAATAAATGTAATCTCGGTGCTGCTCTCTTATCTTTTCTTAAATCTTTTAGATCCAGAATGGGTAACGGTTGGATTAGGCGCAGCGTTCTCTATTAGTTATGTACTTGGACTTCCTTACACCTTATTTTTACTTAAGCGTCATACCGGAACATTGCGAATTAGAGAATTCTTTGGTCAACATGTTAAGTTGATGTTGGCTTCATTTATTGCAATGTTTCCGCTTTATATAGTTGCCCAGTTCTGGCAGGGAATTAATCAATTTTCACCGCTGCCAATTCGAATACTAGAAGTGTTGGTATTCATTGTTTTAGGTGCGATTGGTTACTTTTTGGTAGCGCAGCGGATGAAAGTCGCTGAAATTGGCGTGATGATGGAATACTTGCCCGGCCTTCGTGGTTTAGGTAAAAGAAAGAAAGATAAGTGATGAGCGAAATTCATAACTTGGTAATTGTCGGATCAGGTCCGGCTGGATACACCGCTGCGATTTATGCAGCACGCGCACAGCTCAATCCGCTGGTCTATGAAGGCGCGATTACCGCAGGTGGTGCGCTAATGAACACCACTGAGGTTGAGAATTTCCCAGGTTTCACAGAAGGCATCATGGGTCCAGAGTTGATGGACAGCATGCGCAAACAAGCAAAGCGATTTGGTGCAAATTTAATTACTGATGACATTGTTGAAATGGATCTTGGTGGAGATGTTAAAACTCTAAAAGATGGCAGTGGCAATGTAGTTAAAGCAAAAGCAGTAATTCTTGCAACTGGCTCGGCATATAAAGAGATTGGTTTAGAGAACGAGAAACGTTTATCAGGTCGCGGAGTTTCTTGGTGCGCTACTTGTGATGGTTTCTTTTTCCGTGACCAAGTAATTGCTGTGGTTGGTGGCGGCGACTCTGCGATGGAAGAGGCAAATTTCCTAACAAAGTTTGCAAGTAAAGTTGTTTTAATTCATCGTCGCGACACTTTGCGCGCCTCAAAAATTATGGCAGAGCGCGCACAGAACAATCCCAAGATTGAATTTGTATTTAACACTGAAGTTACCGATGTACTTGGTGCAGATAAAGTCGAAGCGCTACAACTTAAGAATACAAAGACCGGAGAAGTCACCACTCGTGAATTCACTGGTTTATTTGTGGCGATTGGTCATTCACCACGTTCAGAGCTACTTGCAGGACAGATTTCTTTGGATGGCGAAGGTTATGTTCAAGTTGAAGGACGAAGTACTCGCACCAACTTAAAGGGTGTCTTCGCATGTGGCGATTTAGTTGACCACACCTACCGCCAAGCGATTACCGCAGCAGGCTCGGGTTGCCAAGCAGCCTTAGATGCAGAGCGTTTCCTGGCGCATTAGTTCTGGCGCATTAGTTATTGTTTACCAATTAGAAAGTTGTGAAATAGGAGTTAAAAATGGGAGCACCATCAGTTACAGCAGCAAATTTTCAGGCAGAGGTTTTAAATTCAGATAAACCAGTATTGGTTGATTTCTGGGCCGAATGGTGTGGACCTTGCCGAATGGTTGCTCCAATTCTCGATGAGATTGCAGCAGAGCATGGTGAGAAGTTAAAGATCGTAAAGCTAAATACAGATGAAGAATCTGCACTCGCAATTCAGTATGGCGTGCAATCAATCCCTACTCTTCACGTATTTAAGGGCGGACAGGTCGTAAAGACTGTGATTGGCGCTAAGCCGAAGCCTGCGCTACTTAAAGATCTAGCTGAATTTATCTAGAGATTTACCGAAGAGCATGATCGAAGTCCTGCTTCGACCAGGCGATAGTGGAGATTTGGTAAACCAAGTCATCACATCGCTAAATCGAATCGGTTTATTGCATTCCACTCCAGAAGTTTTCGATAAAAGTGTTGCTGATGCGGTTGCGCTCTTTCAACAACAACGCGGATTAACTTCGACCGGAAATGTAAACGACCAGACTTTCCAAGCACTTGAAGAAGCTCGTTGGAAGCTAGGCGATCGCTCACTTTATTTACAACCTTCACCGTTAATGCGCGGTGATGATGTTGCGCAATTACAGAGCCGCTTAACCGATATGGGTTTTGATTGTGGGCGAGTAGATGGAATTTTTGGCCCTAAAACTGAAAGTGCGATTAAAGAATTTCAAAAATCTGTCGGCGCAGTGGTTGATGGTAAATGTGGTCCGGCAACAATTACCGCATTAATTCGATTAACAAAAACGGTTGCTGGTGGTGCGCCGACTAAATTACGTGAAGCTGCACGACAACAAAGTCGTGGACCAGCTCTTGCTGGAAAAGTAATTGTAATTAACCCAGCGCGCGGCGGTAATAATTTTGGTGTTGAAGCAAATGGTGTAAAAGAATCTGAAATTACTTACGATATTGCCACACGCGTTGAAGGACGTTTATTAGCTTTAGGTGCCAGTGTTTTCTTAACTCGTGGACCACAGAATGATCCAACTGAATCAGAACGTATTGCGCTAACAAATAAGAGTAATGCAGATTTGATGCTCTCTTTAAATTGCGATACTTACAAAAATGAATTAGCGCATGGTGTTGCAACTTATTCTTATGGCAGCGACGCACATGGTGTGCACTCTGTAGTTGGTGATCGTTTTGCTTCTTTAGTACAGAGAGAGATTTGCGCTCGTACTGATTTACAAGATTGCGGAGTTCATTCAAAGACTTGGGATTTGCTTCGATTGGTTAGCGCTCCAGCGGTTCGAATTGATTTGGGGTATTTAAGTAACCCTGGTGATGCCGATCGATATAAGCGCGCAGAATTTAGAGATTTGATTGCAGAATCTTTGGTAATTGCAATTCAACGCCTCTATTTAGCAGCCGAAGATGATGCCAAAACCGGGACTTTGCGTATTTCTGACCTAAAACGCGCAGGTTTAAGAATTAATTAATTTCCACCAAGTTAATAAATATGGAAAACTATCCCAATGACTGAACTGCGCCATACGACTGGAGATTCACTAGAACTCGAGAATCGTTTTGCAACTCGAGCGGCGCATATGAAGCCTTCTGAAATTCGTTCTTTATTTGCAGTGGCATCTCGCCCAGATATCGTTTCACTTGCTGGTGGTATGCCAAATTTATCTGCGCTACCAATGGACATGATGGCGGAAGTTGTTCGCGATCTTGTTGCCACAAATGGCACTGAAGCTTTGCAATACGGTAGCGGTCAAGGTCATCCATTACTTCGCGAACAAATCTGTGAAGTTATGGCGCTTGAAGGAATTCGCGCTAATCCTGATGATGTAATTGTGACAACCGGTTCACAACAAGCATTAGATTTAATTTCTAGAATCTTTATTGATCCAGGCGATGTAGTTTTAGTAGAAGCGCCTTCATATGTTGGTGCGCTCGGAACTTTTTCGCAGTATCAGGCAGCGCCGGTACATGTTGAAACAGATGATGATGGCATGGTCCCAGCGGCGTTAGTTGAGGCAATCAAGTCTGTTCGTTCGGCTGGCCGAAAAATTAAATTCTTATATTTGATTCCAAATTACCAAAATCCAACTGGCGTGATGCTTTCTGCAGATCGTCGCACTGAAATTTTGGAGATTTGTGCTCGCGAAGAGATTTTTATCGTTGAAGATAACCCTTACGGTCTTCTAGGTTTTGATCGACCATCACCAAATGCGATGCGTGCGCAGGATTCTGAGAATGTCATCTATTTAGGTTCATTCTCGAAGACCATCGCATCAGGCCTGCGCGTTGGTTGGGCGCTGGTGCCACAGTCAATTAAAGACAAGATTGTGATCGCATCAGAATCTTCAATTCTCTGCCCTTCTAATTTCACACAATTAACAATTTCTAGCTATTTGAAGGATCAGCCTTGGCGCGATCAGATTGCATCTTTCGTTGATTTATACCGCGTTCGTCGAGATGCAATGCTTGAATCATTAGAAGCGCATTTTCCTAAGGAAGCTACTTGGACACGTCCTGGTGGTGGATTTTATGTTTGGATAACTCTGCCGCCTGAAATTGATACTAAAGCGATGGTGCCAAAAGCGATTGTGGCAAAAGTTGCTTATGTTCCTGGTAGCGCATTTTATGCAGATGGATTTGGTTCTTGGCAGATGCGACTTTCATATTGCCACCCAACCCCAGAACGTATTCGTGAAGGTGTAAAAGCTTTAGGTGCGGTTGTAAAGCAAGAGCTAGCCTCGCGCGCTGGATATCAACTTAACTAAACGTTTCAAATCTTCAGCGCCTGAGTATTCGACAATAATTTCACCTTTGCCCCCTGCGCTTTGGATTTTAACTCGGGTATCAAGTACATCGCCTAATTGCTCGCCAAGCTCTTTAAGCTCTGGGCTCTCTTTCTTGCCGCCACCAGATTTATTTTTCTTGCTTGAAGGTTTGCTAATTGCGATGATCTCTTCAACGCTTCGAACCGATAAACCTTCGGCAACAATTCGGTTTGCAAGTTTTTCTATCGCAGCGCTATCTGCCAAACCAAGTAGTGCGCGGGCATGGCCTGCACTAATTGTGCCGGCGGCAACTTTCTGTTGAACACTAGTTGGCAAATTTAGTAAGCGCATCATGTTTGTAATTACGGTTCGTGATCGACCAAGTTTCTGTGCCAACTCTTCTTGGGTGCAATTAAAATCATTTAGTAATTGTGAATAGGCCGCACCTTCTTCGAGTGCGTTTAATTGTGAGCGATGAATATTTTCAATAAGGGCTTCGCGTAATAATTCATTATTTGGAGTTTGGCGAATAATGACCGGAATTTGCTTTAAACCCGCTAGTTTTGAAGCGCGAAGTCGACGCTCTCCCATGATTAATTCATAGCGCGCACCAACTTTACGAACTACTGGCGGTTGCAGAATTCCGATTTCTTTTATGGATGCAACTAATTCTTGTAGCGCTTCTTGATCAAATACAGTTCTTGGTTGGCGCGGGTTTGGATCAATTAAATTGATATCGATTTCATCTTGTGCGCCAACAATTTCTGGCACATCGTTATTGTTTACAGTTAATGGAATTAGCGCATCTAAATTTGTACCTAGTCCACCGCGTTTAGCCATTATGCAATATCCCCTGATTTATAGTTGATGCTAACTACATTTGAATCAAAAGCTTTTCCGCGTTCTGCAATTTCACGAGCAACTTGCATATATGCAACTGCGCCAGTTGATGATGGATCGTAAGTCATAACAGTTTGTGAATACGATGGCGCTTCAGATAAACGAACTGCACGCGGAATAGGTATATCAATTAATTCGCGTGGGAAATGTGAACGAACATTTGCAACCACGTCATTTGCAAGTCTGGTTCGTGAATCAAACATGGTTAAAACAATGGTTGATAAAGTTAAATCTGGATTTAATCGCTGTTTAACAATTTTGTAAGTTTCTAATAATTGTGACAAGCCTTCAAGTGCGTAATATTCACATTGAATTGGAATTAAAACTTCAGTTGCCGCAGAGAAGGCATTAACTGTTAACAATCCTAAACTTGGTGGGCAATCAATAAAAATATAATCGTAATTTTCTTTAATTTCATTTAGCGCATCTTTTAACCTTGATTCACGTGCAACCATTGAAACTAAATTAATTTCAGCTTGCGCTAAAGATGTATTTGATGGGATGCAATCTAAAGCTGGAAAACCTGCGCACTTTTGAATTACATCTTTAACTTGCGCGGTGCCCATCAATACTTCGTAAACGCCCATCGAAATGCGATGCTCTACCCCAAGTGCGGTTGAGGCATTTCCTTGAGGATCTAGATCTACAACCAGAACCCGAAGGCCCCCCATAGAGAGGGCTGCGGCTACATTTACTGCAGTAGTGGTCTTACCGACCCCGCCTTTTTGGTTTGCTACGACAAAGATGCGCCCTTTAGCGGGTGCTGGCATGGGTTCTTTTAAGCGGCGCGTTCCGACAACCTTCGAGGTTGTTTCACGTGGAACATCTACCATGTCCCGAACTCTAGCGTTTTACTTCGACAACTCTCGCCAAAGGGATGCCTTCTAACTCAATTTCATGCACGATCGCCCCTGGAATTTCAGCTGCCTCTGCCGCTGCAGCCTCACCTTTCATCGCCAAAAGGGAGCCGCCAGGCTTAATTAGGTGTTTTGAGATCGCCCAGAGTTTAGATAATGGGGCAACTGCGCGGGCAGTTACATAGTCATACTGCCCTTTTTCGGATTCAGCCTTACCTCTTTTAACTATTACCCCGAGCCCTTGGACCGCTTCCTCCAAGAAGGTTACGCGGCGTTGCAGGGGTTCTAGCAAGGTTACCTTTAAATCCGGGCGAGCAAGCGCGATTACAATTCCCGGCAAACCAGCTCCGGAGCCAATATCAATGACCGAGGCCCCCTCTTTCATGAGGGTTGAGACTGGGATGCAGTTAAGGATATGGCGCTCCCAGATTCGATCAGCTTCGCGGGGACCGATTAATCCACGCTCAATTCCAGGCCCTTTTAGGAATTCGGCATAAGCCTGCGCCTCTGCCTCGCGCTCTGGAAAGTGTTTCACGTGAAACCTAAATTTAATTAGGGAAGATAACTACAAAACGGTTTGGGTCTTCGCCCTCAGACTCTGAAGATAGCCCAAGATCCTGTATGCGATCGTGGACAATTTTCCGCTCAAATGCGTTCATTGGGGCTAGTTTGATAGGTGCGCCAGATGCCTTCGCCTCTGCCGCTTTCTCATCAGCTAGCGCCTTTAAATCTGTACGGCGGTTCTCGCGGTATCCGCTGATATCGAGCATTAGACGGCTACGGTCGCCGGTTGAGCTCTGAACCGCTAGACGAGTTAGCTCTTGGAGCGCATCAAGGACCTCGCCATCGCGGCCAACCAGGTTATCGAGCTTGGCTCCCACGATCGCTACCGATGCGCGGTTATTCTCTACATCGATATCGATATCGCCATCTAGATCAGCAATATCTAATAGCGCTTCAAGGTAATCAGCTGCGATATCGCCCTCTTCTTCAAGCTTAGCGACTGGCTTTACCTCAACCTCTTTAACTGTCTTTTCTGTCATGATTTATCCTTTTTGATAGGTTTATACCTAAATGCCCTTATTTATCGGCGTTTATTTACGCTTCTTCTTTTTTGGCTGCTTTCGCTGGCCTTGTGGTGCCTGTGGTTTTGGCTCTTCGGTTGGAAGCTCAATTAGCCCTTTGGCTGCCTTCTTCTTCTGCAACTCTTCATAAGCAGGTGAACCTGGGGTTGGGTTTCGTTTGATCACGTAATACTGCTGGCCCCATGTCCAGAAGTTTGTAGTCGACCAATAAATTAAAACACCGATTGGGAAGTTAACGCCTGAGATTGCAAAAATAATCGGAAATAAATACAACATAATTTTCTGTTGTTGCAAAATCATATTGTTTGGATCGTCATTTTTTGGCATTCCTTTAACCATTAACTGACGTTGTGTTGTGTAAGTTGATGCAGACATCAAAATAATCAAGAACACAGTTACAAGTTTTACGGTGGTGTTTGATGATCCAAGGAATGTTTCAGAAATTGGTGCACCTAAAAATTTTGCATTAGCAGCTGATTCAACATCTGCCATTGTTAAAACACCGCGAGGTTTTGCTTGGCCAATTCCATTAAGCACTGTAAAGAGCGCGAACATGATTGGTGCCTGCGCAAGAATAGGGAAACACGAAGCTAATGGATTTGTTTTGTGATCTTTGTAAAGCTTCATCATCTCTTCAGATTGCTTTTGGCGATCATCTTTGTAGCGGGTTTGAATCTCTTTCATTTTTGGCGCCAGCGCGGTCATAGCTCTTTGGCTCTTAATTTGCTTAACGAAAAGCGGAATTAAAATGATACGAATTAATAACACTAGGCCAATAATTGAGAGCGTCCAAGTAACACCACTGCCTGAACCAAATACTGGAGTTAGGGCATCATGAATAACCATGATGACCCAAGAAACGGCTGTGTATAGCGCATTCATTATGCTGCCCATTTATTTACTCCCGTACTACTGAATTTGCCTTGTATTTGTGGGTTTTTTACATAGTTTTCAAAATAGTTTTCTGAAACATAATCAACGCCGCCGTGTGAAAATGGATTGCACCTTACAAGTCTCCATGCAATTAGTGGCAACCCCGCTAAGTTGTGAATTTCCAACGCGTCAACTGCGTAATGCGAACACGATGGATAATATTTACATTTAGGACCAATGGTCATATCGATCCATCGAGATAAGGTTTTTTGGTATAACTTAATCAGCAAGATAAAAGGCAGCACCAAAATCCTCATGCGTTTACCTGCTCGGATTTTTTCGAAATTTTTTCTAATAATGATTCGGTTTCATAAAACGCGTTCTCTGGTTTTTTCATAGCGCGGACAACCAATAGGGTTCCGTTTGGGAGTTGATTTAATTTTTCGCGAACTGCGTGGCGGATCTGGCGCGCAATGCGATGGCGCACCACAGAGTTGCCTACAGATTTTCCTACAATTAAACCCAACTTCGCTGGTTGGTTGTTATTTGCTGAATATAGGTAGCCGATTAAAGAGGTGCCGGTGATTCTGCGACCCAATTTGGTGGCAGTGGCGAACTCAGAACTACTTTTTATTCTCGCGCTATTTGGTAGCACTAGAACCGCTTAAAAGGTTTCTGCTTACGCTGAAAGCTTTGCGCGTCCCTTTGCGCGGCGTGCAGATAACACAGCGCGGCCGGCGCGGGTTGCCATACGTGCGCGGAAGCCATGCTTCTTGGCGCGGCGGCGGTTATTTGGCTGGAAGGTGCGCTTCATTTAATACTCCTACTTAAATCTTCTTTAGGTCACAGTAAATACGGGGGAAGTTGATGAGGCGCCGATTTTATGCTCTTGGGGATAACTGGGGCAAACCAGGGTTTTGACCCCTTCCGGTCGGTTTTCGCTGTGGATAACCACTTGCTTTTCTGGGAAGTACCCTTTAAGTTCCGCCTATCCACAGGGGTCGAAGGTTAAACCACTGGTTTAGACCACAGGTTGTGGATAACTTTGTGGATAACTATTTTGGGGAGGCTCAATGTCAGAGACGCAGGTCCAAGAGGATCTAACTGCTCTTTGGGGCCGGGTTATCAGCCAGGTAGCAGGTGATGGTCCCAATAAAGCGGTCCTCGAACTGGCAAAACCACTTGGTTTATTAAAAGGCACCGGCGCTCCTAATTTAATTATCGCCACCCCTAATGCATTTGTTAAAGACATTATCGATGTGCGTTTACGAAACGCAATTACTGAAAGTTTGGCGGCAACCTTAAACGAGAAAATTAATTTCGCGGTTACTGTCGATGAAAGTTTGGAACTGCCAGATGCTCCTGAACCAATACATGATCAAGAAAGCAATCAAGTAAATAACCATGGAATAAATAGTGGCGAAGCTGTAATCCGTCGCGAGGAAGTTCAAAAGCCAGCTGGCTCTGATGCGCTAAACCCTCGCTACATCTTCGAAACATTTGTGATTGGTGCATCTAACCGTTTTGCGCATGCGGCGGCACTGGCAGTTTCAGAAGCTCCAGCTAAGGCTTATAACCCGTTATTTATTTACGGCGAATCAGGTCTTGGAAAAACCCACTTATTACACGCGATTGGCGCATATGCAAAAGAGTTATATCCAAACGTGCGCGTTAGATATGTGTCTTCTGAAGAGTTTACAAATGATTTTATTAATTCGATTCGTGATGATAAATCAAATAGTTTTCAAAAACGTTACCGCGATCTAGATATTTTGTTGGTTGATGATATTCAATTTTTAGAAAACAAAGAGCGAACTCAAGAAGAGTTCTTCCACACTTTTAACACTTTGTATAACGCGAACAAACAGATTGTTATCTCTAGTGATCGCCCGCCAAAACAGTTAACAACTTTGGAAGATCGTTTACGTTCTCGCTTTGAGTGGGGTTTAATTACAGATATTCAACCACCAGAACTTGAAACCCGAATTGCGATTCTACGAAAGAAAGCAGCGCAAGAGCGTTTGAATGCACCAGATGATGTTTTGGAATACATCGCTTCGAAAATATTTACAAACATTCGCGAACTTGAGGGTGCGCTTATTCGTGTTACTGCTTTTGCTTCTTTAAACCGTCAGCCAGTT
>JACCDH010841687.1_pt1 | contig 28450 bp, 30 predicted proteins | sample 7442481 | NCBI WGS metagenome assembly JACCDH01 (sample SAMN15323433, study PRJNA562643) | freshwater metagenome | isolation source: river surface water | place: USA:Blue River Watershed | collected 2017-08-15 | reverse complement strand
AGGTAGTTCATTGAACTACCATCAATATGGAATTTGAATGGGACGAATCTAAAAGCGAATCCTGCCTTTTAGAACGTGGCTTTGACTTCCTCTATGTAACCCAAGCGTTTGATGACCCTGAAGGCCATATAGTCAGGGATCTGAGGTGGGATTACGGCGAAGACCGATTCCGGCTGCTGGCGCAAATTGAAAAGCGTATTTTTTGCGTTGTCTACACGTTGCGAGGCTCGGTTGTTCGCATCATCTCTGCACGGAAAGCCAATCATCGCGAGGTAAAGGAATATGAAGACCGTACGCGTGAAGCTTGATGCTTCCAAACCTGGCTCAGCACGCCGTGGCCGCGTCGATTACAAGAAGATTGACTCAACCACCGAGCAAGATCTGCGAAGGCAGCAACAACAAGACGATGCCGAGGCCAAGGCCAGTGCAGCTGATTTTGTAAAGTCCGTTAGACAACAGCTGGGTCTGACCCAAGCGGAGTTTTCAGAGCGCATAGAAGTCCCGCTGGAGACTATCCGTAACTGGGAACAGGGAAAGCGCAGCCCCACCGGAGCCGCCAAGGCACTACTCAAAGTCCTGTACAAAGAACCCAAGCTCGCGTTGCTGGCGCTTGGTTGAACCCACCTGCTGGGTGATGCACTTTGCGCCCATGCTGGGCCGCATCAATGCTGCGACTCAGGATCTTCTTCACTACCCGGCTGGGCACCGGGGATCACGTACTTTTCCTCGGCCCAGGCACCGAGGTCGATCTGCTTGCAGCGCTCGCTGCAGAACGGACGATATTTGTTGGACTCGGTCCACTCGACTTTCTTGCCGCAGGTCGGGCAATCGACGATGGCTACCATGATGCGGTCTTGCAGATGGAATCAGCGATCAGAAATTGCAGAGCGTGAGCTCGAAAGGCACATCGCCTTCAAAGGGCTTGGGCTTCATGTCGCCGCCCTGGCTGGTGAAGCGTATCCACAGCACGTACTTGTTGGCCGAGATTTCGGGAATCGCGCCCAGCGCCGGGTCGATGGCGACGCGCAGCAACTGGTAGGTACGCCCCTGAAGCATCTGCTGGAAGCTGCCGGCCACGGCGACGATGTGAGTTGCGCGACCGGATTCACGCAGCAGGCGCAGCACGATGTTGATGGCCGCGAACAGCGGCTCCAGCGGCGAGAACCAGCCGAGGATGTCGGCACGGCGCTGCTCCACCGGTAGGTGCTGCCATGCATGATAGGACGGCAAGTCGAACTCGCAGGCGCCACCGGGGATGATGGTGCGGCCGCGGATGCTCATCAGCCACTCGTTGTCGCGGATGTGCTGGCCGGTCTTGCCCTGCATCGCGATCAGCGCGGCGCTGGTCTTCTCGATATCGGACAGGATGGCGTCGAGACGGCTGGCCTCGACATTGGGATTGGTCTTGAAGCCGAGCAGGGTCTGCTTCTGGCGTTCCAATTCTTGCAACAAATCGGACTTCAGGTCGGCGCGGCCGGCCACTTCCAGCATTTCGTAGATGGTCGCGAGCGCGACATGGTGCTGCAGTGGGTGGTCTTGCTGGATGAAGAACCGGAACTTCTCGTACAGGTCTTCCAGCCTCAGCAGCGTGCGAATACGCTCATTGAATGGGTATTCGTAAACGGTCAAGGCGACTCCAGAAGTTGGCCAGAAAATAATTCCTTGGATTCTGACCGAAGACTGTGGAAATTACAAACATCCTGCACGGATTGATCGCAAATTTAGGGCAGCTTGGGCCTGATGCCGGTCGGCTAGGCTCAACGCTGGCAGTGGCCCGTGGGTCCCAGCTTTCGCTGGGACGACGGTATTGCGAAGGCCTCGAAATCGTCATCCCAGCGAAAGCTGGGATCCAGTGACTTACGTTAAGCAACCAAGGCTACCTCGAGCTTGTTTGCCCTATGACTGGCCAGTGCTACCGTTCGGCGCTGTCTTCGACAGCCGAATGTAGGTTTCATGCAAGCCTGCCACCTGCTGCTCCAGCTCGGCCGGGTCGGCGTCGTTGACGATCACATCGTCCGCCACCGCCAGCCGCTGCGCGCGGCTGGCCTGGCTGGCCATGATGGCTTCCACCTGTTCACGCGTTAGCTGATTGCGGCGCATCACGCGCTCGAGCTGCACAGCCTCGGGACAATCCACCACGAGCACCCGATCCACCCGCTCTACCCAGCGCCCGGACTCGACCAGCAGCGGCACGACGAACACCAGGTAAGGCCCCTCGGCGCGGCGCGCGGCCGCGTCGGTCTCGGCGCCGATCAACGGGTGCAGAATGGCCTCGAGCCGCTTGCGCGCGGTCGGGTCGGCGAACACATGCTCGCGCATCACGGCACGGTTGAGCGCCCCGTCGGCAGTCACGAAGCGCTCGCCAAAGGCCGCGCGGATCGCCGGCATCGCGGCGCCGCCGGGGGCCGTCAGTTGATGGGCAATGACATCGGTATCGATGATGGCGGCGCCATGGGTGGCCAGCATGTCGGCCACCAGCGATTTGCCGCTGCCGATGCCACCGGTCAGGCCGACGCTGAAGCGGCCGCGACCAGCATCAGCATGCGCAGTCGGGCTTACTGAGTTGCTAACGCCCTGCGCTGCCGTATCGATGGCGCGGCCTTTCATGATGCGACCCGTCCCAGCCAGGCATTGACGATCGTCGACCCATACAGCAGCGCAACCAGACCGGCCACCGCGAGGAAGGGCCCGAACGGAATCGGTACGCCGCGCTGGTGCCGGCGCAGCACGATCAGCGCGATGCCGACGACAGCGCCCAACAGGGAAGACAGCAGCACGATCAGTGGCAGCATCATCCAGCCCAGCCAGGCACCGAGGGCGGCCAGCAGCTTGAAGTCGCCATAACCTATGCCTTCCTTGCCGGTCGCCACGCGATACACCCAGTACACGCCCCACAGCGTCAGGTAGCCGGCTGCCGCGCCGATGACGGCGTCTTGCAGCGGCACGAAGCCGCCCATCAGGTTGAACAACAAACCCATCCAGATCAGTGGCAAGGTCAGGTCATCGGGCAATAGCTGGGTATCGAGATCAATGAAGGCCATGGCCAGCAGCGACCACAGCAGCAGCAGCGCGGCGATACCTTCGAACCCGCTGCCGATGCGCCAGACGACAAAGCCCGACAGCAAGGCTGTCAGTGCCTCGACCAGCGGATAACGCGCCGACACCCCGGCGCCACAGTGCCGGCAACGACCGCGCAGCCATAGCCAGCTCAATAGCGGAATGTTTTCGATGGCCGACAAGGTATGGCCGCAGGACGTGCAGGCCGAGCGTGGCACGACGAGGTTATAGGTTTGGGTATGCGGCAGCGGCTCGTTGCGCTCGGCGGCGATGAAGTTGTCGGTCTCGCGCTGCATCATGATGGGCAGGCGATAGATCACCACATTCAGAAAGCTGCCAATGAGCAGGCCAATCACGCCCCACAGAATGGAAGTCAGCAGGATGCCGGGCGGCGCATCGAACAGCAGCTGCAAGACTTCCGACGCTGCACCCAACGATGCACTCGATGACGCCATCCATGACCATCCAAGATCCATCAGAACACCGAACCCAATTTGAAAATCGGCAGGTACATCGCGATCACCAGGCCTCCTATCAGCACACCGAGCACCACCATGATCAGCGGCTCAAGCAGCGACGACAATGACGCGACAGCCGCATCGACTTCAGATTCATAAAACTCGGCGATCTTGCGCAGCATGTCGTCCAGTGCGCCGGACTCTTCGCCAATGGCCACCATCTGCACCGCCATCGCCGGGAACACCTTCGCCTGCTGCATGGCCGTTGCGAGGCTCGTGCCACCGCGTACTGCAGCAGCAATGCGTTGCGTCGCCTCATGGTACACCGCATTGCCGGCCGCACCGCCGACCGAGCCCAGCGATTCTACCAATGGCACACCGGCCGCAAACATGGTGGCAAGCGTACCGGCCCAGCGAGCGACGATGGCCTTGGTGAGTATGCCCCCCAGCACCGGCAGGCGCAGCAACAATCTGTCGGCAGCTGCCTGCATGGCGGGTGAACGACGCCACGCGCGAAACACCAATACGCTGCCGCCAATGAGTACGCCGACCATTACCAGCCACCAGTCGACCATGAATTCCGAGATAGCCATCACAACCAGCGTCGGCAACGGCAGCTCGGCACCAAAGTCCTGGAACACTTGCTTGAACTGCGGCACGACCCACACCATGATCACAGCTGTCACTGCCACGGCCACCGCCAGCACGGCAGCCGGATAGAACATCGCCGAGCGCACCTTGCCGGTCAAGGCCAGGCCTTTTTCGCGATAGCTTGCCAGCCTTGCCAACACTGGCTCCAGCATGCCGGCCTGCTCGCCCGCGGCCACCAGATGACAGAACAAGCCATCGAAATACCTCGGATGACGGCCGAAGGCCTGCGACAAGCTGGAGCCGGTCTCGACTTCATGACGAATTTCCTGCACCAGCTGGCTGACCGAGGGGTTCGCATGGCCACGCGCGACAATGTCAAATGCCTGCAGCAGCGGCAGCCCGGCCTTGAGCATGGTGGCGAACTGGCGCGTGAACACACACACATCTTTGCTCGTGATACGGCGCTTGCGCCAGACGAACTTGCGCCGAACCCGAGTAACGGTGATGCCCTGGCGCTTCAACTGCAGGCCAGCGGCGGCAGGACTGGCGGCGCGCAGCTCGCCCTGCTGCACGCGACCGGCTTTATCTTTGCCTTCCCACAGGAAGAGCGGATCAGGTTTGGTGGGGGTGGCCATGGTCACTCAATTGGACAGGTCGTGAACGGCGCTCAGGCATTGGTACATGCGAGCACCTCTTCCAGCGTTGTCAGTCCCTGCTTCACTTTCAGCAGTCCGGATTCGCGCAGGGTCTTCACGCCCTCTCGCTTTGCCTGCGTGGCGATATCGAGCGCACTGCCATGGGCAAGGATGATGGACTCGATAGCCTCGGACACCGGCATGACCTGATAGATGCCGACCCTGCCTTTGTAGCCGGTACGAGCGCAACGCTCGCAGCCGACAGCGCGGTAAGGCATCCAGCCCTGCAAATCAGCGTCGTCGAAACCGGCGGCCAGCAGGGCATCGACGCCAAGCTCCGCAGGTTGCCGGCAGCCACACAGACGCCGCGCGAGTCGCTGCGCCGTGATCAGCCGCACTGCCGATGCAATGTTGAACGGCGCCACCCCCATGTTCAGCAAGCGCGTCAGGGTCGATGGCGCGTCGTTGGTGTGCAGCGTGGAGAACACCATGTGCCCGGTTTGCGCAGCCTTGATCGCGATGTCGGCGGTCTCCAGGTCGCGGATCTCGCCGACCATCAACACGTCCGGGTCCTGCCGCAGGAAAGCCCGCAAGGCGACCGGGAAAGTCAGCCCCGAACGCTCATTGATGTTGACCTGATTGACCCCGGCCAGCTGGATCTCGGCCGGGTCTTCGGCGGTCGCGATGTTGATGCCGGGCTTGTTGAGCAAATTCAGGCAGGCATACAGCGACACGGTCTTGCCGGAACCAGTCGGCCCAGTCACCAGCACCATGCCATGCGGCCGATGGATGGCCTCCAGCAGTACCACTTTTTGTTCGGGCTCGTAGCCAAGCGCATCAATGCCCATTTGCGCCTGGCTGCCGTCGAGAATGCGCATGACGATCTTCTCGCCAAACAGGGTCGGCAACGTCGATACGCGGAAGTCAATCGCGCGCGACGCCGATATCTGCAGCTTCATGCGGCCATCCTGCGGCACGCGCTTCTCGGCAATATCGAGCCGCGAGATCACCTTGATGCGAGAGGCCAGCTTGTCCTTGATGGCCAGCGGCGGTTGCGCTATCTCGCGCAACTCGCCATCGATGCGAAAGCGGATGCGGTAGAACTTCTCGAAGGGCTCGAAGTGCAGGTCGGAGGCGCCGAGGTTGATGGCGTCGATCAGGATTTTTTGCAGGAAGCGGACGACCGGGGCGTCGTCGATACTGTCAGCTGCGCCGGATTCTTTGGGAGACGAACTGGGTTCGTCGACCATGACCACGCTGTCCAGCTCGTCGCCTATAAGTTCGGTCAAGGCCGTTTCCGCGCTCTGAGAAAAACGGGCCAGCAGCTCCGTCAATGGCGTGTGGGCCACTATGATGGTGTCGACTGACAGGCCGGTGCGGAACTTCACCTGTTCTATCGTGGCTGCCTGGGTCGGGTCGGCCATGGCCAGCGCCAGTCGACCCGCACGCCTGGACAGTGGAAGCGCTTGTTGCAGCCGCCCCTGTCGGACGCCATCCATTCCGGCCGCTTGCAGTGCTTGCGGATTCACTGCCGCCAAGTCAAGCAAGGGATACCCAAATGAGTGCGCACAGAATCGGGCAAGCGCCTTGTCGCTGAGTGCGCCGCTGCGGATCAGTACATCGATGAAGGGCTGCTTGTCAGTCTGGGCGCTTCGCTGAAGCGCACCGGCCTGCTCGGCGGTCAACAGCTTTGACTGCAGCAGTGCCCGGGCAAGGCCAGAGATCGCAGAAGGGGAAGGAAGAGACATGGATCCTCAGGTGATTGACGCACCTGAGGATTTTTTCGCGAATAAGCGACGCATGATCGAATCCAGCCTCGGCAGCGGAGCTGCGACCGACCATTACACCGCGCTTGATGAAAAGCTGACGCGAGCCTGCAACAGCTGATACGCGCTACGTGTCCGCGCTACTTTGCGACGCCGATCTCGAAAGAGAACGCTGACAGCGCCGGATCGCGATACACATAGAATCCCGCACCGGAGAAGATCGCATAGCTGGCATTGCCGCTGGCATTCGACACGGCCATGCCCGTCCATGGTGTATTGGCCGTAAAGATGCGCGCAAGATTGGTCTGTCCGTTGGACATCAGGTCCATGGAGCCAGCTGTACCGTTCTGCATGAAGTACACATAGCTGCCTGCGACATCCGCCATGGTGGTGGACTGCTGCTCTGCCATCACGGCCTGACCGTACTTGAAGCCGCCCGCCAGGCCGGTAGCGTTGTTGAAGTCCAGAACGCCGATCTTTTGGCCATTGGCACCCTGCATGCCGATGAAGTAGACCTCGATATTGGCAGAGCTGCTGTCGGTGAGTTGCCAGATACCCGAGCCCAGAAGATTGGCGCGCCCGGTTATGAGCGTATTGCAGCTGCCTGTACCGTTGGTCAGGTTGGCCTGGGTACAAAAGGTATAGCTGATCGGGTTGGTCGAATTGTCGAACTTCATGGTGCCGTATTCGGTACCGCAATTCGGTATCGTGAAGTTGCCACTGCTCTGGGCAGCGCACTTCAGCGCGATGAAGTTATAGGTGCCTGCGATCAAGGGCGCTGTTGTCGATGGCGATGAAATTCCAAGAAAAGGAATGTTGCCCAAGGTTGCCAGCGGCAAGGAACCGCCAATTACCTTGTTCTGGGTGGCGTACATTTTTGCTGCCGGTACGGTCGACGGCGAGTAGGTACCGTCTGCGTTCGCGATCAGATTGCCAGCAACCGTGGAATTCGTCAGACCGTAAGCGCTTTTTGCGATGGTGTAGGAGTAGGTACGGTTGACTGAATTGAAGGTGTAACTCAACACCTCGCCGACGCTGGCGGAGGCGGTGTAGGTTTGCTGAAAAGGTGAGGATGAACTACCGACTGAGCCGCCGCTGCCACCGCCTCCACAGGCCGATAAGACGGTCAGCAGGGCGAGACTCGCGAAAGACAAACAGCGACGCATAGGGGCTCCCAATCCAAGAACTATGCGATTTTACTATCGCTCAACGAACGCGTCGGTAAAGCTTAACCATTTTGATCACTTGTTCTTGCACCTGGACGATTTCGATCACGCAACCGGCCACCTTGACACTCACACTAGCCTCGGGTATTTCTTGCAGCATTTCGAGGAGCAGCCCGTTCAAGGTTTTGGGGCCATCCAAAGGGAGGTTCAGGTTGAGCCGCTTGTTTACGTCCCTGAGAGAGATGGATCCTTCGAGCAGGCATTCGCCCTGCTTGTCCCAGCCAAACTGATCGGCCCGTGTCGCGCCGGGGGTGGAGGTGGTGAACTCACCGACCATCTCTTCGATGATGTCATCCAGTGTCACCAGCCCTTGCACCTCGCCATATTCATCAACGATTACTGCCAGACGCTCACGGTTCTCTTGGAAGTACTGCAGCTGGGTGAAGAGGTTGGTCTCCGGCGGGATGAAATAAGGCTCGGTCAACAGCTCACGGAAATGATCGACTTTGAGCTCGTCTTCCTGATTCAACAAGGCCATCGCCTTGCGTACATGCAGGATGCCGACGATCTGGTTTACTTCGCCCTCATGCACCAGCAGCTTGTTGTGATAACAGGTGGTCAGCTGGTGCTTGATCTCATCGACGGGCACGGACAGGTTCAGTGACTCGATCTGCGCGCGCGGTGTCATCACATCTTCGACGGTCACCCGCTCGAGATCGAACAGGTTCAGCAGAATGCTTTTGTGCTTGACCGGGATGAAGTTGCCACCTTCGAGCACCATCGAGCGCAGCTCTTCTGGTGACAGGCGCTGGTCTCTAGCTTCGGAGCCCGTACGGATTCGCAGCATGCGAAGAAGGCTACGCACAAACAAATTGACGAACCAGATAGCCGGTCTGCCCATGAAGATCAGCGGCTTGATCGCAAGAGACGCCGGCAGTGCAATGCGTTCGGGATAGGTCGCGCCGATCACCTTGGGCGTGATCTCGGCGAACACAATCAGGAAGAACGCGACCACCGCCGTCGCAACGGTCAAGACCTCCTCATTGTTGCCAAATGCCGAAATGGCAATGGATGTCACGAGCGCGGTGATCAGGGCGTTGATCAGCGTATTGGCGATCAGGATCAGCGACAGCATTCGATCGGTATGGTCAAGCAACCATAGCGTCGCCTGTGCCATCCGAGAACCGCGACGCGCCAAATGCTTGACGCGGTGGCGGTTCAACGCCATCAAAGCGGTTTCAGAAATGGAAAAGAATGCCGAAGTGCAGGTCAGTGCGACCAGCGAGACGATTTGCACCCACAACGGCACGGAATCCATGGAACTCCGGGAACGAAGAAACTAGTTCAAATTATACGGACTTATCTCATCCAAGCTACCTGAGATCGCTGAGCTGAAAAAGCGATTTCATCAGCATGGAAAGATATGGCAGCGATTCCCATCGATCCGATTTATACAAAGTTGAGAACCATCGGAAATACGCCAATTCAACCAGAGTTATCCCGAGATAATGCAGACCGAAAAAACTGTTTAGGTCACTGGGCCGAGCGAGGTTTCAAAATTTCTTTTCTCCACCATGATCAACCCTGCAAGAATCATCGTCCAAGAGATGTACATCATCCTGAAAATATTTGTACCAAATATGGACACAGACAAGCCAAATTCAACGTACAACATGACCAATAGCATACCCATTGTGGCCAAGGCTCGAACTGACTCTGAGCTGTCATTCCGATGCTTGAAGAAAGTAAAGAAGAGCCCCAGATGAACCGCGAGCGCCGCCAAAACTCCGATCACGCCCTTGGTAGCAAACAGACTGATAAAGTCATTGTCGATGACTTTGTAGTCTAAAAACTTGGGATTGATCGAGCCATTATCAATTGCCTTTTGGATCGCTTCGAATTGCCCCGATGACCCCAAACCAATAATGGGACTCTGAGACCCAGCAAGAATCCCCGCTTTGAAAGACTCCAATCTGGAGCTTGCAGAGTATTCGGTAACTTCACCGGTTTTCACCCACGTTACCGTGCCGTGGAATGCACTCACAATCCTATCAATCACAACCAATCTGGGACTGAACGCAACAATGCATGTCAAAGCAGTCAGCACAAGGACGATCGTACATATTTTTTTCTTCCAGTCAAATTCCTTCGTAGCTTGCAATGTAATAAAAAATATCACCATCAGCAGCGACATCCACCCACCCTTCGAGCCACTAAGCAGGGATGCAAGTAGGCCCGCAATACCACCGGCAATCAGAATTAATCGGGACACAGCATCACGGAATGCTGTTTTGCATGAAATCCAACCGATCAAGGCAGCGGTACCAAGTACAACAGCGGTATTGCCAAACAAAATTGGGTGGCGAAACCCTAGGGCACGATCGACCTTTAGAGCGTAAATTTGGTAAGTCGCAATAACCAATGCTACAAGCGCGCCCACCGCTGCGCCACGCCAAAAACTCTTGTGGCTCGGACTGATGTGCATGAACGCAACCAAAATCAGCGGGAACAATACAAACGGAACGATGTTTCCATATGCACTCCTCGGATCGCGATGGTATGCCGTCAGGGCGACATGAATAATCGAATATGCCGCAAAAATCCAAGTAACTGGATATGAAAACAGAAGATTTTTTGCCTGAAGCATAGTCACTTTGCGCTTGATCAGAAGCCAAACTCCGACAAGCGAGAACAACAGTCCTCCCAAAGCATAAGCGCCCGGCATAACAAAAACAGCAGCTGGCGCAAGAAACAGCATGAAATTATAAAAAGAAGTTTTAGACAAAGCTCCGAACCTCAACGTGTGGCGGTCATTGAAACTGGGTAGCTACCCGACTCAAAATAATCTGCTTCTGGAATTTACAGCAAATTGATGCAGGAGATTTGTCAGCGCAACGAGTGTGTCGCCCCCCAACCATGGAAGATTTTTATCACAGACGCTTTTGCTCCCATGCCCAAGCATGCTTAACAATGGTTTTCAAATCTGAGTATTTGGGCTCCCAGCCCAACACTTGTCGCGCCAACGTTGAGTCTGCGATCAGTCGCGCGGGATCGCCCTCTCGACGGGGAGCGTCAACCACTTTAAACTCTGCGCCTGTGACACTTCGAGCACAATCAATGACTTCTTGTACAGAAAATCCGCAGCCGTTGCCAAGGTTGAACGCTTTACTACCACCATCGTTGCGCAACCATTCCAGCGCCAGCAGGTGGGCCGCACAAAGGTCTGTCACGTGTACATAGTCACGCACGCAAGTCCCGTCTAATGTAGGGTGATCTCGTCCAAACACGCTTATTGCCTCACGTCGCCCTAACGCTGCCTGCAATATCAATGGAATCAGGTGCGTCTCAGGATCGTGCCTTTCCCCAAGCTCAGCCTCCGGGTCAGCACCAGCCGCGTTAAAGTATCGGAGGCATACTGACCTCAAGCCGAAAGCCCGATCGTAGTCTTGAAGAACTTGTTCGACCATGAGCTTCGTGCGACCATAAGGATTAATTGGTTCACGCGGGTGATTTTCGTCGATCAAGTCCCGTTTAGGGTCTCCAAAAATTGCTGCCGTCGAGGAAAAAACTAGTTGATCGATACCGTGGTCGCGCATTGCGTCCAAAAGGTTGAGCGTGTTGACAAGGTTATTTCTGTAATATTTATCGGGGCACGCCACAGACTCCGCGACTTGGATGCTCGAAGCGAAATGAATGACGGAGGAAAATCCGCGTTTAAGGACGTTGTCCAGTAGTGCACGGTCATTGAGGTCTCCTTCGATAAAATGCCCGTGTAAAATTGCGTCCCTAAATCCTGATGATAAATTATCGAGGATAGTAATTTTATAATTATGCTTCATGAGCATTTTTACCATGTGCGAACCGATATACCCGGCGCCGCCGATCACGAGAATTGAATTCATAGAGTCGATTTTTTCAATCTGATTGCCCCAAAAGTTGAGCGATTAAATTCGTAAGATTGCATGCGCCCGGATTCGCTCACTCCGCTAGTGGACTCGAGGACGTTTCGCCCATAAAGTTCGTAACTTCACTGAGCCTCCCACGGACAGCAAGACTGGTGAAATAACGCTGGTCCGAAGCTCGCGCGAGAATTCGCTAATCACAGATGACTGTCGGCGACTTGCGCTTGAAAATAGCCCCTATAAAACGTTGGGCAAGTAAAAACTTCATGAATAATTTCCATTACACAACCACAAGTCCATCAGACACAGCCCGCTGGAATAGGAACTTCAAATCCTTAGTCTGCGCAGTCACTTTCATCTTGTCAGACACTCTTGCTTGGTGGGTGTCGACCACAGTACCAGGGCGAAACATATCATCCAAGATCGTCTTGTTCATTGTAGGTTGGGTCATGTGGTGTTGGTTAAAACGATCATACACGCAGAGATTTCCCTTCTGGTCAGAGGTGCAGCTGTTGCTGAGTTGGGTTTTCGGCTTTTTGTTTATTGCGATTGTGGCACAAGCCGTCGCTGCCAACACGGAAGCAATCACCAAAACTCTGGAGACTTGCGCATTGGTGATTTTTCTACTGCCAATTGGCCGCACCGGATCGAAGCGATTACTCCGTCTACTTAAGCTCTGGCAGCACCCAGCTGTCATATTTGGGACGCTGGACAATGCACATCAAGCAAGACTTGCCATAGCTAGCGAACCTTCATTGGGCTTTGAAGTAAAGTGCTTCGTTCAGCCTCAAGGCCAGCCAATCTCGACTGCAGTACATAACAGCTGCCTGGGTATACATACTTGGCATCTCGATGCCCAGTCTCTAACACCATTCAGGGGCATGCATTGCATCATTGCGCTAGAAGCTGACCAATGGGAATTACGTGACAAGCTGATTCGTTACATAGGCATTGATTCCACTACTCCCATACACGTCATACCTGCAATGCGAGGCATACCTTTGTACGCAATGCAGACGACCCAATTCTTCAGCCATGAAGTGTTGATGATTCATCTGGGTAATCAGCTCAGCAACCCGATTAAAAGGCTGTTGAAGCGGATATTTGATGTATTTGCCTCGACCATTTTGTTGGTTTCGCTTTCCCCCCTGTTTTTAGTTTTGATAGCTGCAGTACAGCGAGATGGAGGCCAGGCGTTTTTTTCGCACCGCCGGGTTGGTCGGAATGGCACCGAGTTCGATTGCTATAAATTTCGCACCATGGTCAACGGCGCTGACAAGCTATTGGCAGAGTTGCTTGCGCGGGATTTTGTAGCTCGCGCCGAATGGGACCGCGAGCGCAAACTCAAGAATGATCCACGAATAAACAGCGTGGGTCATTTATTACGAAAAACCAGCTTGGACGAACTTCCACAGTTATGGAATGTCTTGCGCGGAGACATGAGCCTTGTGGGCCCAAGGCCAGTAGTCAAAGAAGAACTTGCGCGATATGGCGATGACGTAATCTATTATTTGATGACTAGGCCCGGCATAACTGGGCTTTGGCAAGTTAGTGGCAGAAATGATGTCGGATATGAGACTAGGGTTTATTTGGATTCGTGGTATGTAAAAAATTGGTCTCTTTGGGCCGATATTGCAATTTTGTTTAAGACTATTACCGTTGTTGTGGGTAAACGTGGCGCATATTAAAAGCCTGTGCATTTGAATCGCTTGGGTTTTGACAGGATTCCACCAATAAGAAAAATTAAGAATGAAAAGAACAAATTGAGCCCTGAAGTGTAGTCGTTTCAATTTGATCTGATAGTTGGCTGCAATCCTCCCGTAGGTTAGTGGACGCCAGAAGTAGAATTTTGGACTACCTCCGGTCTGGTAGACAATACCAGCCTATGATTTCTTTGTAGGAGCTGACCATGAATACCGTTCGTTTTACCTCCATATTTACGGAAGAGGCCGCTCGGAAAATCGTCGATCGAGGTTATCCGGTGTCCGGAGTGGCCGAGCGGCTCGATGTTTTTGCGCATAGCCTGTACAAGTGGGTCAAGGCGTTACAACCACATAAAAGCCAGGAACAAGCAGCCGAACTGGTGCCTGTCAATAGTGAAATCGTCAAACTCCGGGCACAGCTGCATCGCGTGGAGGGGAAGCGCGACATGCCAAAAAATGGCCGCTCGGTACTTGGCTCGGGAATCCGAGTGAAGTACCGACTGTCTCAATATCGGGGGTAGTCCACCATCGGGCCGAACACTGGAGCGTGGTCAAAGGCACTGCCGAAATCACCAACGGCGACCAGGTGGGTCAGGCTCATCGTCTCGCCAACCTTGGCACGATCCCACTCGAAATCATCGAAGTGCAGTCGGGCAGTTACTTTGGCAAAAATGACATCGTCCGTTTTGAAGATAAATACGGCAAATAATTCACCGAAGGAAAAATAAAATGACTAAAGCAAATAAAGTAGCACTAATTACCGGTGTTACAGGCCAAGATGGTTCCTATCTTGCCGAGTTTTTGCTGGATAAGGGATATACAGTCCACGGGATTAAACGCCGCGCAAGTTCATTCAATACACAGCGCGTGGATCATATTTTCCAAGATCCGCACATCGCCAATGCCAACTTCAGATTGCATTATGGCGACCTCAGTGATACGAGCAACCTTGTTCGTATCATCCAAGAAACCCAACCCGATGAAATCTACAACCTGGGGGCGCAAAGCCATGTCGCTGTGAGCTTTGAATCCCCTGAATATACGGCTGATGTTGATGCCATTGGGACTCTGCGTATTCTCGAGGCCATACGGATCCTTGGTCTGGAAAAGAAAACCCGGTTTTACCAAGCATCGACTTCCGAGCTTTATGGTTTAGTTCAGGAAATTCCGCAAAAAGAAACCACCCCGTTCTACCCGCGTAGTCCTTATGCCGTCGCAAAAATGTATGCTTACTGGATTGCGGTCAATTATCGTGAAGCTTACGGCATGTACGCGTGCAATGGCATCCTGTTCAATCATGAAAGTCCTCGTAGAGGCGAAACCTTTGTCACCCGAAAAATAACTCGTGGACTGGCTAATATCAGTCAGGGTCTTGAAGACTGTCTGTATATGGGCAATCTAGATGCACTGAGAGACTGGGGGCATGCAAAAGATTACGTTCGCATGCAATGGATGATGCTGCAACAAGAGCAGCCAGAGGACTTCGTCATTGCCACAGGAGTGCAATACAGTGTTCGGGAGTTTATTCAATGGTCAGCCGCTGAATTGGGCATTACTCTGGAATTTAAAGGTCACGGCGTTGATGAGAAGGGTATTGTTACTTCGATCACAGGGGACAAGGCAACCGGTTTGAAAGTCGGTGATGTGATTGTCAAAATTGACTCGCGCTACTTCCGCCCTACGGAAGTTGACACACTGCTTGGTGACCCGAGCAAAGCCAAAGAAAAACTTGGTTGGGTGCCTGAAATTACCGCTCTGGAAATGTGTCGAGAGATGGTTGCCCGTGACCTTGAAGAAGCAAAAAAACATGCGCTGCTGAAGAAGCATGGATTGAAATCCACCATTGCAGCGGAGTAACCGTGAAAATTCTGTTAACAGGCGCTGGCGGCATGGTAGGGAAAAACTTTCTCGAACATCCGCAGATCAGATCTCTCGAAGTACTTGCACCTAGCAGCAAGGAACTCGACTTGAGCGATTTTGCCGCTGTTAAAGCTTACCTGGACATATATTGTCCAGACATGGTTATTCATGCCGCAGGCAAAGTTGGGGGCATACAAGCAAACATGCGTGAACCGGTCGGATTTCTGCTTGAAAATCTTGACATGGGGCGTAACGTTGTTTTGGCTTCGCGGCAAAAAGGTGTAAAGCGATTAATTAACCTTGGCAGTTCCTGCATGTACCCCCGCAACCACAATGAACCCATGCGTGAAGAGTTAGTGCTTAAAGGGGAGCTTGAGCCGACCAATGAAGGTTATGCAATAGCCAAAATCGTTACGGCGCGGCTTTGTGAATACATTACCCGCGAGGATCCCAGTTTTCAATATAAAACCTTGATTCCTTGCAACCAATATGGGCGATACGATAAATTCGATCCAGCCCACTCACATCTGATTCCAGCAATCATTCATAAGGTTTACCTTGCAAAAGTCGCTGGAGATAAACAGGTAGAGATATGGGGCGACGGAACAGCTCATCGTGAGTTTATGTATGCTGGAGACTTAGCGGATGCTCTCTTTCGGGCAGTTAAGGAGTTTGATTCCTTGCCCGCGATGATGAACGTTGGATTGGGGCATGATTACTCCATTAACGAATACTACCAAGCAGCTGCTGATGTCTTGGGTTATAGCGGTTCATTCGTTCATGACTTAACGAAGCCAGTTGGAATGATGCGCAAGCTGGTCAATATTGATCGACAGCGATTGTGGGGGTGGACTGCCAAACACACGCTGCGATCTGGTATTGAGAAGACGTACGAATTTTATTTAAAGGATGCCAATAAATGACATTTAAATTTCCATTGGCCACAGCCACTTGGGGCCAAGAAGAACAAAACGCAATGCGGCGAGTCATTGCCTCTGGTATGTTCACTATGGGCGCAAATGTACAAGCCTTTGAGAGCGATTTTGCCCAGTATATGGGCAGCAAGCATTGCGTGATGGTGAATTCAGGGTCTTCTTCCAACTTGTTGATGGTGGCAGCGCTTTTCTACACTAAGAACGATAAAATCAAGCTGAAACGGGGCGACGAGGTGATAGTCCCGGCGGTGTCGTGGAGCACGACTTACTACCCGCTTTATCAGTACGGATTGAAGATTAAGTTTGTTGATATTGATCTGTATACGTTGAATTACGATCTTGAGCAACTGGAAAAAGCTGTTACCGACACGACCCGCATGATAGTTGCGGTAAATTTGCTTGGCAATCCAAACGATTTTTATCGCATTAATCAGATTATTGGTGATCGCGATATAGTATTGATGGAAGATAATTGCGAGTCCATGGGTGCCAAGTTCGATGGTAAACACGCTGGAACATTTGGTGTAATGGGTAGCTACAGCACTTTCTTCAGCCACCACATATCTACTATGGAAGGCGGCCTCATTGTTACCGATGATGAAGAGCTGTATCACATCCTTCTCTCATTGCGCGCACATGGATGGACCCGAAACCTGCCGAAGCAAAACCACGTATGTGGCACCAAAAGCGATGATCCTTTCGAAGAGTCATTCCGCTTTGTGCTGCCGGGGTATAACGTGCGCCCTCTTGAATTGGAGGGTGCGCTAGGAGTGGAGCAGATGAAGCGCCTTCCCAATATCGTAAAAGAACGGCGTAAAAATGCAAAATTGTGGCAGCAAACCCTGGGCAATCATCCGGACATAATCATCCAACAAGAAATCGGAGATAGTAGCTGGTTTGGTTTTAGTCTGGTGATTCGCCCTGGCAGCAGCCTAACACGCAGACAACTGCTCACCCGGCTGAATGATCTCGGCTTTGAGTGTCGCCCGATTGTTGCAGGCAACTTCGCAAAGAATGAAGTGGTTAAACTATTTGACTCGGAAACGCACGGCACTCTGCAAAATGCAAATCACATCGACAAGAGCGGTCTATTTGTTGGAAATCACCATTTCCCGATGCCTGATGCGATGAAGGCAATTGCTCGGCTTTGAGGTTGAAAACAAATTGGCTGAAAGCAGAGGAATCTGATTGAGCATTAAAGAAAATGTCTTGTCGTTGCCGCTTTCGAACTCGTTGATTCTTCTGCTCGGATTTCTATGGTTTGCTCTACCTCTTGCCTCCGAAGCAAGGGTGATATTGTTTGACGCTTTTGCCCTTTGGGTTTGCATCAAACACTCCAAAGTGCTCGCACAAACGCCACAAGTAAAGCAAATCCTTCTATTGTTCGTTATCTATCAAGGCATGATGCTGGTCTCGACGCTAGCCCATGGCTTACCACTAATTAATTTAGTTCGACGTTCGTATGCTGTGATCCTCCTGATTTTAGAGGGGTTGGCTCTTTATTGTTTATTTGCAAGGCTGAATGACAGGCGTTTGCTATTGTTAATTATTGGAATCATGCTCGGCATCTGTATGCATTACTTTTATCCATCTGATGGCCGAGTAAAGGAGCTTCCGTTAAAGTTTTTGATTGGAATCCCCATAGGTGTATTACTGGCGGCGACATTGATCGCGGTAGTCGAACGCCCTAAAGCTCTTGGCAAGATCATCATTACAACAGTGCTTTTCGGTTATTCGATCTTTTGTGTGTTTCACGGATCTCGAGCTACTGCTGGAGTATTCTTCGTTGCTGGACTCTTTGCTTGGGCGAAATTTGATTTCGCCCGCAATCTCAAGTATCAAAGACGGTTTCCTATTTATTTGCTCATTGGAGTGGGTGGTTTATATCTTTTAATCGAGTCCTACACCTCTCTGGCAATTATTAGTCTCTTTGGTGAGCTAAATCGGGAAATTGCACTCTTTCAGAGTGAGATATTCGGCAATATCCTGCTGGGAGGGAGGCCGGAAATCGTAGTCAACATAATAGCATTCTTCGATAGTCCGTTAATTGGTCATGGGCCGATATCAGAAGATGCCAAATATCTTAATCTGCTAAGCTCGATTGGAGTGTACTCTGAGGATCTGGTTTTTGGCAACCCGGAGTCTATGTACCACTCTATGTTGTTTGCAACAGGTCAGGAAGGCGGTGTGCTACCAATATTCTTTTGGATATTCATCATCTATAAAATTGCCTTCGCCATACCAATCATGATATCAACTCGGCGTAAGGTTTCTTACGCAGCAACACCCTTGTTCATTGCAGGCATATGGCATGTTTGCTTTTCGCCCTTGATCCCGTATAACCGTTGGTTTGTCGCGTTGGCTATTGGCTTTGCATTTATCGCAAATGACGAGCGCGCGATATGGATTCGGGGGCGCCGGTTATTTTTTACACCCAAGCGACGCAAGTGTTCTGCACCGAAGACAATTGCTCATGCATAACGTATTAATTTTTGAGCCGCACTCTATAGGTCACCGCATGATCTATGTGCACTACCTATTGCGCTCGATGGCACGTCGAGGTGGAATGCGAGCGATACTTGCGACAACTCCGGAATCGCAAGCTGATCGGTATGTTGCCCAGATGGTTCGTGAATTCAGTTCCTTGCTGCTGATTGAGACAGTTGAACTCACACAGAACAAAAATAAAATTTTGCATCTTATTCATCCACAATTGAACAAACAGGTAGTTTTGTTCAACATATTGCAGAATCTAGTCAAGAGGGTCTCGCAGCGGATATCGATAGATTATGTATTCATACCATTCCTGGATGACTATTGCCTATTTCCCATGGTGTGGCATGCGCGGCCGTTTCGTCGTATTCCGTGGGGTGGGATTCTCATTCGCCCCAGGTTTCATCTCAGGCGCATAGGAGCGGACGTGCCATCCCGCTGGGAGGATCTGATTGAAAGATTCGCGTATCGCCAGTTATTGCGCAATAAGGGTCTTGACACTATATTCACTATTGATCCGTATCTAGAGCACTATATTCGTAGTGGCAAGCTAAAAAGCGTTCCTGACCCTTCAGATATTCTTTCGATCACTCCAGAATATTCACAATTTGGATTAAACAGTAACTCTGTGGTGTTACTTGTGTATGGGTATCTCGACCACCGTAAGGCAGTTGATCGGCTGCTACTTGCTATGTCCGATGAACGTATTCCCAAGAATCTGACCTTGTTATTGGCGGGAAAGCAAAGCTCGGAGTTCACCCAAATGATGTGTGGTGAGCCGGCACAAAAAATTCGCGCACAAGGAAGATTGATTGAAATCAATCGTCATATTTCGGAGAACGAGGAGGCGTCCGCTTTTAGACGTGCGGACATGGTATGGAACTACTACCCTGGCAGCTACTGCTCAAGCGGTGCGCTAGTCCGTGCTGGTCAGTCATCCCGGCCGGTGCTTGCTACGCGCGAAGGACTAGTAGGTCTTACAGTTCGCGACCTAAAAATGGGAGTGACGGTTGGGGAATATGATGACGAAGGGTTGGTATCAGCATTAGCACATTTGGCAACCAATTCTAAGCTTCGAAGTGATTTAGGTAACGCGGGATTCGAACATTTCTCTAAGGCCACTCCACAGGCGTTTGGAGATCCTATCGTTGACAGGATCTCCGATGTTCTAAGGCATTGACTGTTAGATATGTCAGCCTCGAGCGATGATAAACAAGCTGAGCACGCATCAAGACGGACATTCCGACTTGGACGTGTAAGACTCGCTTTTTACACAAGTCTCGCGTCCAAGGTGCTGGGATTCCTAGTTCAGTTTCTTGCGGTTCCTTTGGCAGTAAGAGCGCTTGGAGCAGAGCGGTTCGGAATATATACGATGCTCGTTTCATCGTTGGTTTGGATAGACCTCGGACGTCTTGGGATAGGGCCTGGCCTAACTAGATGGATGGCGGTCGCCTGGAGTCGTGATGATAAGCAGGACGAACAAATACTATTTTCAAATGCATTTGTTCTCTTGGTAACAATGGCTTTAGTTGTCGGGGGTTTTCTCGTCTTGATGATTAGCTCTGGGGGAATTTCAATCCAAGAACTCGCGGGCGACTCAGCATATCGCTACAGCAGCGAGATTGAGGCGGGCGTTGCCATCGTAATCACATTTCTGATATCTCAAATTATTTTTAGCTCCGGTGAGGCTGCGCGATCAGCCTATCAAGAGGACTACATTAACAACGCGATGAGCACGTTCGGTAATTTAATTGCTATCGCACTTGTAATAGGAGTGGCCTATTTCTGGCCAACGATTCAGGGGTTCACTGTCGCGATTTTCGGATCCATTGCTCTCAGCAAAGGGGTTAATTTAGTGCTTCTGTTGACAGGATCCCGGCGATATCTGTTACCTCGTTGGCGTCTTTTTCGTCGGAGCACGGCAAAACTCCTTCTGCAGTCAAGCTTGGCGTTCTGGATGGCTCAGGTAGCGACGCTCATGATGCACAATATTTCCCTGCTTCAATTGGGAGCTACGGTTGGACCGGATATATTGGCGCCGTTCGCCGTCCTCTTCCGCCTACTTCAACTCTTGTCGACAGTCGTGTTGATGATTACGATGCCACTCTGGCCTGCCATCACTGATGCTCTTATCAGAAATGACTTTGATTGGATTCGTTACGCGTATGGCCGTTTGTTAAAACTGGTCTTGGCATATTCGATCGGTATCGCTGTCACGCTGGGCTTCCTCGGAAATGATTTAATTCGTCTGTGGGTCGGAGATAATATGGAATTTGATCCGTACCTCATCATGACTCTAGCTGCGTACTTCGTGATTTGGATGTGGAATCACTGCAACACTGCAGTTCTGTTTGGACTCGGCAAACTGTGGATAGTTGCCTTTGTTTTGTCGGTGGAAGGTTCTCTCGTATTGATACTTGGACATGGTCTAGTTCGAGTGTTGGGAAACTTGGGCATGGCTTTCAGCTTATGCATAGCAGGTCTTATCACAAGCAGTTGGATACTTCCCTTTGTGATTAGGCGCGAACTTCGGGCCACGTCACTCCGTTAGTTCAAACCCGTACTCACTGCCCTTGCCTATTGAAAACTGGGATTTTTTTGAGAATATAATGAAGTTACTCGATAAATTGTGGCGACATGTATTGATGCCCCGAAGTTGGCGTCGCATGTTTTCGCATCTCAGCTCTCTTCCAAGGCGCTACTTAATTGCTGGAAGGCTCGCGGAACAAAAGAAAAAGAGTGCTTCGCGTCAATACAATACAACGCCACGAGTTTGCGGAATCATTCAATTTTTTAATAAGAAGCAAAATATACCGATGTTGTGGCGCGGACTCATAGCTGCGGATTTCGACGAGATTATCGTACTCGATGATGGTTCTGTAGATGGTTCAAGCAGTATATGGGGGCCGAAGCTTGAACTACCCAACCATTTCTTGCTACGGTCTAACGACCTATTTGAAATCATAACGTACGATCGCGCCCTTCACTACAGCCGTGCCGAGATCGTTTGTTTATTGCAAGACGACGACCAAATGCCCGAAGATCGAGCGTGGGTCGACAGAGCTCTTTCTTTTTTTAGTGAATTCCCTGATCTGCTTTTCCTCGGTGGTTTCCGCGCCGTAGATGTGTTGCCACGCGACGAAGGCCCTGTGGCCGAAGAGATGGTGTTGCAAGTCGAAGGGGATCAAGAGAGTGTTTCGGGTCTGTTTCGGCACAGATCCATTGAGTTTCCATCAGCTTCGGCCATTTCCGGTCGACCAGATTTCTGCTTTGCTATGTCGGTAGTGCGTGCGCCAGTATTTATTAGGCGCAAAGAGTTCCTCGAACTAGGAGGATTTGATTTAGATTTTGCTCCATTTCTGTGTGACGATATAGACAACGGCCTTAGAGCTTGGCGTGCAGGTTACAAAGTTGGTCTTTTCAATGTGGACTTTCAACGAGACTTGGGGCTAGGTGGGATGCGGGCATTCAATAGTAAACGCATGGTGGACCAAGTGCGCGTTAATTGGGAAAAGATATACCATAAGCATGGTGACGTCATTAATAGTGGTGAAGTCGCTAAGATGGTTGATTCGGCTAATCAGGTCTTGCGAAGGAAATCAAGGCTTTAGGCCATGGCCGAAGGTTTATTGCAATTAGATTGTTGCGGGAATCTAATCGTCTTTTCCCTACGATTTAAATTTTATTGAATATATGCAAGATAGCTCGTGTAAGCACGTCAAGCATCCACCGGTTTCTTCTGCTGTTCGCGATGGATTGCGTTTGTTCTACCTAACCAATATTTCCTCACCATACAGAATAAAAATGGTGGAAGCGTGGGTAAATGCCAATCCAAATTTGAATATTTCGGTTCGGTACACAGATCAAAGTGATCAAGGGCGTGGCTGGACCGTTCGAAATATCAATGGGGCTGATGAGGGTAAATTACCAGTTTTTCTTGATCTAGGAAGGTACGGTAAGCTAAACCGTGGATTATTTAATATGGTTCACGATGCCGATTTAGTTATGATTGGTGGATTTGAGCAAGCTAGTTACCTCATCAGTGCGCTGTTCGCACGTTTGATGGGTAAGCCGGTAATACTGCTGCTTGATGGATTCAGTCCAGCAAGGTTTCAACATGAATCGTTGCCGGTTGTTGCCCTGAAATGGCTTACTGCAAAGCTCTGCAATTCATTCTTCGCCAATGGCAAGGTGGGGCGTCGATATCTAGAAGAATGTATTGCAGTCAATCCCAGAAAGCCCATTTTTAATCAATTTCTCAGCCATGACGATGAATACATCGCGAAAGCTCGGGACCAGTTTGGGGGCCTAGGGAAGGTCGAGATTCGTGATCGTCTGGGCCTTCCCACCGGTCGTCCGATTCTGCTCAGTTGTGGCTATCTAATCCGCCGCAAACGTGTAGATCTGGTAATCGAGGCTTTAGCGCGTATTCCCCTTGAAAGACGGCCGTTGTTGCTGATCGTCGGTAGCGGCCCTTTGCGCGAATCGCTTGAGCAGCAGGCGAATCGCCATGGCGTTGACACGCATTTCACCGGCTTCAAGCAAGGAGTCGAACTTGCACAGTGTTACTTCGCATCTGATGCGATGGTACTCGCCTCGGAAGATGATCCTTGGGGTTTAGTGGTCAACGAGGCCATGAGCGCCGGCCTTCCGGTGGTCGTAAGTGATGCATGCGGTGCTGCTGAGGACCTGGTACTCGAGGGTAGAAATGGCTTTGTGTTTCGAAATATGGATGTGTCAGCGCTTGCCGATTCGTTGGAGCGTCTGATGGCATCGGATATGACATTCATGGGCCATGCATCCCGGGAAATGATTCAAGGGTGGACGCCACAGCGTTCCGCCACCAATTTGGCATTGTGTGTCGATGCGGCCATCGGTCGCCGCTAATTGAGGTTTCTGTATGCCTCGCAATTCTTATCCAAATTGTCCTATCTGCCGATCGGCGGCCTCATATCTTTTCGCAACAAAGTTTGCCCGCGTCGCCAACTGTGAGAATCCCGGGTGCGGACACCTCTTTGCACTCGATCCAGAGCAGAACCGGGGCATTCATGAGCACGAAGAAAGCAACGTGCAGATGTACACACGGCGCAACGAGGTTCTGATTCGCCAACTGCTGACATCGGGGTTGGTACACGACTGCGCTCGTGTATTGGACGTCGGTGCAGGCTTGGGTCACATCTCATCAGAACTCAAGCGACAGGCAAGCGGGGTTGAGATTGTGTGCGTTGAAGCGGCTCCGGCTTCTGTTCGGCATCTCCGTGAAATCGGATTTGAGGTCTTCGAGGACCTTTCTGAAATGATTTCGGGAGGGAAATTCGACTTTATGTTCATAGTTGAGTTGATCGAACATGTCGATGACCCGGTTGGGCTGATGACAAGGTGCAGACATATGTTGAATCCGGGCGGACGGATTTTTCTGACGACGCCGTCTGGGGAGTTGCGCAATGGAAGCCACGATACAGCCGCTTATCAAATCCCCGAGCATGTTCAATTTTTCACAGAGCGTTCTCTCGGGAACCTCGCCGTGCAAAGTGGTTTTGGTCATCTTGAGTTTCTGGACATGCCGCAGTTTTATGCGGGACCGGCAAACAGACTCATCAAAGCGATGAAGGACCGGGCGCGAGCGCTACGCAACTGGATACAGGGGAGGCATCATTTTGTGACTACGTTTGTGTCCACAACGACCTGATTGTCCGATGTGCAATGGCTTCATTTTGCTTAATAAGCAACCGCTCCGAGATTATCCTTTTCAAATCGGTAGGACATGCTTGGCAAAATGCGCTGCGAGTTTATAGATTATGCGTAAATTAATTATCAATGGCAGGTATCTGACTCAGCCTATTACTGGGGTACAGCGGTATGCACGAGAGATTGTGCAGGCCCTCGATGATCTGCTTGACAACCATCCAGTACTGGATGTTGAGCTGATTTCCCCTCGGCTGAATGATCCGCCGCCGTTGCTTCGAAATATTGTTCACCGTTCAGTCGGTTGCTCTCAGGGTCACTACTGGGAGCAATTTGAGTTGCCTTGGCATGTCGGCGAGGGCGTGCTTTTTTGTCCCGGCAATACCGCTCCGGTAATTTCTCTTCTTTCCGGAAAGAGGGTCGTCGTCACCGTGCACGATTTGTCGTATCTGTACTTCCCAACGGCGTACAGTGTGGCATTCAGAATGGCATATCGACTTTTGATTCCTGTGATTTTACGCAAAGCGAACGCAATCATTACCGTGTCAAACTCGGAGCGGAAATCGATTCTTGAGCATTACCCGTACGTCAAAGACCGAATCCATGCTGTGCAGAATGGCGGCTTGCCTTCAGGAGTTGTGCGGTCCGGATCTGTGCCGAATAGTTCAGCGGGAGATGGCTACGTTCTATACGTAGGGTCCCTCAGCAAACGCAAGAACTTCCCGGGCATGTTGGAGGTCGCTTGCCGTCTAGCCCGCCATCGGGGAACGCGTTTTGTGTTCGTTGGTGGGGTTCCGGACGGGTTGACGGATAGTTTCCGCTCGGTTCCGCAAGACGTGCTCGACCGGATTCAACTGGTTGGCCAAGTCAACGATTTGGACACGTTAATCGGCTATTACCTCTCTGCTGCGTGCTTCTTTTTTCCGTCTTTCTACGAGGCGTCACCACTACCACCAATCGAGGCTATGGCTTGCGGGTGCCCTGTCATTGCGAGTTCCATCCCGTCGTTGAAGGAACGGTGTCAGGATGCGGCGCTTTATTGTGACCCTGGGGATGTCGACGATATGTGCTCCACGTTAGAACAGTTGCTTACCAACGCTGAACTTCGTCAATCTCTCCGAGAACGAGGCTACAGGCAAGCGGAAAGATACAGCTGGGAGAATTGTGCAAAAGCAACATTGGATATTCTCGATGGGTGTGATCCAAGTTCATAAAATACCAATGTCCTGTGCTGACTCTCTTCGTCCGGACTTTTTCGTGGAGAGTGGTGATCCGTGTGTGGCTTACGCGGCTACTGTGTCGGCGAAATTATTGATACCCGGCCTCAGAAGTTCGAAAATTGAAAACTGCAATCATCCATTATTGGTGGCTTACCAACCGCGGCGGGGAGGCCGTTGTTTCGGCTCTGATGGAGTTGTTTCCAGAGGCGGATCTTTACGTTCACGTGTGTGATCAGGAGCTAGTCAAACGGTCTCTGGGGTCTTCCTTCAAAGGCCGTATCGTGACCTCGTTTATTTCTCGGTTGCCGGGCGCTAAGCGTCATTACCAGAAATATCTACCTTTCATGCCTATAGCACTCGAACAGTGGGATTTGTCTGACTACGATCTCGTCATCAGCAGCGAGTCGGGTCCAGCGAAGGGAGTGATCACCCGCCCTGACTCATTGCATATCTGTTACTGTCACTCTCCCATGCGATACATCTGGGATATGTATCACGGATATCTCAGTGGCACTGGTCGTGCAGTGCGTTTACTATTTCCATTCATAGCGCATTGGTTGCGCATCTGGGATCGCGCGTCTGCTGATCGCGTTGATTATTTCATTTCCAATTCCACGTACATTAAATCTCGAATTAGAAAATACTATAGACGAGATTCGGAAGTTATTTATCCACCTGTAAGTACAAGTAAGTTCTCGCACACTCGGCCACGCAGAGATTTTTATCTGTGCTTAGGCCAGCTTACTGCATATAAGCGTGCTGACTTAGCTGTTGAGGCTTTCAATCGATTGAACCTACCTTTGGTGGTTATTGGCGACGGCGAAATATTAGCGACACTGCAGAAGAAGGCTTCCTCCAACGTTCGTCTGCTGGGGAGGCAGCCTTTTTCAGTGGTCAAAGATCATCTTGAACGTTGCAGGGGCCTAGTCTTTCCCGGCGTTGAGGATTTCGGTATCGTTCCAGTCGAGGCAATGGCTGCAGGTGCACCAGTTGTGGCGTACGGAAGGGGTGGCGCGCTTGATACCGTCATCGATGGAGTTACCGGAATACTGTTTCAAGAGCAAACCGTGGATGCGCTAGTTGCGGCTATAGAACGCATTGAAAGCGGTGAATGCGCATTCAATCCAGAGGTTCTTCGTTCTCACGCACTTAAGTTCGACAAATCGATCTTTAAGGACAAGATATTCGAGGCTATTGAGCGTGCCCGCAATAAGATAGCCGTTAAGGAAAGTTTGGGGACATTGAATTGAGGCAAACTGTGCTCGTTGGAGGCGGCTCCGACCAAATCGGCTCACACATTGTCAAGCGGTTGGGGCGATTCGGTTGAAGCGTCACCACGCTAGATAACCTATCAAGTGGCCACCAGGACGCGGTGCTGTGTGACGACTTTGTGCGCCGTGATATTTCTGATCAGTCTTTGTTGAAAGAGCTTTTTCACGCTAAGTAGTTCGACGCGGTCACGCACTTTGCCTCCTATATTAAGATAGGTGAATCGATGCAGCACCTGGCCAAACAATACCGAGACAACGTGGTCAACACGCTAAACCTGCCCAACACTATGCAGGCTTTTGGGGTGAACCGGTTTCTTTTTTTCGTCCACCGCCGCCACCTTTGATAAGCCGCTGTAATGACCCACTAGAAATCTACCCGTTTAAGATATGCTGCTCTTTCGCGAAACGCACTGCGATCCGACGCGCTGGTGCGCTCACCATTTTTTGCGGGGATCTCCTTCATCACTTCGATCGCAAGATCCCTCTAGGCCAGCAGTGTCTTCAGCCAAGTATTCGCTTAGGCAAGCCGTAGATGCTCTATCCAAACACCCTTTGGCACTTGGCCACTTCAGGTCCCGAATCCATGCCTTCTCCGAGCAGGATGCGGACGATTTGCTCGTCGCTGCATCGACTCTTTCAAACGCCCTTCTTTCAGTTCGGGAGCTATCTTCTCAATTTCCGGCTGGCACAAAAAATTCAGAACAGGCCAATGATGCGGTCGCTAGTTTGATCAACGTCTGTCTCGAAGTTCAAAACACATCAAAGTCTCAGCACCAAAAAGTAAAGAAAATTAGCGGAGGAACAGGTAAACGATGGCAATCTGCCACATTTTGTTGCGGCGTCTGCTTGAAAAAGCTTAACGAAGGAGTTCATTTATGAGCCAGACTGTATCAGCTGGACTAAGCAGCCACTGGCTCAGCGAAGAGGCGTTCAGCGATGCCTGTGCGGCCTTGCCTCTAGTCTCGATTGATTTGATGGTCACGAGGCCGGGCGATCGAGGAATGGAATTGCTATTGGGCTTACGCAAAAACAGGCCCGCACAAGGCTACTGGTTCACACCTGGTGGTCGCATCTTTAAGAATGAGCCCTTGGATAACGCATTACATCGTGTAGCTCGAGATGAAATTTGCCTCCAACTTTCGTGGCTGAATCGCGCTGCACCACTCGGAGCTTGGGATCATTTCTACACTGATAGTGCCTTCAACTTCGATGTTTCGACCCACTATGTCAATTTGCCTCACGCCCTACATTTAAATGCTGACGAGGCTCAAACCTTGACGCCACCAATCGGCGACGGATTTCAACATTTGTCGTGGCGATGGATGCCAATTGTGGATGCCAAGGCACACCCAGAGGTGCACGAGTATGTTCGGGCAGTTTTGGACTTGTTAATCGAATCGTGCAAGTGAATTGATCTGGGTGGGCGATTTCGGACCATACGTGCGGTGAGTTTTTCGGCACACTTTCTCTAAAAGGGAGGCAGTGTGCAATGAAGAAGAAACGGTTTTCAGTCGAGCAGATCGTCGCAGTCTTGAAACAGGCGGAATTAGGAATGCCGGTAGCCGACCTGATCCGGCAAGTTTGTAATGACCCACTAAAAATCTGCTCAGTTAATATTCCGGAAGGGAGATGACATGAGCACGACGATGGAAGAAGAATTCAAGCGCTGGACAGCCAAGCGCAAGGCTCAACTGGTTTTAGATATTTT
>JACCDH010068797.1_pt1 | contig 28470 bp, 25 predicted proteins | sample 7442481 | NCBI WGS metagenome assembly JACCDH01 (sample SAMN15323433, study PRJNA562643) | freshwater metagenome | isolation source: river surface water | place: USA:Blue River Watershed | collected 2017-08-15 | reverse complement strand
ATGACGTGCCAGTCCCTGGCCAGTTCCTCGGCCACCCAGTCCCACGACCGGCAATGGTCGCGCCCGCCGTGCTGCAGGATCAGCGGCGGTGCCTCCGGGTTGCCCCAATCGACATAGTGAAGGCGCAGGCGCTGCGAGATGAAGCTGTTGGAGGTCGGGCCGTGGATCGTCATGCCGCTAGCCTTTGCGCGCTTCGTTGCGGGCCGTCAATCTGTGGGGAAAGCGGCACTTGCGGGTTTGCGCCGCGGCCCGGTGCTCCCTAGATGGGGCCAAAGATCAACAGGGAACTGCCATGGCCACCCATACCACCAAGATGCTGATTATCGGTTCCGGTCCGGCGGGACTTTCGGCGGCTATCTATGGCGCGCGCGCCGGGATGCAGCCGATCGTGGTCCAGGGGCTGCAGCCGGGCGGCCAGCTGACGATCACCACCGATGTTGAAAATTATCCTGGATTCCGTGATGTGATCCAGGGGCCGTGGCTGATGCAGGAGATGCAGGCCCAGGCCGAACACGTCGGCACGCGGATGCTGTGGGATACGATCGTAGAGGTCGATATGTCGGGCTCGCCGTTCCGGGCAATTGGCGATGGCGGTGATATCTATGAGGGCGATACGCTGGTCATCGCGACCGGTGCCCAGGCCAGGTGGCTTGGCGCTCCCGGTGAGCAGGAGTTTTCGGGCAAAGGCGTTTCGGCCTGCGCCACATGCGACGGGTTCTTTTATCGCGGCAAGAAGGTTGTCGTGATCGGCGGCGGCAATACCGCGGTTGAAGAGGCGCTGTACCTGACCAACCATTCGCAGGACGTCACCCTGATCCACCGCCGGGACAGCCTGCGCGCCGAAAAGATTTTGCAGGACCGCCTGTTTGCGCACCCGAACATCAAGGTGCTTTGGAACAAGGCGGTTGAGCGGTTTGTCGGTGAAGGCGGCCTTACTGGCGTGGAGTTGAAGGACACCGTTACCGGTGAGCTGATGGTCGAACCAGCCGACGGTGCCTTTGTCGCGATTGGCCATGCCCCGGCGACCGAGCTGTTCAAAGGCAAGCTGGAACTGGATAGCAGCGGTTACATCGTGGTTGAGCCCGGCACCCCCAAGACGGCGATCCCCGGGGTCTTCGCCTGTGGCGACGTGATGGACCACACCTATCGGCAAGCGGTCACGGCAGCGGGGACCGGCTGCATGGCCGCGCTTGATGCAGAGCGCTTCGTGGCCAACCAGGAATTCGCCGCCCGCGGTTAAGCGAGGTTGCGCAAGGCCGCCAGCACCTGCCCTTGCAGCCAGATCCGCGCCTGCGGCTCGGCAAAGCTGTGGCTGGCGCCGGGACATATGCGCAGGCGCGGATCGCTGGCATCCCAATTGCTGAGGAAAGCTTGGGCGGTCCGGTCATTCCCGGCCAGAACGATCGTCACCGGACCGGTAAAGCCCGTCAGGCCATCGGCCATCTTCTGGGCCAGGGTGGTGGGCGCCGGATCGCGCCTGACTGCCTCAACCAGCGAAGCGGCCATCTGGCCCAGTTCGACCTTGCCGGTCAGCAGCCGCCAAAGCGCGCGCGGATCGGCCAGGCGCTTGAGGTAATGACGCCGCAGAACCGATGGCGGCATCGGCGGCGGAGCGGGCTCCGCGGGCGGTTCAGGGGCGGGTTCCGGCTCCGGCTCGGGCTCAAAGGTCCAGGGATTGGCAAGCACCATGGCTGCGCAACCGGCACCGCCCATCAGCATCAGCGCACTGGCAGCATCACAGTTGCCGAATGCAACGATGCGCTTCAGGCGGGGCACGTGCGCATGAAAGGCCGTGATGGCAGCGGCGATATCTGTGGCTGAGCCTTCGAAACCTGCATTCTCGCCTTCGCTGTCACCTGTCCCGCGGCGATCGAACCGGAAGGCTGGGAAGCCTGCAAGGGCGGCTTTTTCAGCCATTTGCGCCTGGCTGCCCCAGGGACCCGCGCGCAATTCATTGCCGCCTGTGACAATGAGCAGCCCGGTGGTTCCGTTCGCCATATCCAGCGTTCCGGCCAACAAGCTGCCATCGCCGGCAAAGGTCAGGTGCCGCCGGGTCATCCGCGCATCGCGATAGTCAGATAGGCCGCCAGGGCATCGGCCTGGTCGGCATCGGCATCGGGTTCGGCGCGAAGCCAAAGCGGGCTGCCGCCGATCAAATCCTGTTCGATTTCCGTCAGTTGCCTATCGCTCTGCGCATCCTGCAATTGCCTGATCATTGCCGCGCCCAGCCGATAGCCAGCGAGCTCGATGCCGGCTTGGCGGGCCGCTTGCAGCAGGTCTTCGGCATCTTCTTCGCATCCGGCTTCACGGCTGGACAGAATTCGCGCGCGGATCATTCGCCGCAGCAAGCTTGCGCCATCGACCGGTGCATAGCGCCATCCCGGCAGGCCCGGCGGCATCAGCAGGCCACCGCCGCGGACCGCCAGGACATGGGTCGCCCGAAAGTGATTGGCCGCGCTGCTGATTGCATTCACCCAATCGGCCAGCGCGATTCCCGCAAGGTCAGCCCGGCTTTCATTGGTGCCCGGCAGGTCTGGCAGCAGCGCCGCGATGCCGCTCGCGTCAAGTCGGCGCATCACGTCGACACACAGCCGCCGCATCCGGTGGCCTTCATCTAGCAGGGCGGGAATAATCAGCAGCCGCTGGTCTGAACCGCGGTCAAAGGCGAGCGCGTATTCAGCAAGGCTCGACCCGTCTGGAAGGGGGCAGGGATAGCTGGCTGCGTTCACGCCGTTTCGCGCTTGGCCTCGGCAAAAGTGAGGAGATTGCCATAGGTCTCCAGCAACTCGCCATCGACTTCGTCATCATCGATCACGATGTCGAGCCGGTCTTCGATTTCGGTCAGCAGGCCAGCAACAGCCATCGAGTCCAGTTCCGGCAGATGCCCGAACAGGCCGGTATCGGCATCGAACGCATCCACCTGCGCCGGTTTCAGGCCCAACACGTCGGTCAGGATGCCGCGCAGGATTTGGTCTGTCTGGCTGCGCATTGGTCCCTCTTGGAGCGTGATTTCCTCTATGGCCGCGCCTCTAGCCATGGTGCCCGCCCGCTGCAACCCTGCGCAGAACCTTGCGGGCGATTGCGGGCCATGTTCCGGGCCAGCGGGCGCGAAAGGCCTCGATCCGATAGCGCGGGCGGGTCTGCTCCATCCAGTCGCGTTTGTACGGGTCGTCACCCGTGCCGAAGTCTACCAGGGCAACCTTGTCATGGTCGATCACGCGCTCCAGCAGTGCTGCGGTCAGGATCGTGCCGGGTGACAGGTCTTTTGCCTGTTCGATATGGGCCAGCTTGTGGATGAATGCTGTGCCGGCTTCGACCGTCCAGAACTGTGCCGCCACCGGCCGCGTGCCGTCATGGGCGATCGCCAGGCGAAGCCGCCCGGCCGCGCCTTCGCGCTCGGCGAACTTGCGCAGAAATTCCGGGTGGCCTTCCGCGCCCTTCCAGCTCTGGGCGTAAATTGCTTCGTAACTGGCCCAGTTGTCCGGGTTGCACACGGTGTCGATGCTGACGGTGACCCTGCCGGATTTGCGCCGCAAGGTAGATTTTAGGGGGCCGGGGCGGGTGGCGAGGTAATCTGCGAAGCTGCGCCGGTTGACTGGCAAAACATGATTGACGTCACTTTGCTCGATAAAGGTCGTCCAGCCGGCCCTGCCTAAGGCTTTGGCAAGTTCGCGCGCCTCGCCATGTTCGTCGGGTAGGGGCGAGAGTACCAGATGGGGGGCCTTTCCGGCCAGGTCTGCCGCCAAAGCGTCGAGCAGCGCCGTGCGGTCCGCTGGCGCGGTAAAGAGCGGCATGACCCGGAACGAATACCAGTTCGCGAAGCAATGGATCTGCCGGCCCCGACGCAGCAGCGGCAGAATGGCACGCCCCTCACCATCGCGGGCTACGGCCAGCAAGGGATGCAGTTCACAGTAATTGGCAAGGTCCTGCCACCATTCCAGCCGATCGAATGGCGCACGGGCAAAAGGCGCGCAAAGCAGTGCAGCAAGCGCTGCATCGCCTTGCACTTCCTTAAGATCGTCGTGATAATCGACCGCAATCAATTTCCCGAAATTCCCAATCTTCGGAGCCATCGCCCTTGTTCGCCAGTTTGCCGATCGACCCGAAGCCGCTCGATCATCTGGCCTTGCGTGGTGAAGGCTCTGCGCCAGCGCTTGCACTGCGGAATCAGACCCTTAGCTACAATGACTTAAGGGAAAGTGTCGCTCGGCTTGCGGGGTGGCTGCAACAGCAGGTGCCAGAGCCGGGGAGCCGGATCGCCAGCTGGGCGGCAAAGGGTGAGCTGACCTGCCTTCTGCCGCTGGCGGCGGCCCGCGCCGGGCTGGTCCACGTGCCGATCAATCCGCTGCTGAAGCGCGCTCAGGTGGCATACATCCTGGCCGATAGCGGGGCGAGCCTGCTGATCGCCACGGCCGCGCGGCTGACCACGCTGGAGCCGGATGATATTCCGGTAAAGTGCATTGTCAGGAATGAACTGGAAGTAATTGAAAAATATAAATCATTTGTCGCTCGTGGGCCGTCCGGGCGCGATCCTGGCGAACTTGCCGCAATTCTCTATACCTCAGGCTCTACCGGAAGGCCGAAGGGCGTGATGCTTAGCCATACGAACATGTGGCTGGGGGCAGAAAGCGTGGCGTATTACCTTGAGCTGACGCCAGCCGATGTCACGCTTGCGGTTCTGCCACTGTCGTTTGACTATGGGCAGAGCCAGTTGCTCTCCACCTGGTTTGCGGGGGGCTGCGTCGCCCCGCTGGACTATTTGACGCCGCGCGATGTGATCAAGGCGGTGGAGCGCCACGGTGCCACAACCCTGGCCGCTGTGCCGCCACTCTGGGTCCAGCTGGTCGAGCTGGACTGGCCTGGGGAGACGGCCAACCGGCTGCGGCGCCTTACCAACAGCGGCGGCGCTTTGACGGTCGATCTTGTCCGGCGGCTGCGCGGCCTGTTCAAGGAGGCCCGGCTTTTCGCCATGTACGGGCTGACCGAGGCGTTCCGCTCAACTTTCCTCGATCCGGCGCTGATCGACACGCATCCGACGTCGATGGGCAAGGCGATCCCCCATGCGGAAATCCTGGTGGTTGGCGATGATGGCCAGATCGCCGCAGATGACGAAGAAGGGGAGCTGGTTCACTGCGGGCCACTGGTCGCCCAGGGCTATTGGCAGGATGCCGAACGGACCGCTGAGCGCTTTAAACCGGCCCCAGCGGCATCGGCTTATGGCGGCATGGCGGTCTGGTCGGGTGACCGGGTGCGCCGTGATGACGAGGGACTGCTTTATTTCGTCGGGCGCCGGGATGCCATGATCAAAGCCGCAGGAAACCGGATCAGCCCGCAGGAGATCGAAGACGCAGCGATCGGCACGGGGCTGGTGGCTGAAGCTGTGGCGCTTGGCCTTCCTGACGAACGCCTGGGGCAGGCCATCCATTTGGTTGTACGGGGCACTTCCGGTATTTCAGATAAGCAGGAAGAACTTGCGCGTAAACTGATGACAGAGTTGCCAACTTTCATGCAGCCAAAAAAGATTCACTGGCGCGAAGCCATGCCGCTTTCGCCCAATGGGAAGATTGACCGGGCAGGGCTTTATGCGGAGTTGCAGGCATGAAGCCGCTGGGTCCGATCCCCGCCGGTTTCGCGGCGATCGATGGGGAACTGACCATCGATGGACGAAAGGCCAGCGATCTGGTGGCAGAGGCCGGCCGCACGCCGTTGTTTGTCTATTCGGCCGATCGAATTGCCGCGCGCGTGGCCGATTTGCGCAAGGCGCTGCCGGATGCGGTGGCACTTAATTATGCGGTCAAGGCCAACCCATTCGGGCCAGTGCTGCAAGCAATGGCGGGCCTGGTTGATGGTTTCGATATCGCCTCGGCCGGGGAACTGGCCATGGTGACCGAGGCTGGGATTGCGCCTGATCGGATCAGCTTTGCCGGGCCGGGCAAGCGCGATGCTGAGCTTGAGGCCGCGATTGCCGCGGGTGTGACGCTTAATCTGGAGTCTGAAGGGGAAGCCCGGCGCGCGCTGGAAATCGCTGCGCACATCGGGATCACGCCCCGGCTTGCCGTTCGGGTCAATCCAGACTTCGATCTTAAAGGATCGGGGATGAAGATGGGCGGCGGAGCGAAGCCATTCGGCGTGGATGCAGAGCGGGTCCCGGCGCTGGTCCGTGGTTTGATCGCCGCCGGGGCCGATTGGCGCGGGTTTCATATTTTCGCTGGAAGCCAGGCATTGGACGCGGCGGCGATCGTCGAAACACAGGCCCAGACAATCGCCTTGGCTGCGCGACTTGCCGCCGAAGCCGGGGCCAGTCCGCCCAAAGTCAATCTGGGCGGCGGATTTGGCATTCCCTATTTCCCGGGCGATGCACCGCTTGATCTTGCCGCGGTAGGGCAGGCCTTGGCCGGGCAGTTCGCCAGGCTTCCGGCTGAATTGGCAGACACCCGCTTCTGCGTGGAATTGGGGCGCTATCTGGTTGGCGAATCCGGGGTTTATCTTACCCGGGTGGTGGATCGAAAGGTAAGCCATGGTGAGGTTTACCTGATCACTGATGGCGGCTTGCATCACCAGCTGGCGGCTTCCGGCAATTTCGGCACGGTTGTGCGCCGGAACTATCCGGTCGCGATTGCCACGCGCTTTGACCAGCCAGCGACGGAAGAAGCGAATGTGGTGGGCTGCCTGTGCACGCCGCTGGATCGACTGGCTGACAAGGGCGGTTTTCCGCGTGCCGATGTGGGCGATCTGGTCGCCGTTTTTTGCGCCGGAGCCTATGGCGCCAGCGCCAGTCCGGCGATGTTCCTGGGGCAGGGGCCGGCGGCGGAAATGATGGTCTGATCCCCGGCCGGGTAACCTCCTTGGCCGCGGGCGGAGCGGCCAATGCGCAGCTAAGTGGCTGAAACCGCACATAAGGCTAACGCAATATTCACCCTTTCTGGCGATACCGGATGTTGAACAGCCGGGTCTTCGAGCGGGTAGGGCATAGCCCAACCGATGGCACGGCGCTCCGATTTGAGGACATGCCCGATGCCGACCGATCGTTTCACTCGCCTCCTGGCCGGAAGCGCCATGGCCAGCCTTGCATTGGCTGGTTGCGCCGGGGGCGGTGGCCAAGAACTGCCGCCGGCCTCCTTCGTTTCCATGCAGGAAGGGCCGGGCGAAGAGTACGTCATTGGCCCGCTGGACGAGTTGACGATTTTCGTCTGGCGCAATCCAGAGCTTGGCGCGCAGGTGCAGGTGCGCCCTGACGGCCGCATCACGACGCCGCTGATCACCGACATGCCAGCCGTGGGCAAGACGCCCAAGATGCTGGCGGACGATATCACGCTGCAACTTTCGCAGTACATCCAGGAACCGCTGGTCTCGGTCATCGTCAACCGGTTTGCCGGCACGTTCAGCCAGCAGGTTCGGGTTGTCGGGGCGACAACCAAGCCGGCTTCGCTTCCTTATCGGGCCAATATGACGCTGCTTGATGCAATGATCGCCGTGGGTGGTCTCAGCGAATATGCCGCGGGCAACAAGGCGCGTCTGATCCGCTTCGACAAGGAAAGCGGCAGTCAGAAGGAATACGCGATCAAGCTGGGCGACCTGCTCCGCCGGGGCGACAGCAAGGCCAACGTCATGCTGATGCCGGGCGACGTCATCATCATCCCTGAAAGCACGTTCTGAGGAAGGGGCGCGCGAGGGGCGAGCGATGAACAATATTTACGATGAACTGCGCGCGGCGCTTTATTCGGTCTGGCATCGCCGGTGGCTGGCGCTGGCCGTCGCCTGGGGTGTTTGCCTCGTTGGCTGGCTGATCGTTGCGCTGGTGCCCAACAAGTACGAATCCCATGCCCGCCTGTATGTCCAGATGGATGATGCCCTGTCGGAAGTGACCGGCGTTGGCGTAGGGGACCGCAAGCGCGATATTGACCGCGTCCAGCAGACGCTGACCAGTGCGGTGAACCTGGAAAAAGTGATCCGCTCTACGGCCATCGGTGACGAGGTTACCTCGCCCAAGCAGATGGAAACTGTCGTCCTGGGACTTGCGAAGCAGGTCAAGGTCCAGAACGTCAAAGACAACCTGTTCGAGATTACCGCGCAGTATGGCGATGGTGCGCGCTCTGATCCGGAAAACGCCAAGATTGCCGGAGATATTGTTCAAAAGCTGATCGACATCTTCCGCGAGGAAAACCTGGCCGGAAACCGCGGCGAGATGAGCAAATCGCTGGAGTTCATGAACCAGCAGCTGGCCGATCGGCAAAAGGAACTGGAAGCGGCCGAGCAGCGGCGGTTGACCTTCGAAGCCGAAAATCCCGATTTGATCCAGGGTGGGGCTTCGTCGCTTCAGCGGCTTGAAGCGAGCCGGACCGAACTGCGCGGCATCGATGCCGATCTGGCCGCGGCCCAATCGGCTATGGCGGCAATCAACGGTCAGCTGGCCGGTACGCCGCAGTCGCTGCCTGGCATGGCCGGACAGGGCGGTGCCCGCGGGGCCCTGGCCGAAGTCCAGGCCTTGCTGGCCGGGCTGCGGGCCCGCGGCCTTACGGAAAACCATCCGGACGTGATCGCGGCACGCAACCAGGTTAAGGCGCTGAAGGCTGCGGCGGCAAACGAAGGCGGACCTGGCGGAGTGCCCAACCCGGCCTATACCTCGCTCGTATCGATCAAGGCAGAACGCCAGGCCAACGTCCAGGCCCTGCTCACGCGCCGGGCCGGGGTTCAGGCCGATATCAGCCGGATTACCGGTGCCCAGGTCTCCAATCCTGAACTTGCGGCAGAGCATCAGCGCATCAATCGCGATTATGACGTCCTTAAGCAGCAATACGACAAATTGTTGCAAGACCGCGAAGAACTGCGCCTGCGTGGCCAGGTCGAGACCGAGCATAGCGCGGTCAAGTTCGAGGTGATCGATCCGCCAACCACCCCGCGTGCGCCGGCCGCGCCGAACCGGCCGCTGCTGTTGCTGGCCGTGCTGATCGTTGGCCTGGGGGCCGGGGTCGCCACCGCCTTTGCGATTGGCCAGCTCCGTTCGACCTTCACCACCACGGCCAAGCTCGAGCGGGTGACCGGGCTGCCCGTGCTGGGCGCGATCAGCCAGACGCTGACCGAAGCGGCCGATGGGCTGCGCAAACGCCGGTTGAAGCAATTTTACATGGCTAGCGGCGCGCTGGGCGGAGTGTTCGTGCTGCTGCTGGTGGCCGAATTCATCCAGGTCAGCATGGTGGCGTGAGGGGATCGCGATGACCAAACATACCAAGATCCCGATGCCGCCCAAGGCGCGGCAAGGCTCAGGCCAGGCTACCCTGATCGAGCGGGTGGTCCGCAATTATGATCTGGTGCGGCTGGCGCCTGCGCCGATTCCCGATGCGCTGATCCCGCCGGCCGCCAAGCGCCGCCGCTATCGCCGGGCTGCGGAAGTTGCCGAGGTGAGCGAAGTTGCCGAGGTGAGCGAAATCATCGCGGCAAATGAAACTGCCGATGAGTCGGATCTGCCCGCCGCCCCGGCCGTCCCGCAAGCAGCGGAAGTTGCGGTTCAGCAGCCCGAAGTGGTCACGCCCGAAGTCATCGTGGCGCCGGCCGAAAGCTCTGCGCTCGTCGCCGCGGTGCAGCCGGTTCAGTTCAATGGACCACGCCACCGGATCGCGCGCCGGCATCTGCGTGACCTGGGGCTTATCGTCCCCGAGGGCGGGGTTACCGGTTTGCTGGAAGAGTTCCGCATCATCAAGCGCCAGCTGCTGTTCAATGCTGGCCAGTTGCAGCAACAGGGCATGGGCTATGCCGCCCAGCGCGTGCTGATCTGCTCGCCGCATCCGGGCGAGGGTAAGACCTTTACCGCAGTCAACCTGGCCCTGGCGATTGCCGCCGAAAAGGAAACCGAGGTGCTGCTGGTCGATGCCGACTTTGCCAAGCCATCGGTGCTGTCTTCCTTGGGCCTGCCGGGGGGCAAGGGGCTGATGGATGCCTTGTCCGATCCATCGATCGATGTTGCCGATTGCGTGCAGGGCACGGACATTTCGGGGCTGTGGGTCTTGCCGGCTGGCAGCACGACCACGTCCGACACGGAATACCTTTCAAGCTCGCGCACGCGGCAGGTGCTCGATCGCCTGATCGAAGGGGCGCCGAACCGGTTCGTGATTTTCGATTCACCCCCGGCTCTGGCTGCTTCTCCTGCGGCGGAACTGGCCAAGTATGTCGGGCAGTCGGTGGTTGTCGCGCGGGCTGACCGGACGGGGCAGGGGGCGCTTGAAGACGCCATCCGGCTGCTCTCGGCCTGCCCGAACATTCAACTGCTGCTCAACGCGGTTCACTTCAGCCCAAGCGGTCGCCGCTTCGGCTCTTACTATGGATACGGAGGGTAAAATGGCCTCTGACTACAAGCGACTTATCGCCCTGTTGGGAACGGGCGTGGCCTTGGTGCTGCCAGGGACGGCGCAAGCCCAGTCGATCGCCTATGGCAATGTCATCGGGTCCGGTTCGCAGGCATCGGATGGCCGCGGCACCGACAGCAGTGCCGAGGCCGACGATGATGGCGATGTCCGGGCTTTGCGCGGCCGCAGCGGTGGCCGAAAGGTCAAGGTAACGCCCTATATCGAGGCGCAGCAAGTTGCCTTTGCCGATCTGAATGGTGGGGGCCGTGAAGTCCTGACCTATTCGGTGCTCTCCGCAGGGATCGACGCGGGCATTTCGGGCCGGAACAACCAGGCGTCGGTATCGGCCCGCTATGAACGCCGCTTCGGCTGGAACAAGAGCAAGGACAGTGACGCTTACAGCGGCTTGGCCCGGGCTTCGCTGGGTGTCGTGCCGCAAGCGGTGCAGTTTGAGGCCGGGGCCGTGGCGACCCGCACGGCGATCGCCAGCAATGGCGCGGTCATCACCGGCAGCCAGGATTTTGCCGACAACGTTACCCAGGTCTATTCGGTCTATGCCGGTCCGCAGCTGGCAACGCGGGTTGGCAATGTCGCGGTTACCGGTTCCTACCGCGCGGGTTACACCCGAGTGGATTCAGGCGATGTGGTTGCGCCCGCTGCGGTTAACCCAACGGTTGACCTGTTCGATGAATCGATCACCCACAATGCTGCGATCCGTGCCGGGATCAAACCGGGCGATGGTCTGCCGGTCGGCATCGGGGTGGGCGGTGGTTACAACCGCGAAGATATCTCCAATCTCGACCAACGCATCGAAGACCGTTGGGCTCGCAGTGACGTGACTGTGCCGATCACCCCCGATCTGCACGTGGTGGGCGGCGTTGGATACGAGAAGGTCCAGGTCTCAAGCCGTGATGCGGCGCGGGATCCCGTAACCGGCGCGCCGGTTACCGGCGCGGATGGCCGGTATGTTACCGACAAGACGGCGCCGCGGACGATCGCCTATAATGCCGATGGCCTGATCTGGGATGCCGGGCTGGTCTGGCGCCCCAGTCGCCGGGTTGGGCTGAGTGCCCACGTCGGCCGGCGTTATGGCTCTACCAGCTATTACGGCAGCTTTGCCTATGCGCCGAGCGAGCGCAGCAGCTTCAACGTTTCGGTCTATGATTCAATCGACGGGATCGGCGGCCAGCTGAACAAGGCCCTGGCATCGCTGCCGACCGATTTCGAAGCTGTCCGCAACCCGTTCAACGGTTCGCTGGGTGGCTGCGTTGCGACCGGCGGGAGCATTGATGGCGAACAGAGCCCGTGCCTGTCCAACGCGCTTGGTTCGGTCCGCAGTGCGGTGTTCCGGGCGCGCGGCGTGATGGCCAGTTATGGCTACACCGGCAATCGAATTCAGTTTGGAGTGGGCGCCGGTTACGATCGCCGCAAGTTCATCGCTGCCCCTGGCACGGTGTTGGCGGCTGCAAATGGCGTGGTGGACGAGAACATCTGGGTAGCCGCCTATCTCAACGGGCGGATCGATCGGAATTCGAGCTTCTCGACCAGCGTGCACGGCAATCTGTTCGAAAGCGGAGACGCCTTGGCTGGCGAGACCACCGCGATTGGCGCAACCGCTGCCTATTATCGCCAGCTGACCCGCAAGCTCACCGCTTCGGCCGCCGTCGGGGTGGACGGGATCAAGCGTGAGAACCTGCCCGAAGCCTGGTCCGGCCAGGCCATGGTCGGCCTGCGGTATTCGTTCTGAGCCTGACGGAGTGATACAGATGTTCAATGATTTCTACGGGCTCAGCGGTCGGCCGTTTCAGCTTACCCCTGATCCGGCGTTCTATTTTGAGAGCCTGACCCACCGCAAGGCGCTGTCCTATCTCTCCTATGGCCTCGCCCAGGGTGAAGGGTTTGTCGTGATCACGGGTGAGGTTGGGGCGGGTAAGTCCACGCTGGTGGCCCACCTGATGGCAACGATCGACCCGGCCCGGCTGACTGCGGCCCAGATCGTCACCAGCAAGCTGGATGGCGAAGAACTGGTCCATATCGTCGCGCAGGCGCTTGGGCTGATTGTTGATGGCCATGACAAGGCCTCGGCGCTGGGCGCGATCGAGGCATTCCTTCACGACGAGGCCCGCGCCGGTCGTCGCTGCCTGCTGGTGGTCGATGAAAGCCAGAACCTTGAGCTTGAAGCGCTGGAGGAGCTGCGCATGCTCTCCAACTTCCAGCTGGGTGCGCATCCGCTGCTGCAGACGCTGCTGCTGGGCCAGCCCGAATTCCGCGACACGATCCAGGATCATCCGCAACTGGAACAGCTGCGCCAGCGCGTGATCGCCGCCCATCATCTTGAGGCGATGGAGCTGGGCGAGGTTCAGGCGTACATCGAGCACCGCCTACGGTGCGTGGGCTGGATTGGCAACCCGCAGTTTGATCAGGGCGTCTACACGGCCCTGTTCGAAGCTTCGGGCGGCGTGCCGCGGCGGATCAACCAGATTTGCAATCGCCTGATGATGCTGGGTGCGGTTGAGCAGCGCAGCCGGATCGACCGGGCCATGCTCAGCCAGGTACTCGACGAGCTGGAGCTTGACGGCACCATGCAGCTCAAGCGGATCGAGCCGATGCCCGAGCCGATCCATCCGTTTGCGTCGGCGCCGATCGCTGCGCCGCCGATCGAACCGCAGGCCGCACCCGTGCAGACAATCGCGCTGGAACAGCTTCAGGCACTGCTTGCCGAACGCGATGCCCAGATTGCCGAACTGCAACAGGCGGTGATCGAGCTGGCGAACGAGCGCGAGGCAGACCTGGCCCGGCCCGGCCCGAACGAAGATGGCTTTGCCGCCCTGGAAGCGAAGTTCGGCTCGCTTGAGGCCAAGATCCTGGAGCAGGAACGGACCATCCGTCACACCCTGACCATGCTGATCGAATGGATCGAGGCCGAAGACGCCAGCCGCGCGGCGGCCTGAAACGTTGTCGGCGAAAGTGGACGCCTGTCAGCCTCGGGTGGTGAACGGCCTGTCGGTCGATGTCGAAGCCTGGTTCCAGGTCGGGGCGTTTGAAGGCGTCATCGATCGGCACAGCTGGGATACCTTATCGGACCGGGTGGAACGCAATGTCGCGCGGATCCTTGATCTGTTCGCGGCTTGCGATGTTCATGGCACATTTTTCACACTGGGTTGGGTGGCAGAGCGGCATGGCCCGCTGATGCGCCGGATCGCTGATGCCGGGCATGAGATCGCCAGCCATGGCTGGGATCATGCCCGGGTCTTCACGCTGGGGCGGGATGCCTTTGCCCGCGATGTCGAACGCGCGCGCAAGGTGCTTGAAGACGTTTCGGGGGTTGCCGTTACCGGCTACCGCGCACCCAGCTTCTCGATCGATCACCGGACGCCCTGGGCCTATGCGGTGCTGGCAGAACATGGCTATGCCTATAGCTCAAGCGTCGCTCCGATCGCCCACGATCATTACGGCTGGCGCGATGCCCCGCGTTTCGCATTCCGGCCGTTGGCCTGGTCGCCGCTGGTGGAGGTTCCCGTCACCACAGCGCAATTCGCCGGGAAGCGACTGGCGGCCGGCGGCGGCGGTTTCTTTCGGGTGCTGCCCTATGCTTTTTCGCGCTGGGCGATCCGCCAGGTGAACGCGCGCGATCAGCGACCGGCTGTTTTCTATTTCCATCCGTGGGAGATTGATCCGGCGCAGCCCCGCGTGGCTGGGGCGCCGCTGCGATCAAGGCTGCGGCACTATACCAACCTGGATGTCATGGCGGCCAAGCTTGAACAGCTGATCCGCGAGTTCGCCTGGGGCCGGATGGACGTGCTGGCGCACCGCGAGGCCCAGCGCGCCGTGGAGTTGGCCGAATGAACGCGCCATTCCGCCTTGGCACCAGCCGGGTCATGCTTGATCCGGCGCAGCCGCAGCAGGCTGCGCAGATCGCAGCGTTTGTTGCCGCCCATCCTGACGCCACCCCATTCCACCGGCCGGATTGGCTGGTCGCCGTTGCCCGCGCTTCAGGCAACAGGGCGCTGGTGCTGGGTCTGCAGCATGGGGCGGATCTGGTGGCGATCCTGCCGCTGCTCGAAGTTCACTCGCCATTCTTCGGCGGGGTGCTGGTTTCAAGCGGTTTCGGGGTTGGTGGCGGAATTCTGGCTACTGGCGTGGCTCCGGTCGCAGAGCTGTTTGCCTTCGCTGAAGCGGAAGCGTTGCGCCGCGTCTGCCCGGCAATCGAGCTGCGCGGCGGGCCGCTACCCAAAGGTCGGCCGGGTTGGCAGGTTCGGCAGGATTCGCACTGCGGCTATGCCGCCGACCTTGCGGGGGACGATGAAGCCCAATTGCTATGGGTGCCGCGCAAGCAGCGCGCCGAAGTGCGCAAGGGCTTGTTGCAAGACCTGACCGTCTCGGTCGGCAACGCCGCGGCTGATCGCGCGGCGCACTACCGGGTCTATTCCGAAAGCGTTCGCAATCTTGGCACGCCCGTCTTTACAAAACGCCTGTTCAGCCAAGTGCTGGACGCCTTTGGCGATGACGCCGATATTCTTACGATCTGGCACCAGGGCAGTCCGGTCGCGAGTGTCCTTTCGCTCTATCACCGCGCCGCGGTGATGCCCTATTGGGGCGGGGGCACGCAGGCAGCCAGGCGGCTTCGCGCGAATGACCGGATGTATTTCGAACTGATGCTCCACGCCCGGCGGCGCGGCTGCACGCGGTTTGATTTCGGTCGTTCCAAGACCAATTCAGGAGCGGGTGAGTTCAAGAAGAACTGGGGCTTTGAGCCAACACCGCTGGGCTATGCCAGCTGGACCGCGCCTGGCGCCGCGCCGCGCGATGCCGATCCCACCAGCAGCCGCCATGCCGCGCGCATCGCGCTCTGGAAGAAACTGCCCTTGCCGATTGCCAACCTGATCGGTCCTGTCATCGCGAAGGGACTGGCATGAGCAACGAGATCCTGTTCATTTCCCACCGGATGCCGTTTCCGCCAGACCGCGGGGACAAGATCCGTTCGCATCACGTGCTAAAGCGCCTGGCGGCACTTGCCCCGGTTCATGTCGCCACCTTTGCTGACGATGAGCGTGATCTTGCCGAGGAAGTTGAGCTGGCCGCGGTTGCCCGCAGTTACTGCCTGGTGCGCCGGACCAAGCCGTTGCTGCTCGCCGGTATGCAATCGCTGGTGCAAGGCGCGCCGGTCAGCTTGCCGGCCTTCGCCAATGCCCAGCTTGCGAACTATGTTGAAGATGTCCTGCGCAAACGCGCGATCGGAACGATCTATGTCTTCTCGGGGCAGATGGGGCAGTACATCCCGGTCTGGTTCACCGGCAGGGTGCTCTACGATTTCGTCGATGTGGATTCGGCCAAGTTCGAAGCCTATGCCGAACGTGATCAGGGCCTGCGGCGGTGGATCAATGCGCGCGAGGCGCGCCTGCTGCGCTGCGAGGAAGAACGCCAGGCACGCCGCGCCGCGGTAAGCCTGCTGGTGTCGGGCGAAGAGGCCGCCCTGTTCCGGGCCCGGCTTGCGCCCGATGCGGCTGCAACCTGTGATGTCCGTGCACTGCGCAACGGGATCGACAGCCGGTTCTTTGATCCCGGCGTGGTGCGACCGGCGTCGCGGATGCTTGGCTTCAACGGGCCACGCCTGATCTTTACGGGGCAAATGGACTATGCCCCGAATATCGAGGCAGCCCTGCGTGTGATCGAGCGGATCTTGCCGGCCGTTCGGGCAAGCAGCCCCAAGGCCACGTTCCATGTTGTCGGTCGCAACCCGCCGCCCGAGCTAACGCGCCATGACGGACATGACGGCGTTCATGTCTGGGGCGGGGTCGAGGATATCCGCACCTGGCTCGCCGGGGCCGATCTGGCGCTGGTACCGTTGGAGATTGCCCGGGGCGTCCAGAACAAGGTGCTTGAAGCCATGGCGATGGGCTTGCCGGCCGTCCTGAGCCAGGCTGCCGCCACCGGGATTGGCGGGACCGATGGCAAGCATTTCATGGTGGCCAGCGGCGATGGCGAATTGGTTGACCGGGTAACGCGGCTGATCGCCCATCCGCGTCAGGCGCTGAACATCGGCCGGGCCGCTCGCGAATTCGTGGTCGAGAATCTCAGCTGGCAGGCGTCACTGGCCCCTTTGCCCGGTTTGCTCGGACTTGCCGAGGGGCAGCGACGCGATGCCGCCTGAGGCGCTTGGCCTGCCCATGACTGCTGATATGGCATCGCCCTGGCGGCAGGCCTTGCTGCGCCTGGGCGCGGTCTGGCTGGCGCTGTTCTTGGCCTTTGCGCCGGACTGGCTGGCCATGATGCGCCAGTGGTGGAACAGTTCGACCTATAACCACATCGTCCTGATCCCGGCCATTCTGGCCTGGCTGGTTTCGCTTCGGATCGATGAGTTGCGCCGGCTTGTCCCGCAGCCGTGGGCGCCGGGGCTCTTGGTGGTGGGTGGCGGCATCTTGCTGTGGGTTCTTGGCAACTTTGCTGGTTTCAGCCTGGTCAAGCAGGCCGGGGCAGTATTCACCTTGCAAGGCAGCGTTGCGGCCCTGCTGGGGTTCAGGGTTACCCTGGGGCTGTTGTTTCCCTTGGCCTATATGGCGTTTCTGGTCCCCTTCGGTGATGAGCTTGTCCCGGCGCTGCAGATGATCACGGCGGCGCTCACGATCGCGCTGGTCAAGCTGAGCGGGATTGCCGCCCGCGTCGATGGAGTCTTCATCGATACCCCGGCCGGGTTGTTTGAAGTGGCCGAGGCCTGCTCGGGGGTGAAGTTTCTGGTTGCGATGATTGCGCTCGGGGTCTTGGTGGCCAACGTCTGCTTTCGCAATTGGCGACGGCGCCTGCTGTTCATGGCGCTTTGCGTTATCGCACCGATCCTGGCCAATGGCGTGCGGGCCTGGGGTACGATCTTTGCCGCCCAATATGTTGGGGCAGAGAAGGCGGGGGGCTTTGACCATATCGTCTATGGCTGGTTCTTCTTTGCCATCGTGATTGCGGCGGTGCTGGGGGCATCCTGGCGGTTCTTTGATCGCGCGGTAGATGATCCGATGATTGACGGCGCTGCCATTGCGGTCCGGCCAGTGCCTGGCTGGCTGCAGGGACCGCGCCTTGATGCGGCGCTGGCGATCGGCCTGTGCGGCGGCCTGATCCTGGGCGGGCAGCTTTGGGTTCGCGCGGCTTCGGCGATGCTGGCACCCATGCCGGCGCAGATTGCCCTGCCCACGGTGGCCGGATGGGCGCGCGTTGACTATGCCCCTGCCGTGCCCTGGCAGCCGCGAGCCTCAGGCGCAGAGCATCGCCTGATTGGTCGCTATGCCGATGACCAAGGGCGGCGGGTCGATGTCTTCCTGGCGCTCTATCCGGACCAGCGCGAGGGCCGCGAAGCCAGCGGCTTTGGGGAAGGGGCATTGCCGGAAGACAGCGAATGGTCCTGGAACAGCGCTGGACCGGCCGTGGCAGGCGGCAAGGCTGACCTGTTGCGCGCACGCGGGCGCTTTGAGCGCTTGACCCAGACCTATTACCGCAATGGTGAATTGCTGACCGGCAGCGCGTTGAAGCTGAAACTGGCAACGATCGCGGATCGGCTCATGCTCCGCCGCGAACCGACAGTGCTACTGATCCTCTCGACCGAACTGGCTGGTGATCATGATCCGGCCGACACGCTTGATCGCTTTCGGTCTGCGACTGGCCCCCTCGGTCCATGGATGGACCGGATCGCCGCCGTCCGCTAGCGAGAACACCTATGTGCGGGATCGCCGGTATTTATCATCTGAACACGCCCAAGCCGGTTGATCCCGCGCGGATCGAGCGGATGTGCGCGGCGATGGCGCATCGCGGGCCAGACGGGCAGGGTGTCTGGACCAGCGCGGGTGTCGGGCTGGGGCACCAGCGGCTCTCGATCATCGACCTGGCCGGATCGCCGCAACCGATGGCCGCCAGCGACGGCCGGGCCATGCTCGTCTTCAATGGCGAGATCTACAATTACCGCAAACTGCGCGAGGAATTGCGAGCCAGCGGTGCAACATTCCGGACCGATGGCGATAGCGAGGTGATCCTGGCCGCCTGGCAAAAATGGGGGCCGGATTGTCTTGCGCGGCTGCACGGCATGTTTGCCTTTGCAATCTACGATACCGCGCAGCGGACCCTGTTTTTGGCGCGCGATCGCCTGGGCGTGAAGCCGCTGTTCTATGCCTTGCTCAGCGATGGCAGCCTGGCCTTCGCTTCAGAGCTTAAAGGGCTGACCGCCCATCCGCTGCTGCGGCGGGATCTCGATCCCCTGGCGGTCGAAGATTACCTGACTTGGGGTTATGTCCCGGATCATCGTTCCATCCTGGCGGGTGTTCAAAAGCTGCCCGCGGGGCACAGCCTGACCTTGCGGCATGGCACGCCGGTTCCGCAGCCTGTCCAGTGGTGGGACATAAGCTTCACCGAACGGCGGCAGGGCCGGGCGGCGGATCTTGAGGCGGAACTGCTTCACCTGCTGCGGCAGGCCGTAACCTCGCGCATGGTCGCTGACGTGCCGCTGGGAGCCTTTCTTTCCGGGGGCGTCGATAGTTCCAGCGTGGTCGCCCTGATGGCGGAGGCCAACCGCAATCCGGTCAACACCTGCAGCATCGGTTTTGATGAAGCCGCGCTCGATGAAACGGCCTATGCCGCGTTGGTGGCCGATCGGTTCGGCAGCAATCACCGCTCCCGCGTGGTTGGCAGCGAAGACTTCGAACAGGTCGATAGGCTGGTCGGCATGTTCGATGAACCCTTCGCCGATGCATCTGCCCTGCCGACCTGGCGGGTGAGCCAACTTGCCCGCGAAACGGTTACCGTCGCGCTTTCGGGTGATGGAGCCGATGAAGCCCTGGCCGGCTATCGGCGCCATCGTTTCCACTTTGGCGAAGAGCGGGTTCGCGGCTTGTTGCCCAACGCTTTGCGGCGGCCGGTGTTCGGCGCGCTGGGATCAATCTATCCGAAAGCAGACTGGGTACCGCAACCGCTGCGGGCCAAGGCCACCTTCCAGTCACTCGCGCTGGATGGAGCCGAAGGTTACGCCCGGGCACTTGCCTTTACCCCGGCCGAAATCCGCCAGCGGTTGTATTCGCCTGACTTTCTGCGCGAGCGGGGGGATTACCGGGCCGAGCAGGCGCTTGTCGCGCTCATGCGCGGTGCGCCAGCCCGGTCGGGATTGGACCGGGCGCAGTACGCCGATCTCAAATTCTGGCTGCCGGGGGATATCCTGACCAAGGTGGACCGCACCTCCATGGCCGTAAGTCTGGAAGCGCGCGAGCCCTTGCTCGATCACCGGCTGATCGAATTTGCCGCCGCCTTGCCAGAACGGCTGCGGCTGCGCGGGGGGCAGGGCAAATGGCTGATGAAGCAGGCGATGCGTCGCTACTTGCCTGATGAGGTGCTGTTTCGGCCCAAGCAGGGCTTTGTCACGCCGATCAGCCAATGGCTGCGCGGCCCGTTGGCCGGATCGGCCCGTGCCATCGGCACCAGCGCGGCGCTCGCGCGGACCGGATGGTTTGATGGTGCCGCACTTTCCCGCGTTGCGGAGGAGCATATTTCCGGCACGACAGACCACGGGCGCCTTCTGTGGCAACTACTTATGCTCGATCGTTCGCTATCGCACTTGGGAATTATCGCCTGACGCCTTGACCGCCTGCCAGCTTCGGCTAGCTTCCCATTGTGAATCCGAGAGATTCCAGGGGGAGGATGATAATGGGCGAGGCGCCCGCAGGGGTCAAAAAGTCTGGCCGGCTGAAGCAGCTGATCCTGCTGATAATACTAGTGGTTCTGGGCTATTTTGGCGGTCGTTTGGCCGGGCTGTGGGGCAAGGCTGATGATGGCGCATTAAAGCTGTACGGCAATGTCGAGATTCGCGAGGTTCAGCTTGGCTTCCGGGTAGGGGGGCGCATCAGCAAGCTGCTCGTGGATGAAGGCGATCGGGTCACTCCCGGGCAGGTGCTTGCCGAACTTGATACGCGCCCGCTGGTTGATCGTCTGGCCGGAGCTGCCGCCAGGCTGGATGCGGCCACGGCAGCGGCCCAGCGCGATGCCAATGGTTCCCGGCCGCAGGAAGTAGGGGAAGCGCGTGCTGCCGTCGCGGCTGCCGAAGCGCGGCTGACTGAAGCGCGCCGCCAGTTCGAACGGCGCCAGGCGCTGGTTGGTAAGGGGTTCATCAGCAAGGCCGATGTGCAAACCGCCGAAGCGGTTGTCACGGCGGCGCAGGCCAGCCTGATTGCGGCGCGCAATGCGCTTTCGCTGGCCGAAGAGGGCGTGCGGGCAGAAGACCGCGCCGCCAGCGAGGCATCGCGCAATGCCGCCTTTGCCGATCGCCGTGCGGTCCAGACGGACATCGCCGACGCCCGGATCACGGCGGCCGAGCCGGGCCAGGTGCTGACCCGTGCGCGCGAAGTGGGCGCGATTGTCCAGCCGGGGCAGACCGTGCTGACCGTGGCCTTGACCCAGCCGGTTCGCATCCGCGCCTATGTTACGGAACCCGATCTCGCCAGGATTCATCCGGGGATGTCGGTTACCGTCACCGTCGATGGCAGCAGCAAGCGCTGGCCGGCCCGGATCGGCTACATCGCCCCGGTTGCAGAGTTTACACCCAAGACCGTGCAGACCGAGCAATTGCGCGCCGATCTTGTCTATCGGGTTCGCCTGACCGTCGACGATCCAAAGGGTGAATTGCGGCAGGGCCAACCGGTGACCGTGACCGTCCGCCGCGACGGAAAGCAGTGAGGTTGCGGGATGGCGGAGGCCCCGCTCCTCCGGCTCGCCGGTATTTCCAAGCGCTTCAAGGGGGCACGGCGCGGCGCGCCACCGGTCGAAGCGCTGCGCGATGTCTCGCTGGTCCTCGGGCCCGGTCGTCGCCTCGGGCTGGTCGGTCCGGATGCGGGTGGCAAGACCACCTTGATGCGCATCCTGGCCGGACTGGTTGAGGCAGATGACGGAACCGTTGAACTGCTCGGCGGCCCGCCAGAGCAGCTCGACCGCAGCCATGTAGGCTATATGCCGCAAAGCGGTGCGCTTTACGCGGAACTGACGGTCGCCCAGAATCTTGAGCTTTATGCCCGCCTGCGCGGCGTGGAACCGCTGGAAGACCCGGCGCGGATTGAGCATCTCTATGGCCTGACCGGCCTTGCCGCGTTTCGGGACCGGGCTGTCGGTAAACTTTCGGGCGGGATGCGGCAGAAGCTGGCACTGGCCTGCGCCGTTGTCGCCCGGCCGCGGCTGATGCTGCTTGATGAGCCATCGGTTGGGGTGGATCCGGTATCCCGGCAAGAGATCTGGCAATTGGCGATGGACCTTTCCAGCCCGCAAACCAGTCTGGTCTGGACCACCAATATCCTGGAAGACGCCGCACGCTGCGACGAGATCGTGCTGCTGCATGAAGGCGCAATCCGCTATCATGGTCCACCCGTCGGGCTTGCCGCCGGGGCACGTGATCGCTGCTTTTCCCAGCCATTGCCAAGTGGTGTTCGCCGGAAAGCCTTGCAGGACCTGCTGCTCGATCCGGGCGTGATATCCGGCCGGATCGAAGGCGGGGAACTTCACGCGCTGACCCGGCAGCCAGAGCCGCCGCAGGGTGGCAAATGGAAAGCTGTTCCGGCCCGGCCGGATGAAGGCTTCGCCGCAATGCTTGATGATGGGGCGCCGCTTTTGCCAAGCGCCCTGGCCGAGGCTTTTCCCCTCCGGTTCGACCAACCCGATCAACCGGCCATCGCCGCGATCGGGCTGACGCGGAGCTACGGCGATTTCGTGGCCGCACAGGACATTTCCTTTACGGTGATGCCGGGCGAGATATTCGGCCTGCTGGGCCCGAATGGCGCGGGCAAATCGACCACGTTCCGCATGCTTTGCGGCCTGGCGACGCCAACGGCCGGGCGCGGCACGGTTGCAGGCCGGGATCTGACCGCATCACGGGCCGAAGCGCGCCAGGCGCTTGGCTATATGCCCCAGAAATTCTCGCTGTATGCAGACCTGACGGTGGCGGCCAATTTCAGGTTCGTGGCCGGGGCCTATGGCTTGCAAGGGGCGGCGCAAACAACAGCGATCGACAGGGTCGCTGACGCATTGGGACTGGAACCATACTTGGGCTTCGCTTCGGGTTTACTGCCGCTGGGCATCAAGCAGAAACTCGCCCTGGGTGCGGCGGTCTTGCACACGCCGCCGGTGCTGTTTCTGGATGAGCCGACCTCTGGCGTCGATCCATTGGTCCGGCGCGAGTTCTGGCACCACATCAACGCGATCGCAGCACGGGGCACGGCCGTGCTGGTGACCACGCACTTTATGGATGAGGCGGAGAATTGCGATCGGATACTGGTGATCAATCGATCGCAGACCATCGCCCAGGGAACGCCGGATGAGCTGCGGCGGGCAATCCCGGGAAGTGCTGTCGCGCCGTCGCTCGAAGCGGCATTCTTCAACCTGATCGATGCCCAGCGCCGCGCATTGGCAGAGGGTGACGCATGAGCCGGCGCGATCCCCTGTTCTGGCGGCGCGCCGCGGCGATCCGGGCCAAGGAATGGGCGCAGATCTGGCTCGATCCTTCAACCTTCGGGCTTGTCGTGCTGATGCCGCTGCTGCTGATGTTCCTGTTTGGAAGCGCGGTGACCCTGGATGTCCGGGGGACGCGGACCGGGCTGATCGATCTCGATCAAACGAGTGCATCGCGTGATCTGGTGGCCAGTCTGTCCCACAATTCATACTTTGCGATCACGGAAAAGGGCAGCGTGGCCGAAGCAGAGCCAGCCCTGCGCAGCGGCGGTCTGCGCGGGTTCATCGTGATCCCGGATCGCTTTGAGCGCGCACTGGTGACCGGCCAACCATCAGCCGTCCAACTGGTTACGGACGGCTCGCAGGTGAACACCGCCACGCTGCTGGCTGCCAACCTTCGCGGCGCGCTGCGGAGCTGGAGCGAGGGAAGGGCGCGGGAACGCGATGGGCCAGTCCTTCCGGCGCTGGGGCTGATTGCTCGCTATACCTACAATCCAGAACTTGAGAGCCGTTATACGCTGGTGCCAGGGGCGATCGGGATCGTCATGGCCATGATCGGCAGCCTGCTGACCGCCTTGATCATGGCCCGTGAATATGAGCGCGGGACGATGGAAGGCCTGCTCTCTACTCCGATTTCGATCCCTGGCCTGGTCCTGAGCAAGCTACTGCCATATTACGTGCTAGGGCTGGCCTCGACCGCGATTTGCGTTGCGGTTGCCGTGCAGGGCTATGGCTTGCCCTTCCGGGGATCGTTTCTTGCGCTGTTCCTCATCGCCTCGGCATTCCTTGCGGCAGTCCTGGGGCAAGGCTTGCTGATTTCGGCCGGAACGAAGAACCAGTTCGTTTCGACCCAATTTGCCCTGCTGTCGGGCTTCCTGCCTTCGCTCCTGCTGTCGGGTTTCCTGTTTGAGATTGATTCCATGCCCGCGGGTATCCGCTGGCTGACCTATATCGTCCCGGCGCGATACCTGATCCCGCCGCTGCAAAGCGTGTTTCTGGTGGGTGATATCTGGTCGATGTTTTTGCCCAACATGCTGGCGCTGCTTGGGTTTGGGGCGTTCTTCTTCCTGCGGGTGACCCGCGCAATCAAGCGGCAGATCGCATGAGCGGGGCGCTTGTACGGATCCTGGCGATGGCCATCAAGGAACTCGCGGTGGTTCTGCGTGACCGGCGGGTGCTGACGACCCTGGTCGCGAGCCCGGTGATCCAGCTGGTACTGTTCGGGCTGGCCACGACGTTAGAGGTCAAGAACGTCACGCTTGGGCTGGTCAATCGCGACAACGGGGTGGCGTCCGAACAGTTTCTTGCCGCCGTCGCCGCAGCGCCCAATGTGGGGCGGATCGTTGTTTATCCCAACGAGCAGGCGCTTGGCCTGGCGATCGAACAGCGCGAGGTGCTGGGGGGCCTGATCTTGCCGCCCGATCTCTCAGCGCGCATTGCGCGCGGTGAAGCGGGGCAGGTTGGGCTGCTTCTTGATGGCCGAAGAGTAAATGCATCACAGATACTTACGGCTTATTTATCAGATGTCGCAGGAACTGTAGGCATGGCCCTGCGCCCCGGTGGCGCGCCCCCAGCGGTCCTTGCGCGCAATTGGTACAACCCCAATCTGGATTACAGCTGGTTTACCCTGCCAGGAATGGTTGCCGTGATTACGACGGTCCTGGTCCTGTCGGTTTCCGTGCAGGCCATTGCCCGTGAGCGTGAGTTCGGAACCTATGATCAATTGATGGCCCTGCCGATGCGGCACTGGGAAATCGTGGCGGGCAAGGCTGTGCCGGCCTTTCTGGTGGGGCTGTTCAACGGTTCGTTCTACGTCGCGATGGTGGCCTGGTTTTCGGACGTTCCGTTTTACGGCTCTTATCCGGCGATTGTTGCCGCCATCGCAGCGTTCAGCCTGGCCGTAACCGCGATCGGGCTGGCGATCTCAAGCGTTGCAGGCAGTCAGCAGCAGGCTTTCCTGGGCGGTTTTCTGGTGATCGTGCCGATGATCCTGCTTTCAGGCTATGCCAGCCCGGTCGACGGCATGCCTGCCTGGCTTCAGCCGGTTGCGGCCGCCGATCCGCTCAGCCATCTGCTGGCGGTCTGTCACGGCATCTTCCTTAAGGATCTGCCGATCGGGATGGTGTCCGCGCATATATGGCCAATGTTGGCGGTGGCGGTTCTGGCCCTGCTGGCGGCGACCGGCCTGTTGCGCAGACGCAGCAATTGAAGCGAATTGCGCGGCGAACATCCGCATTAATACAAGATTTCCTTTGCCAAGCGACTCCACCCTCGTTTAGATTCGTAAAAATAACAGGTAACGCGTTTTTACCGGTTATTGAAAACGGGCGATACAAGAGGGGTTTATGGATCGACTTTCAGCCGGTCTTTCAGGTTCAGAAGCCTCCGGTGCAGAGGCGGATGGGCCCGTTTCCGATCCCGTTGACGCGGCCGCAGCAGCATTGCAGCAGGCCCGGTTGCACCTTGCCGTACCGGAAGAACTCTTCGCTTTGAATGAGCTTGATGTGCTCTATAGCGAGGGGGAGGAAGCCCTCTGGACCTATATGCGCCCTGCCGGGCGGCCCAGCTTCACGCCGCCAATGCTAAAGGATTTTGATAGCTGGCAGCGGCTGATTTCGTCCCATTTTGGCGGCGGCCGCCTGCCGCTTAAATATCTGGTCCTGGGCAGCCGGGCCCCAGGGGTCTTCTGCTTCGGCGGCGATCTTGAACTGTTTGCCAGCCTGATCCGCGAAGGCAATCGCGATGGCCTGGCAGCCTACGGTTATCGCTGTGTCGAAATTCTCCACCGCAACATGCAATCGCTGGACCTGCCGATCCTGACCATCGGGATGGTGCAGGGCCAGGCCTTGGGCGGGGGCTTCGAAGCTTTGCTCTCGTTCGACTATATCATTGCCGAGCGTGGGGCCTCGTTCGGCCTGCCCGAAGTGATGTTTGGACTGTTCCCTGGCATGGGCGCCCACGCAATCCTCTCGCGCCGCTTGGGCCAAGCCACTGCGGACCGGATCATCATGGGCAACGAGGTCTATTCGGCCGAAGCCATGTTCGAGCTGGGGATTGTCCAGCAATTGGCCGAACCTGGGGAAGGGGAGGCTGCTGTGCGTGATTTCATGGCCAGATCCAGCCGCCGCCACGCCGGTCTGGTTGGCGCACGCCGGGCAAGCCGCCGCGTTAACGCGGTGTCACTGACCGAACTGCGCGACATCGTTGATCACTGGGCCGATGCCGCGCTGCAACTGCGTGAGCAGGACTTGAAGCTGATGCAGCGTTTGGCGGGTGCGCAATCGCGTTTGCCGCGCGCTGCTGCTTAACGCGAATCCACCAGCACAACCTCGCAGTCGCTGATCGCTTCGACGGTAATGCTGGTTTCGCCTGTAATCGCCACCCCATCGCGCGGTTGCGCTTCGATCCCGTTGACCCGGATCGATCCGGTTGGGGCAACCAGATAGACATGGCGCTGCGCCCCGGTTGACCAGGTGGCGCTTTCGCCTGCCGACAGGGTTGCCGCCGCAACCCGTGCATCGGCACGGATTGGCAGCGCCTCATCTGCTTCGGGCGTCCCGCTCGCCACGATTTCCCAGCGCCCAGCGCGTTCGCCGCGCGGAAATTCCCGCTGCCCCCACCCGGGGGCTTCGCCCGCGCGATCGGGCATGATCCAGATCTGGAACAGCGTGGTTGCTTCGTCTTCCAGGTTGTATTCGGCGTGAACGATCCCGGTCCCCGCGCTCATCACCTGCACATCGCCGGCCCCGGTCCGCCCCTTGTTGCCCAGGCTGTCCTGGTGCGTGATCGCTCCGGTGCGGACAAAGGTGACGATTTCCATGTTATTATGGGGGTGGGGTGGAAAGCCGCTGCGCGGTGCGATCGTGTCGTCATTCCACACCCGGATGGCGCCCCAGCCCATTCTGGCCGGTTCGTAATACGACGCGAAGCTGAAATGGTGCCGCGCATCAAGCCAGCCGTGATCCGCATGGCCAAGGCCGGCAAAGGGTCTTACTTCGATCATCTGCGCTATCCACCTCGGCGGAGGGGTGCCGCCGGAACCTTGGCTAGATGGGGCCGGGAAAGGCTAATTCAACCCTGTTCGCCGTGGCCCAGCGCGAGGTAATCGGCGCTTTGCATTTCCATCAGCCGGCTGACGGTGCGTTCGAATTCAAACCGTCCATCGCCCGCCGCATAGAGCTCGTCCGGCAAGGCGTCAGCCGTGGCCAGCAATTTGACCTTTTGCTCGTAGAGCGCATCGATCAAGGTCACGAAGCGCGCCGCCTCGTTGCGGTTTTCCGGGCCCATGCGCGGAATGCCCACCACGATCACGGTGTGATAGGTCTGGGCTATGGCCAGGTAATCAGGCGCCCCGCGCGCTTCGGCGCACAGGCGCTTGAAGCTGAAAACGGCCACGCCCTTCAGGGTTTTGGGCACGTGCAGCTTGCGGCCGCCGCCGACATCGAGTTCGGCTGAGGGAACGTGCTCGGCATCTTCTGGCGGATAGTCCGTCAGGCGGAAGAAGGCTTCGCGGACCTGTGCCGTGGCCTTGTCGCCCAGCGGGACGTGCCAGGTGGCCATGCCGCCCAACCGTTCGAGACGGTAATCGACCGGACCATTCAGCGCCATGACGTCAAGCTCGCGCTCGATCAGGGCAATGAAGGGCAGGAAATGTTCGCGGTTCAGGCCATCCTTGTAAAGCTCGGTCGGCGCGCGATTGGAAGTGGTGACGATCACCAACCCGTGCTGGGTGATCAGGGCCGTGAACAGGCGGCTCATGATCATCGCGTCCGCGGAATTGTTCACGACCATTTCGTCAAAGGCGAGCACGCGCAAACCTTCGGCAATGGCGGCAGCCACCGGCGGGATCGGATCGCCGGTTTCGCTTTTTCGCGCATCGCGCAGCCGGGCATGGACTTCCTGCATGAAGGCATGGAAGTGCACCCGCCGCTTGTCAGGGATTGCAAGGCTGTCGTGGAACAGGTCCATCAGCATGGACTTGCCGCGTCCGACCCCGCCCCACAGGTAAAGGCCGCGTGGCGGAGGCGCTTTTTTGCCGAACAGCTTGCCGATCAGCCCGCCGGTTTGCGGCAGTTCAAGCTCTTGCTGAAGGTTCGCGAGCCGGATCGCGGCCTCCCGCTGCTGCGAGTCGGCGCGCAGTTCACCCGTCGCAACCAGCTGCTCATAACGCGAGAGCAGGCCGGTCATTGACCCGATGGCTTGCGGACAATGCCCGAAAAGCTGGCGACGAGATGTTCATCGCCTTCACCCTGAACCACGGTGCCGCGCATGAAGACCAGGCGTTTGGTTTCGCGCATGACTTCGACAACGGCGTCGAGCGGCTTGTCGAGTGCGCCGGCGCCGATGAACTGGCTGGACAGCTCAAGGGTGACGGATCCCCCGGCGTTTCCATCCAGCAGCGTCCGCATCGCGGCGAACAGCGCGATGTCGACCAGGGCAAGGGTGACCGCCCCATGGACCATATCGAGCAGGTTGGAATGCTTGCGTTCGGGGAACATGCGGACCCGGCAAGTCCCGGCGCTTTCGGCGCGCACCAGCATGCGCCCCATCGTCTGGGCATTGAAACGGGAGTCGTCCGCCAGTTCCCAGCGATGCCAGCCGGGATTTTCGGGATCGGGTTCGTAGATGAAGCCGCGTTGATCGACCACTTAGACGTGGCGCTCTGCTTGCATCTTCT
>JACCDH010245403.1_pt1 | contig 28491 bp, 25 predicted proteins | sample 7442481 | NCBI WGS metagenome assembly JACCDH01 (sample SAMN15323433, study PRJNA562643) | freshwater metagenome | isolation source: river surface water | place: USA:Blue River Watershed | collected 2017-08-15 | reverse complement strand
ACAAAGCATTATATACCTCGGCCGTTCCAATTCGCACTCCACCTCTATTTAAAGTACTATCCGATCTACCAAAAATCACAATTCCTCCCCTATCGTTCACTTTAACCCAATCCCCATGTCGCCACACACCCTTAATATCCTCAAAATAAGCTTTAAAATATTTCTCATTCCCCTTATCGTTCCAAAAATAAATTGGCATACTGGGCATGGCTTGCTGTATAACCAACTCCCCCAAATCATTCACTACACTTTTACCCTCATCGTTATACGCATGCATATCCACACCCAACATTTTGTACTGAATTTCGCCTTTGTAAACAGGTAAACTAGGCACTCCACCCACCATACCACTACAAATATCCGTACCTCCACTTAAAGATATCAACCACAAATCTTTTTTTACATTTTGATACAACCAATCGAATGTTTCATCGGTTAAAGGCGAACCTGTAGCGCCAATCGATTGTAAATACGGGAAGTTGTTGTACGAATTTAAATTGATTTTATTTTGCATACAAACCGCAAAATATGCAGCACCGGCACCAAAATGAGTAATTTTATTTTGATCCACAAAATCCCAAAGCGCGTGTAAACTAGGATAAGCAGGCGAACCATCATACAATGCCACACAAGCACCTTTTAACAATGCTGCATTGGCATAATTCCACATCATCCAACCGGTGGTGCTGTACCATAAAAATATATCGTTTTCTTTTACATTTTGGTGTATATCAATCGCTTTTAAATGCTCCAGTAAAATTCCGCCAACACTTTGCGTTATAGCTTTGGGTTTACCTGTTGTTCCGCTTGAGTATAAAATCCAAATAGGTGCATTAAAATCTTGGTGTTCAAAAATAATTTCATGTACAGATAGCTGTTTAATTTCACTCCATTTTTTTTGTCCAATTGCAACATCATAAAATATATCATCAATCGCTACTACATGTTTTATACTCGGAATTTGAGAAATTATTTCTTCAACATCCTGTTTTTTATCTTTACTTTTCCCATTGTAGGAATAGGTGCTAGATGCAATTAATACTTTGGGCTCGATTTGTGCAAACCTATCCACTACACTCGCTGTTCCAAAATCTGGCGAACAACTACTCCAAATTGCACCTATACTTTGTGCTGCTAAAAAAGCTACTATCGTTTGTGGTAAATTGGGTGTATATGCCACAACCCTATCACCTGCTTGTATATTTATTTCTTTAAAATAACATACCAGCTGTGCAACTTCATTATACAATTCGTTATACGTATAATTTTGTTTTGTGCCTAATTCGTTTTGCCAAACAATTGCTAAATCGTTATTTCGTTTTTTTAATATATGTTGTGCGTAATTTACTTTGATTCCTTTAAACCAATGGTTTTGTAAGGGCCAATTTTGCGAATTAAAAACAGCAGAATATGTTCCTTGATATTTAACTTCATAATACTGCAATATCGTTTCCCAAAATAAGGATGTATCTTGAACGCTCCACTGATGTAATTGAGGATAATTTATAATGTTTAATTGATGTTTTTGATTAATATAATGTATAAACATTTGTAAATTAGAGTTTTGTACAAAAGCATCCGTGGGTTTCCATAATAAATCACTCATAGCATAAATTTAGAATAGTTGAATTACTACTATTTATATAAAAATGTTGCGTAACAGTATAAAAATAACATATTAGTAGGTAATTATCATGTTTAAAACAAAATTTATCTTTCCTAAAATTAACTAATCATAAATTTAAACTATTCGATTGTAGTTCAAAAATCAAAATCTATTTATAATTTTAACGCTACAGAAAAAAATTACAATGGAAAAACAATGGTTTGAAACATGGTTTGATACCGAAGAATATCACCAACTGTACAAAAATAGGGACGATCATGAGGCATCAATTTTTATTGGTAAGCTTATTCAATTTTTAAGTCCGGCACCTAACGCTAGTTTTTTGGATATTGCTTGTGGTAAAGGCCGACATGCTAAACAAATTAACGATTTAGGTTATAAGGTGGTTGGGTACGATTTATCTTCCAATAGTATTAGTGCTGCTCAAAAATTACAAAACGATAAATTAAGCTTTTACACGCATGATATGCGCAAGTTGTTTTGGACGAACTATTTTGATTTTGCACTAAATTTATTTACAAGTTTTGGCTATTTCGATACGGATTTGGACGAAAAAAACGCTATGCTATCAGCTGCAAAAGCACTTAAAAACAACGGAACTTTAGTAATAGATTTTTTAAATAAACATAAGGTTATTAAAGATTTAATTCCTTTTGAAATTAAAAACATTAATCAAACCGATTATCATATTTCTAAAAAAATCGAAAACAATCAAGTTGTTAAAACGATTCGATACGAAAAAGATGGTGACACTTTAGAATATACCGAAAAAGTAAAACTTTTAGAAATTAGCGATTTTGAAAAATACTTACAATTTGCCGGATTAAAAGTTGAGCATGTTTTTGGAAATTACGATTTACAAGAATTTACTTCAGAATCCCCACGTTTAATTATTGTTGCTAAAAAATGAAACTGTACCGATTAATTGCCTTTTTAGAGGGGTGCTCCTATTTGTTATTGGCAGTAACCATGGTGTTAAAATATCAATACGATATGCCTAAACCTAATTATATTGTAGGATTAGCCCATGGATTTTTGTTTATACTATATATTATTTTAACTGCTTATTGGTTTTTTAAACTAAAATGGAGTTTTAAAATTGGCTTGGGTTTAACACTTGCCGCGTTTATTCCTTTTGGAACTTTTATAGCCGAAAAAAAGTTTTTGAAATTTTTATAAGCACTATTTAGGGCTTTTTACAAGAATTTTTAAAAGCTTTTGAATAATATTTTGAAAATCCGTAATTATTTTCATAAATTTGCGCGTTCGCTCAAGAGGTATTGAAATGGAGAATGATTTTTACATTAATTTAGAAGGATTAAAAGAAGGGAATCATGAATTTCAATATCAATTGAACAAGTCGTTCTTTCAATCAATTGATTACGCAGAAATAGCAAACGGCGATTTTAATGTTGGTTTAAGATTATATAAATCTACCCGACATTTTGAATTGAAGTTTACATTTAAAGGTGAGGTAGAAGTAATTTGCGATCATTGCGCAGAAGAATTTTTACATCCGATGTTGTTTTTTACAGAAACTATTATCCGATTTGGAGAGGAAGAGTATGAAGATGATGATTTAATCGTTTTAGAAAAAAACAATCCGGTTTTTGATGTTAAACACTATATCTACGAATCGATTTTTATCAATTTACCATTAAAATTAGTTCATCCAACAGTAAATGGTGTATCAGGATGTAATCCCGAAACACTTAAAAAACTGGAAGAATTAAAACAAAATAAAGAAAATGAAAGCGACCCAAGATGGGACGCTTTAAAAAAGTTGAACAAATAATATATTTATAAATCATGGCACATCCTAAGAGAAAGATTAGTAAAACAAGGAGAGACAAGAGAAGAACGCATTATAAAGCGGTGAACCCAACATTATCTAGCTGTTCTAACTGCGGGGCTACTGTACAATATCACAGAGTTTGCCCAGAGTGTGGATACTACAAAGGTAAACAAGCTATCGAAAAATCAATTTCAGCTTAATTAGGTTTTTTAAACCTTGTAAACTCTATTTATGCGAATAGGTATAGATATAATGGGAGGAGACTATGCTCCTAAAACTACTACCGAAGGTGCTGTATTGGCAAAAAATGAATTGCCAAACGATTGTAAATTGGTGTTAATTGGTAACGAAAAGTTAATTCGTGAAGAATTAAATTTATTGAATGCCAATGCCAACGATTTCGATATTGTACACACCGAAGAAGTTATTGAAATGGGTGAACACCCCATAAAAGCTATAAAAAACAAACCTAAGTCATCTATTGGTTTAGGTTTTCATTTGTTAAAAAATAACCAAATTGATGGTTTTTGTGGTGCTGGAAATACAGGTGCAATGATGATTGGCTCCATGTATTCTGTTCAGCCTATACCTGGAATTATTCGTCCGTGTATTACATCTGTTATCCCTAAAGAAAGTGGAGGTGTAAATATTATTTTAGATGTTGGTGTAAATGCAGATTGCAAACCCGATGTTTTGTACCAGTTTGGTATTTTAGGCTCAATTTACGCAAAAACTGTTTACAATATTAAAAATCCACGTGTAAGCTTATTAAACATTGGTGAAGAACCAGAAAAAGGTAACTTACTTGCACAAGCTACTTACAATTTAATGAAAGATAGCAAAGATTTTAATTTTGTTGGAAATGTTGAGGGAAGAGATATTTTTAATGAAAATATTGATGTGATTGTTTGCGATGGTTTTACAGGAAATGTAGTAATTAAGGAAGCTGAAGCTTTTTTTCATATCATGCAAAAAAGAAATCACTTAGATGATTTTTTCAAACGATTTAATTACGAAATTTATGGTGGAAGCCCAATTTTAGGAATCAATTCTAATGTTGTGGTTGGACATGGAATTTCCAATGGAACTGCTATTAAAAACATGACTAAATTAACTGCCGATATTGTTTCGGCAAAGCTAGCTAATACAATAAAACAAGCTTTTGTATAATGGGAAAAATTAATGCAGCGATAACAGCAGTTGGTGGATATATTCCAGAAGATGTTTTATCTAATAAAGATTTAGAAAAAATTGTTGATACAAACGATGAGTGGATTTTTAGTAGAACAGGTATAAAAGAAAGAAGAATTTTAAAAGACCCATCAAAGGCTACTTCTGATATGGCTGCCGAAGCTGTAAAGGAAATTTTAAGAAAGAAAAATTTAGATCCTGCTGAAATTGATTTGATTATTGTTGCTACTGTAACTCCAGATATGCCTTTTCCTTCTACAGGAAATCTTGTGGCACACAAAGTGGGTGCTGTTAATGCTTTTAGTTTTGATATTTCTGCTGCATGCAGCGGATTTTTATATGCTTTAGTAACTGGACAAAGATTTATTGAGAGTGGAGCTTATAAAAAAGTAATCATTGTTGGTGCTGATAAAATGTCGTCGATTATTGATTACACTGATAGAACTACTTGTATTATTTTTGGTGATGGAGCTGGTGCTGTTTTATTAGAAGGCACAAACGAAGAGGTTGGTATTGTGGATTCAATTTTAAAAAGCGACGGTTCTGGTAAGGATTTATTACATATTAAATCTGGAGGTTCATTACGTCCAGCATCAGAAGAAACAGTTAAAAACAGAGAACATTTTGTATTTCAAGATGGTCGTCATGTATTTAAATTTGCTGTTACCAACATGGCAGATGTTTCGCATGATATTATGGTGCGTAACAATTTATGCGCAGATGATATCACTTGGTTAGTTCCACATCAGGCAAATTTACGAATCATTTCTGCAACGGCAGAACGTATGAATTTACCAATGGAAAAAGTAATGATTAACATCGAAAAATACGGAAATACTACTGCAGGTACTTTACCATTATGTTTATGGGATTGGGAAAATCAACTAAAAAAAGGCGACAATATTGTGTTGGCTGCATTTGGAGGTGGATTTACTTGGGGATCAGTATATTTAAAATGGGCATATTAAATTTATTACTAATTAAATAATCGCTAAAAATTAATATTATGCGTAATAATGAAATTCAGGATTTAATCAAATTTGTTTCAAAAACTGGTGTTACAGAGGTACAAATTGAGACCGAAAAAATTAAATTAATCATCAAAAACGAACCTAATGGTTCTAAAAATGTAATTCGAACAGATGTTAATCCAGGATTTTATCCTGTACAACAAGTTTCTGCACCACTAATACCTTCGGTTGCTCCTAGTGCTGCACCAGCAGTTAGTTCAGCTCCTGCAGCAACTCCTAGTGCTGGAAACGATAAGCCAAAAGAAGATACATCAAAATATATAGAAGTAAAATCTCCAATGATTGGTACTTTATACAGAAAACCTTCTCCAGATAAAGATTTCTTTGTAAATGTTGGTGATGAGATTAAAGCTGGTGATGTTTTATGTGTTATCGAGGCTATGAAATTATTTAACGAAATCGAATCTGAAGTGAGCGGTAAAATTGTTAAAATTTTAGTTGATGATGCATCTCCAGTTGAATACGATCAGGTTTTATTTTTAGTTGATCCTAGCTAATTAAAAAAATAAGTTATGTTTAAAAAAGTATTAATAGCCAATCGTGGTGAAATTGCTTTACGTGTTATTCGTACATGTAAGGAAATGGGAATAAAAACTGTGGCTGTATACTCTACTGCAGATAAAGATAGTTTACATGTTAGATTTGCTGATGAAGCAATTTGTATTGGTCCGGCTTCTAGTTCGCAAAGTTATTTAGATATTCCAAGAATAATTTCGGCGGCAGAAATAACTAATGCGGATGCTATACATCCTGGTTATGGATTTTTATCCGAAAACTCTAGATTTTCAAGAATTTGTTCCGAAAACGGCATCAAATTTATAGGAGCTACTCCAGAGCAAATAGATGGGATGGGTGATAAAGCAAAAGCAAAAGCTACCATGATTGCAGCTGGCGTTCCTTGTGTTCCAGGTTCGGCAGGTGTTATAACTAGCGATGAACAAGCTCTTGCAGATGCTAAAAAAATTGGCTATCCAGTAATGGTTAAAGCTTCGGCTGGTGGTGGTGGTAGAGGTATGCGTATGATTACATCTGAGGCGGAATTGTTAGATAAAATTAACGATGCTCGAAGAGAATCTAAAGCGGCATTTGGGAATGATGAATTATACATGGAAAAATTCATCGAAGAACCTCGTCATATAGAAATTCAAATTGTAGGTGATCAATACGGTAATGTTTGTCATTTATCCGAAAGAGATTGTTCTGTACAACGTCGTCATCAAAAATTATTAGAGGAAACTCCATCGCCTTTTATGACGAAAAAATTGAGAGATGACATGGGACAGGCAGCAATTAAAGCTGCAAAAGCTGTAAATTACGAAGGTGTTGGTACGGTTGAGTTTTTAGTAGATAAACATCGTAATTTTTACTTCATGGAAATGAATACTCGTATTCAGGTGGAGCATTGTGTTACGGAAGAAGTTGTAAATTACGATTTAATACGCGAACAAATTAAGGTGGCTGCCGGACATAAAATCAGTGGTAAAAATTATGAGCCTCAAATGCATGCCATTGAGTGTAGAATTAATGCCGAAGATCCGTTTAATGATTTCCGACCATCGCCAGGTAAAATTTTAAATTACCATGCTCCAGGAGGTCATGGTATTAGAATAGATACACATGTATATGCTGGATATACTATTCCGCCAAACTATGACTCGATGATTGCAAAGTTAATTTCAGTTGCACAAACAAGAGAAGAAGCTATTGCAAAAATGAAACGAGCTTTGGAAGAATACGTAATTGATGGAATAAAAACAACAATCCCTTTCCATATAAAATTAATGGAAAATAAAGATTTTATCGAAGGAAACATTACAACAAAATTCCTAGATACATTCGAATTTTAATATATAAAACCTCAGGAAAACCTGAGGTTTTTTTATTTATATACGCACAAAAAAATATATATGTTAAGAAAATTAATTATTTTATTATTTGTATCTGTACCTTTAATTTCTTGCAATAAAAATCCATACGAAAATACTTTAATTAGTCCGATTGAAAACATTTCGTATTTATTTGATTTTTTTATCGAACAAAAATATACGATTATAATAGAAAACGATTCTTTATATAAAGCATATAATTTGCAAATTCCAAAAGATAGTGTAGTAAATCAAGGCATATTTTACCAATATATTTTAAAAAATTGTATTGATAATAGTTATGGAAATTACATTAAAATAACCAATGAAAAATTATTTAATCAGTTTATAAAAGCAAATCAAAAAGAAATTTTATTGGATGATAATTTGCAACTTAAATATCAAAAAACAAAGACTGAATACTTATTGTTTTTGGTGAATAAACAAAATTTTTTAGAATTTTCGAGTGTTGTAGATTATCAAACTACAAAAAACGATACGGTTATATTTAATTTGAAAAATGAAGACTTGATTAAAAAATACGAAGTTTTTCAACTTGAAAAACCATTGTTTTTAATTGCTGAAGACCAAATTATTGTTCAACCGCAACAAATTAAAATAAATTATGTAAATAAGAGTGTGAAAATTTTCCCTATAACTACAAAATAAAAACCTATGCTATGAAACGCTTTATAATAATTATTAGTTTATTGTATAGTCCGTTCGTTTTATGGGCACAAAACCTACAAATTTTAAATAAATCAAACAGTTTATTAAGCGATAATATTAACGCAATTGATGTTGATGAAAATTATCTTTGGGCGGCAACAAAAGAAGGTATTTACCGAATTAATAAAAATTTAAAAAATCCCGAAAGTAAAATTTTTAAAGCAACCAGCGCTCCTGTAATTTCTATTGTTTCCTATCCAGATAAAATTTTAATCGGATTAAAAGATAAAGGTTTATATACAATGGATAAAACAACTTTAGAATTTAACTCGGTTTTTAAATCAAAATTTGGTAAAAATTCAATCGAACTTATTAAATCAAGTAAAAGTACCATAGCTAAAAACAATAAGCTATTTTATTATATAGATATTTACAAGGATAGTTTATTGGAAATTAACGAGTTGGATAGTAAAATAAATAAAACCGTTTCTGATAATTTTAAATGGAAAGATGACACTCTTTTTATTCATAAACTAGCTTATTTAAATTATGCAGAAAAAAATATTGAACTTTTAAGCGAAAATGAAAAATACAGTTTAGTTAATATAGAAAATGAAAAATTTCTTTTTGTAAAAGAATTTAAATGTTTATTCCCAATTAAATTAGACACTTCTTATTCGATTAAACAATATGAGTTATTAAATGATAATTTATTAATGGTTTGCAATAAGGGTTTGTTAGTTATGAATATACCAGCTCAAAAATTCACAAAACCTCTTTCTAAAGTATCAATAACGAGTATAAATAATAAAATTTACGATAAAACAAAACCATATCTAGTTCCAAAAAAATCTATTTTAAAATTAAAATTTCATACAGAGAATTTAGGTGCTGAAAATGAACTTTTAATTGGTAAAAGTTTAGATAGATTAACCTATACTTGGGAGAAATTCTCGATAAAAGAAATTGTTGCTAACAACAATGAAAACCCAATTTATTTTAAAGTAAAAAATATTAGAGGAGATGAAAGTGAAATTATTGAACTTAATTTGGATATAAAAAGTGATTTTAACTTGAATATTATAAATTTAATTTTAGCTTTGATTTTGGTTTTAGTTTATACCTTTGCAATCATTTGGTTTATTACGAATAAAAAAAATAAAGAAATTAGATTGTTGGAAGGAGATATTATTAATAAAACCAAAGAAATACAAGAATTAAAAAAGAAAATAACTTAAAATAAAATTAGTAAAATGATTACTGTTAAAATTAACATATTAACTACCGAGTGGGAATTTATTGAAACTTTACCTTTTGATGTAGAAACAATTCAGGAATTAGAAGAGGATTTTAAACTTCCATTATACGATGAAGAAGGAGAGGAAACGGATAATGTTATTTTACCAAACTGTAAAATTTTAAGATTGATAGGTGAAGATGATGAATTTTTAGTTGTTTTTGAAAAAACTTTAATCACTTCATGGGAAAAATTTAATCCCGAAGAAAATACTATCGAATTTATAATCAACTTGTCGGCTTTACAATCCATTTGGAATCAAGGTGAGGAAATTGGAGTGTTTTACAGCTGGGAAAATTTACCTCAACAACTAAAAGAATTTAAAATAGGTTAGCTTCGTTTTATTAATATCATAATATCTCATTCAATGAAAGTACAAGAATTGATCAATTGCGTTAAAAAATTTCACGAATCTTTTGGAATCGAAAACAATTTTAAACCTACTGTAGAGTTATCAGAAAAAGAAATTCAATTGCGATACGAGTTATTAAAAGAAGAAAATGAGGAGTATTTAAGTGCAGCATTAAATGGTGATATAACAGAAGTAGCTGATGCTTTAGGAGATCAATTATACATACTTATTGGTACAATTTTAAAACATGGAATGCAAGATGTAATTGAGGATGTTTTCCAGGAAATTCAAAATAGCAACATGAGTAAATTGGGCGAAGATGGAAAACCTATTTACCGTGAAGATGGAAAAGTTTTAAAAGGTCCAAAATACTACAAACCAAACATTTCCAAAATTATCAATAAATAACATAATGTTTTTAAATAGGCTAATATTTTTAGGTTGTATTGTAGCCTTAATTTTTAATGCTTGTACTTTAATAAAACCTATTGAGTATAAAGGTGTTAAAGAACCTAAGGTAAATAGTTTAACTTTAAGTGAAATAGATGTAAATTTTAAAGTTGCTTTAGAAAATCAAAACAGATTTAAAATTAAAGTAAAAAAATGCAGATTGTTTATCACTGTTGAAAACATAGAATTAGGTTGGGTGGAATTAGATGAAAAGACGGTTTTGTTAGCCAAACAAACTTCATTACTTTCTTTAAATTTTAAAGTAAAATTTAGCGATTTACTTAAAAATAACATTTCAATTACATCTTTAATGAAACTCAACAATAAAGAAGTTACTATAAATGCAAAAGGCTTTGTTGTTGGTGCAGCACGAGGAATTCCTATACGTTTACCTATTGATAAAACAGAGAAAATTAACTTATCATTATAATTAGATTAAATGAAATATCAATTTTCATTTTGGCAACATCATCCTATATCTGATCAAAATGCCGAATTATTGGCTCAAGAAACCATAGAATGGTACCATAATTATCAACCCGATTTTTTAAAAATTACACCTGCAGGTAGCTGGCAAGCCACTTGTTATGGTTTAACGGATGCTTGGGAAAATGATTTTTTAGGCAGACGAACTATCCAAAACAGAATAATTAAAAACATTGAGGATTGGGATAAAATTCACCTTTGGAGCACTCCCCCTTCTCCTTTACAAATACAGGTTAAAGCTGCTAAATTGGTTTGTGATGAAATACAAGAAGTACCAGTTTTTGCAACGGTATTTAACCCAATAACTCAAGTTATACAATTGGCAGGTTTGGATGTTTTAAAAAATCATTTAGCACAAAATTCGGCTAAAGTTTTACAAGCTTTGGATATTATCACTTCTAACACCTTAAAAACAATTGATTTATTTATACAAAGTGGAATTAAAGGTTTATATTTTGTAACTCAAGCGCAACAAAATTCAATTTTTACTTTTCAAGAATATCAAAAATATGCTTTAGCTAACGATACAATTTGTTTACAACATAGCGCAAAGTATCTAAACGATATTATTTTCCATTTACACGGCGATGAAATTTACGCTTGTGTACAAGATATACCTAAGGTAAAAATACATTTTGAGGAACATCCTAACTGGCAATTAAACACTCAGTTTTGTAATTTACCCAAAATTGTTGGTGTTCCAGCAAAAACGATACGTTCAATTCAGGATAAAAATGAAATTTTAAAATACATTCAACAATCTAAGCAAACTATTATTACTTGTGGTTGTGTAATTCCATTAGATTTTAAAATTATCGAATTACAAAATTGGATTAATGTGATAAAAAAAATATAAAATGCAAGTTCTTTATCCAGAAAATTTATTGCCCGAAACATGGATAAACGAGAGTGTGTATGATAAATTACAAATCATAGCACAAAAATTTCCTCAAAAGATAGCTGTTTGTTTTCAAGAGCAAACTTATACTTATAGCGAATTTTTAGTCGAAGTAAACAAATTTGCTAGTGTCATCCAACAAAAACAAAAAAACAACCAACAGCCAGTTGCTATTTATTTAAATAATTCGCCACAATGTTTAATAAGCATGTTTGCTTGTTTAGCCATTGGTTTGCCTTATACAGTTTTGGATAAAGCTTTTCCTTTAGAGCGTAATAGGGGTATTATCCATCAAAGTAATGCTCAAATTATTGTTAGTACAAGTAATTTAATCCATGAATTTGTAGATGTTAAAAGTGTAAATTTTATTTTAATTGATAATCTGGACACAAATGAAAATTCCTTTACTAAAACTGCTCATTTACAAAGTATTGCTTATATAATTTATACCTCGGGGAGTACAGGTGCTCCAAAAGGAGTGTATCAAAATCAGCAAAACCTATTACATGATGTTTGGCAATACATCAACTCTATAAACTTAACGCATACCGATTGTTGTACCCTTTTATATTCGCCAGCTGTAAACGGCGCAATAAGAGATATTTATGGAAGTTTATTGAGTGGTGCGAGTTTATTTATGATGGATATTCAACAAAATGGGTTCCAATCACTACCTTTTTTCATACAACAACACCAAATTACGGTATATCACTCTGTTCCAATAATTTATCGAACGGTTTTAAAAATTGCACAAGTACAACAACTACAATCCATTCGTTTAGTTTATTTAGCAGGTGATTGTATTTTTACAAGTGATTATAATTTGTTTAAGAAGTATTTTAAACCTTCGGCATTTTTATATGTTGGAATTGGTTCAACAGAGATTGCTACAATTTATCACCAGTGTATATACAATCATTTACATACTATTAATGAAAATTTATTACCCTTAGGATATCCTGTAGATCATCGATTCACAAAAATTATAAACGAAAACGACGAAGAACTTGTAAACCAACCCGGTGAAATTGTGGTGGAAAGTAAATACATATCCTTAGGTTACTGGCTAAACGATGAACTTACTAATCAATATTTCACATTTTTACCCAATGGCCATAGAGTGTTTAAAACTGGAGATTGGGGGATTATGAACGAAAATGGATTGTTGCGATTTTTAGGACGAAAGGATAATCAGATTAAAATTAAAGGTCATCGTGTGGAATTGGATGAAATTGTAGCGCTTATAAAAAATATTAACGGTGTAAACGAGGTTATTATTATTCCTAGAGAAATTGAAGGAAATACTCATTTAATAGCCTATGTAGAGTGTGAAATTTCCCCCGAGCAAATTAAAAAACATTTAAGCGATTGTTTGCCAAATTATATGCTTCCAAATCAAATTTATTGCTTAGCTAATTTACCTAAATTAAGTAATTTCAAAATAGATAAAAAAGCAATTTTACTATTGGATGCTAAAAACATGTCTCATCAAAATCAATATTCATCAATTGATAATTTTAAAAATTTATGGGTTAAATATTGCAAAATTGATAATTTCGAGCAAAATTTATCTTGGAAAAACAGTGGAGCAAACTCCATCGAAATGATTAATTTTTGGAGCGAGTTGGAAGATGTTTTAAACATTAAAATTCCAATCAATTTTCTCCACCCTGATATGTTCCCTTTGGAACTTTTGGAAAAAATTAAATCCATAAACATTCCGTCAGATAATTTTGCAAAAAAAGAGGTATTGTATATAATTTTTCCTGCTGTACAAGGCATTGCTCAAAGGCATCGGGCAATTATAGAGGGCATCAAACAAATGGGCGAAATCGAAATTGTAAAATATCCACCAAATACTGTTTTATATAATTTAATATCTATACCCAAACTTGAGCAAAATAAATCATATAAAAAAATTAATATAATAGGTTTATCTAGCGGAGCATATTATGCATATCAATTTGCTTTGGAAAACAGTAAAATTCCATTGCAACTGTTTATTTTTAATTGTAAAGCACCAATACATAATAAATGGATGGCATATTTAGTTAAAATAAAGGATTGTTTAATTAATCAAAAAATAAAACCACAAGAATATTTGTACAAAAATTTACGCTTTAAAAAGTATTCAAACACCCTAAATTTAATAACTTTAAAAAACAAAATGCAACAACAAAATGCCTTTTTAAACTGGAACAATTACTGTGAGCACATCAATGTTGTATATTTACCTTTTAAACACCAAGAATTGTTAAACGATAATAACATTGGCGAACTTTTAAAACATTTTAAATAGTTAAGTATGAACTATATATACGGGGTTTACAACAGCTGTTTAGATGGAAACGAAAATCAATTAATAGAATCAAGCATAAGTAACGTTTCGTTTTCTCAAAAAAAACATTTGAAAACCGAGCAAATAATTACGGGAAATTTATCCAATAGAACCCCTCAACTTATCGAATATAAAAATTGGATAATTAACTGTTATGCTCGTTTAGATTATACCGATGAAATTATTGCTTTGCTAGATTTTAAAAATTACAATACTAAGGATATTTCAAACGAATTAATCATAGCAAAAGCTTATGAAAAATGGGGGAAAGATTGTGTGGATTTTTTAATCGGAGAGTTTGTTTTTGCTATTTGGGATAAGCAGGAAAAAGAATGGTTTATTGCTAAGGATCATTTAGGCTCTACTGGAGTTTATTATACTTATCAAAACAATCAATTTGTTTTTGCATCTAGTTTACAACCTTTTGTAAAGTTAAAATTGGCAAATAATGTAAACGAAATTTATTTTGTTGGCATTTTAGCTACATGGCGCCCTAAAGATGGAGAATCAATATACAAGAAAATTTTCCATTTACCACCGGGACATTTTATTACATTTAAAAACAATCGTTTACAAAAAAATAGATATTGGTTTCCCGAAAATACTTCTACTTTAAATTTAAAAAATTCAAACGATTATGTAGAGGGTTTGTTAGATTATTACCAAAAAGCCATCGATACCAAACTTAAACCTGAGGATAGATACGGGATAATGTTAAGTGGTGGATTGGATTCATCTTCGGCTTTGGCATTAATGGCAAAATCAAATAATTTCAACTCATTTCCTATCCAAGCTTTTACTTATCAAATGCCTATCCAAAACAAAGATCATTTAGTGGGTAAACACAATTTTATTAACGAATTATTTTTTGCACAACAAACTACTCAATATTTATGTAACATTGAACATCATGTTGTAAATGGAGAAAAGTATAGTGTTCTTGAAGGAATTGAAAAAATGTTAGAAATCAATCAAATGCCTTTTCATGGCGTAATGAATGCTTTTTGGATATTAGAAATAAATAATTATATACAGCAGCATGGTATCAGGGCAGTAATATCTGCACAAGGCGGAAATGCAACGGTATCTTGGGCGGGTTTAAAAGACCCCGAAAATGTACAAAATTGGTTTAAAGGAAAAACCAGTTTTAGTAGATTAATTAAACGAAATGGGCGAATTTTTTTAAATTGGTTACAATCTTATCAAAGTCAATTTAACCCCGTTATTGCCAAAAATATTATTCAAAGAAATGAAACCGAAATATACGAAATTTTAAACTCTGATGATTTTAAACATATTAAAAATCAATCAATTAAAAGTAGATTAAATATTTTAAAACCTCACTATACTACCCACGGACAAATTAAACAAGATATGGGTATGTATTTTAATTTTGATATTTTAGATCCTACTAGGGATAAGAAATTAATTGAGTTTTGTTTAAGTGTACCCAACGAGCAATTTAGAAATAAAAACCAAGATAGGGTTTTAATTCGTACTGCATGTAAAAATTTACTCCCCGAAACGGTTAGATTAAACCCCAAAAGAGGAGTGCAATACTACGATGTGATTCGTAAAACACAACAAATTTTACCCGAATTAGAATCCTTAATAAACGAATTAAAAACTCACAAAGAAATTAACGAATATTTAAATTTAAATAGTTGCTCTAATATAATTAAAGAGTTAAAAAACAACCCTAATTATAAAGAAACTAACCGTTGTGGGAAAATTTTATTAGCAGGAATTGCCTTTGGTTTGTTTTTAAAAAAACACTTGCATCACAATTAAATAGTTTTTATATTCGCCTAAATTTTAAAATAATGGAAAATCAATCAAAAAAAACTTGGACTACACCTCAAATAATAACAGAAGAAATTGTTGAAACAATGTTAGGTCCTGCCACTGGTAACGACTCAGCTTTTTGTAGTTAAACAATGAAAAAAGATTGGATTACACCCGAAATAATTTCGGAAGAAATAGAAAACACTAATTTGGGTTTTGCAGAAGGTTCAGATTCTACTGGATTAAGTTAAAAAATAAATTATGGAAAATACACCAAAAAAAACTTGGGTAAGTCCAGTAGTTACAATTGAGGATATTGATAACACAAAATGTGGCACCGACGGAGGATCTGATTTTTGTTCGGAAAGTTAATTTTAAAAATTAAAATACATACAAAATTATTATGAAAACTTTTTACAAAAAAAATGGATTAAACCAGAAATTATTGAAGAAGTTGTGAAATCCAAATTCAGTTGTACTGGTTCTTCTAATTCTAAAACCCCTCTTTTGGATTAGGAGAAGGCAATTCATAATAAAAAAAGCACGTTAATTTTAACTAAAAAACAACAATGCTGTGTAAAAGCCATGATTAGTTTCATTTACTATTTTTATTTTAATTATTTTTGCATAAATTAAAAACTACATAATGGAATTTGAAGTTGGTGAACTCCTTAAAAACATTGTAACTCCCGAGGATTTAAAAAAAGTAAATCCAAAAAAATTGAATCAAGTTTGCGATGAATTACGCAATTTTATTGTGGAGGTGGTTTCGCAAAAAGGTGGTCACTTTGGAGCTAGCCTAGGTGTAGTGGAACTTACAGTTGCTTTACATTATGTTTTTAATACACCCAACGATCAGTTGGTTTGGGATGTTGGGCATCAAGCTTACGGTCATAAAATTTTAACAGGTAGAAGAAATCAATTTCATACACAAAGATTATACGGAGGTTTAAGCGGTTTCCCTAAAAGATCCGAAAGTGAGTACGATACTTTTGGTGTAGGACACTCCTCTACTTCAATTTCTGCTGCATTGGGAATGGCAGTAGCTAGTAAATACAAAGGCGAAAGCGAAAAACAACATATTGCTGTAATCGGTGATGGAGCAATGACAGGCGGTATGGCATTTGAAGCTTTAAATCATGGCGGGGTTTCTAATGCTAATTTATTGGTGGTACTAAACGACAATTGTATGTCTATCGACCCCAACGTAGGAGCTTTAAAAGAGTATTTAACAGATATCACAACCTCGCAAACATACAATAAATTTAAAGATGAAATTTGGCATTTATTAGGACATGTAAGTAAATTTGGCCCAAATGCTCAAGCTATTGCATCTAAAATTGAAAACGCTGTAAAATCAACAGTTTTAGGAACTTCAAATTTATTTGAATCCTTAAACTTTAGATATTTTGGTCCGGTGGATGGCCATGATGTAAACCATTTGGTAAAAGTTTTAGAAGATTTAAAAAAGATTCCTGGACCTAAAGTGTTACATTGTTTAACTAAAAAAGGAAAAGGGTATAAACCAAGTGAATTTGGAAATCAAACCCAATGGCATGCTCCAGGAATATTTAATAAACAAACTGGTGAAATTGTAAAGGTTACACCTAAAAGTCCAGAACCACCTAAATTTCAGGACGTTTTTGGGCATACAATTGTTGAATTAGCCGAAAAAAACGATAAAATTTTAGGAATTACCCCTGCTATGCCTTCGGGAAGTTCGTTAAATATCATGATGAAAGCTATGCCGGATAGAGCTTTTGATGTGGGCATTGCCGAGCAACATGCCGTAACCTTTTCGGCAGGATTAGCCACTCAAGGAATGGTTCCTTTTTGTAATATCTACTCTACTTTTATGCAACGTTCGTACGATCAAGTTGTACATGATGTAGCATTGCAAAAATTAAATGTAGTATTTTGTTTAGATAGAGCAGGTTTGGTTGGGCAAGATGGACCAACACACCATGGAGCATACGATATTGCTTTTTTTAGATGTATTCCTAACATGATTATTTCGTCGCCTTTAAACGAGGAAGATTTACGAAACTTAATGTACACCGCACAATTACCCGATAAAGGTCCGTTTGTGATACGTTACCCTAGAGGAAATGGAACTATGGTGGAATGGAAAACACCCATGAAAGAAATACCTATAGGCAAAGGAAAAAAAATAAAATCTGGTAACGATTTAGCAATTTTAACTTTAGGTCCGATTGGTAATTTAGCAACAAAAGCAATAGAAAAAACTAAGCATGATATTGCGCACTACGATATGCGTTTTGCAAAGCCCTTAGACGAGACATTATTACACGAAATATTTACTAAATTTGATAAGATTATTACTATAGAAGATGGTTGTGTTCAGGGTGGTTTTGGCTCGGCAATTATAGAGTTTATGGCAGATAATGGATATCAATCAAAAGTCGTTCGTTTAGGTATTCCTGATAAATTAGTTGAACACGGCTCGCAAAACGAATTGTATAAGGAATGTGGTTATGATGTAGATAGTATTATTCAAACAATTGAAAAATTAATTATTCAAAAATCTAACTCAATAGCCAGGGCTTAAATAATTAATTAACAGTATTTTACACGGTTTTTTATGCTAAAAAAATGTTAATTTGTAAATTTTAATTTTTAATAATATCAATTTACCTTTTTAACATTGTATATTTGGGCGAATTAAAAATAATTTTCGTCACGAAAAAATGGAAAAAACAAATTCGTATGCTATTATAAAACGTTTATTTAGTTTACTTAAACTAGATAAAAAGGAGATATACGAAATATATGCATTTTCATTTATTATCAGTATTATAAATCTTAGTTTACCACTTGGTATTCAATCCATCATCAACACTATACAATCGGGTTTGGTAAGTAATTTCTGGTTAGTTTTAGTTTTTATTGTAATTTTAGGTGCTGCCTTTGTAGGTATAATGCAAGCCATACAATTAAGAATTGCCGAAAATATTCAACAAAAAATTTATGCAAGATCTGCATTTGATTTTGCATATCGTTTACCACTAATAAAAAATAAAGAACTTAAAAACAAGTATTTACCCGAAATCGCAAATCGGTTTTTTGATACTTTAACCATACAAAAAGGATTAGCCAAATTATTATCAGATATTTCTAGTGCTAGTTTACAAATATTATTTGCTTTGTTCATACTATCTATGTATCATCCTTCATTTTTATTAATGAGTGTTTTTTTAATTTTAGTTTTTTATATAATTTTTAAAACATCTGGACTTAAAGGTTTAGAAACCAGCTTAATGGAGTCGAAGTATAAATACAAAACGGCTCAATGGTTAGAAGATATAGCCAGGACATTGTATACTTTTAAATTGGCAGGAAAAACAGATATACATATAAGTAAAACAGATACTTTAGTTAGCAATTATTTACATTATAGGGAAAAACATTTTAAAGTACTGATTTTTCAGTTTTTAAATCTAGTTGCATTTAAGGTATTAGTAGTATCTATTTTAGTAATAATTGGAGGTTTATTGGTAATTGATAGGAAAATAAATTTAGGACAATTTGTTGCTTCGGAAATAATTATACTATTAATTATGAGTAACATGGAGAAATTAATTACAAGCCTAGAAACAGCTTATGATGTACTTACGGCAGTTGAAAAAATTGGACAAGTAACTGATTTAGAATTAGAAAACGAAAAAGAAAACAATCAAAATTTTATATCTAACAATCAAGCTCTAAAAGTTGAATTTAAAAATGTATTTTATCATTATGAAAACAATATTTCAACTATTTTAAATGATATAAATTATACAATAAACCCTAAAGAAAAGATATGTATTTCTGGTTTTAGCAGTAGTGGAAAATCTACGTTAATTAGCTTGTTGTCAGGTGTTTCAACACCATCAAAAGGTAATATATTTATAAATAACCAAAACCTTAAAGATATTTATCCGCCAGAATATCATGATTTAATGGGACATGCATTCCAATTGGATAAAGTATTTAGTGGAACAATTTTGGAAAATGTAAGTCTAAATAAGGAAAACGTAAGTTTTAATGATGTAATGTGGGCGATAGAAAAAGTAGGACTAAAGGAAATGGTTAAAACTTTACCCGACGGTTACAATACACATATAAGTACTAATTATAATCAATTTTCTCGAAATACTATTCAAAAAATCATATTGGCACGTGCAATTGTTACTAAACCAAAATTATTACTTTTAGAATATGCTTTCGAGTATTTTGGCTTAAAAACAAAAAAAGATTTAATTGATTTTATTTGTGAAAATGATAATCCTTGGACTGTTGTAGCAGCGTCCAACGACCCTACAATTGCTCAAGCTTGTGATAAAGTGATCATTTTAAAAGATGGTGTAGTTAGTTACCAAGGAAAATTTGAAGATTTAATCAAGATACCAGAAATACAAAATTTATATAATGCTTAATTTATCTAAAATAGACATATCAGATCGTTTGGATAAAAATAATTTTTCATCCTTTAAATACATTAAAAAGTATCAAAGGAGTAGTAAATTATTAAAAGTATCTTTTGTGTTTTTTGCAATAGTTTTTGTTGTTAGTTTTTTTCCATGGACACAAAATATCTCGGCCGAAAGTTATGTTACAACTTTAGAACCTGATAAACGACCTCAAAATATAAATTCTATTATAGCTGGTAAAATAGAAAAATGGTATGTTAAAGAAGGGAGTTTTGTAAAAAAAGGCGATACTATTATTTTTTTAACAGAAGTAAAAGATAAGTATTTTGATCCAGAATTATTAGATAGAACAAAAGAACAAGTTGATTACAAAGAGCAAACTGTGGATGCATTAGATCAAAAAGTTAAAGCTATTGATGAACAAATTGAAGCTTTAGTTAAATTGCAAAATTATAAAATTGAACAAGCTAAAATCCAATTAAAACAAGCACAGTTTAAAATTGCAAGCGACAGTGCAAGATTAGTAGGAACGCAAGAAAACTTAATAATTGCTAAACAACAATACCAACGTGCAGAAGAATTGTATCAAAAAAAACTAAATACAATTAATCAATTGGAACAAAGAAAGTTTGCTTTACAAGATGAACAAGCTAAATTTATTGAGCATCAAAATAACTTATTGAGTAGTGAAAATGAAAAATTAAATGCCGAAATACAAATTATTACTTTAGTTAATGAATTTCAAGAAAAATTAGCTAAATTAAACAGTAACAAACAATCTGCTTTAAGTTTTAAATTTGGTGAAGATGCCAATTTATCTATACTGGAAAATACATATTCTAACTATAAACAAAGAGGAATATATCATTATATTTTAGCGCCACAAGATGGTTACATTACACGCATTAACAAAGCTGGTATTGGCGAGGTTTTTAAAGAGGGTGAATCTATTGTAACAATAATGCCAATAAATTACAATTTAGCTATCGAAATGTACGTAAGGCCAATAGATATTCCTTTAATTAAAAAAGGAGGTAAGGTTCGCGTTAATTTTGATGGTTGGCCATCTTTTATCATTTCGGGTTGGCCAATTATTTCTTTTGGAACCTATGGAGGCGAAATCATTGCTATAGATAGATATATTAGCAACAATGGATTATATAGAATTATGGTGGCTCCAGATCCAAATGATGAACAATGGCCAAAAAATGTAAAAGTGGGAACAGGTGCCGAAAGTGTTGTTTTATTTAATGATGTACCTACGTGGTATGAGTTTTGGCGACAATTAAACGGTTTTCCGCCCAATTATTATAAAGGAAATCCGGATAAAAACTTAATTAAAATATCAACAAACTAAGATTACAAAAACGTTAAAATGTATAAATATATATTCCATATTGTATTTTTTTTAGTCTTTACATCGGTAAAAGCTCAAAACGTTTTAAACTATAGTGATTATATTAATAAAGTACTAGAAGATCATCCTTTTAGTAAATTAGCAGATTTAGAAATTAGTGCAGCAAAAGCAAATTTATTAAAAGCTAAAGGCAATTTTGATCCTTATATCAGCTATCAATATTCCGAAAAAAGTTTTAATGATTTAAACTATTACACAATTCATCAAGGAAAATTGATTGTTCCAACAGGATTAGGACCAAATTTAAATTTTGGTTATGAAAGAGCTAATGGTAATTTTTTAAATCCACAATGGAAGTTACCCAATGATGGTTTAGTAAATATGGGTATAAACATTCCACTTTTACAAGGATTAATCATCGATGAATCTAGGGCTTTTTTAAGACAAGCAAAGGCTATTTACAGAGCATCCGAAGTGGAAAAAAAATTAGTTTTAAATCAAATCATTTTAAATTCTACTTTTCAATATTGGTACTGGTTCGAATCATATAATAAATTATTGGTTGCAGATAAAGGTGTTTTATTGGCTACAGAAAGGTTAAATGCTTCTGTAACTAGTGCAAAAGCTGGTGATATTCCTTTTGTGGACACTCTAGAAACTAATATTCAATTGCAAAATCGATTAGTGAGTTTCCAAAAAAATTATGGAGAATATAAAATTAATGAGCTACAATTGGGCTTTTTTTTATGGACAGATAGTGCACAGGCTCCAAAAGACAATACGCCTCCAAACTATATGTTATTTAACCCTCCTACAGTTCCAGTTTTTAATTTAGATACTTTAAATACTAAACTTAAATTGCATCCAGAATTAAACCAAAAAGTTTTAAAACTTAAGATGTTAGAGTATGATAAAAAAATGGCTTGGGAATATTTTAAGCCTCAAGTAAACTTAAATTACAATCCATTGGCTGATTATAACCAAATGTTTAATCAACCTTACATAAATCCAAGTAATTATAAATTAGGTTTAGATATAAAAATTCCTATTTTTTATCGCAAGCAAATGGGGAATTTACAAAGTATATCAATTTATCAGGAACAAACAAAAATTGAATTAGATACCAAACTAAGGGAGATTTATAACGAAGCTATGAGTTTGTATATTGAATTACAAGCGCTTGAAAAACAGATAAATATGCAAAAAAATAATTTACAAAATAACTTAGCTTTATTAAATGCCGAACAAGACAAATTTAAATTAGGCGAAAGTTCTGTTTTTATGGTGAATACACGTGAAAATGCATATTTAAGTGCTGAAATAAATTTAATAGAATTAATAAGTAAACAACAAATTACTTTAGTAAAATATTTATATTACGCCAACGAATTATAAATGAATTTATAAAAATGGGAAACCCAAATGCTGCAAATATTTTTAAACGTTTATCCAATTTATTGAAGTTGGATAAACGTGAAATTGGGCAAATTTATACCTTCGCAATTTTAATAGGATTGGTGAATTTATCCATTCCTTTAGGATTTCAAACCATTATTACCTTAATTCAATCTGGTAAAGTATCTAGTTCATGGGTTATTTTAGTATCCATGGTAATTTTAGGTTCCTTGATTGCTGGGATTATGCAAGTTTTTCAATTAAGAATTACCGAAAATATTCAACAAAAAATATTCTCACGTTCGGCTTTTGATTTTGCTTATCGTATACCAAAATTTAAAATGATTTCCATCAGAAAAAAATATGCCCCCGAATTGGTGAATCGTTTTTTTGATACACTTACAATTCAAAAAGGAATATCTAAATTATTAATAGATATTTCTACCTCAACTCTACAAATTATTTTTGCTTTAATTTTATTGTCGCTTTATCATCCAATCTTTATCCTATTTAGCTTTTTTTTAATTCTAATTTTATATTTCATTTTTAGAGTAAGTGGAAAAAAGGGAGTAGAGGCTAGTTTAATAGAATCTAAATACAAATACAAAACTGTAGAATGGTTGGAAGAAATTGCGCGTGCCCGGTTTAGTTTTAAATTAGCAGGTAACTCTAAGCTACATTTAGAAAAAACTGATAAAATTACTTCAGAATATATAAAAGCCAGAGAAAATCATTTTAAAGTTTTAATTTTTCAATATTTAAACTTAGTTAGTTTTAAAGTTTTGATTATTGCCGGTTTATTAATTATTGGTGGATTTTTAGTAATCAATAATGAAATTGATTTAGGCCAATTTGTTGCTTCCGAAATAATTATATTACTAATTATGAGTAACGTTGAAAAACTAATTAGTGGTTTGGAAATTATTTATGATGTTATTACTTCTATCGAAAAAATTGGCCAGGTTACAGATATTGAATTAGATTTTAAGGATGGAGTTGGGAAAGATGAATTAGATATTTATAAAGGTGCAAAAATTGAATTTAAAAATGTATTTTTTAAATTTAAAAACGATGGATATAATCATTTGAATAACATAACTTTAAATATCCAATCACAACAAAGTGTTTGTTTGTCTGGATTTAACCATAGTGGTAAATCTTTAATTTTAGAATTGATGGCTGGTATTTATAAACCAGATTCTGGAACAATTACAATTAATGATTACAATATCGAAAACATTGCACACAATGAATTTAGAGCCATTGTTGGTAACAATTTTAAAAATGAAACTATTTTTAATGGAACTTTTATCGATAATATTACTTTAGGACGTAAAGATATATCTCATGAAGATATCAATTGGGCTATTGATAACATGGATTTAAGAAAAACCGTTGATAATTTACCAGATGGTTGGAATACAGAGATTTCACCTGATGGAGTTGGTTTTTCTAAAAATACAATGCAAAAAATTTTATTGTGCAGAAGTATTGTGCATAAGCCAAAATTAGTACTTTTAGAGTATTCTTTTGAGTTATTTAGCAATGATATTAAATTAAAATTATTGAATTTTTTAACGCGTAAAGATAATCCGTGGACTGTAGTTTTTGTATCTAACGATGTGCATGTAGCAACAATATGCGATAATGTATTTTTACTAGAAAATGCGGAAATTAAAGCCGAAGGAAAATTTGTTGAATTAATGAAGGATAATGAACTAAAAAAATTATTTTATGCTTAATATTTCTAAAACAAATATTGCTGGTAAAATAAATAAAAGTAAGTTGAAATCTTTCAACCAAGCTCATTATTTTAGCTATAAAAAAATTGTTTCAAAGGTTATATTGGTGATTTTGTTTTTAAACATTATCCTACTTTTTTTACCCTGGACTCAAAATATTGCTTCTAAAGGTTTAGTTACTACTTTAGAACCCGATAAACGTCCTCAAGAAGTGAACTCGGTTATTGCAGGTAAAATCGAAAAATGGTTTGTTAGAGAGGGGATTTTTGTAAAAAAAGGTGATACAATTATTCATTTATCCGAAATTAGAGATGAGTTTTTTGATCCCAAAATCATACAACGTACCCAAGAACAATTAAATGCAAAAGAATTATCAGTTGATGCCTACACCAACAAAGTACAAGCTGCACAATTTCAAATAAAGGCTTTGTATCAAATACAAACTTTAAAATTAAAACAAGCCAAAAATAAGTTGATGCAAGCTAATTTAAAAGTTGTTAGTGATAGTATAAAATACGAAGCTAGTTTAACTAATTTTAAAATCTCTTTTAGCCAATTTGATCGCGCTAAAGAACTTTTAGATAAAGGTATTATTTCTAAAAATGAATTTGAAAATCGTCAAAGAAATCTACAAAATAATGAAGCAACTTTAATCGAAAGAGAAAATACTTTATTACAAAGCCGAAACAATAAAAAGAATGCAAAAATTGAAATTGATGCTTTACAAAAAGATTTTGAAAATAAAATTGCCTCTACACAATCTGATAAATACTCGGCAATTGGCGATCAGTTAGATGCTAAAGGTGGTGTAGCTAAATTTAAAAACACAATTAAAAATTTAGAGGAACGTAAAAAATTTCATTATATCATTGCACCGCAAAGTGGTTTTATTACAAATATTACTAAAGCAGGTATAGGCGAAGTATTTAACGAAGGGGAAACAATTGTAACCATTATGCCTGTTGATTATGAATTGGCTGTAGAAATGTTTGTTAAACCTGTTGATATTTCATTGTTTGAAATCGGACAAAAAACTAGAATTGTTTTTGATGGTTGGCCATCTATTATCTTTGATGGTTGGCCTAATGTAACCTTTGGTACTTTTGGCGGTAAAGTTGTAGCAATTGATAGGTATATTAGTGATAATGGAAAGTATAGAGTGATGGTTGCTCCTGATAAGGAAGATGCGGCTTGGCCTGATGAAATTAATGTGGGTTCTGGGGCTCAAACTATTTCTTTATTAAATACAGTTCCTGTTTGGTATGAAGTATGGCGACAATTGAATGGTTTCCCTGAGCATTTTTATAAGCTCCGACCATCTAAAGATAAAATTGAAAAAAAGGAAAGTAAGTAACAATGGATATTAAAAATATTTTTACTGAAAAAGGAATAAAAGCTACTAAAAATAGACTTTTGATAACTGCTTATGTGTTTAATTCATCTAAAGCTGTTAGTTTACATGATATGCACCAAATTTTTATTAACCAAATGGATAGAGCTACGGTTTACCGTACGCTTGATTTTTTAGCAAAAAACAGTATTTTAAAAAAAATAGCCAACTCTAAAGGAATAAATTTATTTACTATTAATAGCGAGATAAATGCTCAATTTAAATGTAATACTTGTGATTCTATCGAACTTTTACCAGAGATTCCCGAAGAATACAAAAACATTTTAAAAAACAAAAATATTAAAAATTTTAACATTACTGTGGAAGGCACTTGCTCCGAGTGCGAATAAGTTTATATTTTCAAAATTATTTATACATCTCTTCTTATTTTATTTTAATTTTGCCCAATGGTAAAATGTAAAATATTGATTTTTTTGTGTTGTATTTGTTTATCATCTTTTGCAGATAACCGAATAAAACAATGGTTAAACCAATTTCATCCTCCAACAGATTCTTTAATTTTAACTTTCGATACTACATATATAAAACCTTTGTTGGATGAAGTTACTATTAGATATTATAGTAGTGTAAAAACTAATGATTTAGTTTTTGTTGGTGCTCGAAATCATTTGGATTGGTATCGAGCAAATTCCTTAGTTAAATACGGATTAGGGTTTGGTTACAGATGGTTAATTGTTAACTGGGCATTTTTTTCTCCACATGAACAATATCAAATAGATGAAAGAGGAAAAACAAAAGCTTTTGATATTCAGATGAATATATATGGTTATCGTTTATTGTTTGATTTTAGATATTTAAATTACAGTGGTTATTATCTAGAAAATACAAATGAAAGAATTCCCAATTGGAATAATCCAAGATTAGAAATTCAACGTCCAGATATTTCCAATTTTTCTGTTGGTGGAACGTTGCGTTATCAATTTAATCGTTCCCAATACTCATTCAAAGCTGCTTATGATCAAACTCAACAGCAAATTAAATCGGCTGGTGCTTTATTTGGTGGAATTTGTTACAGTTTTAATTCTATTTCAACTCATGATAATCCAAATATTGTATTAAAAAATCAAATTGTTAACCTAAAACATTTAGATGTAATGGTTTTTGGAGCAGGTGGAGGTTACGCTAAAACATTTGTATGGCGTAAAAAATGGTTTTTTGCTTTATCTGCCGAAATGTATATACAAAGTAGTGTGATTTTAGATGAGGAAAAAAATAATTTTAGTGATGTATTTACTTCTCCTACTTCTATTATACGTTCTGCTTTTGGATATAATACTGAAAAAAATTATTTTGGAATTAAAGGAGTATTAGATTTTCAACCTTATATAAAAAACGAAAACATTCATTTATACCACAGTTTTAGTAATGTAAGATTAATTTATGCTCGTAGGTTTAATATAGAAAAAATAAACAGGAGATTTAATATTTTAAAATAAAAAAAAATTATTACATTTACGAGAAATTCTCATATTCGGCTTATAAAATGATTGAATTAAAGCATAAAAACTTTTTAATACTCACTTTAAAATTGTTATTAATCAGTATAGTTCTATTCAATTTTAGCTGTTCTTCCGATGATAAATCAACTCAAGATGAATTAACAGAATTTGAAAACGACGATGATATAGATATTAAACCTATTACTGATTCGGAATTAAGTCCGGATATTAACGCTTACAAAACAGTAGTAGATGTAATTAGGGAAACAGGTTTAGCCCAAAATTTTATTATTATTCCAGGAGATGTTGAAGATGTAATTGCCTACATCGAAAACAACGAAAGAGTTTTATCTTACAATCCTAACTTCATGAAAAAAGTTCAAAATGATAGTAATTGGGTAGGTATTAGTGTATTAGCCAGACAAATTGGTCATCATTTAGGCAATCACCAATTAAAAGATGGTAAGCCTAGTGCTGAGGAAGAGTTAGATGCAGATAGATATGCTGGTTTTGTTTTACAAAAAATGGGTGCAAGTATGCAAGATGCTATTCATGCATTTGAAGAAGGTTTAAAAGATAAAAAAGATTTTACTGTAAATAAAAACAAACGAATTGCTGCATTAGTGGAAGGGTTTAATAAAGCTAAATCTTTATCTATGGATACTGTTGTGGTAAATAAAATTAAAATTCCAGAAAAAACTAATATAAATACAACAGAAAAAAAGGTAAATGTTAGTGTAAAAAAACAACCAGAATATGTTTACAAAGTTTATTTAGCTATAGATAATAAATTTTATTATATTGATGATGCTGATGGAGTTTTTGAAGAAAAGGATAATGGAACTTTTGTTAAAGTTGGTGAAAAACGAACTTCTACTCGTCCTGGTTTTGATTGGTTATTTATAAAAGGTGAAAACTCTTACGGTGTGGATT
>JACCDH010858647.1_pt1 | contig 28521 bp, 23 predicted proteins | sample 7442481 | NCBI WGS metagenome assembly JACCDH01 (sample SAMN15323433, study PRJNA562643) | freshwater metagenome | isolation source: river surface water | place: USA:Blue River Watershed | collected 2017-08-15 | reverse complement strand
CCTTGTCCCTGCACATGGCGACGAAGCGCTCGCGTCGCTTGTCGCTTGAGTACCAAAAGTGCTGCATGATACCCAAGACCCAGAAAACCTTCCCGTGCGACTTCATGAACTGTTTGCGCGCATTGGCGAGGCAGCGAGCATTGCCGGTCGCCAGCAATTCTTCCACCGCATCGGCGGCTAATCGTCCACCGGCCATCGCGTAGTAAATGCCTTCACCGGATGCAGGCGCAACGACACCTGCGGCATCCCCGGCCAGCACGACATCGCGCCCATTGTCCCAGCGGGGCAGGGGTTTCATTGGCAGCGGCGCGCCTTCGCGGCGCACCGTCTCCGCGCCTTCCAGACCCACCGCGTTGCGCAGCGCCGAGGTGGCATTGCGCAACGAGAAGCCTTTGTCTGCGCTGCCGGTGCCAATCGAGAGGGTATCTCCATGCGGGAAAACCCAGCCATAAAAATCGGGCGACAGATGCCCCTGATAAAACACATCGCAGCGGGTGCCATCGTAGTCGGCGGGCTTCACTGCAGGGGCTTTGACGATCTCATGATACGCGAACACGTAGCGGGTTTTCTCTGCGCCGGGCACGGTCTGTTGTGCAACGGCCGAGCGCGCGCCATCGGCGCCGATGATGCTGCGTGCACGTACCGTGCGGCGCTGCTCGCTGTCGCCATCGACATAGGTGATGGTGCTCATGCCGTCGGCATCCTGCCCCACGCGCTCGAATTTGCCGTTGCGGCGTATCGCACCGCCCTCGGCCGCGCGTTCGCGCAACCACTCATCGAATTCGTCGCGATCCACCATGCCGACGAAGCCACCTTCGATCGGAATGTCCACCTTGGTGTCGGAGGGCGCGATCATTCGTGCCGAGCGTGCCTTGGCCACCAGCAGATGATCGGGGATCTCGAAATCCTTGATCGCGCGCGGCGGTATCGCGCCGCCGCAGGGCTTGATGCGACCGGCACGATCCAGCAGCAGCACGCGCCGTCCTTTGCGGGCGAGATCATTGGCTGCCGTGGCACCGGCCGGCCCGCCGCCCACGACGACGACATCGAATTGTTCTGGTGTGCTCATGATCGTCTCCGTCGTCGTTAAAGTCGTTATGAATCGCAGCGTTTATGAGAAAGACGGCTGACCGATACCTGTCGATTGCGCGAGATGATGCGCAGTCATCGGTATGCGGAAAGCCAGCATGGCGGAGGCAATGAATAGCAGCGCTTCGAGCGCAAACACGCTGCCATAGGCCACCCCATCAGAGGAAATCAGCCAGTGTGCGATATCGCTCGCTGCCGTGCCGATCAGCCCGCCAAAGCCGAAGGCAATCGCTTGTGCCGCACCCCACAGGCCCATGCGCACACCTTCGCGCTCGGCGCGGCCTTCGGTGGCCAGTCGCATCATCTGGCCGATGGCAGCAATCGAGAATGCGCCATTCGCCGCGCCCATCAAAAAGACGTTGGCGCTCAGTGGCCACGGAGGGCCGACATGCCCTGCCACCGCCAGACCGGCGAGTGCCGCCGCTGAGGCCAGACATCCGCCCACACACCAGAGCCTGAGCGAGCCCGCACGGCCTTTGGCGAAACGGCTGCCGACTAGCGCCACCAGCAGCATCCCGGCCAGCACGCCGCCATGCTGCACGCCGGAGAGACTGGTCGATTCACCGGGAGTGAAACCGAACACACTGCCAGCGAAAGGCTCAAGGATCAGGTCTTGCGCGCTGTACGCAAGCATGGAGATGAAGATGAACACCGTGAACTGACGCGCCGCGTCTTCTTTCCAGACATCGGCGAGCGCCGTGCGGAAGGGGACGATGGCAGAAGGCTCGTGGTCACGGCCATCGTCGTATTCGATAAGCTCGTCGCCCGGATCCATCTCCAGACGGAACAGCGCGATCAGCGTGATGATGAGCGCAAAGGTGCAGACAGTGAGCGTGACCGCCAGCAGTCGCGTCGGCGAGTACGGATCCAGCAGCTTGCCGGCAATACCGGCGGTCACCGCAAACCCGACGATCATCATCAGCCAGACGATGGTCGCGGCCGCTGCACGGCGCTCGCCATCTACCCGCAGCGCGAGCAGCACCAGCAGCGAGGTTCCGGCGGCGCCAACGCCCAGCCCGATCATCACAAAGCCGGCGGTTGCCAGCAGCACGCCCAGCACCGGCGACGGCTGCATCAGTGTGGTGGCGAAGGTGGCACACAGCGCACCGCAAGCCAGCACCATCATGCCGCCAATGATCCACGGCGTGCGCCGTGCCCCCTGATCCGATCCATGCCCCATGCGCGGGCGCGAGACCTGCACCAGATAATGCAAGGCGACCAGTGCGCCGGGCAGCAGCGCCGGCAGTGTCAGTTCGATCACCATGATGCGATTGAGCGTGGATGTCATCAGCACCACGATCGCGCCTAACGAGGCCTGCACCATCCCCAGCCGGACGATGTCAGCCCAGCCAAAACGTCTGGCTTCCATTGTGTTATCCCCCCATGCTCCGCAGCGCAAAGGCTGCGACCATCATCCCCGTAACGAGCAGCGGAACGCCGAACGCGGAGAGCTTCAATGCCCTCTCTATCGGGTTCGCCACGAAATACTGCATCAGCTTCATCTGGGCGAGCACCAGTGCCAGCACCGCCGCCGCATGCCAGGGCTGATCCCAGCCCACCAGCAGCGCGATCACGCCTGCCTGCGGCACGATCATCACCCAGCACGCAGTATAGGCTGCCAGACCCACGCCGAGCTTCACAGGTAGCGATCCCACGCCCATCAGTCGGTCACCTTCGACCGACTTGAAGTCATTCAGCGTCATGATGCCGTGCGCAGCCAGACTGTAGAGCAGCGCCAGCAGCAAAGAGCGTGAATCGGGAAAGGCACCGCCGGCCATCACCGCTGCGCCCGTAATCCACGCCAGCCCTTCATACGATAGCCCGCAGGCCGCATTGCCCCACCAGCCGTTTTCTTTCAGGCGCAGGGGCGGCGCGCTATATGCCCAGGCGAGTACCAGTCCGAGCATCGCGGCGATGAATCCCCAGGGGCCCAGCGCCGTCGCTACCAGCAGCGAGAGCCCGGTCCACAGGATAGCGATATACAGCCCCCAGCGACCCGGCATACGTCCCGACGGAATCGGCCGCTGCGGCTCGTTGATTGCATCCACATGACGATCGAACCAATCGTTCACAGCCTGGCTGGTCGCGCACACCATCGGCCCGGCCAGCAAAATGCCGGTAATGATCAGAGGCCATTGCCCGTCAGGCGCGACACCCGAAGACACCGCCCCGCAGGCAAAGGCCCACATCGGGGGAAACCAGGTGATGGGTTTGAGCAGCTCGGCAACGGCGGAAAAGGAAGGGCGAGCCATGCGGATGATTTTGCACGTGACATTATTTAGCGTCAATTCTTATTGACACTTTTGGGGGCGGGGTGGCGAACCCTCCTGTGAGCGGGAATGTCTCGGTCCAATGAAAGAGCACTATTTAAAGACTATTTAAAAGCACTAATAAAGATGCTATTATGCGCGCATTCAGATGCTTTCGGAGGCAATCATGGCCCATCCTGTGTACGCAGAAGTTGCAGCAAGCGTCACCGAGCTAAAAAAGAATCCCATGAAAACCCTGGCTGCGGGCGAAGGTTTTCCGGTTGCCATATTGAACCGCAACGAGCCCGCTTTTTATTGCGTTCCAGCCCGTGCTTATGAGGCCTTGCTCAACCGGATCGAGGATCTTGAGCTCAACGCCATGGCCGACGAACGGGCAGGCGAGCCGGTGATCCGGGTAAAGCTCGATGAGCTATGAGCTTGCATTCCTTGAGGCCTCGCTCAGGGAATGGAAGAAACTCGATGGCAGCATTCGCGAGCAGTTCAAAGCCAGACTTGTCCAGCGGCTGGAGACTCCTCGCGTCCCGTCGGCAAAGCTGATGGGTCATCCCGATCGGTACAAGATTAAGCTCAGAACCGCAGGTTATCGCCTTGTCTATGAAGTCAGAGACAGGGAGATTCTGGTGCTGGTGATTGCAGTCGGCCGGCGTGACCGGAATGAGGTCTACAAGCTGGTTGCTGGCCGCTGAGCCATTCAAGCACCCTCAACAAAATCGCCCATTCGCAAAACGAAAACAAGAAAACAAAGTGAGTGCCCCTTTGTGGGCGTTATGGCCTTGAGCAATTCGGCGCCGGCGGCCCTACCCGCTGTAACTGATGCGGCGCTGAGTTTGACAAAACTAGCCCATTGAACTACTTTGCGACATGGAGTTCGAATGGGATGAAGACAAAAGCGATGCCTGCTATGTAGAGCGCGGTTTTGATTTCGCTTATATCGTCGCTGCTTTTTTTGACAACAGCCGGCTGATCAGACATGACAAACGCTGGGACTATGGCGAGGAGCGCTATCAGTTGCTTGGCAAAATCGACGGCCGTCTGTTTTTCGTGGCCTATACCCACAGGAAGAAAGCGATTCGAATAATCTCCGCCAGAAAAGCCAACAGCAGAGAAATCCGAGACTATGAAAACGAAAACAATTCGTTTGAAGATTGACCCTTCGAACCCTCGGTTACCGAAAGGGCGGATAAATCTTCGCAAACTTGATGGCACATCAGAGGGCGATATCGCTGCTCAGCAGCGCGAGGATGATGCGGCAGCCCTTCAGGATTCTGCGAAGTTCGCGCGTCGTGTCAGGAAGCGCCTCGGACTCACACAGGAGGAATTCTCGGCTCGTATCGAGGTGCCCGTGAATACCATCCGCAATTGGGAGCAAGGAAAGCGATCTCCGACCGGCGCTGCAAAGGCATTGCTACGTGTGCTGGACAAGGCGCCCGAGTCGGCGCTGCAGGCGCTGAGTTAAGTCGCCCTTCTTAAGCCGCCCTTCATTTTCCGAATCGCAATAAAATACGTAAATAAACGATTACCGGGCGAGCTCCGCCCGACGGAAACCGCCAATGTCCAAGTCCGCGCAAGCCGCGCTCCGTCCCGTTGCGCACAAACCCGCCACGGCGATCACCTCGCCGAGGGAGGGTGGGCTTGCTCTCGATCCGCTGTCGCTGAAAAACCCGCTGCTGATGTTCAGCCATCTGGTGCTGCGCAAGAAGCCTTTGCGCTCGCTGATCCTGATGTTCACCGCCGGTGCCGGCATCGGGCTGATGGGTTTTGAGCCGACGCTGCTGAAAAAACTGTTTGACTTGCTGCAGCTGAGCGGCGGCGACGTGGGCAATGACAGCGCGGCACTGATGCTGTTTTTCTGGGTGGCCGTGGTCTGGCTGGCCTCGTTCGCGATGAACCGTCTGCGTGAGTGGGTGGAGGCGTATACCGCGCCGGTCGTACGGCAAGAGATACAGGAATTCCTGCTCGACTGGCTGATGAAGCATTCCGCCGGCTTCTTTCGTCAGCGTCTGGCAGGCAGCCTTGCGCAAAACGTGAAGCAGGCGGGCACGGCAATGGCGGTGCTGGTGTCACTGATGTTCAATGACGCCGTGCGGCTGTTGGTGACCACGGTGCTGACGCTGGCGATTGCCGCGCAGTTGTCGCTGCAGTTCCTGTGGGTGATTGCGCTGTGGATGGTTGCGTATTATTCGCTCTGCTATTGGTTTGCACGCAAGACCGCGCCGATGTTCAAGCAATTCACCACCGCAGGCGCGAAGGCCACGGGCACGCTGGTGGATATCCTGACCAATATCGATCTTGTGCGTTCGTTCGCCACGCACCCGCGCGAACATCAGACTGCGGCGGCCGATCTGGCGGTCGAGCGCACGACCTCGCAGCACAATCGCAAGTACATCGTGTTCATGAACACGATTTTATTTGGCGGCGTGCTGCTGTTCCAGATCGGCTTCATTGCGTACACGATTCATCTGTTCCAGCTCAGTCAGCTGACCTTGGGCGATGTGGCGCTGGCGATCTCGCTGGCAGCCATCGTCGTTGCGAATGTCAATGGCTTGTGCGGGCAGTTGCTGAATTTTTTCGAGCAGATGGGCAGTCTGAACAGCGCGCTGGAGACCATATTGCAGCCGCACGAGATCCGCGAAATAAAATCGGCGCAAGCACTGAATGTGCACTCTGGCGCGATCGTATTCGAGCAGGTGCAGTTCAGCTATCACGATGGCAAGCAGGTGTTGCCCGGTTTTGATCTGACAGTCGCTGCGGGCGAGAAGATCGGACTGGTGGGGCCGTCGGGATCGGGCAAGAGCACGCTGTTGAAGCTGCTGACGCGCCAGTACAACCTGAAAGGCGGACGCATTCTGATCGATGGGCAGGATATCGCGCAGGTGACGCTGCCGAGCCTGAATCTGGCCATTGCAGAAATTCCACAAGATTCGACCATGTTCCACCGCACGCTGCGAGAGAACATTGCCTATTCGATGCCGCAGCTGTCGGACGATGAGCTGCTGCAGGTGATGGAGCAATCGCAGAGCCGGCATTTCATCGAACAGCGCGAGCAAGGGCTGGCTTCCGTCGTGGGCGAGCGGGGCACCCATCTGTCCGGCGGCGAGCGTCAGCGCATCGCCATAGCGCGGGCGATCCTGAAAGACGCACCGATTCTCGTGATGGATGAGGCGACCTCGGCGCTGGATTCGCATACTGAGTCGCTGATCACCGACGCGATAGAAAAAGCCATCGCGGGACGCACAGTGATCGCCATTGCGCACCGGCTGTCCACGCTGACGGCGATGGATCGCATCGTCTACATGGAAGACGGCCGCATTCTGGAGCAGGGCTCACATGCAGAGCTGCTGGCCATCGATGGCAAGTATACAAAGATGTGGCGGCAGCAGTCGTCGGGTTTTGTGGGCTGCGAGGATTGATGCCATGGGCCTGAGAAGACTGCACACTTTCGATGTCGAATATGCGAGTGCCTTTCGGCTGCTAAAAGCTTTGTTCGATATCGCCCGTCGCAAGCAAAAGAACGACAATCCTTTCCCTTATGTCGCTCAATTCGCGTGCCGTGAAGGCGTGTGGTTAGCTGCGGCAAAGGCGCTGGGAACACAGCGCGTGATGGGCGTTGATACCAAAGATGCGCTGGAATCCGTCACCTGCCTTGAGCGCGGCGAGTTTCAGGATATCGATCTCGCGAACGTGAAGGTGGCGCTGCCGCGAAAGGCCGACTTGCTGATTTGCGTCGAGTATGCACACCTGTTGAATGCGGAGCGCGCGAAGACAATGATCGAGGATATGTGTGCCAGTGCTGACACCATCCTGTTCAGTTCAGGAGCGCCCTATCAGGTGCACAACCAGGAGCTGAATCTGCGCTGGCCGTCTTATTGGGCGAAGCTGTTTTACGAGCACGGCTTCGTGCCGGATCTGAAGCTCAGGGAAATGATCTGGAGCGACCCGGGCATTGATCCGCTATTTCGTCAAAATTGCGTGCTATATACGCAAGCAGCAAAGCTACCCCGGAAAAGGCCGGATTTCCTCAAGCTGGATGTGGTTCATCCCGGCATCTATGAATCCATGCAGGCAAAGCAACAGGCGCTGGCGATGCAGCTGACGCGGACGACGATACGCAAGCTGATGAACAAAAAAATCTGAGCAGCAAAAAGCGTGGCTTTTTGCAGAGCCTTCTCGAAAAGAGAGGCGACTCAACTATTGTCATCCCGGCGAAAGCCGGGATCCATCGTCGCTCATCGCTGACGTCAGATGCCGTAGCGCTTCAAAAAATCCTGATAGCTGGCAGAGATTCCTTCGCGTAGCGAGGTTTTCGCCTTCCACCCAAGCGCATGCAGCGCCGATACGTCCAGCAGCTTGCGCGGCGTGCCGTCGGGCTTGGTGCTGTCGAACATCAGCTGGCCTTTGAAACCGACCACATCCATCACAGTCTCAGCCAGTTCGCGGATGGTCAGATCTTCGCCGGTGCCGATGTTCAGCAGCGGCCCGGAGTAATCGCCTTCCATCAGAAAGGTGCAGGCATCCGCCAGGTCATCGGCGAACAGGAATTCTCGCTTGGGTGAGCCCGTGCCCCACACGGTGTAAGTGTTGTCGCCGGCCAGCTTGGCCTTGTGCGACTTGTGGATCAGCGCGGGCAGCACATGCGAATTGTTCAGATCGTAGTTGTCGTTCAGGCCGTACAGGTTGGTCGGCATCACGCTCACATACTGCCGTCCGTGCTGCTGGTTGTACGCCTCGCAGAGCTTGATGCCGGCGATCTTGGCGATGGCGTACATCTCGTTGGTGGGCTCCAGCGGTCCTGTCAGCAGATAGGATTCCTTGATCGGCTGCGGACAGTCGCGCGGATAGATGCAGCTACTGCCGAGGAACATCAGCTTCTGAATACCGGCTTCATGCGCGCCGTGAACCAGGTTGGCCTCAATGGTCAGGTTTTGGTAAATGAAATCGGCACGATAAGTATTGTTCGCATGAATGCCACCGACCTTCGCCGCCGCAATGAAAATGTACTCCGGCTTCTCAGTCTGCAGGAAGGCATGCACTGCAGACTGGTCGAGCAGATCCAGCTGCTCGCGCGACGCCGTGAGCACATTCATGTAGCCCTTCGCCTGTAGCGAACGCACGATCGCGCTGCCGACCATGCCGCGATGACCGGCGACAAAGATCCTGGCGGATTTATTCATGATGATCGAAAGTCGCGAAACCATGCGCCTTCACGAGGCTATCGCGCTTGGCGGAAACGAAGTCGCTCTGCGCCATTTCGCTGACCAGCTGCTGCAGTGAGGTGGTCGGGCTCCAGCCAAGTTTTTGTTTTGCCTTGGTCGTGTCGCCGAGCAGGGTCTCGACTTCGGTCGGGCGGAAGTAGCGGGGGTCGACGCGCACCACCACGTCACCAATCTTGCATTTCAGTTCAGGGTTGTTCAGTGCCGTGACACGGGCAATTTCCTGTTCGCCGTCACCCTCGAAGGCCAGTTCTATGCCCAGCTCTCTAGCAGCCATCTCCACGAACTGGCGCACGCTGACCTGCACGCCGGTCGCGATCACGAAATCTTCCGGCTGTTCCTGCTGGAGCATCAGCCACTGCATTTCGACATAGTCTTTTGCATGTCCCCAGTCACGCAGCGCAGACAGATTGCCGAGATACAGGCAATCCTGCAGGCCAAGCGCAATGCGTGCGATCGCTCGGGTGATCTTGCGCGTGACGAAGGTCTCGCCGCGGATCGGGCTTTCGTGGTTGAAGAGAATGCCGTTGCACGCATAGATGCCATAGGCCTCGCGGTAATTCACCGTGATCCAGTATGCATAGAGCTTGGCCACCGCATACGGGCTGCGCGGGTAGAAGGGCGTGGTCTCTTTCTGCGGAATTTCCTGCACCAGACCGTACAGCTCGCTGGTCGAGGCCTGATAGAAGCGGGTCTTTTTCTCCAGTCCGCAGATGCGTATGGCCTCCAGCAAACGCAGCGTACCGATGCCATCGGCATTGGCGGTGTATTCGGGTTCTTCGAAGCTGACCGCAACATGACTTTGTGCGGCAAGGTTGTAGATCTCGTCGGGCTGGGTCTGCTGGACGATGCGAATCAGGTTGGTGCTGTCGGTCAGGTCGCCGTAATGCAGGATGAACTTGCGGTCATCGACATGCGGGTCTTTGTAAAGATGGTCGATGCGATCGGTATTGAACAGCGAGCTGCGGCGCTTGATACCGTGAACGACATAACCTTTTTTCAACAAGAATTCGGCGAGATAGGCGCCATCCTGACCGGTGACGCCGGTGATCAGCGCGACTTTGGGTGACTGGGCCATGGGGTCTGGCTTCCGGGATAGTTAACTAAATTCATCATTATCCCAGATACCGAGACCCGAAGAAACCAAGGGTGGGGAACAACGCCGTCAAGCGGTGGTTCAGCCAAACAAGCTGCGAAGCAAAGGGACACTCACTTTGATTGTCCGGTGATCGGCAAAATAACGTGAGTGTCCCCGAATACGCTCAAAAGCAATCCACGTAAATTACGGAATCAATGGCCGTAAATTACGGAATCAATCACCGACAATTACGGAAGCAATGTACGTAAACAGGAGGCTTTGAGGGGCAGGGAATAGGGGTTACTCCCCCAGATTCCCCAGCTTGTACTGCCGCAGCTTCACATACAAGCTCTGCCGCGACAGCCCGAGGATTTCAGCGGCCGTGGCGCGGTTGTCTTGCGTGAGCTGAAGTGCGGCCTCGATGCAGAGTTTTTCGATCAGCTCGGTGGTTTCGCCGACGATGTCGCGCAGCGGCACGCGGCCGACCAGTTCGGCGAGCTGTTCGACCGAGCGCGGCATGTCGTGCCGCGCATCGCTGCCCAGTCGGCGGCCGATATCGCGGATGGTGAAGCCCAGCCCGCTGACTTCGCCATGCGGCACCGAGACGGCAGAGATTTCGACCGGAATCGTCGCGCCGTTTTCATTGCGCATCGTCGTGGCGAACAGCCGGACAGAGCCGCGCTGGCGCAGGTTGGCCAGCAGTACGTTCAGGTCAATCCCGGCGCGGCCCAGCCAGCGGTCGAGCGACTGACCGAGCGCCTGTTCAGGACGGCTCAGCTGAAGCATCTCGGTGAATGCGCGGTTCGCGGCGAGTATCTCGCCATCATTGTCGGTGACGACGAACGCATCGGGTGCTTGTTCGAGCACGCGCAGCACGGTATCTGCCTGCGTCGCGCCGCTGCTGGCGGCCACGGGCTGCGCATCGCCGGCCACGCGCACCAGGAACAGCTCACCGGACTCCTCATGCATGACGGACACGGACAAGGTCAGACGGCCATTCGGTGTGGCTGCCATGCGTGCGGTGGTCTGATCGGGCTTGCCACTGGCGCGCACGGTGTCAAGCAGTTTGCTGACTGCAGTGCGCGAGCCGGCATCCAGGCAGTCGAGCAGGCTTTTGCCGAGCAGCTTGCGCACGCCGTCGCCCAGCGCCTGCGCAGCGGCGGGATTGGCTTCGATGATCTTCAGGCTGCGGCCATCGAGCACCAGCACGCCGTCGGTGGTCAGGTCGAACAGGATCCGGTAGCGCGACTCCAGATGGCGCAGCCGCAGGTAATCGCGCTCCATCGTCTGCTGCGCATCGACCAGTTGCTGCTGGAGTTCCGACTGCGCGCGCAGGTCGCGCCCCAGCGCGATGATGCGGCCTTTGGGGCCGACATGGATCGCGCAAAACGACAGCGGTATGTCCGCGCCGCTGGTCGCGGCCACGTTCACCTGCCGCCATACCGGGCGCGCATCGCTGGCCGCGTCGCGAATCAGCTTGGCGATCTTCGGGCGGCTCTCGACGGTGACGGTGTCGTCCCAGGCTCTGCCTATCCAGCTGTGCTGACCACCGGCCACCGGCAGCGCGCCATGGCTGGTAGAGACATCCTGCACCACCCCGTCGCCATCCACCACGAGAACCACATCGGCGGCGGAGGACAGCAGCGCAGCATTCGCCTCTGCGCTCAGGCCGGAGAGCGATTGCTTGGGAGTCTCGAATTGAGTCACGTAAGGGGAGCTGGTCGCTGGTCGCATTGGATTGCAAGGCCGGTCAACTCGTAAATGTGACCGGGCAGTAAATAGACATACGATTGAGTGTATTGTGAGCGCAATCCCGGTCTTTTTCAACCTAAATTGTCAACATCAAGCGTCAATTCAGCCTGACTTCTTGTTGCTGCTGGTAAAGATGGCTGGCGAGTGCCAGCGCGGCGGGAGCATCTTCCGACATGCCGTCAGCGCCCACGGTGCCGGCCAGCGCAGGCTGGCGCAGGAACAGCGGGCCGCCGACCATGATGGCCAGACGTGGATTGCGCGAGGTTTTGCGGGCAGCCTTGATGGTCTTGGTCAGGTCTTTGACCTCGCCATCCATGCTGGCCGAGAGCGCCAGCACATCGAACCAGTGGACCGACAGCGTGTCCAGCACCTCGCCCGACTGCGGCGAGGGAATGGCCAGCACGACCCAGCCGTCCTTGCGGAAGAATTCGGAGAGCATCGACAGGCCAAAGGTGTGCTGCTGCCCGGGCAGCGAGGCCATCAGGATCCGGCGCTCTGCGCCGCTGCGGGTCGCTGCGCGGCCGTCCCCTTCGTGGAACGCGGCGCTCAGGTCATACATCAGCGTCTGCATGCGCCACAGGCAGAGCGTGACTTCGGAGAAGTTGCACTGGTCGGCTTCCCACAGCTCGCCCAGATAGCGCGCGGCCGGTGCGAGCAGCTGCAGATAGATGGACTCCATGCGAACGCCGCGCTCGCACAGCTGCGCGATCAGGTCGGTGGCATCGGAAATTTTTTGCGCCATCAGCGCGCGCGAGAAATCGACCACTTCATCCGGGCGGACGGCAGTGTGCTCCTGCGCAGCAATGCGCGGGTCACGGTGGGCAAGCATCAGTCGCGGGATGATTTCGGCTTCCACCAGGGTGAGCAGCCGTTTTTCGCTCGCCGCCTCTGTCAGCGCCCCCGCGCTGCTGACCCCGGCGTCAGTCTCGCCAGAGCCGTTTGAGGCTTTGTCCATTCTTGTCTCCTGCAAGCGCTGGCCGGGTCTAAGGGAGAACCTGGGCGGCTTTCCTCTGCGGGAAGCGGGCCGTCCGGCGCTGCGTGGATCCTCTTATGGCGTTGATGTATCTAGAGCGAACCTTGATTTTCTGAAGGAACTCTATCGTTGTACGCCTGCTATGTGCTTGTGTCAAAGGAATAATCCAGACCAGCACGACTTTGATCGAACGATGCCCTAAGCCCGGTTTTGTGTCAATAAAGCCTTACGTAATCTTAGATTGACATACTACCCCGTCAGTCCTACAGTGCATGAATCACCCCTCAGAGGGCGGAGCACATTTCATGCACGAAAACACGGGAACAGCAGGGGCGGCGCCGGGATTCCGGCCGCTTTACACCAGCGAAGAAAGGGCGCGGCGGGACGCCACGCGCTGGACGCTGGTGCAGGGCGTATTAGCACCTTTGCAATTTCTGGTCTTTCTGGTCAGTGTCGTGCTGGTTTTGCGCTTTTTGCAGACCGGGCAGGGCGAAACCGCGGCCACGGCCTCCATCGTCCTCAAGACGCTGCTGCTGTACACGATCATGATCACCGGCTGCATCTGGGAGAAGGTGGTCTTCGGCCGCTACCTGTTTGCGCCCAGCTTCTTCTGGGAAGACGTGTTCAGCATGCTGGTGCTGGCGCTGCATACCGCCTATCTGGTCGCTTTGTTCACCGGTGCCTTGCCGGTGCGTGAGCAGATGCTGCTGGCGCTGGCCGGCTACGCCGCGTATGTGATCAATGCCGGGCAATTTCTGCTGAAGCTGCGCGCGGCGCGGCTGCAGTCGCCATCAGAGGCATCCGCGCCGGGCGAGGTGGCCGCATGAATGCCGTGATTCCGATTCAGCGCGATGCCGCCGACGCGGGTTGTGCCGATGCGCCGGTGCTGCGCGAGCGCGGTCAGCGTGAAGTGTTCTGCGGCCTCACGGGCATCATCTGGATGCACCGCAAGATTCAGGATGCGTTCTTTCTCGTCGTCGGCTCACGCACCTGCGCGCACCTGATCCAGTCGGCAGCAGGCGTGATGATTTTTGCCGAGCCGCGCTTCGGCACCGCGATCATCGATGATCGCGATCTGGCCGGCATTGCCGATGCCAATGAAGAACTTGACCGGGTGGTGCGTCAGCTGCTGAGCCGTCGTCCGGATATCAAGATGCTGTTCCTTGTCGGCTCTTGTCCGTCGGAAGTGATCAAGCTCGATCTGTCGCGCGCCGCCGCGCGGCTGTCGCGTGAATACCTGAATCAGGTTCGCATCCTGAATTACTCGGGCAGCGGTATTGAAACCACGTTCACGCAAGGCGAAGATGCCTGTCTGGCGTCACTGGTGCCGGAACTTCCCGCGTCAGACAGCGATGCGCCGGCGCTGATGGTGGTCGGTTGCCTGCCCGATGTGGTTGAAGACCAGTTCGCGCGCCTGTTCAAAGCGATGGGTCTTGAAGGCGTGCAGTTTTTCCCGCCGCGGTCATCGCGTCAGCTGCCGGCCGTGGGCCCGAACACCCGTTTCCTGCTCGCGCAGCCTTTCCTCGGCGAGACGGCGCGCGCACTGACCGAGCGCGGTGCAAAGCACCTGACCGCGACTTTCCCCTTCGGTGTTGAAGGTACGACCGAATGGCTGCGCACGGCGGCACAACATTTTGGCATTCCGGCAGAACGATTCGAGCAGGCGACACAGCTCTCGCGCGAGCGTGCGCAGCGTGCGCTCGAACGTCATCGCACCCGGCTGCAGGACAAGCGCATCTTCTTTTTCCCCGATTCGCAGCTCGAAATACCGCTCGCACGTTTCCTCGCGCGCGAGCTGGGCATGGCGTTGACCGAAGTCGGCACGCCGTATCTGCATCGCGAGCACCTGAAGCATGAACTGGCGCTGCTGCCATCGGGCACCGTGCTGTCCGAAGGCCAGGATGTGGAAAAACAGCTCGACCGCTGCCGTGAGCAGATGCCCGACATCGTCGTCTGCGGACTGGGGCTGGCCAATCCGCTCGAAGCCGAAGGCATCACTACCAAATGGGCGATCGAGCTGGTGTTCTCGCCGGTGCACGGCTATGAACAAAGCGCCGATCTGGCCGAATTGTTTGCGCGCCCCTTGCTGCGCAGAGACAAGCTCACGCGCCCGCTCGCCCACGCCAATGCGCAGGAGGCCGCATGCAGCTGACCCTGTGGACCTATGAAGGCCCGCCGCACATCGGCGCAATGCGCATCGCGACGGCAATGAAGGATGTGCATTACGTGATGCATGCGCCGCAGGGCGATACCTATGCCGATCTGCTGTTCACGATGATCGAGCGCCTGCCCAAGCGCCCGCCGGTCACCTACACCACGTTTCAGGCGCGCGATCTCGGGGGTGACACCGCTGAGCTGTTCAAGAATGCCGCCCGCGATGCGTATGAGCGCTTTGCGCCCAAGGCGATGATGGTCGGCGCCTCCTGCACCGCCGAGCTGATTCAGGATGATCCCGGCGGGCTGGCGAAAGCGCTGAACCTGCCGGTGCCGGTCGTCCCGCTGGAGCTGCCGTCGTACCAGAAAAAAGAAAACTGGGGCGCTGCCGAGACTTTCTATCAGATGGTGCGCGCACTGGCGACACCGAGGTCAGAAGCAAATAACGAAAAACCTCGCTGCAACATTCTCGGGCCGAGTGCGCTCGGTTTTCGTCATCGCGATGATCTGCGCGAAATCACCGGACTGCTGGAGCGCATGGGCATCGTCGTGAATGTCGTCGCCCCGCTGGGCGCGACGCCGGACGATCTGTCGCGCCTGACCGAGGCGGACTTCAATGTGGTGCTGTATCCGGAAGTCGCGATGTCGGCGGCGAACTGGCTGCTGAAGAACCACAAGATGCCATTCACCAAAATTGTGCCGATCGGCGCTCAGGCGACGCGAGAATTCATCAGGGAAGTGGCGCAGCTGGCAGGGATCGATGTTGACACCGCGATCGAAGATGCTACCTCGCATGCGCCCTGGTATGCGAAGTCGGTGGACTCGACCTACCTGACCGGCAAGCGCGTGTTCGTGTTCGGCGATGCCACGCATGCGATTGCCGCAGCGCGGGTCGCGGCCGAAGAGCTGGGTTTTGAGGTGGTCGGGCTGGGCACCTACAGCCGCGAGTTCGCGCGCGAAGTGCGCGAGGCGGCCAAACGCTATGGCATCGAGGCGCTGATCACGGATGATTATCTGGAAGTCGAAGCGAAGGTCGCAGAACTGTCGCCCGAGCTGGTGCTCGGCACGCAGATGGAGCGGCATATCGCCAAGCGCCTCGGGCTGCCCTGCGCAGTGATCTCCGCGCCGGTGCATGTGCAGGACTTCCCCGCGCGATATTCGCCGCAGATGGGATTTGAAGGCGCGAACGTCTTGTTCGACACCTGGGTGCATCCGCTGATGATGGGGCTCGAAGAGCATTTGCTCGGCATGTTCAAGGATGACTTTGAATTCCATGACGGCGCAGCGCCCTCGCACCTCGGCAAAGCGGGCGTAAGTACAGCGCCGCGCGCGATGCCCGCCGAGCCTGAGGCGATCGTCGCGCCGGAGGCTATTGCCACCCCGGCCAACGCCGACGAGATTCATCCGAGCTGGACTACTGAGGCTGAAAAAGAGCTGCAGAAAATCCCTTTCTTCGTGCGCGGCAAGGCACGCAGGAATACCGAGCGCTTTGCCAAAGACACTGGCGCGCAGACCATCACGATTGAGACCTTATATGACGCGAAAGCCCACTTCGGCCGCTGACGCCAGTGTCTCATCGGCGATGCGCGTAGTCATCGTCACGATGGACAACCATCTGGCGAGTGCGGCGCAGCGCGCGCACCGGCTGCTGCAAAAGAAGCTGCCGGGCGTCTCGCTCGCTGTGCATGCCGCGTCCGAATGGGCGGATGATGCGTCGGCGCTGGAGCGCTGCAAAGCAGACATTGCGCACGGCGATATCGTGATCGCCTCGATGTTGTTCATGGAAGACCATTTCCTGCCGGTGCTGCCGGCGCTGTCTGCGCGCCGTGATCAGTGCGACGCCATGGTCTGCATCATGTCGGCCGGCGAGGTGATGAAGCTCACGCGCATCGGCCGCTTTGCGATGGATGGCACCACGCGCGGGCCGATGGCATTCCTGAAGAAGCTGCGCGGCAAGGGCGACGACAAGGAATCGTCCAAAGGTGCGATGAAGACCGCCGGCGCGCAGCAGATGAAAATGCTGCGCCGCCTGCCCAAGCTCCTGCGCTTCATTCCCGGGACTGCGCAGGATGTGCGTAACTATTTCCTCACGCTGCAGTACTGGCTGGCAGGCTCGGAAGAGAACATCGCCGGCATGGTGCAGCTGCTGGTGAATGCCTATGCAGAGGGCCCGCGCAAGGTCTTGCGCGGCAAGGCGCCGCCGGTCTTGCCGATCGAGTATCCGGAAGTCGGCGTGTATCACCCGACATTGAAGGCGGCTGGCGTTCACAAGGGCATGAGCGACCGCGCGGACAAGCTGCCCACGGTAGCGAAGGCACAGGGCACGGTCGGCGTGCTGGTGATGCGCTCCTATCTGCTGGCGGGCAATGCGCAGCACTACGATGGTGTGATCGCCGCGCTCGAAGCGCGCGGGCTGAATGTGCGCGCCGCGTATTCGAGCGGACTCGATGCGCGCCCGGCGGTCGAACAATTCTTCATGGCCAATGGCAAGCCTGCGGTGGATGCCGTGGTGTCGCTGACCGGCTTCTCGCTGATCGGTGGCCCCGCGTATAACGATTCAAAGGCCGCCGAAGATCTGCTCGCGTCGCTGGATGTGCCCTACATGGCGGTGTCGCCGGTTGAATTCCAGACGCTGGAGCACTGGGGCGGATCCGATCGCGGCCTGTTGCCGGTCGAGGCGACGATGATGGTCGCACTGCCCGAACTGGACGGTTCCAGCGGCTCCATGGTCTTCGGCGGGCGCAGCGATGCCGCGGGCAAGGCCTGCACTGGCTGCGAACGGCAGTGCACGTTTGCGCAGGCCGAAAATTCACAGGACATGCAAGCCTGCAGCGAGCGCGCCGATATGCTGGCCGCACGCGTCGCAAAACTGATCGCTTTGAAGAAGAGCGAGCGCGCGCAGCGCAAGGTCGCGGTGGTGCTGTTCAATTTCCCGCCGAATGCGGGCAGCACGGGTACTGCGGCTTTCCTGTCGGTGTTCGAGAGCCTGTACCACACGCTGGCCGCGATGCAGCGTCAGGGCTATGCGGTCGATCTCCCGGCCGATGTGAATGCGCTGCGCGATGCCGTCCTCAAGGGTAACGCTGAGCGCCATGGCACGCCGGCCAATGTGCATGCGCGCATCAGCGCGGATGAGCATGTGCGCAAAGAAAAACATCTGAAAGCCATTGAAGCCCAGTGGGGCCCGGCACCGGGCAAGCATCAGAGCGATGGCGGCCATATTTATGTGCTCGGTGCGCAGTTCGGCCATGTGCTGGTCGGCATACAGCCGGCGATGGGCATCGAGGGCGACCCGATGCGGCTGCTGTTCGAGAAAGGCTTCGCGCCCACGCATGCATTCAGCGCGTTCTATCGCTATCTGCGCGAAGACTTCGCCGCGCATGCAGTGCTGCACTTCGGCACGCATGGTGCGCTGGAATTCATGCCGGGCAAGCAGGCGGGCATGTCGGGCGCGTGCTGGCCGGATCGCCTGATCGCCGATCTGCCGAATGTCTATCTGTATGCGGCGAACAATCCCTCCGAGGGCACGATCGCCAAGCGCCGCGCGCAGGCGACGCTGGTGTCGTATCTGACGCCACCGGTGGCCGAGGCCGGTGTCTATCGCGGCCTGGCCGATCTGAAAGCTTCGCTGACACGCTGGCGTTCATTGGGCCCCGATGATGATCATGAAAAACCCGATCTGGCCGCGCTGATCCAGTCGCAGGCGAGCGAGCTGGAACTGGCAAGCCCGGCGCCTGCATGGCATGCGGACAGCGACGACGAGATCGCGGCATTGAATGACGCCGTGCTGGAGCTGGAATACACGCTGATCCCGCACGGCCTGCACATCGTCGGCAAAGCGCCGACGCTGCCGGAGCGCGCCGACATGCTGGTGGCGATTGCCGAGTCCGCGCATCAGGTCAGCGTGACCCCGGCATTGCGCACCGCGATTGAGGCGATGCTGGCCGGTGATGCGCAACCTGCGGGTCTGTCGGAAGAACATTTCAGCCTGCTCGGCAAACTGGCTGCGGCCAGCGAGCTGATGCATGAGTCGCATGAGCTCGATGGCATCCTCGCCGCGCTCGATGGCCGCTATGTGCGTCCTGCGCCCGGCGGCGATCTGCTGCGCACGCCGGAGATATTGCCTGCCGGGCGCAACCTGCATGGTTTTGATCCTTTCAGATTGCCCAGCGCTTATGCCGTCAAAGATGGCGCACGACAGGCCGAGCGCCTGCTGCAGCGCCATCAGCAAGACACGGGCAGTTTCCCGGAGTCGATAGCGATGGTGCTATGGGGCACGGACAATCTGAAGAGTGAAGGCGGGCCGATCGCACAGGCACTCGCACTGATGGGTGCGCGTCCGCGCTTTGACAACTATGGCCGTCTGGCCGGTGCATCGCTGATACCGCTGGAAGAACTTGGCCGTCCGCGCGTGGATGTCTTGATCACGCTGTCGGGCATCTTCCGCGATCTGCTGCCGCTGCAGATCCGCATGCTGGCCGAGGCCGCGCTGATGGCGGCGAATGCCGACGAGCCGGGCGATCAGAACTTCATCCGCAAGCATGCGCTGGCCTACCAGCAGGAACATGGCTGCGAGATGGAGACGGCCGCACTGCGCGTGTTCGGCAATGCCGAGGGCGCGTATGGCGCGAACGTGAACCATCTGATCGACTGCAGCCGCTGGGATGATGAAGACGAACTGGCCGAGACCTATACCTGTCGCAAAGGTTTTGCGTATGGCACCAGCGGGCGTCCGGTCGCACAAGCTGAGCTGCTCAAGAGCGTGCTCGCGCGCGTCGAGCTGGCCTACCAGAACCTCGATTCGGTGGAAGTGGGCGTCACCACGATTGACACCTACTTCGACACACTCGGCGGCATCAGCCGCGCGGTGAAGCGCGCAAAAGGCAAAGACGCGCAGGTCGCTCCGGTGTATATCGGCGACCAGACACGCGGCGGCGGCACGGTGCGCACACTGACCGAGCAGGTGGCGCTGGAGACGCGCACGCGGATGCTCAATCCCAAGTGGTACGAAGGCATGCTCGCGCACGGCTATGAGGGCGTGCATCAGATCGAGCTGCACCTGACCAATACCATGGGCTGGTCGGCCACCACCGGACAAGTGCAGCCCTGGGTGTATCAGCAGCTGACGCAAACCTTCCTGCTCGATCCCGAGATGCGCGAGCGACTGGCAAGGCTGAACCCCACCGCGTCGGCGCGCGTGGCAAGCCGGCTGATGGAAGCCACCGAAAGAAATTACTGGACGCCCGATGCCGACACGCTGGATGCGATGCGGCGCGCGGGAGAAGAGCTGGAAGACCGGCTCGAGGGTGTGACCAACAGCGTCAACGAAGGAGCAAATTCATGAATGTAGCAACGGTACCCGTCTCGGAGATCAAGCGCGAGCGCCGCGCCGATGGCGAGGGCAGTGTGCAGGTGCAGCTCGATCCGAGCATGAAGATCGGCAATGCCAAAGTTTTTGCGATCTATGGCAAGGGCGGCATCGGCAAGAGCACGACCTCGTCCAATTTGTCGGTGGCGTTCTCCAAGCTGGGCAAGCGCGTGCTGCAGATCGGCTGCGATCCCAAGCATGACTCGACTTTCACGCTGACCAAAAAACTGATGCCGACCGTGATCGATGTGCTGGAGTCGGTGGATTTTCACAGCGAAGAGCTGCGCGTCGAAGATTTCGTGTTCGAGGGCTACAACGGCGTGATGTGCGTGGAGGCGGGCGGTCCGCCAGCCGGCACCGGCTGCGGCGGCTATGTGGTCGGGCAGACCGTGAAACTCTTGAAAGAGCATCACCTGCTGGACGATACCGATGTGGTGATCTTCGATGTGCTGGGCGATGTGGTCTGCGGCGGCTTTGCCGCCCCGCTGCAGCATGCAGACCGCGCGCTGATCGTCACCGCAAACGACTTTGATTCCATCTTCGCGATGAACCGCATCGTGCAGGCGATCGGCGCCAAGGCCAAGAATTACAACGTGCGCCTCGGTGGCGTGATCGCGAACCGGTCGGACGCGACTGACCAGATCGACAAATTCAATTCCCGTATCGGCCTGAAGACCATGGCCCAGATACCGGCGCTGGATGTCATCCGCCAGAGCCGGCTGAAGAAGGCGACGCTGTTCGAGATGGACGAGTCGCCCGAAGTGCTCGCAGTGCAGCAGGAGTATCTGCGACTGGCGGCGAGCCTGTGGGCCGGCACCGACCCGCTGGTCTGCGAGCCGATGAAGGACAGGGATATTTTTGATTTGCTCGGCTTTGACTGAGCATGTACTGGCAGTACGCAGGACGGGGCGTAATCCGTCGCCAACCCCAGGAAGGGGGTCGTATGAATGACAGCACAACGTATCAGGAAAAGCGCGAAAAAATAGAAGAGTATTTCGATCGCACCGCCGCCGATCAGTGGGCGAAACTGACCTCGGATGCGCCGGTGTCCGGCATCCGCAAGACCGTGCGCGCCGGACGTGACCGCATGCGCGAGACTTTACTGTCCTGGCTACCGGACGACCTGCAGGGCCGCCGGATTCTGGATGCGGGCTGCGGCACCGGCGCGCTGGCGGTCGAGCTGGCGCGGCGCGGCGCGCATGTGGTCGCAATTGATCTGTCGCCGACGCTGGTGCAGCTCGCGCGAGAACGTCTGCCACAGGACCTTCACGGCGGCAAGCTCGAATTCATTGCAGGCGACATGCTGTCTACGGCCTACGGCAATTTTGATCATGTGGTTGCGATGGATTCGATGATCCATTACGAAAAGCATGACCTCGTGCTGGGACTGGCTGGTCTGGCCGAGCGCACCGCGCATTCGGTGCTGTTCACTTTTGCGCCGAGCAATCCCATCCTCGCGACGATGATCCGCGTCGGGCGCATTTTCCCGCGCGGTGACCGCGCACCCTTCATCGAGCCGGTGGCCGAGGCCACGTTGCGCACTGAGCTTGCAAGATCCGCAGATCTGACGGGCTGGACTGCCGCACGCACCGAAAAAATTTCCAGCGGCTTTTATACCTCGCAAGCGATGGAGCTGCGCCGGTCATGAATGAACAAATCATAGAAATCGTGCTGGCGCTGTTCTGGGCCGGATTTACCGGCTTGAATCTGTGGCTGTGGAAGAGCCGCCCGCTGGAACAGATAACGGTGGAACACACCGGCATCAATGATAAAGCAGTGAATCAGGGAGAACACCATGCAACAGTCCATCACTGAAATCAAATCGGTCGAAGATGCCGCGCAAAAGGCGGTGACGAACACGATTTTTTCGCCACGCTTCTATACGACCGACTATGACGCGATGGACAAGATCAGCATTGAGCCGGTGCGCGCCGAGTGGGACGCGATGATGGCCGAGTACGAGGGCGACAATAATCACGACCACTTTCAGCGCGATGCGACCTTTGCCGATGAAGTGCGCGAGCTGGATGCGAAGATGTCGCCGGAACTGAAGCAGGAATTTCTGGATTTTCTGGTCAGCTCGCTGACTTCGGAATTCTCCGGCTGCGTGCTGTACAACGAGATCAAGCGCAACATCGACAATCCCGACATCAAGCAGCTGATGGAGTACATGGCGCGGGATGAATCGCGGCATGCGGGCTTCATCAATTCCTCGCTGAAGGATTACGGGCTGGGCATCAATCTGGGCGACCTGAAGCGCAACAAGCACTACACCTACTTCAAGCCGAAATACATCATCTACGCGACCTACCTGTCCGAGAAGATCGGCTATGCACGTTACATCAAGATTTTCCGTCAGCTGGAAGCGCATCCGGACAAGCGCTTTCATCCGATCTTCCGCTGGTTCCAGCGCTGGTGCAATGACGAGTTCCGTCATGGTGAGTCGTTTGCGCTGATCATGCGCGCGAATCCCGAGCTGCTGCGCGGGCACAATGTGCTGTGGATACGCTTCTTCCTGCTGGCAGTGTACGCAACGATGTATGTGCGCGACCACACCCGACCGCAGCTCAAGCAGGCGATGGGGCTGGAGCCGACCGAGTATGACTTCGAGGTCTTTCGCATCACCAACGAGATCACCAAGCAGTGCTTCCCCATCCTGCTGGATATCGATCATCCGTCTTTCCATCGCAATCTGGAGCGCTTGTCCTACTGCGCGCAGCGGGCGGAAGAGGGCAAGCTGGCAGGCGGACTGTTCGGTCAGCTGCGCAAGGCCGCATGGAGCGTTGCGGGTGCGGCGGTGTTTGCGCGGATGTATTTCATTCCGGTGAAGTCCAACGCGTTGCCGGACACCACGCGTATGCAACCGGCCTGGTGATCGCGCGGCCATCGGGTTGATACGAAAAAAATGACGTCATGAGCCAGTACCTGCTGCCCGCCGCATTCACGGTCTTTGTCTGGTGGTTTTCCACCGGCGTGATCCTGTATCTCGGCCGGCTGCCACACTGGACTTTCAAGTGGACAATGCTGAAGTCCACGCTGCTGCTGGGCTTTGCGATTGTCGGGCTGTCGATCTCGGCATCGCGCACGACCGTCGCTTCAGCGTATTGCGCATTCACCTGCGCGGTACTGGTCTGGGGCTGGCAGGAGATTGCCTTTTTGCTCGGCTATGTCACCGGCGCGCGGCGCAGCGAATGCCCGCCGGACAGCCGCGGCTGGCGCCGTGCCTGGCATGCGACCGAGGCAATACTGCATCATGAGTTTGCGCTGGTGGTGCTGGCAATGCTGGTGTTTCTTGCCAGCTGGGACAAGCCGAACCAGACCGGCTGGTGGACCTATCTGGTGCTGTGGTCGATGCGGCTGTCAGCGAAGCTGAATCTCTTCCTGGGCGTGCGCAATTTGTCAGAGAATTTCCTGCCCGCGCATCTGTCGTATCTGCAGAGTTATTTCACCCGCCGCTCATGGAACTGGCTGATGCCGTTTTCAGTGACGGCCTCCACCGCAGTGCTGGTGCCCTTGTGGATGGCGGTCGCCATGCAGCCGGCGGATGGTTTTGCGGCGACCAGTCTGTGTCTGGTAGCCGGCCTGCTGACACTGGCGGTGCTGGAGCATTTGCTGATGATTCTTCCGCTGCCCACTACCTGGCTGTGGAAATGGGGGCTCGGGTGGAAGCCCGAGCCCTGAGCTGCCGGCGACTGTTGATTATTTGTTTTGGCGTGCAGCACCTCAGATCATTTCAACGATCTTGAAGTCGGTGGCCGACAGCTGGGTGCCCGGGGTCATAACGCCGATCAGCACCGCTGCGCTGCCGCCGCTGCCATCACGATCGAAATACAGACTGCCGCTGTCGGTATCGAAGACGAAGCGGTCATCGGCATCATGCGCCTTGGTCGCACCGGCTCCCGCATGGAACGCCGATTCGGCCAGATCACCGGCCGGGCCGATGTTGGCGAACTTCGAGCGCAGGAACAGCAGCTGATCCTCGCCGTGCGTGAAATCCCTGAGCGTATCGACCTCTGTCTTCGCGTTCGGCGAGATGTTGAAGACGAACTTGTCCTTGCCCGCGCCGCCGGCAAGCATATCCTTGCCGCCATTGCCGATCAGGGTGTCATCAAACGCCGTGCCGATCAGTTCATTGGCGCCGGCATTGCCGATGATCGTCAGACCGTTTGTCACTGCGGAAGCATCGACATCGGCGGCGATCTTTCCGCTGGTGACCGCAAGCTTGCCGGTACCGGTGCCGATGACGACGCGCTCGATGCCGATGTCACCGTCGAACAGCTTGAGTTTGGGCGTGACTGCCGGCTTGCCGGACACTGCGGGTAATGCGGTCGGCGAGAAGCGTACTTCATCGACGCCTTCAGCACCCTTGTCAACGATTTCTGCCGCGCTGTGCTCGTCCGGATGGCCGATCAGGTAAATGTCCGAGCCGTTCTCGCCACTCAGGACATCGATGCCGCCTTTGCCATCGAGGACGTTGTCCCCGCGGTTGCCGGTGATGATATTGCTGGTGCCGTTGCCCGTGCCATGGATAGGATTCTCTTCCTGCAGGATCAGGTGTTCCAGCCTATCGGCGAGCGTAAAACTGACAGACGAATACACGGTGTCTTCACCGCCCGCATCGCTGCTGTCTTTGGCCGATACGGATTCCGACACGCGGTCGCGCACATGGTCGACGTAGTAAATGTCGTCGCCTGATCCGCCCCACATCGCATCAGCGCCTTTGCCCCCATCGAGGCCATCGTTGCCTTCGGCGCCCCACAGGGTGTCATCGCCCGTCTGGCCGTGCAAACCGTCGTCACCCGCCTCGCCCTTCATCAGATCATTGCCGGCGTCGCCTTTCAACGTATTGCGGCCGCTGTTGCCGGTGAGGGTGTTGGCCAGCGCATTGCCGTTGCCGTTCAGATTCGCCTCGCCCAGCAGGGTCAGTTTCTCCAGATTGGCACCCAGCGCATAACTGGTCGAAGCGCGTACTTCATCGATGCCGCCACTGTCGGCGGAATGATCCGGGCTGCGCGCCTCGCTGATGATTTCGCCACCGTCAACGATATAGATGTCATTGCCAGCGCCGCCGTACAACGCATCGTTGCCTTCGCCGCCATTGAGCGTATCGTTCCCCGTGCCGCCAAACAAACGATCGTCGCCGAGCTCGCCGTTCAGGGTGTCATGACCGGCGAGTCCGTTCAGCGTGTCATTGCCCTCGGCACCGCTGATGGTATCGCTGCGATTGCCGCCGGTAATCTGATTGTCAAATAAATTGCCATCAATGCTGGCAGCCGAACCGCCAGTGAAAACGAGATTTTCGAGGCCGAAGTAACGGACCATTTCTATCCGCTCGAACCCGGCGCGCAAGGTGTCTGTACCTTCGCCGGTGCTCAGGGAAGGAAGATTGTCCAGCAAGGTGATCAGATCGTCTCCGGTGCCGGTGTTGATGATCAGCTCGCCCTTGCCTCCTTTTGCAATGATGGTGTCATTGCCTGCGCCGGTATTGATATTGAGGGTCTGCTCGATTTTTTCAGGCACGATGATGCTGACCTTGTCGTTGCCTGCCCAGAGCTCAGCGTTTGCCAGTGCGCCCAGCAGCGACGTTGTTGCGGTGACTGCGACTGGCGCGCCGGTGTTCACGCGCACGTGACTGCCATCGTAATACGCCGCGTTGACGCTGGAGATTGAGCCACTGGTGACGACCTGGAGGCTGGGCGTCGGTGTCGGGCTTGCCGGATTCACAGGGGCATCCGATGTGGTTTCAGCGATTTCAGTGGCTTCCGTGGTTTCGGTGATCTCAGTGGGTGCAGTGGGTACACCGGGTACCGTGAACAGGGTATATACGTCAGCGACGGAGACTTTGAGATCGCCTTTGACAGTGGCTGATTTCAGCAGTTTCGCCGCCCTGAAGCTCAGCTCAGATACCTGGCCGGTCAGATAGCTGTCGTACCTGCTGTTGTCGGCAACCCAACTGCTTTCCAGAAAATTCAGCGTCCCGTTTATCTGGGTACTGGTATTCCCGAGCGCAGAGCTGGGTGAGGTATCGACGGTGTTGTACTGAAAGCGCGTCAGATCACAGAAAGATGCGTACGGGGAGATCTTGCTTTCTGTTCTCTCATAGCTATACGTGGCCGCCCCGGTGATCACCGAGCTGCTGGCATTCGCCTGCGTTACCGTGATCGTTTGCGGGACAACAAAACCAAACGAAGTACCCTGCTTGTCAGGAGGAGTTTCTATTCGAAAGCCATTGACACTCACTGTGGTGTCATTGCCAACGTTAATAGTGAACCCATTGCCCTTGACGAGCGTGCCCTCGGTTTGCGTCGCCTCCTTTGCCTGCTTGTGCGCGTTGAACAGGGTGTTCAGGCTGGTGCCCAGCGGCGTGGTGAATGCCGACCCCGCATGTTTCATCGCTGCATCGCTGAGCTTGATATCGATGACAGCGCCGGGTTTGGCCGGAGTAACGGTGGTCGGGGGTGTGGTGTTGGTGGTCATGAGTCCTCCTGATCAGAGTGATATCGCGGGTTTTTGAACCGCGTACTCTGTCAGGAGGACAGGCAGGAACAGCGAATTTGGTTTTGTCGGAGCAGATCGTAGTTCGAGAGGAAAAACGACAACTCAGACTGTCACTAAAATACAATTCTGTTGAGCGCGCATTGGGTTGCCGATAATCGCCCAATGCGCAAACCTTACAGCCGTGGCTTTGCGCTCTCAGGACTTTCCAAGGTCATCTTCCATATAAGCGCGCACCACATCGTCATAACTCTGATCGCGCACGAAACCCATTTTTTCTGCGCGGGTGGTGGCGAAATCACCCGGCCAGGTGCGCACCAGCTTCATCACGGCAGGATCTTCTTTCCATTCGATCTTTTTCAGCGGTTCCGGACCAGCGACACGTCCCATTGCATCGACCATCTCTTGCACGGTGATGCTGAGGCCGCACAGATTGACCGCGCCGGCGCTGCCGAAGGCCGACGCCTCCAGCTCGTGCGCATGAATCAGGTTGTGCACGGTGCTTCTTGGCGACAGCACCCACATGCGGGTTTGCGGCGGCACCGGGCAGACAGAGACCACGCCATTCAGCGGTTCGCGGATCACGCCGCTGGCAAAGCTTGATGCGGCCTTGTTGGCTTTGCCGGGGCGAACCGAAACCGTTGGCAGGCGCAGTGAACGTCCGTCGACAAAGCCCTTGCGGGCGTAGTCAGTCACCATCAGCTCGCACATCGCTTTTTGTGCGCCGTAAGAACCCTGCGGTGTCGCAGGCGTGCTGTCGAGTACTTTGGCCGGCAGATCGCCGCCGAACACGGCAACAGAACTGGTGAAGACAAAGCGCGGACGATTGCCGTTTTTGCGCGCCTGCTCGAGCAGGAAGCGCGTGGCATCCAGATTGATGCGCATGCCGAGATCGAAGTCACTCTCTGCTTCACCGCTGACCACTGCAGCGAGATGGAACACCGACTGAATGGCGGGTGTCAGCACTTTGGCGATGGAGGCCGGGTCGGAGACATCGCCGGTCACCGAAGCAATGCGCGGATCAGAGAATCCCTGTGCCGCCACCTGATCGAACAGCACAATGCGGGTGATTTTCTGCTGCTGCCCGTCGCCGCCGGCCAGCGTGCCGCGCTCGAGCAGTTTGTGAGCGAGCTTAGATCCGAGAAAGCCAGCGCCCCCGGTGATCAGGACTTCCATCTGCGTCTCCTGTTTGTTGTTGTTTTAGCGGACGCACAGGATACTCCGGGGGGCTTGGTTGTGGCAAATGCGCGAAACGCGCATCGCCCGCTCAGAACGGCACTGATGTCCCGCGTACGTTCTGAGTCTCTCTCGCCGCCCCCGTCTCCTGCCGGAAGAAGCGCTCGACCGGCGGATCTTCATGCACTGCCAGCTGCAGCTTCTGTTCATTGGGCCGATGCAGCATCCGCAGTTCATCACCGACGATCTCGGTGGTGTGACGCTCGATGCCATCCTTGCCCGTCCATTTGCGGGTCTGCAGATGACCTTCGACATACACCAGCGCACCTTTTTTCAGGTGCTGCCCGGCGAGCTCGGCGAGTCGTTTGTACAGCACCACGCGGTGCCATTCGGTGGCTTCGCGACGCGCGCCGGTGGATTTGTTTTTCCATGCCTCGCTGGTGGCGATCGACAGATGCGCAACCGGCTCGCCGCTGTTCATTGTGCGCAGGTCCGGATCATGGCCAAGGTGGCCGATCAGCAGCGCTTTGTTGAGTGTTCCAGTCATGATGATGTCCTTGGTTTTCAGAGAGTTCAGTAATGCGTGCGCCCATCATGCCGGTGCGTGATGTTCGCTGTCCTGAGCGGCTTCAAGTTCCGCCTTGCGCTGATCTTTGAGGCGGGTGAATTCATCCAGCGCGGAGAGGTCTTGCAGCGCATTTGCTGCGCGGTACGCATGTGAGAACGCACGATAAAGCGCGTCAATGTTCTCCGCGCTTTCCACGCTGAGTCGCAGGTTCGCGCGTTGCGGCTCTGCCAGCCCGGTGCGCACCGGCTCTTGCGCGCCGCTGTCCAGCCAGGCGAGCAGCTCGCGGCCGGTCTGGTCGTCAGGCCGGAAGATCATGCCGTCGAACAGCCGCGTTCTGTCCTTGCCGACATGCGCCATGTGCTGGCTGTCGAGTTCCATGAAGATCGTG
>JACCDH010407507.1_pt1 | contig 28539 bp, 37 predicted proteins | sample 7442481 | NCBI WGS metagenome assembly JACCDH01 (sample SAMN15323433, study PRJNA562643) | freshwater metagenome | isolation source: river surface water | place: USA:Blue River Watershed | collected 2017-08-15 | reverse complement strand
TAGTCACAAGACTTGATCTTAACACCATTTAAATCAACACAATTACAATCTTTTTTGGAATTTGAACTATTGATCAGCATTTCCATAACTTCGTAAAAAGAGATATCCTCAATCGGAGCGAAATACTCTTTCATTTTTGGCATAATATTCTTTTTAAAATTTTCTTGTTCTAACTTTTTTAGTTGCCCCCACTGCTTCACTTTACCAGTAAAATACTTATCCTCATTTCCACCTGTCACATGCTTTCTGTAAAGGAATTCGATATCATCATCACTCATAAACTTACTAAGCTTTTTTGTATCAGCTAATTTTAATAGCTTCTGTGCAGTCTCATTACTTACCTTAAAGGGAAGATTCACACTGAATTGCTTACCGTTTCTTTTGAAGTCAACTCGAAAAGGGAGTAATTCTAAGCTATTACCAAACTGAGCTTCTGAGCTTTGAACAATTTGATCTTGAGCGAATGAAACTGAAATCAGAAAAAGTATGTATAAAATGGCTGTCAGATTTTTCATTTTAGACTTATCGGAAATAATCAAAAATTCTTTAATCGTAGAATGAATTATCAAGGTCTAGTAACCTTTCCTACAAGTTTGCACAGATAAATTCGGTGAAGATTAGAGCGTGTGCAAAAAAACGATGAACTCAACATTGTTCTTTCAAACTTGCAAACAGAAGAATTCAACCTTAAATCATCGGACTGAACATAGTTTTTTAATTAAATATTTTTGACAGGGCAAGGACCACAACAGAACTAAACACAAACTGTCTCATACGCTTAGCTATCGACATGGGTAATCGGTTAACAAACTTTTGAAGTAAGAACACCGAAGTTAATACTCCCACGAGCAAATAAACCAACTCGAGATCAAGATTAAAACGACTACCCGCCATCACCTGGATTATCAACGATACTAGTGATGAAAAGCCAACCGCAAAAAGGCTAGTAGAAATAGCCTCCACAGGTGAATATTTAAAAAAATTCAAAAAAAGAGGTAACATCAATACGCCACCACCTAGTCCAGTAAAAGTCGTGAGAACTCCAAGAGTAAGGCCTACCAGGATAGAAAGTTTCACGCTTCCTTTTCCGGATAATACCCTCTCAACAGAAGGTTTAGTGGGTATCCATACTGCATAGAGAGCATAAAGTGAAACGATGGCCAGAGTTATAGCAACAAACGAAGTCGGAAGGATTTTTTTCAATGGTGCAGTCAAATAGCTTCCAAATGAAGATGCAATAACTATAAATATCGCTGTTCGATACTGAGTATTTTTTCTGTTAGGAATATAATTTAGCAAGGACGCTAAAACGACAGCGACCAACGAATAAACGGACGCATCTTTGAGAGTCATTCCCAAAAACTGCATGAACAGAGGAATTGCAACTAATGCGCCTCCTGCCCCGGTAAGACCCATAACAATACCAATAATTATTCCACATGTGAGATGAATCAAAAAAAATCCTTTACCCGTTATTTACGAATCATCGGTTCAAAAAATTTAAAGATCGCCATTCCAGTAAACATCGAAATTACAAAAGTAATGATGTTAATATTTCCACTCGTAGAGGCAACAAGTCCCGGACCAGGACATATTCCGACCCATCCCCAACCAATTCCGAAGAGAGCAGCACCAGTAATTAGAGAGAAGTCTAAATCTTTTTTCGTAGGCAAATGAAATTTTGTGTCTAACAACGGAGAAGAGCGTTTTTTGATAACTAGGAAAAGAAGTGAGTGCACACTTATGGCACCAATCATGACTCCTAATAGACTCATATCCCAATTTTCACTAATATCTAAGAATCCACGAACGACTTGTACTTGGGTCATCCCACTCACACCAAGTCCTAGGGCAAACAAAAACCCCACAATTAACGAGATGATATTTTTCATAATGAACCTCTCATAACTTTGAACAGATAAAGACTAAAAATACCAAAAGCAATGAATGTTGTAGTGGCCACGATAGAACGTACTGACAACCTAGATATGCCACAGACTCCATGACCAGATGTACAGCCATTGCCGAGAAGAGTTCCAAATCCTACCAAGAGTCCTGCAAATACGTAGTCTCCTAAAAGTGCAGATGAACTCTGAAAAAAAACATCAGGTCGTAAGATTTTTAATACAAACCCACCGAATAATAAACCAACTAGGAATGAAATCCTCCAGCTAGTGTCTTGTTTTTTGGGTTTAACGATACCGGCAACGATCCCGCTGATTCCTGTTACTCTTCCATTGAAGAGCATCATGAGACTAGCGGCTATTCCGATGATGGCTCCACCCAGTATTGCATTAGTCATTGATAACTCCTTTAATGACACTCCAAGATGCGTCTAATCGATAAGCTTCATATCCATTTTCTCTTAAGTAGTTCACTGAAAACGCTGAGAGTGCACACAATCTCCCTCGGCAAAAGACCAAAATCTTTTTTTTCTTTGAAAGCTTCTTCATACCTTCTTTCAATTCTGATTGAGGAATACTAAGAATATCCACTGAGTTCATATCATTCAAAACCTCATCCCTTGGTCTCACATCAACAAGGACGATTTCTTTAGATCTCAGCATCCTTTTTGTTTCGGCCAGTGAATAACTCCAATTAATATCTCCATAGACATCATTCATTTCTAATGAGAGCGAGGGATTAAGCTTTTGAGCAAAATCTTGAAAGTCTTCCCAAAAATCTAAAACTGCAGGAGATAGGGAATACAGTCTTTTTTGACCAAGAGTTTCTACCTTTAAAACACCTTCGTTAAGCATCTTCCGCAAATGCATTGATGTATTGGCGACACTTTCATCTACTTTATTTGCCAAAATCTCGACCGTGAGTGGGGCCTGTGAAAGAAAATGAATCAGTCGAATACGTACGGGGGATGCCATCGCACCTAAAAGTGTCGCCAGAGAAGAAAAGGTCTCTTCTTGACGTTCTTTCAATACTTTAAGTTTGTTATCCATAAACATACCTCATCCTTAATATACATTAATTATTCAAATAATCAATTGAATAATTAAATGACTTGGTATAAACTAGGATTAAGTAAAAACGGAGCATTCATGAAAATCCAACACTTCTTTGATCAAGACACGTTCACACTTACTTATCTGGTGATTGATGAGTCAACGAGGGATGCAGTTATCATAGACCCTGTTTTAGATTTCGACCCATCCTCCGGAAAAGTTCAGGATAAAAGCCTTCAGGAAATTCTATTATACATTTCAACTAACGAACTTCGTGTTCGAGGTATTCTAGAAACGCATGCCCATGCTGATCACCTCTCTAGTTCACAAATTTTGAAACAATCTTTTCCAGAAGCTATTCTTGGTATCGGCGAAAGAATTAAAGGTATACAAGAGGTCTTTAAAGGTTACTTTAATCTCCCAAATCTAAAAGTAGACGGCTCTCAGTTTGATCATCTATTTAAAGATTTCGAAAAGGTGAATTTTGGGAGCTTAACAATGGTAGCTCTACCAACGCCTGGACACACACCTGCCTGTATGACTTATGTTTTCGAGGATGCAGCTTTCACCGGAGATGCCTTATTTATGCCTGATTACGGCACTGGTCGTTGTGATTTCCCAAAAGGAAGTGCCAAAGATTTGTACCAATCTGTTTCTAGAATACTCTATACTCTTCCTGACAATACCCGAGTATTTGTTGGACATGACTATTCTCCAAATGGTCGAGAGATGCGTTTTCAAACGACAATCGGTGAAAGTAAAGCATCAAATATTCAACTTAATTCTCAAACGAGCGAAAATGAATACATTGAGTTTAGAAATACCAAAGATAAAACATTAAAAGCTCCACGTCTTCTTTACCCGAGTATCCAAGTGAATATCGCTGCGGGACAACTTCCTGAGCAAGAAACAAATGGCAAATCTTATATGAAAATCCCTATTGCAACTGATTTAAGCTCAGGGAAACTCTAAGATCGACCAAGCAAGCAGCCAGTCTTAGAAAGGACCATCATTATTTATACTTTCCTCAAGAACTGGCGTGGCAAGATCCCAAAATTCTACAATCTTGTCATTCTGAAATCTAAAAATATGAGCACAAACAAATCCAGAGTGATCAGGATTCATTTTGACTAATGAATGTGCCATCACATTATTGCCATCTTCAACAATGTGTTTGGTAGTAATCGTCATATCAGGAAATTGATGATGAGCATCCCTCATTCCTTCTAGTAAAGCTTTTCGCCCAGCTTTCGTGTGTTGATTATGATGCTTAAACTGCTCTGATACGTAAGTATCGAAAGCTTCGTTCACTTTCTGTTCTGTTAAAAGTTGAAAAAATTTTAAAACTTTGTCTTTTTTATTCATAAAACCTCTCTAGAAACATCACATCACACAATTATTTTTGTGGCAAGAATGGTCAAAACGAATCATCAACTCTTTTAATATTTGTATTTATCTATAACAAGGATTCGATTGAATGAATTTATTAATGCATCAAAATCACTTATAAGTAGTTATTCACCAAGATAAAAAGGTTGGAATTTCATGAATCTTTTTCATGCGCACATTTACGTTGATAATCAAAACTTAGACGAGATTCATAAATTGTCTACTCTTGCTGATCTCAGCAATATTTTTATCCATCAAGAAATTTACAAAAAACCTATTGGCCCACACCCATTAGGAATGCTGGAATTGCACTTCAATGATCAATTCTATTCAAAAGCTATTGAATGGCTGAAAAATCATCATAACAATTTTTCTACTTTGATTCATAAAGATACTGGAGATGATGTAAGAGATCATACGGAAAATATACTTTGGCTTGGAACCCCATTAAAAATTGATTTTTCATTTTTTGAATTGATCAAAAAATATCCAGAGCTCAGAATCCACTAACGGCAATTCAGAGAACTCAAAAAGACTCCATGATCTTGCTGTAGATGTTTAGATACCACACCGTGTCCTCTGACCCACATGCAGAAGAACCACTTATCCTTTGCATTAAGTCCATCTTTAATGTTTTGCTGTGCCTTCCAGATCATAAGAGAACTATCAGGCCAGTTTAGAAAGTTAGTACCTTCAAACTGCTTGTGCTCTTCACTACTCAGTGGTCTTACACCTTGGATCTCATATTTCAAGTCAACATGATTTTTAAGTGTCTCGACAGTTCCAGTTGTGCTGGACAATGGCTTAGGAATTTCAAAACTTACACGGTACAGAGGCTCGGAGTGTTTCACAGCATCGCGGAGATGAATATCCATTTCTTCCAAGTATCCATAAGTCACAAGCTTTTTACCTTTGAGAAAGTAAGGAGTCCATGAAACTTTAATTGGCGCAAGTCTTTCTAGCTCGTTTTGATGAATGAGATTACCGTATTTAACTTGAAATGTTTTCACATTTTTATCCTGAGCAAATGCCATCGAAATGACAAAAAGAACTATTATCCATTTATTCATTCTAAGAATTTTAGCATAATAAAACTTGATTTAGAAAACTAACTAGGATTTTAGAGAGGCCAGTCTCTTGTTCTTAGACAATTCACCAATAACAACTCCTCCTAGTATGAGAAGGAGTCCTATAATAACCGATGTAGGATTTTTTATCTTACCAAGAAAATAATCAAGTCCTCCACTACAGAGCATTTGGCCGCTAATCAAAAGTATACTTGTTTTCACGACACCTGCTTTGGGAATCAGCCAGCTCGTTAAAGCAACAAACAAAGCACCAATTATCCCTCCAATGTAAGCATACGTCGGAGCAGATGTGTAAAATTCAGTATTAAAATTATTGCTAGAAATTAAGAGAATGATAAAAATGAAAATTGCTCCACCAATGTGGTTTATTACTGAGGCGTAGGCCGGCCCCAGACTCGCTCCGAGCCTACCTAAAAGAGCTCGGTTAATTCCAAGAGAAACTCCACCTAAAACAGCGATAATTATTAAAAAAAATAAACTACCCATATATCAGTATCCCTACTCCTAAAAACACGAGCCCAACTTGAAGAAAATCTGCCATTTCTAAATTTCTTTTTTGACTACCAAACAGACCGAGCCCATCACAGAGCCATCCAAAAATGACTTCACCTAATATTGCCGCACCAATAGTGCCAGAAATTCCTAAAGTTCCATTCACTGAGAACCCAAAGATGGCCACCGCAATACCGCCAAAGATACCTGATAAAAATGACCACCAAGGTGCATGAGTTATGCCTTCCTTCTTCCATAGAAGGGAGAGCACAATCGCGGTCATGAGACCAACAGTGTGGACGACAAAACTTCCCTGAATTGGATTAATAAACTTAGCGAGAAGTCCATTAAAGAAAACCATTGCTCCAAGACACAGTCCTGCGAATAGCCCTATAAATGTAATGTGAGTTTGCATGAATTTGATTGTATTCAATTCTTAAACATTCGTCTTAATTTTATAAGAAAATGCCTTGATATCTATAAGACAGTTTCAAGTCCACCAATTTGTGAATTCATCCGATTCCTCCTCCCGAAGAGTTAAAATCTCGTACCCTGTATCAGTTACAAGGATAGTGTGCTCCCACTGCGCAGAAAGCTTTCCATCTTTCGTTACCACAGTCCAATCGTCTGAGAGATGCTCAATCTGTCTTGAACCTTGGTTTATCATAGGCTCAATCGTAAATGTCATACCTTTCTGTAGAATCTGGCCTTTGCCTTTGCTCCCATAATGGGCAATTTGAGGGTCTTCGTGCATTTTTTGGCCAATACCGTGCCCACAGTATTCCCTCACAACCGTGAAATCGTTTCTCGCGGCATGTCTCTGAATCGCATATCCGATATCTCCTACGGTATTACCTGGACGAACTTGTTCAATTCCTTTCCACAAACATTCGTAGGTTACTTTACATAATTTAGATGCCTCTGCTGAAATCTTACCAACCGTATACATCCGAGAAGTGTCAGCGATGAATCCATGTTTTTTTACGGTGAGATCCAAATTAATAATGTCCCCCTCTTTAAGGATATCCTTTTTAGAGGGAACTCCATGGCAGATTACATTATTGATAGAGCTATTAAGAGCAAACTTGAAACCATACTGACCAATTGACGATGGAATTGCACTGTACTTGTTAATGATAAGCTCTTCGGCATATTTCGCGATTGTATATGTATCAGCGCCTATCTTAACATGTTCTTTGAGTGTCGATAAAATCTCAGCTGCAATTTTTCCTGTCTCGCGATAGAGAATAATGTCTTGAGGAGACTTTAGGTGAATCATTTCTTTTTAGTCTTTTTGAGGATGCTTTCAATTGAGAAGTTATCATTCTCGAAAAGAAGATTTCGAAGCTCTTCATAAGATTTATCGCGATAAAGTTCACTCAACATCCCAATTTTTAACCAATGCTCAGCTTGAGAATTTAGAGAACGATCAAGAGCTTTTGAAGCTTTTCGCAGTTGCGTGTGAATTTCATCTGATACTTTTACAATACCCATAGCAATCAATATATACGAAATAGAGCATTATGTATACTATGCTTTAACGAGAACGAAAATCTCTTCTCCGGTAGTAATATTAATGACTTTCTCAATTTTATAACCTTGCTTGATTTTATCATTTAGGTTTAGCGATGTTGCTTTTTTTAAAAGAGTTCTAAGCTCGCCCAAAGGTATCGATTCTGCATATGCTTCTGAAAATATAGGGCATGAGATTATTACAGTTAATAAAAAAGCAAACTTCATCATAAGTTCCTCACCAATTTTTAAAAATTAAAAGCATTGTCTCATTATTCTAGGATGTTCAGGATGAGGTCAGTAATTTCTATATATTTGTATACGAGTTAGACATTTATACAAAATTATATCCTCATTTGAGATATAATGATGAAATGTTTTTATGCCCAATTAGCTCAACGAAACTTAGATCCGCATTTGTCCGCGGGGTAAATGTCTGGTACTCGCCAGACAACGGGGGACGTTTAGTCAATTTGGCGGTCGTTAGAAAAGTTCTAGGTCCTGACTTAGCAACAGAATTGTGGGTAAGATCGGGTTTAAAAACTACTCTAAGTTGTTGGAAGAAATGTCCATCATGTTCTCATAATATGAAAATTGTTAATGCTCCTCAGTGGGCCGGTGGATACGAGGTCAATGTTTGTAGAAACTGTTATTTACTGTGGTTAGATAAAAATGATTTCCCAGAAATACCAACTCCAGATGATATGATTTTTCCAATTGGAGATGCAACTATTGTTAGCTCGATGGTTGAACAAATATCTTATAACTATCAAGCTCAAGACAAAAAAGATAATCCGGATATCATAGGCCCAGGCCCTGAAAGTATGTGGAAATCTATTCCGGGCTTTATGGGACTCCCAGTTGAAATGGAAGATGACAGAAAAAATGGTTTAGGGTGGGCAACTTGGGTGATAGCTTTCAGTATGTTAATGGTACATATTTTTTTAACAACTAAGAATCCTAGTTTTATTAAAGAATGGTCTCTTCTTCCAATAGATTTTTTTCGTCATGCAGGACTTACGACCATCACGTGGGGATTTATTCATGCAGATTGGGCCCACCTAATAAGTAACTTATATTTCTTTGGAGTTTTTGCAGATGACGTTGAGGTCTACTATGGGAAAAGAAAATTCCTTTATTTAATCTTTGGTTGTCTCTTTTTTTCAGCTTTCACAACTTACGTTATCTATAAGAATCCCAGTACTCCGCATATCGGTCTAAGTGGTGTGATCTGTGCAATAATGATTAATTACGGCTTAATCTATCGTAAATCACGAATTGCATTTTTTATGCCCTACATGCACTCACTTACTAATGGCTCATATACAAGAATATTTGGCTGGATTAGAATTTCCGCTATCTGGGTCATCGTAGGCTACATGATTAAAGATCTCATTTTATATTTTATATTTGAGCTCAATCACTTTAGTTACGTCTCTTACTCTGGTCACATAATTGGAGCAACATTCGGTTTCATCTTTTGGTTATTGAATGGATGCCCAAACTGGTACTATGATTCTGTTAATAGTACATTTGGAACAATTAAAGAACGTATGATTTCAACTTATAAATAACGCTTAATTTGACATTGGTTTAATAAATTTCAACGTCATTTTATCACTCTCCCCTATTTCCTCATATCGTTCTCTATCATTATCACCAAGTCTAAATGTGGGAGGTAGAGTCCATACTCCATGAGGATAATCAGCAGTGTCTTTAGGATTCGCATTAATTTCAGATCTAGCGAAAAATTTAAATCCTGCTTTTCGTGCAAGATTAATCACTTCTTTTTCTGTCATATAGCCACTTTTAGGAAAATTTTTCTTTCCTTCTGCAATCCGGTGCTGAACTACTCCTAACACTCCGCCAGGTTTCAGAAGGTCGTAAAAAAGTTTGAATGAAAAATCAGCGCTTTTAGTGGCCATCCAATTGTGAACACTGTTGAAAGTTAAAACCATATCTGCTGATTCCGGCTTCGTTCCACTCCTTGAATTGAGAGGTTCAAAAGCAATAAACCTTGTTTTATTTTGAACTTCTGTATGCCTTAGGAGAATTTCTTGAATTTTTTTTTCATTTTCAAGAACAATAGCCGAAGGACGAGACCTCATTCGAGGTACAACTATGGCATATTGACCTTTACGTGCTAAGTACTCAGCTAAAATTTCAGTATAATAACCAGCTCCAGGAGTGATTTCCACAACTGTCATATTCGCCTTAATCCCAAAAAATTTTAGTGTCTCGAGAGGGTGCTGAAACGTATCTCTTTTCTTGTTTTCGTCGGAACGTAATGTTGAAGAGATTGCTTCTTCTAAACTATGGGGCAGAGGGACCTCCATATTTCTATTCTTAAATATACTGCAAGAAGTAAAAACCAATGACGTGAGAACTATAAATAATAAATTCATTGTAAACCTTTAGATAATAATTCATTTAGAAATATACTCTAACCAGGTTACATAATAGAACTTTTTTATAGCCTAGACAGGAAAAATAGAGTTACGGCTATGACTCTATTTTTTCCAAATTTTTACAACACCTTTATAGGCTCCATCCGAATCATAAAAATCTCCGTGAAGAAATTTACTATTTGAAATATCAAGGATGATGAAACTTCCTGGACTTGGTTCAAGATAAATTTTATTAGCATCATCTTTAAAAACTCTCAGTTTAGCATTTTCACCATCATTGACTGATCTTGAATAAATATTGCCATCTTGATCTGTGAATTGAATTTTAATCATACCTGATAAAATCTTTTTTTGTACTTCTAGAAAGATATCCATTTCAACTTGGTCTACCCTACCTTTATTTTTTCCATTTGCATGAGTAAATGTCCCATAAAAAAGACCATTTAAATTTCGAACGCCAGAAGTAAGGCTTGTAATAAGAGGAGCTTTGCGAAAATTTACCATCCTTTCAATATTCTTTTCTTCATCAGACAATTGTTTCGCGATTCCTTTTTTTAATTGCCCTGCACCGACAACCGGAATTTCATACTTAGAAGGGACTGTTTGATCAAAAAATTCTGTATCATTTTTGTTAAGAATATTAGGCTTAATGTTTTCATTACAGTCTAATATTTTTTTTGATTGCTGATGATAGAGACTGGCCAAAAAGAGTACAACCGCTTTACCGTAATATCTCTCAGCTTCTTGAATTTTTTTTGATATGTCTGACTGTGAGCTAATATGCTTTATGCCATTTTGGGCCCAGGTCAAATGATTATCAGATGAGACCTTCGTGTCATTTCCATAGAATACAAATAATACTCCACTTAAAGAAACCCCTAGAAAGAAAGATACAAAAGTTTTCATGTAAAACCTCATTCAAACTTGAAATTGTTACGTCTATTACGTAAAGCCATGACTTAAGCAATCATTTGAATTCTATTTACTACTTACTACCGCATATTTTGAAATCCTATCTAAGTAACTTAGGATAAATAAAAAAATAATCCTATAAAAATTATACTTCTCTTTTTGAATCGTCTCTACAAGTGTATCTCTAACATCCTTTAAAATTGAGGTCGGCTATGATTTTCATGCTTCTTTTATCAGTTTTTCTTTCAATATCAGCCTCGGCTATAGACTTCAACAAATACCACTCTATTGATGAAATAAACCAATATCTTCGATCTACTGCCAAAGAAAATCCTTCTCTCGCTTCGTATAAAATTTTAGGACTATCTGAACAAAAAAGAGAAATCAGTTACCTCATTCTCTCAAGTGGGACGCCAAGTAATAAACCAGCTGTTTTCTTTAATGGCACACATCATGGAAATGAAAAATCATCTACGGAAGTTGTGCTTGGACTGATCGACTACTTTATTAAAAATAAAAATCAACCCAAAGTCCGTACATTTCTAGACACCTACTCTTTGTATTTCCAACCCCTAGTTAATCCCGATGGGCATGCATTAAATATTCGCGGAAATCATCAAGGAATTGATCCTAACCGAGATTATTCTTCTCCAGAAAAAGAGGAAAAAGATTCATTTAGGTTACCAGAGATTAAACTCGTCAAGCGCCTGGTTGATCAAATTAAATTCAGAGGTGCACTTGCTTATCATTCTGGTATTGAAATTGTACTTTGGCCTTGGTGTTATACCTCCGACTCTCCACGCGATGAAGCTAGTTTAAAATTTATTTCGCAAGAAACTGCAAAAGCCATGGGAATCAATCGTTCTACACAGTCATATTTTGATTATGCGACAAACGGAGAATTTATTGACTACGCCTATTGGAAGCATGGGACACTTGCTCTCACTGTTGAAGTGTCAACAATCAAGACTCCTCCTGTTGACCAGCTTCCAAAAATTATAACAAATTCAATCAATGGGGCACTGAGATTCATAGAGCTATTAAAACGCGATGATGAAGGTACTCTTTTTCTTCGTTTTTAGAATTATGTCGACTATCTCGACAATTCGCCTTCGTCACTACCTGTAATATTTTCTCTCTTTAGGAAACTCGTACTATTCAGGCTAAAATAAGAATATGAAGCTCATTCTTATTTTTATCATTTTTATGGCCCAAATCGCTTGGTCTCAATCGGCTTACTTCGAATGGCATTTTTCTAAAAACGACACCAGTACTGGTCAAGCTCTAGTTATTCATGGGCTCAATACTAAACCAGAAAAGATGATGGACATTATCCAAGAACTGAATCTGCGCGGACAGGACGTTCTACTTTTAAAGCTTTTTGGCCACAATGATGATCTAAATAGAATGCACGAAGTCACCTACGATGAATGGCATGATCAAGTTGTCTCCTCACTGAAGTTTATCAAAAAGATCAATCACATCAAAGGTGGGGCAATTACCCTTGTGGCCTATTCCTTGGGAGCAACACTTGCCATGGACGTGCTCTCAAATGATTCATCTCTTAAGGTTAACCAGGCAATCCTTTTTTCTCCAGCTCTCAAAGTTAGAAGTACCAGCCATCTCGTCAAATTTTTTCGTATTTTTGGGAAAAGTTTTATCGTTCCAAGCTTGTCTCCAGAAACTTATAAAGCTCAGCGTGGAACGAGTGTGGCTGCCTACAATGCTCTCTTTGACTCAATCACTCACTTTGGCCAAGGCACTCCTCATCAGATAGACTTCCCAACCGCTGTTCTTATCGATGAAGATGATGAGTTGGTGTCATTTAAAGGCATCACTCAAATTGCGAGTTCACTTAAGAATTGGAACATTATTCCTCTTACGAATAAAAAATCAAAAATGGATATGCTCTACCACCATCTAACAATTACTCAAGAGTCACTTGGACAAGAAGAATGGAACAACAAAGTTGTTCCTGTGTTTGATAGTTTTTTTGGAAAAATTTCAAACTAGGGTAGCAGTTCTCAATACTAAACATCATCACTCAAGCTTTGGTGTAATCCTGACACCAAATATCTTTCATAAAATCACATCTAGATTTTAAGTTTCAGAAAGAAAATTAAATTCCTTAATATCAAACAAACTAAGGAGATTACATGAAACCGCTGGCGTACTTTATTTTTCTATCATTAACGTTTGCTGCATTTGCTCAAACTAATAGACCTTACTCTGCTGTGTATTGTGATCGGTGGACCTCAGGTGATGGATCTAGATCAGGTTACTCGCTTTACCGTCAAATGGATCACAGAGATATCGGCAATGCTATTTTCTCAGAGTACTATGAATGCAGAGATGCCGCTGAAGTCGCCAATCAATCTGGTAACGATATTACTTGCGCCAAGTACTATAACCGCAATACACAAAGAAGTTTCTACTCTGTGTACAAAATCAGCAGTCTTCAAGATCTGGGACGTTGGGGATTTTCAGATTTTTACACATGCCAAACGTCTGTTCGTTACTCTCGTAGAAATATATTTTGTGCAACTTATGTCAAAAACAATTCAGAATCTGGATTCTCGCCTTGGGATATTCGTACAAATCAAGATGTTGGAACAACCTTCTATAGTAACATGGAAGGTTGCCTACAACGACTTGGTGTTAAAGAGAGAATTGAGATCGATAAAAAATTAATAAACATTGCTGAAGAAAAATAAAACACTTAGGGTCCAGTTTTAAATCTGGACCCTAACATCGTTTAATATAGTATTGTTACTTTGATTCTGTTTCTCTCTACTTTTGATCTCCGGCCAGCCCGGGTATGCGAGGTCGTGGTTTAGCTACGGTCGGTGTTGCTGTATTAGTTTGCTCAAGACTACAATTGAAAGCTTGAAAACTCTCAATCCCATTCCAAAGGGATCTTATAGAGAGTACTCCAGAACCATCTGGTTTTAATCTAAAGTGAGTTATTCTCGAGCTTGTCGCTAGTCCATAACTTTGGTTATCTATTTTAAGTAAAACATCACCTAGAGTTTCTCTCTCCCCTTCCCCGCCTATGCCGTAAGTCACCATCTGAACTTTCCCGTTTGCTTTATCAAATTGCACTTTTTGAAGTGCACCAACTATGCGTTCGCCAGAGACCAAATCTAGAGTATCGCAAGTATATTTTTGTTTATCTGAAACCTCTAAAACGTCAGAACTGAGTTGAAGTGCTTCTAAAGACGATGATTCTAGGCAATCAGATGCAAAACTTGAACTAGACATAGAAGCTAAAATGAGAAGAAGTGTAAGTTTCATAGGGCTCCCTTAGATGATAAATCTTTATGAGAGTTTCTATTCAATTGGCATGCCACACATGCGAGTTCTAACATTAAGTATTTGGGTCAAGATGAACAACTTATCTCTCTCAATAATGATGAGCTGTCTAGAAACTATACAGGTCAACCTAATCGATTAAATTTTTTAGTTTTTACGAGTAAAATTATCATGACCGGAATGAGGTTTGTGTTTACTAAATCGTGAATGGTTCCAGCAATTTTGAATGTTCCTGATAGGCGATAACCATCCCATAAATCTAATATTTCCATCAAAACGGAGATGAATAAACCGGGCAATAAAGCATACAAAGATGAAATTTTTTTGGATGAAACAAAAAGCGTAAGAGCTAAGCATACAAACCCAATATGAATATGGATCGCGTCCTTTGAGATACTAAAAAAACTAAGGATGACTGGCTTAAGACTTTGATAAAATGAAGCTTCCATGATCTTAAAACTTTGGAGCATGTAACCCCAGTTTGATTTAGGGTTACATGCTCGATAAATCTAGATTATTTTTCAGGATCAAATTTAACGACTTCTTTCATCAAAAGCACTTCATTATTGCCGTTTCCGAAGGCCATCACTTGAAATTCAGCGGTAATTTTTCCAGCCTTATCGGCCTTAAGCATTTTAATATAAGCGACCCCCTCATCTTGAGTTAGGCGATATGAAGCCTTGGCCTTCCAAGAAGCTGGGTTTGCTTTAGGTGGTTTGGCCGCAGAGTCTTCCCAGTAATACCAACTCGTAGAAGTCGTAAGTTCAGAATCAACATAGTCACATACTTCTGCATACATGCTCTGATCGTGATCAGTAGAATAAAAACCTACAGTTTGTCCTTGTGGGTTTTTCATATAGTAAGCAAACTTATAACCTTCTTCATCGGCCCAATCTTTAATAGAGACTTCAATGTCTTTTAGTTCGTCTGTCGTGCAAGCTCGAAGTATTTTTGGAGACGCCAAAACTTGTGTTGAAATTACAGATGTAAGGAATGCTAAAATAACTAATTTCATTTTTCCTCCGAGATATGTTTATTCTCGGCGTATACCAATGAACGATGATTTTGACAGGAAGTCTGTAAAATTTACTTTTGGCTTCTAGCATCAAGAGCAGCCATCAAAACTATTGTTTTGATGACATTGAATTCTTTTTAGAGGAACCAGTTTTAGAACCGCTTTGAATCTCTTTTGGTTGGTTGCGGTCTGAGTCATCAACTTTCATAGTGGCAGCAAATTTATAAACGTTTTCCTTAGATATCTCTTTAACCAATTTTCCTCCACGAACAAGTTCACACTTTGTAGAGTTGGTAGAATTGTTTGAAATGTCTAAAAAACCACTCTCTTTAGACCCAACCTTTATTGCGATATCTAATTTATTAGCACTAAATTTTTTCCCATCTTTTTTAGGGAGGTAGCTACTAAAAATTAAATTGCCTTGTTTGATCTTATCCTTACTTGGATTTCCTGAAGATTTTTCAATCACAGAAGTTAGCTTCGCCTTAAAATCTAGTTTCGATCCATTCTTATCACCTTGGACTTTTTCTAAAGAAAATGACTCTAGCTGATAGATGTAATTATTTTCACCAATCACTTGTGTTACCAGACCATTATAAACATCGATGACGAGATCAGTAGTGCTAAACATAACTTGAACTTTACACACAATACCGATCTTAGGAGCAATTTGACCTGGGGCCAGGATATTATCATAACTTTCAAACTGAGCACGGGCCGTAAAAGAGAAAAGTAAAGCGAATGATAAAAGTGCTTTCATCGTTATCCTTTGATAAAACACTTATCGGAATTTTTTACAAAAGCATTACTTTAGAGACTCCTTTACAAGTTCGCTCATCCAATCCATAAAAACCCTTACTCGAAGTGCCAGGTTCCTACGGTTTGGGTAGACAAGATTGACGGGCATTGGCCCAGAAACAAGCCTAGGGAGAACCTCAACCATCTGACCTGATTTGAAATAATCTCTTACACCAATCAGAGGCGCTTGAATAATTCCAAGTCCAGCGAGACAGGCAGCAGTATAAGCATCAGCATTATTCACAACGATCTTCCCTTGCATCTTGTGCATTTTATAATTTTCACCATCATGATATTCAAACCCATCTGGCTTTGCTCCTAAGGTCGAAACATAGTGAACAAGATAATGGTTTGAAAGATCTGCTAAATTTTTTGGTCTCCCAAATTCTTTAATATATTCTGGGCTCGCGCAATTAACAATTCTAGCAACTCCAAGGTGTTTTGCGATAAGCCCCGACTCTTGTAAAGACCCCACTCTTAAAACACAATCAAAACCTTCTCGAATGATATCGACTTTACGGTCCGTGCTACTTAGTTCAACTTCAATATGTGGATGGAGCTTTATGAAGTTTTTAAGATTTGGAACAATTAAATTTCTTGCAAATCCCGTCGACATATCTACTCTTATTCTTCCTGAAATCTTTCCTGGGTTCTTCTTAAACATATTTTCAACTTCATCTACATCACTTAAGAGATCGATACATCGCTCATAAAATGTACGACCATCTTGAGTTAATTGGACTCTTCTAGTCGTTCTATGGAAAAGCTGAGTACCCAAATGTGATTCAAGCTGCTGGATGGCCACTGAGATAGTGGCCTTTGGTAAAGCTAGGCTTTGAGCAGCCTTCGTAAAGCTCGCAAGCTCGGCTACCCTTAAAAATACCTTCATCGATTCTACTTTATCCAAATAACACATCCATTGTTTGTAATTTATGAACAGTGTATCTAAATATACTCTATTTAATCAGTAATCAAGTACAACTATAATCAACAAAAACTAATAAAGGAGACAAAATGAAAGTCGCAATTATTACAGGTGGGAGTCGAGGTCTTGGAAAGAATACAGTCGAGCACATGGTGAAAAAAGGGATCGCCGTAATTTTTACCTACAACTCTAAAAAAGAAGAAGCAGATAAATTGGTGAACGAGATTGAAAACAAAGGTGGCAAAGCCTGTGCCTTTCAATTGAATGTTTCTGAAACAAATAAATTTGATGCTTTCGCCGTAGATATTAAATCAATTCTTAAAACAAAATTTCAAAAAGAATCTTTTGATTTTCTAATCAACAATGCTGGTCATGGAGTGCATGCAAGTTTTAGTGAAACAACCGAGGAGCAATTTGATAATCTCGTTAATGTTCATTTCAAAGGAGTATTCTTCCTTACTCAAAAACTTCTTCCCTTGATGGCAAACGGCGGACGAATCATCAATATCTCTTCTGGTCTTGCTCGTTTTTCTCTTCCAGGCTATAGCGCCTATGCCTCGATGAAAGGTGCAATAGAAGTCCTTACGAGATATCTCGCCAAAGAACTGGGTCCAAGACAAATCACAGTCAATACTATTGCTCCAGGAGCTATTGAAACTGACTTTGGAGGAGGGGCCGTAAGAGACAATAAGGATCTCAATCATTTTGTCTCGAGTGTCACAGCACTAGGACGTGCTGGTGTTCCAGACGATATCGGAGCGATGATTTCTACTCTCCTGTCTGACGATAATCGCTGGGTAACTGGTCAGCGTATCGAAGTTTCTGGTGGGATGTTCACTTAAACACCTCTGTACATTCTTCGAAGTTTTCTTTGGTCACTAAATCTCAGGCTTTTAGGCTTAGTTTGTTTATATTGCTGATGAACAGAAGTCTTTCTCTGAACAAGAGGAAGCTTCTGTCGTTTTTTCTTAAGCTTTTTCTGTTTTTCTTTAATTCGATTAAAGCTTTTTGAGATTTCTGTTTGACCACGAAGATCAATTCCCTTCGCTTGAGGAAGCTGCCAGTAAAGGGAAAGGAGAAACATCCTCACATATTTGAATATCGTCATAAATGATCCTTGAAAGAATAGGCAAGAGAAAATGATCAACAAGGATTATGATATTCATCGTGGGACTTCTAAGAGTGAAGATTAAATGGATCGTGATTTGTAATAACAAGAGATGGAATTAGATATTCATACCAAGATTATAGCAGATTTATAAAAAAGAGATAGGTGAAATACAATGACTCCACCTATCCGAAAACTCTAAAGATTCATGAGATAATCTTCAAATTTATCAAATGAACCACTCCATCCGACTGTCATCCCACCCTTAGCATCGTGGAAGATTTTTCTTTCAAGGTCAGAAGCTTCTCCATAAACTTCGGTTGTTACCGTCACGCGTGTTTCATGAGATCCTTCTTCAGCAAAATGAACCGTTATAAACATCATGTCAGGCCAGTTTTTTTCAAATGGCGGCTTGGAAGTTTTCCCTGTCTCATCTGCAAAACACTGGGTATAGCTTAAGAAGGTCACCGGAGAAATTTCTTTGAAGTTCATTTTTCCAAACATGTTGACTTCACCATTTGTCATTTTATAAAAATTTACTCCGCCCTTAACAAAGTCATGACTTATATACTCCATTGTAAATCCTATCGGTGGTAGCCATTTTATGACATGTGTAGGATTGGTCCACATTTCAAACACAGTGGCTATCGGAGCTTCGAACGTACGGTTAATGACAAAACGATCTTTACCTGATTGCTCCTGTTCAAGATGCTCTGCTAGTCGATCCCAAGTTGCGTTTCCACCTACGAGCTTAATAAACTTCTTAATCTCCTTTGCAGCTTCTGGAGTTGCAAGGGCCATGGTCATATCCATAACCGTCTTCCCTTGGTGCTCTTCAAACGTGACAGTTACACGAAACAGAGCTTCTCGCTCTTCATTACCTCCGTGATCATAGACAAGCTTTTTATACTTTTCGACTTCGTGATAAGTTGTAATATTCGGATAATCAACACCATCAGGGCCATGCATCGTATAGATCCATTTACCACCGGGTTTTACATCTTTACTCTTAGTTGTAAGCGTAAAGCCTCTGGGCCCCCACCACTTAACAATATGTCTATCCTCTGTCCATACCGTCCAAATCAGTTTTGCAGGAGCATCATAGACACGAATAATTCTAATCTCATTTGGTTTTGCTGTGGCCACTTTTAGTTCCTTTTGTTTTTTTATTTAATTGAATCGATTTTAAATAATCATCAAGTCGATCAAAGCTCTCTTCCCAGAACTGTCGATACTGTTCCATCCAGTCAGTTGCATCTTTGAGAGGAGAAGCATTAATCTTACAAGATCGCCATTGAGCATCTTTTGTTTTTGAAATTAACCCGGCTTGCTCTAAAACTTTTAAGTGTTTTGTCACTGCTGGGAGACTCATCTCTTTCATGAAGGGTTTCGCGAGTTCACTAATATTAGCTTCACCATAGCTTAAGCGAGATAACATCGCTCTTCTCGTAGGATCTGCAAGAGCAGAAAATGTCTGGGATAACTGATCACGCATATTAAACCTTATAGTTAATTAACTAATTAGTTTAATATAAGACAAATCAGAAAGAATTACAATCTACACATAACCTATTGATATTACTTAGCTAAATTCGGAACATTATTTTCAATCCAACGCTTAAGAGGAGAAAGACGAACATGAAGGTTCACATACGTCGCTCCCTGGTTTGTAACTCCCTCATTATCAAAATTATCGAGGTAAGTGACATTGATACCTACAAGTCTATTATTCACAAAGACAGGCCCTCCAGAGTCACCAGAACAAAGACTTGAGCTATCTGGAGACTTGGTAAGACCAGAGGTCAAAAGATGTACTCGATAAATTTCTTTGGAGTAGTAATTAACGTAGCGTGAATATGTTCCATAATTTTTTTTCAAAATAGCTTCTTGCAAAGTCTCATTCTGTGCATGCTTCTTTACTGGGAAAGAATCCGTGGTATCATTATTAGTTTTCTGGCATCCAAAACCATAATATTCAACAGGAGTTCTAAATTTCACATGGGTGAAATCAATTGATCGACTCATTAAACTACTAAATAGAGTTGTTGGTTTTACCAACACAATAGCAGCATCAAATTCTCTGAGAATTGCAGATCCTTTGAGGTATGTACTGTGAATCTCAAGACGCTCAACCTCGATTGCTTCATACTTGAAATCTTGGTTTTTGATTTTTTTACTTATATTTATAAAAGAAGGTGATCTATTCGAATTGAAACAATGAGCAGCTGTGAGAAAGGCGTTTTCAGCAATTTTTGTTGCAGTACAAAGACTGTACATATTCAAGGTTGTAGCTGAAGAAACACGAAATTCAAAGATACCGTCATTTTCTGAGGATTCATCAGCTACCTGCCCACCAATAATTGTTGCCGCCAAAGTTGTGGTTGAAACAAGAAATAGAATCGTAAAAATTAAGCTCATTATTTTTTACCTATTCTTCCAATATGATTTTTTAGGTTCTTAAAAAAAGATAGTTTTTCATCTTCACACTCTTCTGATGGTAATTCTGGTTTCATGCTTGAGATCTCAAGCTCGAACCCATTTCGATTGGCCGGAGTTCTTAGCGATTTAGGTAACATCTCAAATGCTTCATCGACATTTGTTATTTTCTCTCTATTGATATGATGGAGCCTTCTTGTTGTGCCGTTAGTGACATCATTATAAAAAACATCACCAGTAATTTGCTTCTTCACTTGAGACAACAGTGACGATCTATGACATTCAAATTCAGAAACTGCTAAGACTTCATTTTTCAGAGGCATGACTTGTTTTTGACCTAAGACTGTCTTGCCATTCTCACCATCAGTGATATCTGAAATATTTGAAGCCTTCATATCAAAGACAAGCGCTTTAGTTTTCTGCTTTCTTTGAGTCTCCAGGATAGCACCTGACTCATATCCCATCGCTTTGCAGATCGTATCAATATTTTGCTGACCACCTTCTGCCGGGATTGAAAGTTTATTGATGAGTCTTTCATTTTCAAGAACTTTATCAAAGACAGTGGCGTGCGTGTTCACAAGTTTGAAATGATCTGAATCTTTTCCCTTGCTATGCCAAAACGATAAGCTCACGGATTGCTTAGCGAGTTTAAGTTTTGGACCTTCACCACTTAATGAACAGTAGGCCCCGACTTCCGCAACAGAAACACCAGCAACGGGGTTACTACCGTTTGCAGAACATGAAGGTTTAGGGATATTGCTACCAAGATTGAAAGTGATATTTTTTAAAACTGAATTTGTATACGTAGGTAGAACCATGTCTTTTGAGAAATCAAAATTATTTTCTGCAAGAATCATCTTCTCGTAGTCTGTATGAGAAAATGAATAGTTTGATACCAGAAAAAGAGTACTCAAAAATGATAATCTAAGATTCTTCATAAAGAGTCCTTGGATTGTTGTAAGAAGATAGAAGCAAAACTAGTGCCAGTTACTCCTTTGACTGGCTCATATTTTCTAAGCAGTTGCCTAATTGGTAACGTATAAACTTTCTATAGTGTCTAAAATTTGAGCAATCGTTTAGAAGAGGATAATACCTACTTGGTACCATTCCACTCATCTAGATCCAGCCTTAAAAAAGCTCCATTCTTAACAAAATCCTGACAAACAATTCATTCATTTTTGAATAGAGTCCTAAAAATATCGAAGAGGTAATTATGCGTTTATTATTCGTTCTCTTATTTATTCTTAGTGGATTCTCGTATGCTCAAGACGAATCCAAAGGTGTCACACTGGCAGACATCCAAAAAACTATCGACAACACTCTTGCTTCAAAATGGTACGAGAAGATCAGCATGCGAGGTTATGCGCAACTACGCTACAACCGTTTATTCGAATCAAATCAAGATTTAAAGTGCTCACAGTGTGATAAATCGATTGGCAATAATAATGGCTTTTTTATGCGTCGTGCGCGGATCGTTTTATTCGGTCAAGTCAGCGATAAAGTTTTTGTCTACATCCAGCCAGACTACGCATCCGCAGATGATGCCGGAACTCAGTTAAACTACTTCCAAATTCGTGATGCTTATTTTGATTATGCTTTAACGGATGATAAAACCTGGAAAATAAGATCCGGCATATCGAAAGTTCCATGGGGATTTCAAAATCTTCAGTCAAGTTCCAACAGAGCAAGCTTAGACCGAGACGACGCAATGAACTCAGCACTTCCTAATGAGCGAGACACAGGAATTTTCTTTATGTGGTCTCCAACTGAAATTGGGAAGAGGTTCAAAGAACTTACTTCGAACAATTTGAAAGGTAGTGGTGATTATGGTGTTTTTGCTATTGGTGCATACAATGGTCAGTCACTTAACAAACCAGAGAAGAATAACGATCTTCACCGTGTGGTCCGTTTAACCTACCCGATGAAGCTAAGTAGCGGTCAGTTTGTTGAAGCATCTCTCCAGGCCTACGAAGGAAAATTTCAACTCATTAATGGTGTGGCTTCCGGGCAAGACTTCTATGATCAGCGAAGTGCTGCATCTCTTATTGTTTATCCGCAGCCAGTTGGTTTTCAGATGGAATACAACATTGGAACAGGTCCTGAGTATGATCCGGCAAGCAATACTGTTGGACATAAAAAACTTGAAGGCGGTTACGCCATGGTTAATTACCAATATTACCATGGGAATCACCGTTACTTTCCCTATGTCAGATACCAAGTTTATAATGGTGGAAAGAAGGCAGAGTCCGCAAGTTTAATGGAAGTTGAAGAAGTAGAAATCGGAACTGAATGGCAACCAAACCCTGCTGTCGAGCTAACGGTTGCATACGCAAACTCAGACCGCTTAACTCAATCGAGTTCGACAAACAGACAACATGAAATCGGGCACCTACTTCGTCTTCAGGCCCAATTCAATTATTAGTTAATTTAATTTTCTCAAGGACCGATCAGATTTGTATTAAATCTGGAGGTCCTTGTGAAATCATTTCTAGTCTTAGCACTTGTTTTAACACAAACAGCATTCGCAGAAAGTATAAATGACATCAGTGGTACTTTTGAAAATGCAAATAAACGTATAAGTAAATTAACAGATGAGGGCCGATCACCTGCGAGTGAAACTTTTTCTCCGGATGAATCAAACAAACGTTCGCCTGCCAGCACAAAGAATGAAGAAACTCACATCACAGAGCTTACAGGAACTTTTGAAAATTAAGTTTTAGAACTGCCTCCATTCTTGTCGTAGTCAAAATTACTTTGTTTAATTAGACAAACTAACATTTGAAAAAGGACAAGGATGAGACTTTTCGCTTCACTACTGCTCACGGCTTTATGTTTAAATCCTCTACCAACCCATGCTGAATCTGAGTTTATTCCAGAGGCTTCAGCAGCATGCCTCCTAGGAAACAATCTTATCATTGGCGGAGACGAAGAGCCCCAGAGTCTTTGGATCTCTCAGCAATCTGGAAAACTATCAAAGATAAAAGTAGCGAATGCAAATTGGGATGATCTAGAGGGTCTTGCGAGTTTTGACTCTCAACACTTTTTTGCTGTGACATCACATAGCCGAACGAAGAAAGGAAAAAGAAAACCTGAAAGAGAACAGCTTATGATGCTTTCATTTGAAAACAATAAGATTGAGAAAATTCACACATGGGCGCTTCGTGATCAGATTATGAAATCTCTTGAGAAACTAGGCAAACAGATTGATCTGAAGACTGTTGAGTCAGCTTCACCTGATGAAGGAGGACTTAATATCGAAGGCCTGGCCCATCATGGTGGCAACCTCTATATAGGACTGAGATCTCCTGTTACAAAAGATGGCAAAGCAATCCTCTTAATCGTCAACAATGCAAATGATCTACTCCAAAATGCTTCACCAAATGTTCATAAAATTCATCTTATTGAAAAGCTTTCAGGTAATGGTATTAGAAGCCTAGATGCAGATAAGGATGGTCTTATCATTCTTGGAGGATCTAAGGATGACAACGAGCAACCGTTTGTCATGCAAAAGATGAACTGGGAAACAATGGGTATGCGGATGCTGGATATTAGCGGCTTTAGCAATCTTCTGCGACCAGAGGGTATAGTTCAAAATGGTAAAGAAATTACCTTTGTCCAAGATTTTGAAACACCTCAAAACCAAGATGTCATCGTACAGTTACAGCTAGGTCTTTAGACACTAATCTTAGATGCGAGTGGGTAACTTACAAAAAATCTGGGTGTCTTCCATCCACACGGTACTTTGATCTAAAGGGCCGTGTGATGAATCTTCGAAAACCGTAGAATGGACTTACTGCAAATTTTAGTTTTTTGCCCACTACATGATTTTTAATATCGACCCTTCTTAGTGACATTCTATCAGACTCAAACTGGAGGGAACCTTTCAGTGTTGAAAGACCGTTTTTAAAACCAAGCTCCTTAGCGAGCTCTAAAATATCGCGATCTATTCCACCAATCGGGTAACAAACCGTCACAACCTCTGATCCGGTCAATTTCTCAAGCCAGGCCTTACTTAATCTAAGCTCGTCTTTAACTTGGGTATAAGGGATCTTTCTAAAATTCTGGTGGCTCTGACCATGAGACCCAAGCTCAAAACCTTGATCGTGCAAACTTTTAAGATCAGCTTCCGTTAATGGCGAAATCCCATCTGGAGACAGATTAAAAACCCTTTCATGAAAAGTCATATTCTGAATGGGAAAAAGACTTCCTTTCACTTTAAGCTCATTCATGATTGGTAGACCGTATTCAACAAAAGAGGACGAGACATCGTCAAAACTTAAGATTGCCACTTTAGACTGGGAAAAAGGATCTGGATGAGCGAAGTATTCTTTCACCGTTTTAATCGTAAATCCCTGATTAAGGAGGTAGCTAATTTGTTCTCTAAAGTGGAGCGGATCCACAGCAATATGCCGTGAAAAATGAGGATTAGATTTAGGTAGTATTTGATGATACATCAAAATTGGGAGATAATTAGGCATTTTCATAGTGAGTTATCATAATGTTCCAAGCCCCAAAAAGCAACGTCCACCTTATTCTGCGTAACACAGATGCTCTATCTGGCACTCCTCGTATTCTATTGAGGCAAGCAAAACTTCTCGCGGACTTAGGCGCCAAAGTTTCTGTGATATCAGAGACCTTTAGTCCCGAAATCACAAATGATCCAAGAATTAAAACGAAGAAAATTTTTCGTTGGTTTAAAAATGGTCTCTTTCAAAGACGTTTTTTTGACTGGCAGACAAAATATAAAACAAAAGGTCACGGCCTGGTTATTGGACATGGGGACTCCCTAAACCAAGATATCCTCTTCATTCATACTTGCGTTCACAAAGCGGCCGATCTTAATCCAGGAGACTCGAAGAAAAATTACTCAATCCCATTTCATCGTATGATTTTTGAACACGGAAGATTCAAACTTCTTGTTTGTAATTCTAAAATGATGAGAGATGACCTCGTTCAGCGTTTCAATATTAAAGTTCCTACACATATCCTCTACCCAGGGCACGATCTTAATCTAAAAAATTCTATTAACTCTGAGAAGGTGCATGATCTCAGACGAGTTGTTACGAAAAATAGAAATAAAATCATTCTTGGGGTTATCACTTCTGGGAACCTGGACAACCGAGGTGCGTTTGCGTTGATTAGAGCTGCTGGACTTTTACCAAAAGAAATCCAGGAAAAAATTGCGATACTAATTGTAGGGAAAGAAAGTCGACCGGAAAGAATCTATCAACTGGCCGAGCAATGCGGAATCAAAGATCTAGTTCACTGGACCAGTCCTCGTCCGGATGTGGCCAATCTAATCATGGCCGCTGATGTCGTCGTTCATGCTGCGAAGATGGAAGCCTTCGGGATGTCGGTGCTCGAATCTATGGCACTCGCAAGACCAATCATCTGCACAAGAACAGTAGGATGCAACGAACTCTTCCCGGAGATTCAAAAAGAATTCATTATTGATGCCCAGTCTGAGACACTTATTGCGAACGCTGTTACTCGTATTCTTGAGAAGCAAGAATCCTGGAAAGAAATGGGCGAAACAAATGCTCGTATTGCTCAAAACTATAGCTGGGAAAACTTTGACAGAAAATTCTTAGATATCTTGAGCACTTTTAATTAATACTAAAATTCAAAGATAATGATCTTAATCGAATGGTAAGTTGCCCAAGTAAGAACTGAGGCATAAATAAAACTGACTGGTGTAATTTTGGGAGGTCTATTTCTTCTTTTCATGGTTCCTCTTGAGAAACTAATATCGTCAGAAATAGAGATCAGCTTAACAAATATTAATATTTATTTTTGATAAAAAATTTAAAGACTAAAGAGTTTCTATTACAAACGGGAAATTTAACATTTAGAAACTCTCCAACAAGGGAAAGGTGTCTTATTTTTAACTAAATAATAATCGCTATGTTAATCCGTTAGACACTCGGACCCCACGTTGAAGTTCCCGAGAAGCCATTCACCAATTTCCTTTGCAGCTGGCTCGCTAAAAGCCGAAACCTCTTCCAAAAACTGGTCCTTGACCTCACCCGCTATTTTATCCAGGCCTTCCAGGCAAAAGGCCTCAGCATTGGCCAATATGAACTTTTTAAAAGGCTCCGAGCATAAATTGGAAAGAGCCCTATCAAAGGCTGCTTCGGCTTCCTCACCTTTGAGCACAAACTGAGAAGATAAATAGAGAATTTTAGAGAGTTCAGGTTGGTTCATCATATTAAAGCCAAAGGCTTCGACTTCAGCAAATGATTCTCTAGTCCTACCGGTGAAAGGTTTGAGTTTCAAGAATTTGCAATTTCGAGGTCCATCGTTGGCAAAAAGATTCTCCCAAATGAAAGGCTTACGCTTGAGTAAAAGTGTGACCTCTTTCAAATGATCAACATCTATCACTGGAGATATGACCTTAGGACCAGTCCAGGCCAAGGAGACGTCTAGAGGAGTACCTTGTGCTATTTCCGTTAAGTAGTTCTCTGGTCGCTGTCCAAAAACCTTATCTAAAATAGGATCTGGGGTATAGTACGAGGGACAAAAGATGATTTTTTTATGAAAAGTTTTTCTAATTTCTTCTAAGGCCTTAAGCTGAGTTTGCGCAAGATTTGCAGTAGTTGGCATATCATCAAAAAATAACCCTAAAAGATCAATTTTGAGTTCATCCATAATCTCTAGCTTTTGAAGGAGGCTCTTTTTATCGTCTTCTGTCAGAACAGGACCCAATCCAAAAGGGCTAAAACCAATCCCAAACTTGATTCCATGTGAATGAAAAAGATCAACAAGTTCTTTTAACTTTGCAATGTAATCAGCATGCCATGTTTCACGCCATTTTTTCCGTAAATATGGGTCTTGTTTAGGAGCATAGATATAAAAATCCCCTTCAAATTTTGAAAGAAATTCCGCATAACTCTTACGACTTTTATCGGACCATTGAGGTCCAAAAAAACCTTCTATTACACCAATATTCATAAAAATACGTTATACTGAAGTCTCACTTCTAACAAGAATTACATGATGAAAATTTTGCAACAAAATGACTTCAGGTCTATGCCTTGGAAAAACGGTGGAGGAATCACAAGCGAACTTTTTAAAGATACCTTTGAGGGTGACTTTAATCTTCGTCTTTCAGTTGCCAGAGTTGAGCAAGATGGAGACTTTTCTTTTTTCCCAGGTCTTAAGAGGCACCTCCTGATACTTGAAGGAGGAGGTATTTGCCTTCAGTTAGAGAGTAACAAAATCGTCCTGACTCAGGAAACTGAGTCTTTTGCCTTTTCGGGTGACGAGTTCATTCACTGTAGTCTATTAAAAGGACCGGTGCTGGATTTTAATATTATGATTAATCCGGAATGGGGAGAAGCTATTCTCAAGAAAAATGATCCCTCTTTTAACTTCGATGGAGACCTGAACTTCATCTATGCAATTGACTTGAAAACTCTTATCGTTTTTCAAAAAAATGAAAAACCTGAAAACCATAGTCGCAATTATATTTGTATTAAAATTAGGAAGGCCGACTAACTCGGCCTTCCTCGATGACTATTTGATTTTGTAATACACAAAAGGCTGACGCACTTTTAACTTCTCGCTTTCTTTTTTCTTCAACTCTTCGAATACTTTTCCGGTAATACCAAGAATTCCAAACTTCACAGAAGAAATTTCAAGAGTCAAAATCCCCGCTGCAGAATCGTAGCTAATTTTTCCGTAACCTTTCACTCTGCCAGAGACCTGAGCTCTCACATCTGCAGAGAAATTAAATTTGCCGTCAGTTGTTTTAAAATCAAGTGAATTTACACCAACACTCGCCTTAAGATCACTCATAAGAGATTCAGCAAGAACTTCCTGGGCATCTTTGGATGAAAACCGAGATGACTTTAATGTCATATTTTTTGCACAACCAGAGATCACTTTATCCATGGTCTCAGTCACAGAGTCATCTTTATCACATTCCAATGAGAATCCATCCAAGCTAATTTCATCGTTGGGAGAAACAAAACTCCCACTTTGCATTGATAAACTCAGTTTACTCGCATAGCTAAAATTAAGTCCTCCGACATTCATCGTATCCGCCTCCGTCATGAATGATGGAGCATTCTTCAACTCAAATTCATGGGTCTCAGCACCAGACACAGAAAGCTTAAAATCCTTATCCACTTTATCAACGGCCACATCGACAGCAGCCTCAGTGCTTTTTGCTCGCGAAAAATTGGC
>JACCDH011109315.1_pt1 | contig 28543 bp, 20 predicted proteins | sample 7442481 | NCBI WGS metagenome assembly JACCDH01 (sample SAMN15323433, study PRJNA562643) | freshwater metagenome | isolation source: river surface water | place: USA:Blue River Watershed | collected 2017-08-15 | reverse complement strand
TAATAAGCATTAATTCTACTAAATTTAATTTTTTCTTTTGTCTGACATTTTACTAATTTTGACGATATTTTAGTGGGTTGCGTTGCGTTTGTCTGCTATTTTTGAATCAAATATTATTCCAAACTTTTATAAAATGAAAAAAATGTATTTTTTATCGGCTGCTTTGTCCCTGTTTTTAGCACAGGCAACAGTAGCTCAAACCTCCCAGACACCACTGGTAAAAGTGGAAGCCAAGCCAGGGAAACTCGTTATTCCATACGAAAAATACCGTTTGGCCAATGGTCTGACTGTTATTATCAACGAAGACCACAGTGATCCAATCGTCCATGTAGAGGTTACTTACCACGTTGGTTCTAACAGAGAAACCATGAAAAGAACTGGTTTTGCTCACTTCTTCGAACATATGATGTTCCAGGGTTCTCAAAACGTTGCCGATGAAGAGCATTTTAAAATTGTTCAAGGATCTGGTGGTGACATGAATGGTACCACTAACCGTGATAGAACAAACTATTTCGAAACAGTGCCAAGCAACATGTTGGAAACAGCCCTTTGGTTAGAAGCCGATAGAATGGGTTTCCTTCTGCCTGCTTTCACAAAAAAGAAATTCGAAACTCAAAGAGCTACAGTTAAAAACGAAAAAGATCAACGTTATGCCGATGGTTACGGTATGTTGCCTGAGGTTCAAGACCAATTGATCTACCCATACGGTCACCCATACAGCTGGCAAACAATCGGTTATGTCGACGATTTAAACGACGCCGATTCAACCGACTTAAGAAACTTCTTTATTAAATGGTACGGACCGAACAATGCGATTCTTGTTATCTCGGGTGATGTGAATCCAAAAGAAGCCATGACAATGGTTGAAAAATACTTCGGACCAATCAATAAAGGTAACGAAATTCCACCATTGCCTAAAAAGCCTATTGTTTTAGAAGAAACTAAAATTACCCCAGTTACCAGCAAAATCTTTGCTCCACTTACCAGTATCACTTATCCAACTGTGCCTGTTTTTCACAAAGACGAAGCGGCTTTGGATGTTTTGGCTAACTTGTTAGGCGATGGTAAAAACTCTGTACTATACAAAAATTTCATCGAAAATGAAACTTCCCTGCAGGCTTCATGCAGAAACTCTGCATTTGAAATTGCCGGTGAATTTAATTTCATTTTGGTAACTTACCCTGCTAAAATGGGTGGTCTTACCGAAAAGGAAATGAGAGAAACACTTGCTAAAGCCCTGGAGCAATTCGAAAAAGAAGGCTTCACTGATGCTGATTTGGCCCGTGTTAAACAAGAATTAAGTGCAGGTTACTTTGGTGTTCTCGAAACTGTTGGATCTAAAGCGTCAATTTTAACACAATACGAAATGTTAACCAATGGTAACATGAGTTTGGATAAAGACTACGAAAGATACCAAAATGTAACCAAAGAAGACGTTATGCGTGTATTCAATACTTATGTTAAAGGTAAAAACTACGCTTGTGTTCATATCACTCCAGATCCGGCTTTGGAATCTGATCCTAATGCTAAAGTAAAACCTTACGAAAGTGTTAACCCATATGCCAACGAGAAAGCTGATAAATCTGCCTATGCTAACTTGAAATTTACCCAAACAGTAGATCCAGCTGGTTTTGACAGAAGCAAAAAACCAACCGTGCCACTTGCTAAACCAGCTCCTGTTCCTGAATATTTTAAGTCTAAATTTGATAATGGTATCCAAATCATTGGTGCCCGCTCTACTGAAACACCTAAAGTATACATGAACATCAGTATCAAAGGTGGTCACCTATTCGAAACTGGTAAAATTAAAAATGGCTCTGCTGCTTTCTTGGCTGCCAGCATGAACGAAGGTACAACTACAAAATCTTCACTTGAAATTGAAAATGCACTTAAAGGTTTGGGTAGTTCAATCAGTTTCGATGCCGGTGAGCAAAATTTCACTTGCTATGTAGAATGCTTCAAAGATTCATTAAAACAAACTATGGCTATCTTGGAAGACATGTTCTATAACCCAGCTTTCAGCGAAAAAGAATTCAAATTAAATAAAAAAGCGATCCTCGGTTCTATCGAGAACAATAACTTCTCTGCAGGTTCATTTGGTAGCAAGAACTTCAGACAGTTTATCTATGGTGTGGAAAATCCAATTGGTAAAACTTCATTATCAGAATACTCTGTAGCCAGCAAAATCACTATCGAGGATGCCAAGAATTTCAAAAACAATTTCTTGTCTCCAAACTTGACCACTATTTCTGTTGTAGGTGATGTTGATGAAGCTACTGTAACTAACAGCCTTTCTTTCTTGAAAAAATGGGAAAATAAAAATCTGACTGTACCAACTTTCAATACATTCCCGAATGTTGAGAAAACTCAAATCTACATGGTTAACCAGGATAATGCGAAACAAACCAATTTAATCATGGGTTACCGCACTATTCCGGTAGATATTGATGGCGACTTCTACAAAGCGACTGTAATGAACTTTGCTTTGGGTGGTGCCTTCAACTCACGTTTGAACTTAAACATCAGAGAAGATAAAGGATGGACCTATGGAATTCGTTCAGGTTTCAACTCAGGTGGTCAAAATGTACCAGGTATCTTTGTTATCAGTGCAGGTGTAAAGACTTCAGCTACTGACAGCGCTATCAGAGAAATTTTCAAAGAAGTTAAAAACTACATTGAAAATGGTATCACTGATGAGGAATTAGACTTCACAAAAAGATCCTTATTAGGCAGCGAAGCCCTCGATTACGAAAGTCCGGGTAGCAAACTAGGTTTCTTAACCCAACTCGTTAACTGGAACCTGGATGGCAATTTCAACGCAAAACGTGCCGAAATCATCAAAAACTTAACCAAAGATGACATCAATGCCATCGCTAAAAAATACCTTAGCCTCGATAAAATGGTGATCATCTGTGTAGGTGATGACGTAAGAATCAAGGACGGTCTCGAAAAACTTGGCTTAGGCAAAGTAAAAGTCCTGAAAATGTAATTACAATCCCCTAAAATTGATAGAAAAGTCCCGGCCAAAACCGGGACTTTTTTTGTTGGTATATTGTGGAATGTAAATTCGTTTTACACTGAAAAATTGGCTATCTTGCAATGTTTTTAGAAATAAATAGATATGGATCAAAACCCTGATGAGAACAATGTGGAACGCATAATTCCAATTAACATTGAAGATGAAATGAAGACCGCTTACATTGACTATTCAATGTCGGTTATAGTAAGCAGAGCTCTGCCGGATGTCAGAGATGGTTTAAAACCTGTTCACAGAAGAGTATTGTATGGTATGACGGAATTGGGACTTGCGCCTAACCGTCCTTACAAGAAATCTGCACGTATCGTGGGAGAGGTGTTGGGTAAGTACCACCCGCACGGCGACTCTTCTGTATATGATACAATGGTGCGTATGGCTCAGGAATGGAGTCTCCGTTATACCATGGTAGACGGTCAGGGTAACTTTGGTTCTATAGATGGCGACTCGCCAGCTGCGATGCGTTATACAGAAGCACGACTCAAAAAGATTGCTGAGGAAATGTTGAATGATCTTGAAAAAGATACTGTAGATTTCCGTCCAAACTTTGACGACTCCTTAAAAGAGCCTTCGGTTTTACCTTCTAAAATTCCAAATCTACTCGTTAATGGTGCTGCTGGTATCGCTGTGGGTATGGCCACTAACATGGCGCCTCACAACTTATCTGAGTCAGTAGATGCTATTGTTGCTTATATCGAGAATAATGATATCGAAATCAGTGAGCTGATGCACCATATCAAAGGTCCGGATTTCCCAACAGGTGCCATCATTCACGGTACTGATGGTATTCGCTCAGCCTTCGAAACTGGTCGCGGTCGTATTCTGATGCGCGGTAAAACCGAAATTGAAACCATGGGCAATGGTAAAGAACTTATCATCGTTACTGAAGTGCCATATCAGGTGATGCCAAGTCAGATCATTACCCGTGCTGTTGAATTGGTTCAGGAAAAGGTGATTGATGGTATCGTGGCTGTAAGAGATGAGTCTGGAAGAGATGGTATGCGTCTGGTGTTCGAGTTAAGAAAAGATGCCATTGCTAACGTTATCCTAAACCAACTATATAAATATACGGCTTTACAGTCGTCTTTCTCTGTCAACAACATCGCCCTCGTTAACGGTCGACCAGAAATGCTGACATTGAAAGATATGATCAGACATTTTGTTGATCACAGACATGAAATCGTTGTAAGACGTACCAAGTTTGATTTGGCAGAAGCCAGAAAGCGTGCCCATATTTTAGAAGGTTTATTAATTGCCTTAGATCATCTGGATGAAGTCATAGCCCTGATCAGAAATTCTAAAAACCCTGACGATGCTAAAGATGGTTTAATTACACAATTCGGACTAACCGAAATACAAGCTAAAGCAATTTTAGATTTACGTTTGCAGCGTTTAACCGGACTGGAGCGTCAAAAGATTAAAGAAGAGTACGACGAGTTAATGAAACAAATCGCCTATTTAGAATCTATATTGAATGACGAATCTCTGAGATACAGTATTATCAAAGCTGAATTGATTGAGATGAAAGAGAAATATGGCGATGATCGTAAAACAATCATCGAACATAGCGCTGGCGAAATTGATATCGAAGATTTAATTCCAAATGAAAAGGTTGTAATCACAATCTCACACATGGGATATATCAAACGTACCAGCTTGTCTGAATATAAAGAACAAAACAGAGGTGGTCGAGGTAACAGAGGAGTATCACACAGAGATGAAGATTTTGTTGAACATTTATTTGTAGCAAACACCCATAATTATATGTTGTTCTTTACAGAGCAGGGTAGATGTTTCTGGATGAAAGTATACGAATTGCCAGAAGGAGGCAAAGCAACAAAGGGTAGAGCTATCCAAAATTTAATTGCAATTCCAAAAGAGGATACCATCAAAGCCTACTTAAATATTGAAAACTTAAAAGATCAGGAATACCTGGATACACATAATATCATTCTTTGTACTAAGAAAGGTATCATCAAAAAAACTACTCTTGAAGCATATTCTCGTCCAAGAGCCAATGGTATCAATGCCATTACCATCAGAGAAGGCGATGTGCTCTTATCCGCTAAATTAACCAATGGTAACTGCGAAGTGATCATGGCAAAACGCAGTGGTAAAGCTATACGTTTCAACGAACAATTGGTGCGTCCTATGGGTAGAAATGCCAGTGGTGTGAAAGGTGTAACTTTGGAATCTGATAGCGACGAAGTAATAGGTATGCTAACCATTGACAAAGACAAATTGAAGGAAGCAACTGTATTGGTTGTGTCTGAAAATGGTTATGGCAAACGTTCTTACTTAGTAGATCCAGAGACAGGAGAGGACGAGTACAGAATAACCGGTAGGGGTGGTAAAGGTGTGAAAACCCTTAACATCACTGAAAAAACGGGTGATTTGATTTCGATCAGCAATGTCACCGACGAAGATGGTTTAATGATTATCAACCGATCTGGATTAACCATCCGTCTGCGCGTTGATTCACTTAAAACCCGCGGTCGCGCTACTCAAGGTGTTAAATTAATCAACATAAAAAATAACGATGCCATCGCCTCTGTAGCCGTAGTGCCAGTAGAGGAGGAGGAAGAAAATAACGAAGTTGTACTCGACGAAAACGGCAATCCAATTATCAGTTCAACTGAGGATACCGGAAATAATGATGTTGAGAACAATGGCGTTGATACTGACTCTGAAGATAATGGCACAACTATTGAATAATCCTTTTAAAATATCGAAGTCATGAACAGAAAGTTAATTTTATCATCAGTGTTTATCTCCGGACTTGCTATGTCAGGTTCCCTTTACGGTCAGATCAAAAAATTGAAATCCGTTAGAGCAGAAGTTATAAGAGAAGAAAGAGACATAGAAAAAGCCAAATACGATATCGATATGGTGATGGAAAACTCTGAAACTGCAAACAATGCAGCTGCTTGGGGATGGAAAGGAGTAGTTTATGGAGAAATTGCCAATTTAGATGATAGTCTAGGTAAAATACTCGATCCAAATAAAACAGCTGCTTTTGTATCTGCTGAAAGTTTCTTGAAATTCTTTTCTTATTCTGAAGAACAACAGGAACAATTAGATGCTAAAATGTACGCTCAGGCAAGTATGCCTAATACCATTATTAATAATTATAATATGGGGGTTATGGCGCTTCAAGGTAAAAAAGGTTTTGCCGAAGTTCAAAAATACATGTCAATGGTAGAAAAATTATTGCCTTATGATGTTGAACAATACGCTAAAACAAGAGGTATCACTGTTGAAAGTACATATTTCAGCACCTGGAATGCGGCTTACTTGGATTCTTTGGTAAACGAAGAAATTGTCTATCTGGAGAAATTAGCTGCAGTTCCAACTTACATGAAAGCTGATATCTTTATACGCTTAAGCGAAATCTACAGCGACAGAAAAGAGTACGATAAAGCATTGGATTATCTGGAAAAAGGTAAAACCAAGATTCCTCAAAAAGCATCTGATTTCTTGGAACAACAAATCAATATTGAATTGGCCAGAAATAACCATGCAGTGATCTTAGCTAAGTTTAATGAGGCCATCGCCAATAATCCTGATAATGGTAATTACTATTTCTCAAGAGGTGTTACATACCATCAACTAAAATTAAATGAATTGGCAACTCAAGAAGCTGCATTAAAAAACGGTGAGAAAGTTGCACCTTCTAAATACTCATTTAAACAATGTCTTGCAGATTATTCAAAAGCCATTTCATTAGATAATTCTAATTTTGATGCACTGAATAACGAAGCTGTTGCATATTTTGACTCTGCAAACTATATGTACAAACAAATGACGAGAGTAGCTGCTTCTGAATTTGATAAATACAAAACCAGTGCTAGCGGTCTTTATCGTTTAGCAGCGTCTAAATTTGAAGTTTTGAAACAATCCGGTAATTTTAAAGGTGAAGAATACATCAATCTTTTAAAGGATATGAAAACCTGTGCTGCCAGAACTGGAAATATCGCTGAAAGAAATAAACTCGAAGAACAAATCCAAGAGGAGAAAGCTAAACTCGAAGGCGGAAAATAAAACAGATTGTATATAAAGCCATCCATTCGATGGCTTTATATTTATTCATATTAGTTAACATAATATTAATTATATGACAATTGGGTGTAGGTTAAGAAATTGGTATTTAGAGGATTGATTGAATATTATAGGATTTGCCCATAAAGTCTTTACGATTTCCAACGGCAGAACCCTGAAGCGCTTTGCCAATCGGCGACTGTAAAGAAATACAATTAAAAACGTCTTGGTTAAATTGAATTGGTTTGCTTGAAACAGCTATGAAGAAATTTCCTTGATCAGTAAACACCAAAGCGCCAAGTTGAACTTTGTCCAGAACTTTCCAGGGATCAATTAATTCTAATGTTTTTTTCTGTAATCGAAATTGCTGCAATTGTCCAGCAAGTTTTTCTTGCTCCAATTGCATCATCGATCTTGAAGTGTCATGCTTATCGCCGGCTGTACTTTTTGTTTCGTTGGCCGCAGATTCCATGTATACTTTGTACTCTGATTGTAAGGTCTCAATTTTTTCCGATAAATCCTTGATCAGTAAATTAAGTATTTCTGGTTTTAAAGGCTGACTCATTTAACGAATTGCTGACTGTATATTTTCTTTCCTGTATTGATAACAACGGTATACAAACCATTGCTCCATTCACTACAATCAATTTTTATATGACCGTTTGAGAAATTAAAAATATTGCTGTAAATTGGTTGACCCAAGGCGTTGTATACTTCGATTGTACCATTTAAAGCAAAATTGATTTTAAAGTCAATATTGAGCTCATCGTTAACTGGATTTGGATACACTTGCAAATGTATGCCGTCGTTATCCCAGAAACAATTGTCCAGCTCGTCCTGAGATCCATCAAACTTATCAGCAATTAATCTAACCCCAACAAACTGCAAAGCATTCGCGATATTAGATGTGTAATGTCCATTAAATGATGGTATCATTGTTTCTATACGATTCCACTCACCTGCCTGATTTAGCACTTCTACATGCAGTTCTCTTATGGTTTCATATTCATTGATGTTAAAGCTTATTTCTGCAGATTCTCCTACCCTTCTACATTGTAAATCAGCCCATTCTACTGGCAATCCAACACATATTACAGAGACATTTCCTGTATTTCTACTGGCGCAACCTGTTGTGGTGTCTCTTACCAATAAAGTTGTCGTATATGTTCCGGCAGTACCATATAGTATCTGACCAGGATTGATTAAACCAAATCCCACAGAATCAGCAGGGAAACCGCCACTGAAAGTCCATTCATATCTAAAGCTACTTCCATTATTGTTGCTACTGCTCCATACTACTGTATCACTGCAGAAATTACTTAAATTGCTTAATAATTCAGTGGCAGGCAGTGCAATGGTTGATATAACCATTGTGTCGCGTTTAATACAACCACTCAAGGTATCTGTGGCCATTAATATTCTCGAACCGTTCGAGGTTGCTTGAATGGTAACAGTATCAATTGTATAAGCTCCAGGCGTCCATAAATAAGTAGTGCTCGCGTTATTGTTACTACGTTGCCCAATTTTTACTGACTGGTTAAGGCAAATATTGGTATCTCGACCAGCATTGACCTGAGGCGTTGAAAAATCAAGTGTTGAGACCGTATCAAAGAGTCCCTGACTTAAATTAAAATAAGTACCACTACCACTAACTTGAAGTTTTGAACCTCTTAACATGTAAACATTGGTGCCAGTTAATGGCGTATTATCTACCCAATACAAATTACTGGTGTTTCCAATATTGGTAAAGGTACTGTCGATATGTTTTGCCCTATAAATATAGTAGGTATGAACAGCTGTGTCTGTTGACGCCGACCATTTAAGTTTAAATCTATTGTTACAACTATCTTGCACGACTCTAAAATTTTGGGCAGTTGCCACAGGTTGCATTCTAACAGTTGGGTCGCCCATTAAAGAAGAATGCACACTATACATACTGTAAGCAGTTGTTGGGTATAATGGATAAGCGTATCCATACGATGAGTCGTTGTTGTTCTGAGTTCTCATGGTTGAATAGCCAATAGTTTCACCTAGTCCCATATGGTGGAAAAACCAATGTGGACGGCCACTCCAGAAGGTATTTAAAACATTGCCTTTTGCCGCTAATGGTGCTCGTAAAAAGCTGTTGGCAGTGTCCCAATCGCCAAAAAATGATCCCATAAATCCCGAGAAAACTGACTTAATAGACTGATTAGTCGCAGCCAATTGAATTGTTGAAGCAACACCTGAACAGTTGGTATAGGATCCGAAACCAAAACCAAAACTCCACAGATAATCATTGTTATTGAGATTGGTTCTATAATCCAGTTTATATGTCACTGTGTCTGAAATTAAAGGTGCCATATTGGTATAGGCATTGGTTGGAAAATGCTCATTAAAGAAACCGCCAGTTAAAACATCCGGAAAACCACCAGCATTGTCAATATCCCATAGGCATCTTTCACGGATGTTAACCAACTTATGCCTGAAACTATGATTCTTCGTAAAATAACGTTTAAGCAATTCTCTCTCAATGTTTCCAGTGTCTGGAACATCATTTTTAAAACTGCTCATATCCGATAAATCTATCCTCCCAACTTGTAACTGAATGATGTTGTTCATATCAGTTACGTCAAATTTGCCATCATTGGGTACATTGTGGTTGGCTGGTCGAACACCTAAAGTATTGGTCACAAGTGAGTCAGTCCAAACAGGCTTTATCATGTCTCCATAATAGACATCGGTTGGCCAGGCACCTTCATGACTTGGCCCGTAGCCTGGAATGGAAACGTGACCATCCGGTGGCCAGGTGCCATATTGTGAGAAATTGCCAGAATATGGAACAGCCAAATTACCGATCAAAACCACCGATTTAACATTGTTTGGATCGGCTGAATATGTATTGTATATATACGATTTTATTTGTGCTACTGTGGTTGATGGCGAAAAATATTTTACTATTGTTTTCCAACCATCTCCAATAAGATCGTTCCTGTAGGTTCTGAGAGAATTGCTAAGAAAAGTTTTATGAGTACTGTCAACGATTAATAAAATAGTTCCTCTGCTACTAACCAAAGGAAAACGGTGTGCAGAATAACAGTAACCATAAACAGCCCATCCATCCGGACCGTTAATTTTTTCGAACATATATTCGTATGCCTTTCCTGTTAGAATGGTATCTTTAAATGTAGAGTCATTTGCACCAATAGCCTTGTAAACTGATCCCCATTGATATGCGCCTTTATCTTTTCTGTACACATTTTGAGCTGAGGCAGTTGGCGAACGGTAAGGCCATTTAAAATCCAGTATACTTTGAGTAGAGTTGAAGGTGCGCGATTTACATGAAACTTCTAAACTGTATGACCTAACGACCTGCGCGGAAATGGATAAAAAACTTCCGGAGATGAATAGCAAAACAATTAATAGTCTTCTCAATTTGTGTATTTTGATTTATGCCTCACAAATATATACAATAAAAACTTGAATTTTTTAGCCGTTTTAACCGTGTATTTTCGCTTATGTCATTTTTAAATCATTGTTAATAAATACTTGTTTTTAAGGCAATTGCTTAGTTAGGTCTTGCAAGTATATATTATTTAACAAATTAAATGTAGATTCAATAAACGTCAAAAAAAGTCGTGTATTGTACTTTTCAAATAGAATAGGTAGTGTCGGTGTTTTTAATCAAGTCTATAAATCTGCAACTACAGTATGCGCCATTTAATACGAACTGAGTAATGCTTGAAGTCCCTGGTCGTGTTAACGGATTCAATTCTGAACCAATAATTCTTTGGAGGTGGAAATCATAAACGTCTTCGGGTGTATAGAAAATGGCATTATTGAGATCAGACGTAATCTTTTCTTTTAGAGCATCATTGTATAATGTTGAGGAACAGTTTAACCATTTATTTTGATGAGGAATTATCTCTACATCAAGCTGTTGGCCATCCCAAATAATTAGTTCTTTCTCTAACTGACCAGTACGATGAATGCTGATGGTAAAAGGTTCTGTCTTATGATTTTTGATCAGGTATTTAATTTTTTCGATATCGTTAAACTCCAGTAAGTTTAACAAAATTTGTCCGCGACTTAATTCGTAGGGCAATTCTCGTTTATGAGGAATTTTTCCTCCATTTTGCAAACTCATCACAACTTTTTTATTGGTGCCAATCCAGGTACCCCCAGCGACTAAATCTAAAGGTGCAAAAACCCCAGTTTTTATAAAACTAGGTTGGGCAAAAGGGCGACTTGTATTTTCGTCTCTTGAAAATGTAAATACATCACAATTAGGTAGTTTAACAATTGAAGCTATGCACATTTTATATTTATTTTAAACCTAACAAAAGTAGGTGTTCAAAGAAATAAAAATGTCAATAAAGTGTATATTTCTCAATTAGTTTTCCCCCTCTCATGCACCTATATTTGTATTTTAATCTTAGGAAAATGGAAATTACAGGAAGAATTATTCAGAAACTGGACATGCAGAAAGGTACCAGTGCTAAAGGTGAGTGGAAAAAACAGGAATTTATCGTTGAAACCAATGACAAATTTCCTAAGAAAGTTTGTGTCTCTGCATGGGCAGAAAAGGTAGACGACCTGAGCAGATTTGCTATTAATGATACAGTTAAAGTATCGTATAATTTAGAGAGTCGCGAATACAATGGAAGATGGTACACAGATGTTCGTTCATGGAAAATTGAACCAGCTTCTGGAAGTGCACCTTCACAACCAGAAAATTTTAGTCAAGCGCCGGTCATCGAAGATTTTGGCAACAGCGATACCAGCGACGACCTACCTTTCTAATAATTGTGTAGACCAACTATGGATAAGAAAAGTAAGAAGTTTCTATACGAATACCTCAACAATACCTCTCCTACAGGCTTTGAAAGTTCTGGTCAGAAAATCTGGCTGGACTATTTAAAACCATACATTGATGACTACATTTCGGATGCTTATGGATCTGTGGCTGGTATTATCAATCCAGGGAAAAAATACAAAGTCGTCATAGAAGCACATGCCGACGAAATTTCATGGTTTGTTAAATACATTACCGAGGATGGTTACTTATATGTTACTCGCAATGGTGGCTCAGATCATATGATTGCACCTTCCATGCGCGTTAATATTTTAACTGAAAAAGGAATTGTTAAAGGTGTTTTTGGTTGGCCTGCTATTCATGTTCGCAACGGTGAAAAAGAGATAACACCCAATACAGATAATATTTTTATTGATATTGGATGCTCCAAAAAAGAGGAAGTTGAAAAATTAGGTGTTCATGTAGGATGTGTAGCCGTTTTCGAAGATGAGCTCACAGAACTCAATGACACCTACCTCACCGGCAGAGCGCTCGATAACAGAATCGGCGGTTACATGATTGCAGAGGTTGCCAGAAAAATTTCCGAAAATTCTATCAAGTTACCTTATAGCCTGTATATCGTTAATGCCGTTCAGGAAGAAATTGGTTTACGTGGAGCAGAAATGATCTCCAGAAAAATCAAACCTGATGTTGCCATTATCACAGATGTTTGCCACGACACTTCTTCGCCTTTGTACGATAAAAAGAAACAGGGCGATCAAAAATGTGGTTTGGGTCCGGTGCTTACCTATGGGCCTGCCGTTCAAAACAATCTGTTAAAGATGATTATTCAGGTGGCCGATAAAAACAAAATTGGTTTTCAGAGAGCTGCCGCCAGTCGCAGTACTGGAACCGACACCGAAAGTTTTGCTTATAGCGGCGAAGGTGTTCCATCTGCTCTGATTTCGCTTCCACTGAAATACATGCATACTACCGTTGAAACTGTCAATAAAAAAGATGTGGATCAGGTGGTCGAATTAATTTACAGATTCCTGGTTCAGTTAAAATCCGGTCACGATTTCCGTTATATCAAATAATGCCTGATTTTATTGATGATTATTTAATTGATTTATCAGAAGATAAGAAAATCGATTATTTAACAATTCATCAATTTATCATGGAATGTTCGTCGGAAATAGTGAGCGAGAAAAAGTACCAGATACCATTTTATACTTGCTTTGGATTACTGCTATATATTAATTTTGATAAAAAAGTTAAGCAATTCTATTTAGGATTTTGTCAGGGGTATTTATTGAACGATTATTCTAATATTCTCAAAGATGGTGAAACAAAGTATATTAGAAAGTGGTACTACTCAGGAATTGAGTCATTAAAACAGGATCAAACCGATTTGAAAAAGCTCATAGTTGAAAGCGTTGAAATTAATCGTAAAAAACAATTAAACCGATGAAGGCCTTAGCAAATAAAATACTTATTGCTTTTTTGTTAGGCCTTTCCAGGTTGCCATTTTTTGTTCTTTGGGGCATTTCGAATGTCTTATATGTTTTGTTCTATCGATTCATAAAATACAGAGTTAAAGTAGTACGTCAAAATTTAAGTCGCTCTTTCCCGGATAAAACTGAGAGAGAGTTAAAAATTTTGGAAAAGAAATTCTACCGGTACTTAAGCGACCTGGTAATGGAGACTGTCAAAGGATTTACCATCAGTCGTGCCGATCTTAAAAAGCGCATTGATTTCCAGTGTGGGACAATTTACGACGAATTAGTGGAAAATCGTAAAAGTGCGATTGTGGTAATGGGGCATAGTGGTAACTGGGAGTGGGTATGTCGAGCTGCGCCAATATTTATGAAGAATAGAATTGTTGTAGCATACAAGCCATTGAGCAATCCTTACTTTGAAAAGTTGATGTTAAAAGCCAGAACTGAGTTTGGTGTCATTCAGGTGCCAATGGCCCAGATTGGTAAATTCATCTTACAACAAACCGAACCTTATTTATTAATTTTAGCAGCAGATCAATCACCGAGCGATAGTAAGACGAGTATTTGGGTGAGGTTCTTAAATCAAGAGACGGCGGTCTTACCCGGACCCGAAAAGCTGGCGATGAAGTTCAATTTGCCCGTAATTTTTCATGATGTAAATAGAACAAAACGAGGTGTTTATAGATGTACTGCTCAATATTTGGTTGAGGATTCTAAAAATAGTCAACCTGGAGAAATCACCGAGCTTCACACCCGACATTTGGAGCAAGAGATTTTTAAACAGCCTGAAATTTGGTTGTGGAGTCACAAGCGCTGGAAACTAAAGAGATAGTCTGTTGTTTGTTTCATTCTAATTAAAGGATTAAGGCATAAAAAATGCCTTCAATAGAACTGACTATTAGAATTTTATCATTCGGTATATTAAGTAAAAAGTTAATATTTAAGCATTTGCAATTTTGAATTTTATTATTGTTTTGGCACTGACTGCTATTATTTGTTTTATTTTATTTTTTCAATTAAGGCACTTGCACACTCAAAAAACATATTTATATTTGCACCCCTATGGCAATGAGTAAAAAATCACTGTTTGAACCATCTGAGATTGATCTTAGTGGCGTTTGTAAGGCTTTGGGGCATCCTGCCAGAATTAAAATCATAAAAATTCTGTTGGCCAAAAACGATCAAACATGTCAGGAGATTGTAGATAAACTGCCATTAAGTCAATCAACTGTTTCTCAGCATCTGAGCGAGCTAAGAAACGCACAGTTGATCAAAGGCAAGAATCACAAGACCAGTGTTATTTACAGTGTAGATAAAGATTACCTGGCGAAATCGCAGAAGATGTTGAGCGAGTTATTCTATGCGCACATCTTTAATGTGAAACAAACCACCTTATTTTAATTTATTCAATTCAGACTCCAGTCTGCTTAGTCGTTCGTGCGTCAATGCATGAGCGTTTTTAACCGATTGTAACTCATTTAAGAGCACTTCAATGGTATTGGGAGCGATATGTTCCTTTTTGAGCATTTTACCTTCTCCCAGCAAGAGCCAATCTGTGCTTATTTCTGGAAACTCTTTTAATACAGCCAGTACCAGTTCGGTGCTGGCTTTGTTGCGTCCGGAGCTGATGTGTGATAATACAGCATTGGAGATTTTTAAGCGCTCGGCAAACTCAATTCTACTTAATTTAGAGTACTGAAATACCTCTATTATTCTGTTTTCTAGCATATTATATATTGTGTTTAAGCTTGTTTACAGATGTAAAACAAGCACTTTACAAATGTAAACCATCTTCTTTACAGATGTAAAATAAGTTTTTAACAGCTGTAAAATAAGGTTTTACAAATGGAAATCAAGGATTTACAAGGCTATTTGATCTAGTTCATGCCTTTTTACAAGCATCTAAACAGGATTACCTCTCAATAGTCTGTTCAGTAAACAGAAAACACAGGCATAACTATTACCTAAATAAATAATTTAATATATATTTATATAATACTGATTAATAATACTTTATAAATATTGTTTAAAAACAAAAATTAAGGTTTTAGGCATAAAAAAAAGGGCTTTGAGGGCCCTTTTAATCATGTGCTTCTACCCTTCTGAGCAGCTTCAGGGTATTTGCATACTTAATTTAACAATTAATTATCCTAAAAAATATTTTGTCAATAGATCTTCGCAGGTTGGTTTAAGTTCGTCCAGGAACATTTTAGATTCTTCGTGGTTACGAAAATCGAGTTTGTGCTTATCGATGAGATCAAACACCGTTTTATACAAATCATCTTTGAATGCTTTATAATTAGTTCCATTAGAACTATTTACGGCATCAGCTGTGTTTACGCCGTGATGAAGCTTGTCAATGTTTGCTTCCATCCGGCTTTTTAGTTCAGTACGTATGGCTTCTATATTCATAAAATTTAATGATTTTGAACAACATTAATAAAAATACTATTTGAAGCAAAGGTTTTTTTTATAAATACCACAACCAATAGATTATCATTGACTTATTTTTTATTTTTCAATATTTGATTTAGAAAAAATACTAGAAAATGGGTTCCATTCGTCGAAACTTCCCATTAAATGAAATCATGGCGTCTTTTAAGTCGCTTCATTTTCTGCTCCATCCCCATCGCTCTATACAATAAAATAATAGGGATAAAGGTGACTATACCACTGATAATAAATGCCATAAAGAAATTTGATGGCACACTGTTATAAATAAGACCGGCAACTGAAGAGCCGAGAATAATGCCTATTTCCAGAAAAATAAATAAGGTACCAACCGCTTTCCCTTTAAGCCCTGGCAATGAAAGATCAACAGCCCATGCGAATAAAGAAGGTGAAACAAGGCCGAAGCCTACACCAAACAAAACGGACGAGACCGTATAAAGAATTATATCGGTGGCATATGCCAATGTAATCATACTAATAACCAAGGCTATTGATCCTAATAATGCGATTAATTTCCGACCATGTTTATCACTCCACCGACCCGCCATAAACCGGATAAAAAGGGACGACAAGATGTAAATGGCCATGTACAAGCCTTTGTTGCCAATTCCGATAAAAGCAGTGAAGTCGGCAATTAAAGCTAAAATGGCGCCTGAGGTAAATGCCGTCAGCAACATCACCAGTCCGGGTAAGAGAACTCGCCACTCGAATAACTCATTGCGATTCAGTTTCAATAAACCAAGAGAAAATGACTGTTTATTTTTAATGGTTTCAGGTAAAGTTGCAAAAATTAAAACAGCTATTAATCCCAGTCCTGATGCGATGGCGAACATGCTATTGAGTCCGAATACCTCAGTACATTTACTGCCGATTACCCAGCCAATTGCATTGCCTATATTATTACAAATACCTATGATACCCATAGCTTCACCGCGTTTTTCCAATGGAACGATATCGTCTGCATAAGCGGTAAAACCGGTTGGTGTAAATCCTGCACAGAAGCCGTGAAAGGCCCGGTTGATAAAGAAAAGTGAAATAATTGGAATGAAAATATAGAGACCACAGGCCAGCATAGTGATAACAGCACCTAGCATCATGACGAAAACGCGACCGACTGTGTCGGATAATTTGCCACTAAAAGGTCTGGTTATTAAAGCGATGATGGCAAAACTCGGAATGATTAGCCATTTAAATTCTTTACCTCCAATAGATTCCAGCATAACTGGAAGATCTGGAAGCACCATGGTAAAGCTACTAAAGAATAGTAAACAAGCCAGACACAATTTCCAGAATTTGCCCGGGTATGTTCGTAAAGTTTTCAATTAATCGTCGAGTTTCAAAACGGCCATGAATGCTGATTGTGGAATTTCGACATTGCCAACCTGTCTCATACGTTTTTTACCTTCCTTCTGTTTTTCGAGGAGTTTACGTTTTCTACTGATATCACCACCATAACATTTTGCAGTTACGTCTTTTCTCAAAGCACTGATGGTTTCTCTGGCAATGATTTTAGCACCAACACCAGCTTGAATAGCGATTTCGAACTGCTGTCTTGGAATCAATTCTTTTAATTTCTTACAGATTTTCTTACCCAAATCGTATGCACGGTCGCGGTGAATAATAGAAGAAAGCGCATCCACAGCATCCTTATTCAGCATGATATCCATCTTTACCAGGTAAGACAATTTGTATCCACTTTGAGAATAATCAAAAGAGGCATAACCTCTACTGATCGACTTTAGTTTATCGTAAAAATCAAATACAACCTCTGCCAATGGCATATCAAAAGTTAGCTCTACCCTATTGGTGGTTAAATACACCTGGTTAACGATGGTACCTCTTTTTTCAATACAAAGCGCGATGACTGGTCCCACATATTCCGAAGCTGTTATAATAGTTGCTTTAATAAAAGGCTCTTCCACATAATCAATGAAGTTAGGATCTGGTAAATCACTTGGATTATTGACTTCAATCATTTCACCTTTATTGGTATAGGCTTTATAAGATACGTTTGGAACGGTTGTTATCACAGTCATTCCAAATTCTCTTTCTAAACGTTCCTGAATAATTTCCATATGCAGCATCCCAAGGAAACCGCAACGGAAACCGAAACCCAGGGCTGCAGAGCTTTCAGGTTCAAATACCAAAGAAGCATCATTGAGTTGTAGTTTGAACATACTATCTCTCAACTCTTCATAATCCTCAGTATCAACTGGATAAATACCAGCGAACACCATTGGTTTCACATCTTCGAAACCTTTAATAGCTTCAGGCGTTGGATTTATGACACTGGTAATGGTATCTCCCACTTTAACTTCTTTGGCTTGTTTGATGCCCGTGATGATATAACCAACATCACCAGCCAAAACTTGTTGCTTAGGTTCCATTTCAAGTTTAAGCGCACCAATTTCATCCGCATTGTATTCGGAGTTGGTGTTCATGAACTTTACTTTTTCACCTTTTGTAATCTTACCATCAATCACTTTATAGTAGGCTATGATACCTCTAAAGGAATTAAAAACAGAGTCAAAGATCAAGGCTTTAAGCGGAGCATCTACATTGCCTTTTGGCGATGGAACACGGTTGACAATAGCTTTCAGAATATCGTGCACACCCATACCTGTTTTACCACTGGCAGGAATGATGTCTTCGCGATCGCAGCCAATAAGATCCACAATCTGGTCTTTTACCTCTTCGGGCATTGCACCTGGCAGATCCATTTTATTAAGGATAGGAATAATTTCCAGGTTATGTTCGATGGCCAGATAAAGGTTAGAAATGGTTTGTGCCTGTATACCTTGTGAGGCATCTACTATAAGGAGAGCACCTTCGCAGGCCGCAATACTTCTACTCACTTCGTAACTGAAGTCGACGTGACCGGGCGTATCAATCAGATTAAAAACATAAGATTGACCATCCAATTTGTAATTCATTTGAATAGCGTGGCTCTTGATGGTGATACCTCTTTCTCTTTCAAGATCCATATCATCCAGAACCTGAGCCATCATATCTCTTTTGGAGATGGTTTCGGTGTATTCTAACAGACGGTCTGCCAAAGTACTTTTACCGTGGTCGATGTGAGCGATGATACAAAAATTGCGAATATGCTGCATAAATTAAGGGTGCAAAAATAGTTTAATTACTGAAAATTACCGCAGAACTTATTCATTCGAAACGAAAGAATTGTACACAAAAACACCAACATTGGCCAGGTATGAAAACGGCATAAAAAAATGAGGCGTTTGTCCCCACAAACGCCTCTTACACAAATAACCTGAAATAATTTCAGATATATCTTTTATTTATCGTATTTCACGAATAAATGATTTCGAAAGAATTACATGACCATTCTTAACAACCTGATAGACATATAAAGCTTCAGGTAATTGACTGAGGTCGATGTTGACCATAGTCTCAGAGTAGTCAGTTGGCAGAACCAGCGTCTGCCCCATACTGTTGAGCACGCGCACTTCAGCACCTTTAAGCGACAGGCCTGTTAAACTTAATTGCTTATCGGCAGGCACAGGAAATGCAACGATATCACTACCATCCAGCACAGTATTGAAGCTAATGGTATTAGAGTATTCGAAAGAACCATCCAGGTCGACCATTTTCAGACGGTAGTGCACTTCACCACTGCCTGGATTTTGGTCGGTATAATTATAATATTGTAAAGTATTATTAGAGTTTTCACCATCAATTGTAGCGATTGTCAACCAATTGCCAGAATTGTTTTTTTCCAACTCAAAATGTTTAAAGTTTTCTTGTTTGGCACTCACCCATTGAATATTGGTTTGATTGTCAATTAATTCGCCAGTAAAGCTAATCAATTCAACAGGCAAAGGCAAGCAGATTGGGTTAAGAGCAATTGTATCCTTTCTGGTTAAGCAAAGATTATTCACCACGGTCCATTCCAGGATATAATTCTGAGAAGAGTCGCCGAAGAAAACGGCATTTGGCGATGAGCTGTTAGAGAAAGAGCCACTGGTGCCGAAGATAACAGCCCAAGACCCAGTTGCATTGGTAGGCACATTGGCAGAGAGGTTAACAGAGTTACAGAAATTTTGATCTGGACCAGCATTCGCAATAGTAGTTCCAGTGATTGAAGTTATTGATATACTGGCATTGCCAATACCCACACCGCCTCTTGTGGCACCGTTGGGTGTAAATTCAGTCACAGCTGTAGAAGTTGAAGTACCATTAACACCACCATTTACATTTCTGATAGGCGAACCACCAGATATAGCGATATAACCACCACCACCGCCGCCGCCGGGACCTTCAGATTCATTAGTCGTGATTAATTGGTTGCCACCATTTCCACCTAATGCATTAAGCGTTAAAGTATTTGCGATAGAACCTGATGCCGCTACAATGATGGTACCACCACCGCCACCACCACCTGGTGCATCGTTATGAGCACTTGAAGTTGGTTGAGCATTAGCTCCATTGGCAACGATAATACCGTTACCTGTGATATTTCCGTAGCAGATAATAAATATCAAGCCACCGCCATTGGCACCACCTGAAGCCGCACTGTTGTTGCCATCGCCTGCACCACCACCGCCACCCATAAAGATACGGCCAGTAGAATAGTCGAGTGGACGGCCACCCAACCCCCCAAGATTTCTTCTGTTATTGCCTCCCCAAGAGCCATTACTTGGCGCTAAAGACAATGCATTTCTATTTTGATCGGCATAAGTATAACCACCTCTACCACCTCCAGATGAAGTATTGGCTGAAAACATGGTACTTTCCAGATTCCAAGCCAGGTTCCAGTTTGTGCCAGAGAGATCAGGGTTTCCCTGTCCATTCCAATTGGTAAGAACACCGGCATTTGCGCCACCACCTCCACCAGCATTGTGTGAATTTCCGCCACCACCACCATTAGCAATAGCGCCACGGCAGTAGCGATAGCCACCAGCTTGGTATTCAGCTGCCTCGTAACCGGCAATACTTTCACCTTTGTTTCCACCATCGTTATCGCTGTTGGTATACCAATCAGTGACGTTATTACTAGGACTTTGAGAATTATTATCGAACGAACCTCCTCTAAAACCTTGACCAGTAGCTGTGATGGTACCATTAATGGTTGCATTACCAGAAACTTCAATGGCGGTTATACCACCGGTATTACCATTCCATGCAGCAGCTTGAATGGAATTTCCCGAAGCCAGATTAAAACTGGTATATCTTGGAATTCTAACGATTTGAACATGTCCAGAGCTGGTGTAATTATTGGTTAAATTCGATGTAAGGTTAATAGTAGTAGCATTTGGTACAGAAGCCACACATTTAAATTCATACAAACCGACATTATTATAATTAGAAATAGAGCCAAAAGCCGAGCTATTAACGACATTGATAGACGCCCCTTGCATTTGAATGATCAGTATGAGATCGCCTGCGGCAAGAGCAGTTGTAAAATTTGTACCTGTTAAAGCACTATTATTAACTCGAATTGAATTGGTACCGGCTGTCGCATTGCTTGTCAGGTAAGTATATGTATTGACACTTACATTAGAACCTGTTACATTTCCGGCACCTTTAATTCCTGGTTGAGCAAACAGTTGAGTTGTTAGGAATACTGCTGCTGCAACGATTAAATACAATCTTTTTACTTGTGTCATGTTTTTGATTTTTAGATGGATTAGTTTTTAGCGCTTGGATGAAGAAAACTTAGGATTCTCATGATGCCTGTTTTCTCAATTTTAGCTACCACACACAAATGTTTCAATAGATCGATATTGTATCTGAAAACTGTTTTAAGGGGAGAACCAAACGGATTCGCTGAATCGGTTTTTCCATAAATTTTGGCATAATTCTCCCCTTTAAAGTCCTTTTTTAGAGACATTTTAACAGTTTTATTAAGTGATTTTTAAATTATTTTTTTACGATTTTAGAAGAACTCAATTCGTTATTGACCAGTGTTTCCAGAACATAGATACCTGCTGGCAACCATGTAAGGTCTATTTTTACCAAGTTCTGTTCAGAAATTGTTTCACTGAAGACGATTTGTCCAAAAGCATTAAGCAATTTCAAATCTGTCTGTTCTGTCGAATTCAAGTTAACTGAAAGGAAGTCTGAACATGGATTTGGGTAAGCTACAATTTCAGGTTTTGAACTTGTAATGTTAACGAATGTTTTATCGTAATATTTAGATTGACCGTTTAAGTCAGTTTGTTTAAGTCTGTAGTATTGAATACCGGTAACTGGCGATAAATCAAAAGCTTCATAAAAATTCACATTTTCGTTCGACTCAGTTGCATCGACATTAGTTAAAGTAGTCCAATCGGTTCCATTGATGGATTTTTCAATTGTGAAATAATCGTTATTAATTTCATTAGCAGTAGACCATTTAATGGCGACCATTTGATCCATTAATTTAGCATTAAAGCTCAGTAAGTTTACAGGCAAAGGATTTAAAGTACTAGAAGAACCCAGAGTAAATGGACTATAAGTAGTAATGGCGCTAGAGTTAACGACTGTACCAGCGGCAGTAGTTCCGGTAGTACCACCGTTACCAAGGTTTAGCCACTGGCTACCATCCCATTTAGCGACACGCAAATCGGTAAGTGAATTAACCACACCACTTCTGGCAGTTGCAAAACTAAGTGTAACGTTAACATTAGAACCAGATACTCTGTTAAAAATCCAATGTTCTACATTGCTAATGTGGTCTAAACCAGCGGCAAGCGTAGTAGTATTGGTGTAAGCGAAAGGAAAATACTCGGCTGTATAAGTGGAGTTTGAAGCAGGTGCACTCATGCTGATTGGGGCATAAACGTTACCACTTCCAACAGGAAACACGAAAGAAGTCACACCAATTTTAGTAACTGGACCATCGACGTGACTAATGTTAGAGGCACCTGTAACAGCACTACCAGACATAAACTGGAGGATATCATTTGAATTGGTGTATAAGATACCATTTGTTAATGTCATTGTGCCATTTACTTGCAATAAAAATGTACGTGAACCACCTAAAGTAAAGCCAGAAGGTGCATTTAATACAAGATTACTGGTAATCACACGACCGGTACCACTTTGATTATTTACAAAGGATCCGCCTACCAAAGTTACTCTGTTTGAAACAGTTAGGTTGTTGGTTCCTACATCCAATATACCACTGTTAATGGTAAGGTTGGTAATGGTGTTATTACCAGGCATGATAGGATTAAAAGTTCCGGAGTTAATAATGACATCATCTCCGGCTTGAGGTCTGGTTGCACCAGATGAAGTTGACCAGTTAGCTTTAGTGTTCCAGTTGGTACTTGAGCCTCCTACCCAGGTCCAGGTAGCGGCAAAACTTGATTGAGTAAAAACAATGCTTAAAGATAAAGCAAAAAGTTTAAAAATGTTTTTCATGGTACTTGTGTATGTGTTTTTTTGTTGAAAATTGAGTATTTAATTTTTAGTATTAAATGACATTTTCAACGGCACAAAGATACCATGGTTTTCCACATTGCCAAAAAATCGGACAAAAGTGTCTAGTATTTTATACTTAATTGATTTTGCAGTGCCCTGATAATCAGGGAAAAAAATTTTGAAAAATTTTGATTTTTTTGGTGCAAAACCAATTTTTTTGAAAGAAAAATACCACCTTTCGGGGGAAATAAATAGAATAATGGACCCTAAAAACGTCGTAAAAAAGTGGATAAGTCGGTTTGAATTGAAACAAATGTTGAAATTCAAAATTCAAAAAAGTGTGAAAATTGCAACTTTTTTGAATTTTTGACTTTACCCTATTTAAACATTTTAAAGAACATTAAGCAGACACACACACGTTATATATAATAAGTCTCATTGAGTTTTAAGAAAGAGCGAACAATCTTTCGACTGTCCGCTCAATTTACACAAATACACAAAATGAGATCTTTTAAATTATATGATTAGTTTTTAACCAGCTTTGATTGAGTGGTATTTCCTTCGGTGCTAACTTCGATGGTATATACACCTGAACTTAATGCACTGATATCAACAGAGACTGTTTGACCAACACCGGTGGTTTTGAGAACAACCTGCCCCATAGCATTTAATACGCTTACTTCTACAGTAGATTCAGCATCATTATTCAAATCGATATTCAGAGTGCTGCTGGCTGGCATTGGATATAATACAACACCATTGTTAGCAATTGAACCAAATTTTACTGGTACAATAGAACTGTATGTGAAGTCGCCGTTCACATCTGTTTGTTTCAATCTGTAGAACTGAACACCGGCTACTGGGTTTTCGTCAATTAAGTTGTAATTAGTTAGGACTTCTGAATTACCTACACCTTTTACAGTGCCGATAGCCATCCATTCTGTACCATTGGTAGATTTTTCAACTGTGAAGAAATCGTTGTTGATTTCTGAAGTTGTAGACCATTTAATATTAACATTATTGTTGATTGGCTTTGCGTTGAAATCCAACAGAGCAATTGGCAATGGGTTAAATGCGTTAGAAGAAGCGAGTGTAAAAGGACTGAAGCTGGTAACACGAGTGGTTGTAGTGATAAATCCAGCAGAGTTGCTGTTACCTTGACCACCTTGGTTAACCCATTGTGAACCATTCCATCTTGCAATTCTCAGATCCAGACCATTGTCTACCTGACCGCTTCTGGTATTTTCGTCGTAGGTTAATCTTACGTTTACATCAGTAGTAGGTGTAGTTGAACCATTACCTCTGTCGAGGATCCAGTATTCAGCCTGACTCACGTGGTCGATACCAGAACCGAAGTTACCGCCAGCTTGAGGGTGTCTAGAACCGAAGTATTGAGCAATGAAGTAATCGCCATTTTGTTCTTGTTGGTGATCAGAGATTCTGATTGGAGTGTATAAAGAACCTGTACCGATTGGAAAAGTGAAATCATTGTTACCAGAGTTGGCAACTTCTTTTTTAACCGGACCTACAATATGTCTGTTATCATTTGCACCTGAAGCGCTTGCATTATTATCAAACACAACCATGTGGGTACTGTTGGTAACCAGGTAACCTGATTGGAATGTGAATTGGCTAGTGATTCTTAATTCAAAATTCAGGAAGTGAGTAGCACCAGCTGGATCATAGAAGAAGTTTCTTGTGGTAATTCTGTCACCATAATTTTGGAATGCACCACCTTCGTAGGTGAAATCATCTTCAACTGTCATGTCATAACCATTCATGTCAATGTAACCTGACAAGAAGAACAGATCATTATCAACATTGAAATCGGTACCGGTAACGGTTAAGATACCACCATCTACTGTTAAATCATTACCCAAATTAAGTTTGTCACCTTGGATTTTGAACTCACCGTTGTTGAGATCAATATTGTCGGCTGCGATTAAAGAAGAACCACTTTGGATGGTACCATCATTGACGATAAAATTGCTAGTGATAGTAAAATTGTTACCATTGGTTTGAATATCTCCACCGTTGATGGTAAAGTTTCGGATGGTAACGGCAGAGGACAAGGAAGGATATCTGCTCAAATTGGCTGGAACGATGACATCATCACCAGTGGCAGGTACACCACTAGGAGCCCAGTTAGAGGCAGTAGACCATGCAGAGCTGGTTGCTCCGGTCCAAGTCTTGGTAACAGCAAAAGCTGATGAAGCGCTTACAAAAGCGACAGCTAAAAGTGCGAAAAGTTTGTTTGATTGTTTCATTGTATTTCTGTGTATTTATTTAAATGTGTTGGTTGAAAAATCTAAGCATTTTTACCTTTTGAGTATTTATACCTATTTTTTACATGGCAAAGATATTAACATATTTTTTATTAATCACAATTTTTTTTCTTGAATACAATAATATTTTATTTTTAATATTCGTCAAGGCCTTTATTTATAGGCCATTGAACTTTCTTTCAATTATTTCATGAATTAGTAAATAAACAATTTTAGACGACAAAAAATATAGACAAATTGATTGTCCATTGTTAAAAAAGAGAAAAAAACGACTTTTTTAAGCTAAAAAAAGAGCTAAAAAACCCTAGTATAATAGACTTAAAAATTGGAAAAACATGGTTTTTTTTAGCATAAAAAAGAGCGAACAATCTTTCGACTGTCCGCTCAATTTACACAAATACACAAAATGCGGTATTTTTAATGTTTTGGGTATTACAATTTTTGGAACTTGCTTTTCACGATTTCAGTACCGGTTTTGATTTCTACGAAGTAGATACCAGATTCAAGATCTTGAATATCGATAGACAATTCATTATTTGAGCTATTGGTTGTCATCACCACGCTACCTTGAGCATTGTAAATGTTCACCACAGCCCCTGCAGACATGTCCATAGAGCTTTGAATGTTTAGTACAGAGTTAGCAGGAACAGGGTACAGAGATAATGTATTGTTTAATTGCGATTGACCGAAAGTAACAGCAGCTATGTTGCTGTAAGTGAAATCACCATTGATATCAGTTTGTTTCAATCTGTAAAACTGAGTTCCGTTTACAGGATTTACATCCAGGAAGTTGTAGTTGGTAAGTACTTCAGAGTTACCGGCACCTTTGATGGTAGCGATGTTAGACCATTCTGAACCGTTAGTTGATTTTTCGAGTGTAAAGAAATCGTTATTGATTTCTGAAGTAGTCGCCCATTTCACTTCAATATTATTGGCAATTGCTTTAGCGTTAAAGTTCAATAAAGATATTGGCAGTGGGTTCACATTGGTATTCGAACCTAGCGTAAATGGACTGAAAGAAGAAACTGCGCCATTGGAAATTAGATTTCCAGAGGTGCCATTTGATGAACTAGTGGATCTACCATGATCTACCCATTGAGAACCATCCCATCTTGCGACTCTTAAAACACCTGCATTAGTAATTGAACCACTTCTGCTCGAATTATAGTTTAAAGTTACTACTGCTTCTGTGGTTGGTGTGCCACTTGTAGCACCTCTATCCAAGATCCAATACTCTGCTTGAGACACTAAATTTAAACCAGTTCCTTTGGTTCCACCGGCATTGGGATGTCTTTCGTTAACATAATAGGCTGTAAAATAATCGTTGTCTCTTCTGTTTCCTATACTTGAAATAGTAATTGGGGCATATATGACACCATCACCACTTGGAAAAGTAAAGTTTGGAGTACTTGAAGCACTAATTTCTTTTCTAACTGGACCATTAACATGCGAAGATGCACTTGCAGAAGAAACCACAGCATTATTATCAAAAGTAATAAAATTATCAGGTGTAGTTAGAATGATACCATTGGTAAAGGTCATAGTGGTTAAGACTCTTAAATCAATACCCATTAAATGTGTACCAGAAAAATTAACGAACACATCATTTGCAGTAATTAAGTCACCAGGGTTAGATAATGAACCACCTTCGTATGTGTAATCATCTGCAATGATCATATCATAACCATTCATATCCAATGTGCCAGATATAAAGAAAAAATCATCATCAATATCGAAATCAGCACCAGTTATTTCAACGGTACCGCCGTCTATTGTAAAATTATTTCCAAGAGAGAGTCTATTACCCTGAATAATAAAGGTACCGTTGTTGATATCAATATTATCTGAAGTTATTGTTCCTGAACCGCTGTTAAAAGTGCCATCGTTAACAATTAAGTTATTGTCGACAATTAGATTAAAGTTAGAGGTTGAGAATGTACCACCGTTCATAGTAAAGTTATCAACTCTGGCATTGGCTGTAAGTACTGGATAGCGACCACTACTAACATTAGCAGGGATGATTGCTATGTCTGAGGAATTGGGCACTGAATTGTTTGACCAATTGGATGCAGTAGACCAGTTGGTACTGGTAGCGCCTGTCCAGGTTCTGGTAGCTGCGTTAAGAGAAGAGATTGAAATAATAGCTGTCGCTACTAAAGCAAAGAATTGGTTTAGATGTTTCATTGTATTTTGTGTATTGTATTATTTGTGTAAACATAAAAATCAATAGGCTTTTTTACTTTTTGAGTATTTATACCTAATTTTTACACCGCAAAGATAGACTTATTTCCATGAATCATCCAAATTTACCCTTCAAACATGGTGTTTGTTTTGTGTTTTTATTATTCTAAAGCTTTGAATATTAGATAGAAAAAAATTCAATCAAATTGTATAGAAAGCATCCATTTACAAGTAAAAATGATTGATTCAAGGGTGAAATATTAGAAAAACCAGGCAAAAACCCTGTAAAAATCCATGGAATAAGATCTAAAAAAGCCTAGTACTAAACTACTAATAAGGCTTAAAATTGAATAAAAAGACAAAAAAAAGAGCGAATAACCCGAAGGTCATCCGCTCAATTTACACAAATACACAAAATATCTATGACAACTGCTTTTGAGCAGTATTATTTCAAGAACTTAATTTTGGTTGTTAAACCATTGATTGAAACTTCGGACAAATATACTCCTGAAGACAATGCAGTAACATCAATGTTTACTAACACAGCGTTGTCTTTTCCAGACAATACTAACTGACCAGCAGCATTGTAAATATTGTAAGTAATGTCTACCGCTTCGCTGGCATTTGAATTTATGGTCAATATATTATTAACCGGAATTGGCGATACATTAAGCGTTACCTTAATTTCAGCGCTGGCATTAACCGCTACAGCTTGAGAAGTTGTTGACTCACCATTCAGATCAGTTTGCACCAAACGGTAGTACTGCCAGCCATTAATAATATCCACATCAGAGAAACTATAGTCGGTGATATTTGATGAATTTTCAACACCCTCTACTCTACCGATATTGTTCCAATTCAGACCATCTGTTGATTTTTGAATGGTAAAGAAATCGTTGTTGATCTCCATGGT
>JACCDH010525318.1_pt1 | contig 28546 bp, 26 predicted proteins | sample 7442481 | NCBI WGS metagenome assembly JACCDH01 (sample SAMN15323433, study PRJNA562643) | freshwater metagenome | isolation source: river surface water | place: USA:Blue River Watershed | collected 2017-08-15 | reverse complement strand
GGCGGCAAGATGAGGGACGCCAACGGCCGCATGAAAGGCGTCAAGGCCGTCATGCCAGAGTCGACTTTTGCCCGCATTTGTCAGGAGATGATCAACTTCTGTAAATGGCACGGCAACTTCGACCCCAAAACCATGGGTACCGTGCCCAACGTGGGTTTGATGGCGCAGCAAGCCGAAGAATACGGCTCACACGACAAAACCTTTGAAATCCCTGAAGACGGTGTTGCCAACATCACCGACTTGGCCACAGGTGAAGTCTTGTTGACACAAAACGTGGAAGAGGGCGATATCTGGCGCATGTGCCAAGTCAAAGACGCCGCCATTCGCGATTGGGTCAAACTGGCCGTTACCCGCGCTCGCAACTCTGGCATGCCTGCCGTGTTCTGGCTTGACCCCTATCGTCCACACGAAAATGAATTGATCAAAAAGGTCAACACTTACCTGAAAGAACACGACACCAACGGTTTGAACATTCAAATCATGTCGCAAGTCCGCGCCATGCGTTACACCTTGGAACGCGTTGTGCGTGGCCTGGACACCATTTCGGTCACAGGCAACATCTTGCGTGACTACCTCACCGACTTGTTCCCCATCATGGAACTCGGCACCTCGGCCAAGATGCTCTCCATCGTGCCTTTGATGGCAGGTGGCGGCATGTACGAAACCGGTGCGGGTGGTTCAGCCCCCAAACACGTGCAACAGTTGGTCGAAGAAAACCATTTGCGTTGGGACTCGTTAGGCGAGTTCTTGGCCTTGGCCGTGAGCTTGGAAGAGTTAGGCATCAAGACCAACAATGCCAAAGCCAAAATTCTGGCCAAAACACTCGATGCCGCCACCGGCAAACTGCTCGACAACAACAAAGGCCCATCGCCCAAAACAGGTCAGCTCGACAACCGTGGCAGCCAGTTCTATTTGTCGATGTATTGGGCCCAAGAATTGGCCGCACAAACCGAAGACAAAGACCTGCAAGCCAAGTTCGCACCATTGGCCAAGACCTTGGCTGACAACGAGAAGAAAATCGTTGATGAGCTGGCCGCGGTGCAAGGCAAACCTGCCGACATCGGTGGTTACTACATCTTGGACCAGAAAAAGGTCAATGCCGTCATGCGCCCCAGCGCCACCTTCAACGCGGCCCTGGAAAGCGTCAAAGCCTAACGGCGTAAAGCGTTATGGAGTGAAGCCCGGTGGGTCACAAGCCCATCGGGCTTTTTTCATGGGCTAGGGCAAACCCATGGTTTTCAAAATCTCCTTTGACGTTAAAAATGCAAAACAGTGCTGGCGTTCGTCAGCCGTTGTTTCATCAAAGGGGAGAAAACGATGTTGACCACCGGACAATTTCTTGAACACCACCCGAAAGAAACATGGTCGGTGCGTCCCGATCAAACTGTGCGTGATGCTTTGGTGCTGATGGCTGCCAAAAACGTGGGTGCTGTGTTGGTGCTTGACCACGACAAACTGGTCGGTGTTTTTTCTGAGCGAGACTACGCCAGAAAAGTCGCTTTGCATGGCAAAGCCAGCAGCGACACACGCATTCAAGAAGTCATGACGGCCAACGTCATCACCGTTGATGCATCGCAAAAAATTGAAGACTGCATGCACATCATGACCGACAAACACATTCGACATTTGCCTGTGATGAAGGGTCATCAGCTATTGGGTTTGATCTCGATTGGTGATGTGGTGCGTGAAATGATGGCAGAGCAAAAAAACCTCATCCAACAACTCGAGTCCTACATTCATGGATAAATTTTTGAACCGCGCTTGAAATTGTTTAGAATATCACTCACGGGTTCTTAGCTCAGTTGGTAGAGCAGCAGACTCTTAATCTGTAGGTCGGGTGTTCGAACCACTCAGAACCCACCAAAAAACAAAGCCCCAGCAAGTTGCCTTGCTGGGGCTTTTTGTTGTTGCTAGAACGATTATTTGTTCACAGCAGCTTTGAATGCAGCACCAGCGGTGAAGCGGGGCACAGTAGCCGCTGCAATTTTCAAGGCTTCGCCAGTGCGTGGGTTCTTACCTGTGCGAGCGGCGCGCTTGGCAGCTTTGAAAGTGCCAAAGCCAATCAATTGCACGTCTTGTTTTTTCGCGACGGCGTGTGTGATGATGTCAAACACAGCGTTCACAGCGCGGCCAGCGTCTGCCTTGGTCATGTTGGTTTCTGCAGCCAAAGCGTCGATCAATTCGGTTTTGTTCATGTGTACTCCTAAATGAAACAGCCGAATTGTGCCAGATTTAGGGTTTTTGCAAGAAAGAAGAAGTCTTGATTAAATAGATCTTTGCGTTGCAACAGGTGAAATATGACAACTCCGACATTTGAAGTGTTCAAAACCAAGCAGTTAGCCGCTGGATTTGATGAAGTGATAGAACGTTCATGGCAGCCCAACACGGTGCTAGACACCCATACCCATCCATTTGCTGTGGATGCTTTGGTGGTACAGGGCGAAATGTGGTTGACCGTCAACGGTCTAACCCAGCACCTGCTGCCACAAGACCGTTTCACGTTGGCGCGTGAAGTTCCGCATGAAGAACGCTATGGTGCGCAGGGGGCTACTTATTGGGTGGCCAGAAAGAACACTTGATCACTAGCAGAGATTTCTAAACCTTTGACATAGCTTAAACACAAGTTGCCGAACGACTGTTAGAGTGGGAGTGATCAACCCTTGGAGAAGCTTATGAAGATATTAGTGCCCGTGGACGGTTCCAAGTCCGCACTCAATGCCGTGAAATACGCCGCCAAACTCTCAGGCAACCTGCGCAGCGCTGATACTGTCACGCTCATCACCGTGCACGATGACCAAGGCTTGCGTCACGCCAAACAATTTGTTGGTAAAGCTGAAGTGGACGATTACCTGCGTGAACTCAGCGAAAAAGAGTTGAAATCCGCCATCGCTGTGTTGAAAAAAGCAGGCATCAAATACACCATCATCATTCAAACCGGTCATGTGGCGTCGGCCATTGCCAACACAGCGAACAAAGGCTTTGACATGGTCATCATGGGAACCAAAGGGCGCTCAGCCCTGGCTGATTTGTTGATTGGCTCTGTCGCGCAACGCGTGGTGGCTTCATGCAAGAAGCCTGTGGTGCTTGTGAAATAAACAAGCCTCATTTCACTTGGTCAAAATCAATTTGCCAAGACGCGTTGTCTGCAAGCGATACACCTCGCCCTGGTGAACAATTTCCAACACCCGTTGTCCGCACAGGAGGGTGGTGCTGTCCACGCGCAAGGGACGCATCGGGAGTGCATGTCCCGCTTTGTTGACCGTGGTGGAAGAGGGAGGCTTCGAGTTGTGCATGCAGCTCTGACGCCTCAGGGGTTTTGTGCCATGAAATTGACTTTGCTCAAGCCCGCTGCTTGCAAATGGCTCAAGGTTTGCAACACGCGTTCATAGGGCACAACGCGGTCCCCCCTCAAACGTATCACCGGTTGAGGCTCTTGCTTGGCAACTTGTTGCGCAAGCGTTGTCAAAACTTCATCCGTCACGGCTTTGCCATTCCAGTAGGCTTGGCCTTGTGCGTCAAGGTCCAGTCGAACAGGTTCGACGTGCTGTTGTGTTGCTGCGCTGCTGGCCTTGGGCAAATTAAGAGGAATGGCGCTTTGAATGACGGGCATCGCCAGTATGAACACAATCAATAGCACCAACATCACGTCAATCAAGGGCGTCATGTTGATGTCGTTCATCACTTCTTCATCAGCATATTCAGGCAAGAAAGACATTTCACACCCCTCTGCTGTCACGCTGACCCACGCGCGCACCTGTGACCAAGAACGCATGCAGATCGTGTGCAAACCGGTTGAGTTGGCCCAAGATGAACTTGTTACCTCGTAACAAGGCGTTGTAACCCAACACGGCTGGCACAGCCACCACCAGACCCAGTGCGGTCATGATGAGCGCTTCACCGATGGGACCTGCGACGCGGTCCATGCTGACTTGTCCAGAGGCACCGATGCCAATCAGTGCGTGATAAATGCCCCACACCGTGCCAAATAAACCCACAAATGGCGCGGTTGAGCCAATCGAGGCCAATACCTCCAAGCCGGCCTGCAAGCGCGCGGTGGCGTCGTCCATCGCGTTACGCAGGCTGCGTGTGACCCAATCGCTGATATCCAAACTGTCATGCAGTTGCGCTTGGGTGGCGCGGTGATGGGCTGAGGCTTCATGGCCTTGTTTGGCCAAACTGTGAAAGGGATTGGCATGGGCCTCGTGCACGTTGGCACCATCGAGTGCGGCTAAACCTTCGGTCAAATTGCTGCTGTGCCAAAACGATTCAACGTTGTGCGCCATGCGCTTCAAACGCACGATGTACAAGGCTTTCATCACAATGACCCCCCAGGACAACACAGACATAAAGAGCAACAGCAACGCCACGATGTGTGTGATGACATCCCCTTGTTGCCAAAAATTCAAAATATCGGGTTGGTTTTCCATGACTGATCTTTCAAAAGTTATTCCAAAACAAAATGCACGGGCACGTTGAACCAGATTGCCTCAGGTGTGCCCAGACGCTGACCGGGCACAAAGCGCCAGCGCAACACCGTGCGCAATGCTTCCTGATCTAAACGGTCATAGCCACTGCTGCTTTTGATCTCGCCCTGTTGTGCACTGCCATCTGAACCCACATACACACGTATCACCACTTGTCCTTGTTCGTTCAAGCGACGGCTGAGTTTGGGGTAGGCGGGTTTGGGGTTGTTCAATCCTTGTGCTTCAGAGCTGGGCAAGGTCAATGCGGGTGCGGCTTGCGCACGAGTGTTGCTGGTGGTTGGTGCTGCTGATGTGGTTGCAGCATCGTTGCTTGTGGATGTCGTGTGCGTTGGAGCGGTCGGCGCGGTCGTGCTGGACGTTGCTTTTTCAGGCGTGGCTACAGACGCTTTTGACGGCATCACCGGCTGCGCAAGTGCTTTCGCAGTCGGTGTGTCGCGCACAGGTGATAGCACCATTTCTATCGCCAAACTTTTTTCTTTGTTGTCCATTTGCGGGGCACTGATGGACAAGGCATACAAAACCGCCGCGTGAGACGCCAGCACACACAGCCACACAACAGACACGTTGCGAGGGTGATCGGCATAAGTGAATGGCACCATCAGGTGTCCGCCCACATGCGCAAGAGGTTGTGATAAACACCTGTTTGAGCGACGGTCTCAGGTATTTCGCCGTATTGCGCGCGTAAGTTCAAGATGCTCATGTCTAACTCGTATAACAACCGTCGCTGCTCATCGCTGCGCACCAGGCTTTCAATCCAAAAAAAACAAGCCAAGCGTTCACCTCGCGTCACCGGTTTGACTTGGTGCAAACTCGTGCCTGGGTAAATCACGATGCTCCCCGCTGGCAGTTTGATGCTTTGCTCACCATAGGTGTCTGTGATGGTCAGTTCGCCGCCGTCATAGGTTGCGGGGTCGCTTAGAAACACCGTGCACGAAATGTCGGTGCGCACGCGTTTGTCGTGGCTCAGCATCCGGATGGATCCGTCAATGTGATTGCCGAAATAGTTGCTTTCGCCTGCATACCGGTTACACCGAGGGGGGTAAATCTTCTTGGGCAGCGTGGCTGAAAAAAATGTGGCATTCGCATTGAGTGCTTGCAGCACCGTGTCTCGAATTTGCACAGCAGCTGCGCAGGTTTGGGGCAGTTGCGCATTGCGCTTCACGCTTGCTGCTTGTTGACCCGCCGTCAGTGCGCCCACTTCCCAAGGCGCGTCTTTGAGCAAAGCTTGCGCTTGCGCAAGCTCTTGGGATGTCAGCAAGTCAGCGATCGTGAGCAACATAAAGCAGGCCCCTTCAAAAATTATAAGAAGCGGTCATTTGCACTAGGCGACCCGCCCCCGGCACATAGTGCGCGCTGTAAAGTTGGTCGGCATACAACTTGTTGGTGAGGTTGCTCACATTGCCTTTGAATGTGAGTTTGTCGTCATGCCTGTATTCAGCCATCACATCGGCGGTGGTGAAGGCGGGGGCTTCCCATCCTGGATTGCGGTTAGGCGTTTGCGCGCCACGGTGGTTCACACCCGCGCCCACGCGCCATTGGCTGTTGATTTGGTAGGTGTTCCAAAACGTGGCGCTGATGCGAGGAGTGAGCGATGGGCGTGCACCAGCGGCTTCGGCGCCTTGTCCTCCCACATCAATTTTGGCCACAGGCATCCACATGAATGAGCCATACACCTCCCAGCGTGGCGTGATGCGTCCTGTGACATCGGTCTCTATACCAGCCGCATGGCGCCTGCCTGACAACACCGTGATGCCCGGTTGCAATGGATCGGTGTTGCGCTCGTTCAGTTTGGTCGACTGAAACAATGCGTAGCGTGTGGAGAAGTTTTTATTTTCCGAATCAATTTTGGCGCCCAACTCAAGGTTGATGCTCTGTTCGGGTGGGGTATCTTTGTTGCCTGCACCTAACGAATAAGCATCGCCCGATGTGTTGAACGATGTGGCAGCAGAGAAGTGGTAGGACTCACGCTCATTGGGCTGAAATAGGGCGCCAATGCGTTTGCTCCATTCCCCAACTGTCATTTTGTAGTTCGACTTTGCCCCGTTGGGTGCGTTGGCACCATTGTCTGGGGCGGCGAAGCTGTCGTAGTCGCCTTTCAAACTGTCGTAGCGCAAACCACCGAGTAGCTTCCATTGAGGGGCCACTTGTAACAAGTCTTGCACGTAAACACCCCAAGCGGTTGCGGTGTAGGCATTGTTCACACGCAACACGCGTGAGGCTTCATTGACCCATGCGCCGTCGTCTGGGGTGCTCACAGTGGTGGCTGGTTTGGTTAAGTCAACGCCACCTAACCCTTGTGCTGCTGTGCGTGCGGCATAAACCATTTTTTGTTCGCGTGCCACATCCACACCGGCCAGCACCTCGTGCTTCACACCCAGTGCTGTGAATTTGGTGCTCAAGTCACTCTGAAAATAGACCGAATCAAGGTCTTGAATTTTGTTTTGTGTGCCCCGTATCAACGGCGTGCTCGGTGAAAAGTTTTCCAATGCCACACCAGAGAGACGAATCGTGCTGGCACGCTGATCTCGCGTGAACGCACCTTTGCGAACGCGCGTGGTGAGTTCTGTATTTCCATCAAAACGATGCGTGTGTGACAACGTGGCATAACTTGCAGTACCCCGATTGAAATCGCTGGCCATGCCGAAATAACGGCTGGGGTCGATGGGTAGCAGCGTGGTTGCGGTGGTAGGGCTGCTTGTGGTGGGTTTGATCCAAGGCATGCCGTAGTTGATGCCATTTTTGTTGTCGAGGTGATACAGGCTGGCGGCGAATTCATCGCGCTCTCCAATGCCCCAACGGTAGCTGCCAGCTACGCCTTGCTTATCGAGACTGCTGCCCGCACCATTGTTGTCAGCGGTGGTCTTCATCACACTCACACGAACTGCGGCACTTTCACCGGTTTGTTGATTGAAGTCACCCACCACACGGCGGTGGTTGTAACTGCCGACCGTCACATCCACTTGGTTTTCATCCATCAAGCGCGGCACTTTGTTGACCAAATTCACCGCACCGCCTGTTGAGCCACGACCAAACAGCATTGAGGCAGAGCCACGCAACAGCTCTAAGCGATCGAGATTGAAGGTGTCACGGTCGTAAAACGCAGGGTCTCGCAAGCCATCCACAAAAATATCGCCTGTGGTTGACAGCGCGAAGCCACGCAAGCGAATGTCCTCTTCGCCACCTTCAGCGGCTTGAAAGGTGATACCGGCTGTTTGTTTGAGCGCATCTTTCACGGTGTCTAAATTGCGGTCATCCAATTGTTTTTCTGTCACCACCGTGATCGACTGAGGAATGTCGCGCAGTTGTTGTTTGCCTTTGCCAATGTTGGTTTCAGTTGAACGCAAGCTGTCTTTGCCTTCAAGCGCTTCAGCTTTCTCGCGAACAGTTACCGTGCCCAATGTTTTTTCAGTGGTGCTGTTTTGCGCCATGCCGGTCAAGCTGGTGGCCAACAACATGGCCCCGATGGGAAGCAATGGGCGTGAACGGGCGTGCGTGGTCGCCATGAGAGAACTCCTGAGATAGGTGGCCGATCAACGTCGGCGCGGGTTATCAAAGGCTGGCTACACACCCTTGCAAGAGAGTGCTCATTGGCTGGCCATACAAGTGCGGCACTGAGAATGTGTGCCGGTCAAGCAGAACGGGGGAGTAAAAAAAGTATTTACTTGAAACCCACACGGTCCAACATTTGTTGCACCTTGATTTGGTTCATCCCTACTGCGCTGATTGGAATGAGTTCGCTTTTGAAGTTGCCACCGGTCATGGCTTGTAGTGCAGGGTTGTCCAGTTTCAAACCTTTGACCACCGGCCATTCGTTATTGCCATTGGCGAAATGGTTTTGCGCTTCGGGGCTCACCAAGTACTCTAAAAATTTCACCGCATTGGCTGTGTTTTTCGAGTAACGTGCCACAGCGCCACCTGCCACATTCACATGCGTACCCCAGCTTTGCTGGTTGGGAAACACCACGCCAATGCGTTCGGTGATGACCTTGTCTGCGGAATTGGCAGAGCGCATCAGACGTGCCAAGTAATAGGTGTTGGTCACAGCAATGCCGCACTCACCACTGGCCACCGCTTTGATTTGATCGGTATCGCCCCCTTTGGGTTCGCGTGCCATGTTGCTCACCATGCCTTTGAGCCACGCTTCGGTTTGCGCCGGACCCAAATGTTCGGTCATGGCACCAAACAAACTCAGGTTGTAGGGGTGCGAACCTGAACGAATGCATAGCTTGCCTTTGTTTTTTGGGTCGGCCAGTTTTTCATAGGTGTCCACATCTTGTTTGTTCACTTTCAGTTTGTCGTACACCATCACGCGGGCGCGGGTGGACAAACCAAACCAAGCGGTGCCACCGTCGTCCACCGGCTTGGCGCGCAGTTGCGAAGGCACAGCGGCCTCGAGCACTTTTGATTTCACGGGCAGAAACATGCCGTCCACTTCGCCACGCCACAAACGCGCAGCGTCGACCAGCAAAATCACATCGGCGGGGGAGGCGCTGCCCTCTGCCTTAAGACGCGCGATGATGCCGGCGTCGTCCGAATCCACACGGTTGATCTTGATGCCCGTGGCCTTGGTGAAATCGCTGTAAAGCGCTTCGTCGGTGGGGTAGTGGCGGGCTGAGTAGAGGTTCAAGACCTTGTCTTGTGCCTGAGCGGTGCCAAAGCACAAGAGGGTGGAGAGGGTGAGAACGAGGTATTTGACAGTGTGTTTCATGTGGCAAATGAGAATGATTTGCGCTTATTCTAAATGATATTGATTCGCATTTGCAAGTTTATGGCGAAATATTTTTGAGGTGTTGACTTGGGTCAAATTTCTTCTCTAAGCAGGGCTGCTGGGCCAGAAAGAGGGCGATGCGGAAAGTTTGTACCTGAAATAAGGTGCGATATTTGTGTCAATCTGGCAAAGTTCTTTTAGACTTGGCAGCATCTTGCTGTCTAAAAGGGCCTTCCCGTTGCCGGATAACATTTTCCGAAGTGGCGTGCCGCACGCTGTCGAAACAAACCTGGTCACCCGAAATGCCGTCAACCCTAGGCATGCGTTTTCGGAAAACGACCAAGCGGCTGATCATGCACAAACCGATGGTGCAGACAGCCCTACGCTTAGCCCCCGCAGCCGCAATGAAACCGATGCACCTGTGGTGGCAGTTGAACATTTGACAGACAACATTCAAGCTCTGGACAAGGTCAACCTCACAGACAATTGGCAGTCGCTGGGCAAAGCGCATGTGCAAGACAACCTGCAAGATGTCGACATGGATGCCTTCAATGACAACCGACAAAGTCTTGGGCCATCACAGTCTATTCAAGACAATAAGCTGTACCTAGAAAAAAAATCGATCAAAGACAATCGACAAAAGGTCGTTTCAGGCAACGTGCAAAGGGCCGCACCTCAGTTACCAAAAGATGTGGCGGCTGCTTTACCCAGCCAATCGCATGCACCGCAAAAACCTCTACCTTCATCATCAAGCCTCACGCCCAACTCGGCGGCGGGCAGCACCCTAAAAACAACCGAAGAGGACGAGTTGCGCGCCCGCATGAAAAAACTCAAAGCCACGGTGCGTGATGTCAATCACACCTTGAGCGACTTAGATACAAAGCTTTGAGCTTTTGCCAGCGCCCAACTTTTCACTCCTGTATCTTGCGTGAAGCCTCAGCGGCTTGCCATGATTCGCAAGCGTTGTTCTTTTTGACTTCGGGGTAATGGTCCATGCGCAGCAGTTTGCGCATCAGCAAGGTGCTTTGGTGGTATTTGAGACCGCATCGCAAGCCTGAGCTTGAGGAGTAAGAGGGCATGACGTAATGACATGACTCGCAATGCGGCGATACATGATGGCTGTGATGGTGGTGAGAATTGTTTTGCATGGTTTCGTTCTCGTCACAAAATTTTCAGCTAAGTGTGCATCTCAACCTGTTTGGCCATGTGATAAGCCAACAAGGAAGACAGCGCCGCAACCACCGCACACAACCAATACGATGTCACGTGGCCACTCGGTTCGCGCTGCAACAACATGCCGCCCACCCACGAAGCCAGTCCCATGGCAAAGGATTGAACCGCACCGTTGAGTGACAAAAAAGTGCCTCTGAACTGGGGGCTGGCAGCCGATGTCAGCAAGGCCATGCCCGGAATCATGCGAGCGTTCATGGCAAAAAACAAGGTGGTGGTGACCAGCAATACCAGAGGCAGGGGCACAGGCGCCAAAAGTGTGATGGCAAACATGGGCAGTATCGAAAAAAGAACCGCCCGTTGAAAGGTTTCGCGCTTGCCCAAGCGATCTGTCAAACCGCCCACCCAACGACCGGTGAAGAGCGTGACCACGCCACCGCAAAAATACAACCAAGGAATTTCATCGACCGTCATCACCTCGTTGGTTTGCAGGTAAAGCGTGATGTAGGGAATGATGGTGAAGGCCGCAAAAATCATGGTGGCTGACAACATCAGCGCTTTGCGTTGGTTGTGATCAAGCAGCACCTGTGACATGGCGTGCAAAAAATGTTTGTCTTTGCCATGCGAAACATGTGCGTTGAGTGCTGGCACGCTCACGTAGGCCAAAGCACCAATGCCCACACACATCACCCCAATGCTGAAGAAGGCGGCATGCCAGCCCCACAGATTGGCGAACAACAAACCTGCTGGCACGCCTGCCACTGTGGCCACTGAAAAAGAGGTCATGACAATGCCGGTGGCACGACCGCGGCGCGCAAAGGGCACCACATCACCAATGATGGTTTGGCTCATGGTGGACAACACGCCGCCAAAAAAACCAGACGCAATGCGCGCCGCCATCAACCAACCATACGTCGGTGCCACACCACACGCAACGGTGGTGAGTGCAAACAACACATACAGAGTCAGCAACAGGTGTTTGCGGTCAAAGCGGTCGACAAACGTGGTGGCGAGCAAACCTGAAATACCCGCTGCCACGGTATAGGCCGACACCAGCAAACCAAACTCTGGCAAGCTGATGCCATACAGCGCTGTGAGCTGTGGGCCAAGCGGCATCATGATCATGAAGTCAACGATGTGGGTGAACTGAATGCCGGCCAAAGTCAGCAACAGCAGTCGTTCTCGGTGTGGGGCTAGGGCGTGAATGATGCGGTCTCCAAATGCGGTTAAAAATGTGTGTCAGGGTGTGAGTACCAGTTGATGTTCCCACACCGCGGGTTGTCGCTGCAAAGGGCGGTATGTGCCTTGCGCCCATTCGTGTTTCATATCTTGATAGCGTGATGACCAAACCAGACCGCTTTGACCTGTTTGGTAAATGAACTCAGATTTTTCAAGGTCAGACAAGTCATACACCACGCGCAACGATGCCGCATGTCGATTGGCAAAGGGCAGGTATTTTTCGCTGGCCCAGTATTGCCCCACGTTGACGGTGAAGGGGTCGCCATCTGAAGTCACTTGCACGCTGAACAAGTCACGCAGCACAGGCACTTGTCCAAAAGGGCGATGCATGCTCAATGCCACATGGGCTTTGCCCCAGCGCCATTCGGATGGGTGCTTGCCTTGCAGGGTCACGATGCGATCGAGTGCACGCTCAAATGCCGCGCTCGATTGTTCAGCGCAGCTGCGTGGTGCACACCATGGGTTGTTGGTGTGTTGCATGACGTGTTCAAGCAGTTGTCGAAAATGGCGTTTGCCATATTGCGCTTTGAACACATCGCTTCCCAAGTGAGGTTCAATCAGTCCGCGCGTTAACTCGTCCGCCCAAACCGCAAAGATCAAAGGCGCTGCTTGATCCGCCTTCATGTGACCATCGAAGGCTTGCAATACTTTTTGAGCCTCAGCCGCCAATGGGTGTTCCGAACGGGTGGCTTGCAATGCAGGTAACAAGCGCAAGGTGGACAACGATAAGGTGTCGTTTTGCAAGGCTTGCATGTCTTGGAAGTTGTGTTGAGGTTTGGCTTGCAATACCGCTTCAATGCGATCAAAACGATGCGCTGTGTTCCAGTCTTGTCCTAAAAAATAAGGGTAATTCGGTGGCGTGATGCGTTGGTTGGCTGTGGCCACCCAACCTTTTTGGGCGTCATCAAACGGCATATCGGCATAAGCCACCCAACCTGTCCAGTCGTAGCGCGCATCCCAACCCGGGGCAGGGGCCACGCCTCTCAAGTCATTGCTTGGGTTGCGCAGGGGTACACGCCCCGCCGCTTTGTAGGCCACATGGCCATGGATGTCGGCCATCACAATGTTTTGTGTGGGCGAATGGTTGTCGGCGTAGGCTGCGATCAGTTCTTTCACAGTGTTGGCCTGTTGTGCTTTGAAGCCAGCCACCAAACTGCGGTTGTCGGCATCGAGTGCGCTCCAACGCAAGGCCAGTACAAAACGCGAGAGGTCTAACACTTCGGCATGTGTGGCCTGTGCATCGCTGATCACAGGGCCATGTCGGGTGGTGCGCACCACATGGGTGACATCGGCTTGACCTTTGACCGCAATGGTTTCAGTACGTGTTTCAAAGTGTTGCCAACCCGTGGGTGTTTTGTAGCGTGCTGCGTTGGATGGATCGATTTGTTCTAAATACAAATCTTGCACATCGGGCCCTGTGTTGGTAAAGCCCCAAGCCACTTGTTTGTTGTGCCCCAACACCACCAACGGCAAACCGGGCAAGCTGGCACCAATGACATCAGTGGTGGGAGTTTGCAAATGGGCGTAATACCAAATCGCCGGTGAGCTCAATGCCAAATGCGGATCGTTGGCCAACAAAGGTTTGCCTGTGGTGGTGTGAGAGCCCGCAACAACCCAGTTGTTGCTGCCACGGCCCTCGTTAAAACCAGGTTCGCCAATCACAGGCAACGACAGCGAAGTTTTTAGACCACCATTGTTTTTGTAAACACCTAAATCGCGATACAACTTTGACAAGTCAACTTGTGTGGCGCGTTGTTCGCCGGGGTAGGCGGGGTAGAGGTCCCACAGTTGCTCGGTGGTCAAGGTGCGTGCGGCGGTGAGACGGGCAAATTCATTGCCCCAGTTGCCTCCCAAATCAAGCGCCATCAACAACGACCAGGCCACGCTGTCCACCGGTTGCCAAGCCACACCCGAGCGACCACCTGGTTGGGTTCGCAGCAATGCAAACTCAGGTGGCAAACCCTGCGGGCGGTTGGCATGAAACGCATTCACGCCTTCGCTGTAAGCACTCAGTTGGTCACGCACATCGGCGGGTAAACGGTCCAGTTGTTCTTGTGCGGCTTGCATCACACCCAGTGTGCGAATCAGTTTGTCGGTGGGCAAGGTGGTTTCGCCCAAAATTTCTGACAGCTCACCATGCAACACGCGTCGGTTGAATTCCAGTTGCCAACTGCGATCTTGTGCATGGCTAAAGCCTAAGGCAAACGCAGCGTCGCGATCGGTGTTAGCCAAAATGTGAACCACACCTGCAGGGTCACGTTTGATCTCAACTGGGGCTGACAGGTTTTTATAAACCAGCTTGCCGTCATACATGGGTTGTGTGTGAAACACCCACAAGCCGATGCATGCGACCACCGCAAGCATGAGCCATACAGTAGCTTTGAAGGTGAGTTTTAGCCAGCGAGTCATAGCGTGCTGAAGGATGAAGGGCTTTCATTATCAAGCTTTTGCCCAAGTCAATGGCCTGACCTTCAGACGGCAAGCTTCAAGCGTGCAGAATAGTCATCTTGAATATTTTGTTGCCTTAGCCCATATGACTTTCAATGACCTCATAGCGCACTTAACCGCACCCATTGTGCAAGCCCCGATGGCGGGTTCGCAAAACCACCGCTTGACTGTGGCCGTGTGCGCTGCGGGCGGATTGGGCTCTCTGCCAGCTGCGATGTTGGATGCGCAAGCCTTGCAGCAGGAATTGACAGCGCTCACCCAAGCCACGCAAGCGCCCTACAACGTCAATTTTTTCTGTCACGCAACGCCAGAGCTAGACATGGCCAAACAAAGGCAATGGCAGCAAGTCTTGGCACCGTATTACCAAGCCTTGGGATTGACGATGGACGTTGTCTTGTCCGGGCCCACCCGCTTACCTTTTAACCACGACATGGCGGATATGTTGGAGGTCTTTTGCCCACCGGTGGTGAGTTTTCATTTTGGTTTGCCTGCGCCAGATCTTCTCGCTCGCGTGAAAGCTTGGGGCAGCTTGGTGATGTCATCCGCCACCACGGTAGAAGAAGCAAAGTGGTTAGAGCATCACGGGGCAGATGTGATCATTGCCCAGGGTTTAGAAGCGGGTGGCCACCGCGGCATGTTTTTGTCGAACGATCTCACAACGCAAATCGGCACATTTGCGTTGTTACCGCAAATTGTGCGTGCTGTGAAGTTACCTGTCATTGCCGCGGGAGGCATTGCCACAAGAGAGGGCGTGCAAGCCGCTAAAACCCTAGGCGCCCGTGGGGTGCAAATTGGCACCTCGTATTTGTGCAGCCATGAAGCTACGACTAGTGTGTTGCACCGAGCGGTGTTGCAGTCACCTCAATCGTTGCACACCGCCTTGACCAATGTGTTCAGTGGCCGTCCTGCCCGTGGGGTGATCAACCGTCTCATGCGTGAACTAGGACCGTTGAGTGAACAAGCTCCCGCATTTCCGTTGGCCACCGCAGCTGTCGCACCTTTGCGCGCAGCGGCTGAGGCCAACGGGTGTCATGATTTCAGCCCGTTGTGGTCAGGACAAAACACGGCGGGCGTTCGCAGTGTCAGCGCTGGCGACATCACACTTGAATTTGTGAGGGCTTGGTCAAACGTTTAGGCCAAAGCTTTTTTCACACGTTCAGGTGACATAGGCAAAGCGCGCAAACGCTTGCCTGTGAGTTGAAAGACCGCGTTTGAAATGGCTGGTGCTACAGGGCACACACCAATTTCACCCATGCCTGTTGGTGCTGCATTTGAGGCAATGATCTTGGTGTGAATTTCAGGCATGTCGCTCATGCGAAGTACCGGATAGTCATTGAAGTTAGATTGAACAGGTGCGCCATTTCGAATGGTCAATTCTTCTAGCAGTGCCACCGATAAACCAAACACAGCCGCCCCTTCAAGTTGTGCCAACACGTTGGTGGGTTGCACAGCAATGCCGGGGTCAACTGCCAGCCACATGTTGTGCACTTTGATTTTTCCGGTTGTGCGATTCAGGGAGACCTCCACCACACCAGCTGATACGCTGCCGTGGTAGTCCGAGAATGCCAAGCCCAATGCACGTCCTGTGCGTTTGCGTTTCCAGTCGGCCATTTGGGCCACTTCGCGAAGCACGGTGCTGGCACGGGCGTCATTTTTCGTGAGTTGCAGACGCATGGCCAACGGGTCCATTTTCTTGGCGTGCGCGACTTCGTCAATAAAGCATTCCACTGCAAATTTGTTGTGTCCAGCACCAATCCCGCGGAATGCGTGTACCCGCATGCCGCGAATTTCTCGCACGCCTTCAGCGAGGGTGTTGGGAATGTCGTAGTGCGGAAGGTCAAGGCCGTTCCAGCCAATGTAGTCTCTGCCGCCCGTTGCTTGAAAACGAGGAGGTGATGCAATGGCATCCACGTTTTCAGCCACCAAACGATGCCGCCAACCGATGACGTTGCCAGCTTCGTCTAAGCCTGCGCGCATGACATGGTGCGTCATCGGACGTGGGCGAGCCGCGGCCATGTCGTCTTCGCGTGTCAACAACAGTTTGACCGTTTGCTTGGTCACATTGGCCAGCACAACGGTTTGCGCAATGATGTCTGGCGCAATGCGACGACCAAAACCACCGCCCAGCAACTGTTGATTCACTTTGATTTTGTCGGGTGTTGTTTTCAAAATGCCAGACGCTGCAACCGTGCCTAAAAATGCAAATTGCGTACCTGTCCAGATCTCGGCTGACTGACCATCCGCACCGATGCGCGCGATGCAATTCATCGGCTCGAGTTGGGCGTGGTAGCAATGCTCTGTCCAATAGGTCGCTTCAATGGTTTGTTTCGCATTCACCAAGCCCATCAAGGCATCGCCCCGTTTGTAGGCGTCCATCGTTTTGGCCATGGCATTTTGGCCTTGGCTTTCGTATTCTTTTTTGGCTTTTTCAGAATCGAAATTGGCAGCCACTGCGCCTGTGGTGTTCCAAGTTACTTTTTGTTTCAACACATTGCGGGCAAGTCGTGTGGCATGCACGCTGTTGCCGATCACTGCAACGCCAAATGGCAGGGGTATGACGCGCGAGATGCCAGGAATGGCCATGGCCTCTTCGGTGTTGATATTTTCTGCTTTTGCGCCCTCAACGGGTGCTTCCAAGATGGTGGCGTAAACCATATCGGGTACGGTCACATCAATGCCAAATTGCGCAGTGCCATTGGTTTTGGATTTCACATCGGTGCGTCCAAGGTCTGCACGCCCAATCAATTTGAATTGATCGGGTTTCTTCAAATCACTTGCATTCAATTTGGGTAGTTCTGCGGGCACAGTAGCAAATTTTGCAATCTCACCATAGCTGATGCGTTGGTTTGATTTCGCATGAATCACTTGCCCTTTGTCGGTCGTCAATTCAGACGCAGGCACGTTCCATTTGTTGGCTGCCGCATCTACAAGTACCTGTCTGGCTTGCGCACCAAACAAGCGCAGAGGCGTGAAATAGCCAGCAACCGTCACGCTGGCAAGGGTGGCTTGGCCGCCGTTGAGCAGTGGATGCGGGTTGCCATACACCTTGGGGTTGGGTGGAGCGTACTCGGCTTTCACTTTTGACCAATCAGCGTCTAACTCTTCGGCCATGATCATGGGTAGCGCAGTTGTTGTGCCTTGCCCCATTTCGGCAGATGGCACCATCATGGTGACAGTGTCGTCAGTGCCAATGGTGATCCATGCATTGAGTTTCAGGGTTGGGTTAGCTGCGAGTGCTTCACCGCTCAGTAGGGAAGAACCGGCCATGGCCAATGAGAATGTCAAGCCACCACTGCTGGCTAAGAAAGTGCGGCGATTGATGTGTGTCGCATTTGAGTTTGTCATGATTTATGCCTCCTTCGCTGCACGTTGAATGGCTTTAACAATGCGCTGATAAGTGCCGCAGCGGCAAATGTTGCCATCCATGTGGGCCACAATTTCTTCGCGCGAAGGATTTTTCTTTTTGGCAAGCAATGCAGCTGCTTGCATGATTTGCCCCGATTGGCAGTAGCCGCATTGCGGGACTTGTTCAGCCACCCAAGCTTTTTGCAGTTTGTGTTCACCGGTGGGTGAGAGGCCTTCGATGGTGGTCACTTGTTTGTCAGCCACGCTGGCAACCGGTGTGACGCATGAGCGTGTGGGTTTGCCATCGACATGCACGGTGCAGGCACCGCATTGGGCAATGCCACAACCAAATTTGGTGCCTGTCAGTTTGAGTTCATCACGAATGAACCACAGCAAAGGCGTTTCAGGTGCCACGGCGACGGGTGCCGATTTGCCATTGACGTTGATGGACAGGTTGCTCATGCGTGAACCTTTCAGTAAGGAATGGGGTTTTGAAACAGCCGCTATTTTTGGAGAAAGTCGTTTTGTCTAGGTCAGGGTTTGCACCAGCTATGTGTCGCGGATATGTCAGTGAGTTGGTTTGCGCCTATCACAAGGGATAACCCTAGTGTGTAAGTGATGAGTACAAATTTTCGTTTGTTAAAGTCAAACCCATATCAAAAAAGAAAGATGACAAATGGGCGATTACACCAATATGGCCGGTTACTACGATGTCATCATGACATCGGGCTACTACGACTATGCCAAGATTGTGGACAGCTTGGTGGCCCACAAACCCCAGCGCAATGTCCTGGAAATTGGCTGCGGCACCGGTTTGATCTTGGAGGAGTTGGCCAAGCGTCAGCCACAACTGCCCATCACCGGTATAGATTTGACGGCACCCATGCTGTCGATCGCTGAAAAGCGATTGGCACCTTTCTCAACCGTGTCGCTCTCGCAGCAAAACATCACGGAGTTGTCTCTCGATGAAAAACACGAGCTGGCGTTTTCTTATGGTGGCGTTTGGTATTTTGTGATCGATGGCGACAAAGAACCTTTCATAGTCAGCCACATTGCCGATGAACAAGCCAATTACTTGGGCTTTGAGCACTTGGCAAAACACATCGCTCCGGGTGGCACTTTGTTGCTTGGCGTGCAAGGCCCGCATCACGATTACGAAACCGTCATTTCCAATGGCATGAAGTATTCGCAAAAAATTGACTCTACTGACATTGGCTTTACCAAACACTATTACTTGATGGATGGTGCGCAAAAAGTGATGGATCAAACCGTTCGCTACAGAACTTATTCGTTTGCTGAAGCCAAAGCTTTGATGGGCGCCTACGGGTTTGAGCATATCCCTAGCACCGAAAAGAAACCTCTGTTTTTGCAGTTTGGAAAAACCAAATGACGCACGCTGAAAAACCCAAGTTGTTTTTCATTGGCGTCGGCAACATGGGCAACCCCATGGCGGTGAACTTGGTCAAAGCCGGTTACGCCGTGACGGTGTTTGATACTGTGCGTACCAAGGCAGATAACTTGTTGGCCATGGGGGCAAGCTGGGCCAATAGCGTGGCGCAAGGCGCCGCACAAGCCGATGTGGTGATGGCTTCGCTGCCAGGCCCTGTGCAAGTGCGCGAGGTGATGCTGGGTGAGCAGGGTGTGTTGGCGCATGTCAAAGCAGGAGCCACCGTGATCGATACGTCTACCAGCGCAGTCGAACTGGTGCGCGAACTGGTGGCGTTGGCCAACAGCAAAGGCGTGTCTTTTTTAGAGGCGCCCGTGACCAATGCGGTCGACATGGCAGCGCTAGGGCGTTTGTCTATTTTTGTCGGCGGTGATGCGGCGTGTTTTGAAAAACACAAACCGATCTTTGATGTCATTGGTGAAAAAATATTTCATGTGGGTGAACCGGGCAACGGCGCCACGATCAAGTTGCTGACCAATCTGTTGTGGTTTGTCAGTGCCGCCGCCATTGGTGAAGGATTGATGTTGGGGGCCAAAGCGGGCATTCCATTGCACACGGTTTGGGAAGCCATCAAATCGAGTGCTGGCAACAGTTGGGTGGCGCAGCACGATGTGCCCTCTATCTTTGCTGGTCATTACGACCCGAGTTTTTCTCTGGCACTGTGTTGCAAAGATTTGGGGTTGATCCACGAGATTGCCGCATCACAAGGCTATGACTTGCCGATGGCGGGTATGGCGCAAAAGTTGTTTCAACAGGCCATGGCCACGTATGGGCCTGATGCGGCTGAGTTGCATGTGGTCAAACTTTTAGAAGAGCGTGTGGGACACATGCTGCGGCCATGACAGAACAAGCGCGTCTTCTCGCAGAAGCCCATTTGCACATGCCGCAAGGCGTGGCAGAGAACTATCTCTATTGGGGCGAACACAACACGGTGTTCATTGCCAGCGCCAAAGGTTGCATGCTCACCGATGTGGATGGCAAAAGCTTCGTCGATTTTCGATTGGGGTATGGCCCCATCATTTTGGGTTACCGCGATGAACGGGTAGACAACGCTGTTATTGAGCAAATCACACAACGTGGCACCTTGACGGGCTTTTCCACCGAACTTGACACCACGGTGGTCAAACAAATCAAAGCCATGTGCCCCAACATCGACCAAATGCGATTTGCCAATTCGGGCACCGAAGCGGTCATGGGTGCCGTTCGCACCGCACGTGGCTACACACGGCGTGATCGCGTGGCAATTGTGGAAGGCTCTTTTCACGGCTTGTACGACGAGATGATGTGGAAGTCAGACATCGAACATTGGCAACCTGAGAGCCATACTGCCCCCAATGTGATTCCATTTGGCAGCGGCATTCCAGCGCGCAGTCGTGAGTTGTTGAGCATCATCAGTCACAACGATTTCGAGGCGCTTGAAAACTTGTTTGTGACCCACGGCGACAGTTTGGCGTGTGTGGTGATCGAGCCCATCATTGGCAATGCCGGTAGCGTGTCGGCCAGTCAGGCTTGGTTGCAGCGTTTGCGTGATTTGTGTACCTTGCACGGCACCTTGCTCATCATTGATGAAGTGAAGTCAGGGTTTCGGGTGGCCAAAGGGGGCGCACAAGAGTTGTATGGCATTCACGCCGATCTCACGACGTATGCCAAAGCCATGGGCAATGGCTATCCCGTCGCAGCGTTTGGTGGCAAAGCTGAGGTCATGCAGGTGGTGGGCTCACACGCGGGTGGGGTGGTGCACGGTGGAACCTACACGGCCAACCTTGTGGCGCTGAGTGCGGCACATGCCACGCTGAAAATTTTGACTGAGACCGATGCGTTGCACACCATCAACCAAGCGGGTGAAAAAATTCAAGCGGTGCTTGGACGTGTGTTTGCAGCAGCGGGCATTGAACATGCGTTTGCGGGGCCGCCTGCGATGTTTGGCATTCACTTCAGCGCTGAGGTGCCGACCAATTACCGTGATTGGCGCAGAACAAACAGCGACTTGTATCGTAAGTTTGCTTGGGAGTTGATTGCGCGAGGTGTGATGCTCGAGCCCGACTCGCGCGAACCGTGGTTCATTTGCGAGGCCCATCAACACATCGATTTGGCTTGGCTTGAAGATGTTGCCACGCAGGCCATGGCCGCAGCCAAAGCTGCTGCATAAGGTGGATGCGAATGGAACGTTTAAGTGGCTGCAGCCTGACTAGGTGCCAACACTTTCAACCATTCGGTCGCTGGCAAGGGCCAGCGTTTTTCAATCGCCTGTGCTTGCGCAAGCACAGCGTTGTGATGGATCGCCACAGCGGTGCGAAAGGCCAACACAATGGCGTTGCCAGCGCTGGTGGGTTTGAAAGCCCACAGTGCATCGTTGCCAAATGAAGCGGCTATTTTTTGCAAGCTGTTGGCCACGTTAGATTGGCGTCCAAACACATTGACCACCATGCATCCGTTTTGCGTCAACAGTTGTCTGCAATCGGCATAAAAAGCCTCGGTGTCTAGCACGGGGCAAAGGGCTTCGGGGTCGTACAAGTCCACTTGCAGCACGTCGATGGTTTGGTGCCATTGTGGGTCACGTGCTACTTCGGCGGCATCGCCCAAAACCACTTGCAAGGTGTTTGAATTGGCCGGCAACTTGAACCATTGTCTGCAAGTGTCAATCACTTGCGGGTTCAATTCAATAGCGGTGGTTTGTGTGTGCAATTGTCGATGGCAAAACTTGGTCAAGGCCGCAGCACCCAAGCCCATTTGCATGACATGCAAACGGTTGAGTTGGTTCAAATCGGTGAACAACAACCAGGCCATCATGCGTTGTTGGTATTCCAAATGAATGTCAAAAGGTTTGCTGATTTGCATCGAGCCTTGCACGGCGGGGCTGCCGAGGTGCAAAAAGCGCAAGTCACCATGGTCAAAAAATGTGACAGCCGGGTGCTCACCGCTTGGGGGTAATTGCATGGCGCTTCCCCCTTGCCCCTGACCGCTGAATTTTTGTGCTTGTTTCTTTGCCAGAAAAACACCCATCGAGACAGCCAACACACAAAACATCCCATAAACAATTAGGTCGGTCGCCGTGAGGTTGAGTCCGAGCTCGGCAGCCAAGGTGTTTGTCAAATCCATGGTCATGGCTTTCTGTTCAATGCAGCGAAAAACGAGATGTCAATTTTGCTCAGCAAATAATTTCTGTCGCAACTCTGGCGCAGAGGTTTGAGGGGACAGCCAAATGGCAAAAAACCGTTTGGCCAATTCGGTGTCAGCAATGGTACCCAAGGGTGCGTTGTTGAATAAAAACTGCGCGCTGCTGTTGGGCACATAAATACCCGTTAGGCTTTGCCCTTTGCGAACGTTGGGGAAAAGCGCCTCAAGGGTTTTCAACCATGCCTGCGCGGTGCTTGGTGTGAGTGGGTTTTGCATGTGCATTTCATCCACGGACCGTTTGGCAATGTCTTTGCCGTCGAAATCGCGCAGGTAGCGCAGCTCCAGAGCCAAGCGCTGTGTTTGCCATTGGTCTGAATGCAGCGAACGTTCACCGGTCCACAAGCTGGCCATGTACACATCAAAGCCCCAGTAGGTGTATTTGCCTTGGCCGACCAAACGCGGCGTGTTCAGGTGGGGTTGCAAAGGATGGGTGTCAGGGCTGTTGGCTGTTGTGCTTTTGTCTTGCGCTTGAGCATGCGACATGAAGGCAAGCGGTGCTGTCAGTCCATACATCAATACATTCCGGCGTGATGTGCTCATGGTGTGCTTTCCTTGATGTGTTGGGCTTGCTGCGCAATGGCTTGACGTTCGTCATCTGACAGACGGTTGACGTTTTTCAATTGCATGAGCATGCGAGGATTTTGCGCCAAGCTGTCAGCATGTTGTATCAGGTAATCCCAATACAACGTGGTGAAGGGGCAGGCGGTGGAGCCGGTCGATTGTGCAGGGTTGAATCGACAGCCTTGGCAATGGTTGCTCATGCGGTCGATGTATTTGCCGCTGGCAATGTAGGGTTTGCTGGCCATCAAACCACCATCTGCATATTGGCTCATGCCCAGTGTGTTGGGCAACTCCACCCATTCCACCGCATCCACATACACACCCAAATACCAAGCATGCACTTCTTTTGGGTTGACGCCAAGCAACAAGGCAAACAAACCAGTCACCATCAACCGTTGAATGTGGTGGGCATAACCATGCTTCAAGGTTTGACCGATGGCGTCACGCAGGCATGCCATGTCGGTTTTTCCGGTCCAGTAAAAGTCAGGCAACGAAGCTTGGGCATGCATGCTGTTTCGCTCTACATACTCAGGCATTTGCGTCCAGTAAATGCCTCGCACATACTCTCGCCATCCCAAAACCTGCCGGATAAATCCTTCTACGGCTTCAATCGGTGCATGTCCCGAAAAGTAAGCTGCTTGAGCCGCTTCAACAACTTCTCTGGGGTTGAGCAATTTGAGATTCAATGCGCAAGACAGATGCGAGTGGTACAACCACACTTCGCCCTCCCACATGGCATCTTGGTACAAACCAAAGTTTGGTAGTCGGTGGGCGATGAATTCGTTGAGCGCTTGCAGGGCTTGCGCTCGGGTCACGGGCCAGCCAAAGGTGTCGATCGAGCCGGGATGGTGTGCCATCTGTTGATTGACCAAACGCATCACATCTTGCGTGATGGCATCGGGCGCAAAGCGGATCGGTGGGGGTAACGCTTGAGGGCCTTGTTTGCCAAAGCTGCCTCTGTTCTCGACGTCGAAATTCCATTTGCCACCGATGGGCTTTTTACCTTCCATCAAGATACCCGTTTTTTGTCGCATCTCTCGGTAGAAATATTCCAAGCGCAGTTGTTTGCGGCCTGCTGCATGTTGGGAAAATTCTCGTACCGTGCTGAAAAAGTGGGTGTCATCCCGCACATCGAGTGGTAAGTTGTGCTCCCGTGCCACAGCCCGTAAGTTTTGAAGCACGCGCCAATCGCCTGGAGCGGTCATGACCAAGGCTTTGGGGTTGTGCAGACCAATGGCTTTTGTCAACTCGCCGGTCAAGGTGCCGGTGTTGTCAGCGTCGTCAAGTTGGGTGTAGACGATGGGCCAATCATTTTCGCGTAAACGTTTAGCGAAGTGCCGCATGGCGCTTAAAAAAACGGTGCTTCTTTGTTTGGACGACACCACATGGGTTGACTCTTCAACCACTTCGGCCATCCAAATCATGTCACGCGCAGGATCAAAGTCGACAAAAGCAGACGCTTCTTCGTCGAGTTGATCACCCAAAACAATCACCAGATGTCGTTTTGCCGCCATGGTGAGGTGGCCGGAATGCCGGTTGCGGTTCAAAATCACACCTTTGCGAAGAAATTAGATGGGTTGTTTGCTAAAAGTTCAAATATCCTAAGGGCTTATTGAAATTGCGCAGACCGAATCTGGAAAATCCTACTGCATTCAAGTGAATTGTGATTTGTAGTCCAGCTTTTTCGCTCTTATGAACAATGTCCTCAACTCTTCTGTTAACTGTACCTGCAATGATGATGTCCACTTTGTTTGATCAGCCTTACAAGGCTTTGGTGATCGGTGCATCAGGCGCCATTGGTCTTGCATTTGTGAAAGCCTTTCAAGGCGATCCGAAATGTGAACAAGTAACGCAGGTGAGCCGAGGTTTGCAACCCAATTTTGATTTGTGTGATGCGGCCTCAATTCAACAGCAGGCCGAGTTGTGTCGTGCCATGGGGCCTTTTCATGTGATCATCGATGCCACAGGTGCGCTCAGCATGGGTGCGGTGGGGCCAGAGAAGTCATTGACCAGTTTGCGACAAGATGTGTTGTTGCAAAACTTCCAGATCAACGCCATAGGCCCCGCATTGGTGTTGCAACAATTCGCCCCCTTGTTAGCCTCAGGGCCATCGATCTACGCAAAGCTCTCAGCGCGTGTGGGCAGTATTTCAGACAACAAAAAAGGCGGTTGGTACGGATACCGCTCAGCAAAAGCAGCGCTGAATATGCTCTTGCAAACAGCCGCGATTGAATTGCAAAGAAAAAACCCTGCCTTGCGCGTGGTGGCATTGCAGCCGGGTACTGTCAGGTCGAAACTGTCGCAACCATTTTTGGGTTCAGTAGCGCATCCGCTGGAACCTGAGGAATCCGTGCAAGGCTTGTTGAATGCCTTGAAATCACTTGCGCCAACAACAGGCGCTCATTTCATCGATTACCAAGGTCAACACATCGGCTGGTAAACCGTTTTGTGTCTATCCCCTGCGTGTGAACGACAAGGTGACATCGCCAAGGTGGAAACCTAATTTGGTCATACGCGCTTTGTTGAGCATGACACGATCGTTCATCAAATACATCCAGTCGTCCATTTGCACATGCAAAATCGTCCCGTCCACAGGCAGCGCAAGTGTGTAGCGCCAGTTAAACGCATTGCCTTGGGTTTTGCCTTCTGCGGTGCCCACCACATCACCAGCAGTACCGGTGAAGTTGCCGTTGCCGTGATCGGTCAGGGTCCAGATTCTTTTTTCTTTTGTGCCGTCTGCGTACACAAAATCTTCGTCTAAAACACCTTGGTTGTTACGCCACTCGCATTTCATCAGCACTGTGAAGCGCTTGATAACTTTACCGTTGCGATCGGTAAAGATACCCCAAGCATCTACGGTGCCGTTGAAATACGTGCGCAAGTCAAGCGCTGGTTTTTCCCTTGCGTAATCTTCAATGCGCGGACTGGCGCATCCAGTCAAACCAGATGCACTCATGGCAGTCACAGCAGCCGTCACGCCACCGGATAAAAGCAAACGACGATTCATCATGCGTCACCTCTTGTTGTAAGTACTATCTTTTGCGCCAAGTAAACCATGAAAGGCAATACCACCATCCAAATCAGAGCGATGCACAGCATCGAGGTGGTCCATGCAGACAATGATGCCGCACCAAATTGCACGCCAGCATAGTAAGTCATTGGGCCAAAAATGAAGCCTGCAAGCGCAGAGACTCCCCATGGCATGGTTTTCAAAAAAGCCAGAGAGGCATTCAAGGTCAAGCTGAACATGAGCCACAGCGCCCACAGCCAGAATGGACTCAAAGGCCCCAGCGCCCAACCATAAAACACAATGGCAGAAAAATACTGCAACAACGAGTCGACCGCAACGCCTAGCAACAAACCGATGGCTGCAATTTGTATGTCAGCTGCCCGAGAAGTAGACCACCGAAAATGTGCGCCGACCAAAGCCAAAGCAAAAACAATGCTTGGTATTTCAAGCGTCCCCCCGGCGCCAAAAATGCAGGCCCACCAACCTGCTTGAAAACCCACGACATTGACCCAAAGGGGATACATGTCGCGATTCTAAAAAAATCGGTGCAACCTTTGCGGGTCAAAGGTTAATGATTTGATCGAACATCAACCTGATCAGCAAACGTCTTCGCCTCGCCCCGTAGCATAGATTGCTGCATTCACAATGCTGGCAGCGTCAACCTTGAAATACGCTCGCAAGGCCGCTCGTGTGTCGCTTCGGCCAAAACCATCGGTGCCCAGCGTCAGGTACGAACGGTTGGGTGGCACAAAGGCTCGAATGGTTTCGGGCACGGCACGCACGTAATCGCTGGCAGCAATGATCGGGCCTTTAGAGCCTTTCAATTGCGCGGTCACGAAAGGTGTCGTGGCATTCGCTTGCCCCGACATGTCAGCCAACTCCCAAGCCTGTCCATCGCGTGCGAGTTCACTCCAGCTGGTGATGCTGTAGACCGTCACACCCATGCCTTGTGCTGCCAATTGATGGGCTGCTTTGATCACCTCGGTCAGAATAGCGCCCGAGCCGAGCAAGGTCACTTGATTTGCATTTGTTGTGCTGGCTTGTGTGTGCGAAAAGTGATAACAGCCGCGAATGATATCTGCTTCTACACCCGCTGGTAAATCGGCTTGTGCATAGTTTTCATTCATCAGGGTGACGTAATAAAACACATCTTGCTGCTCGACCATCATCTCGTGCATGCCGTGGTCAACGATGACTGCCATTTCTGCGGCAAACGCAGGGTCATACGCGCGGCAGTTTGGAATCGTGGCGGCTACCAAGTGGCTGCTGCCATCTTGGTGTTGCAGGCCTTCGCCGCCCAAGGTGGTGCGCCCCGAAGTGGCGCCCAGCAAGAAGCCTCGTGCGCGTTGATCGGCGGCGGCCCAAATGGCATCGCCCACGCGCTGAAAGCCAAACATCGAGTAATAAATGTAGAAGGGCAACATGGCCAAGCCGTGCACGCTGTAACTGGTGGCTGCAGCCGTCCAACTAGCAATGGCACCTGCTTCGCTGATGCCTTCTTCCAAAATTTGCCCATCCAACGCTTCACGATAGCTCAACACCGAGCCAATGTCTTCTGGCTCATAGCGTTGGCCCAAGCTCGAATAAATGCCCACTTGTTTGAACAAATTGGCCATACCAAAGGTGCGCGCTTCGTCTGCCACGATGGGCACGATGCGCGGGCCAAGCGTTGGGTCTTTGAGCAAATTGCCCAGCATGCGCACAAAGGCCATGGTGGTTGACATTTCTTTGCCTGCGGGCTGCAAGGCAAACTGCGCATAGCCAGACAAAGCGGGGATGGCCACTTTGCCTGCTGTGGTGTTGCGTTGTGGCAAATAGCCGCCCAACTTTTGGCGTTGTTGATGCAAGTAACGCATCTCCATGCTGTCATCTGCCGGTTTGTAGAAATCCAAATTTTTGGCTTGCTCGTCTGTCAGTGGCAAATCGAAACGGTCACGAAATGCGAGCACATCTTCATCATCGAGTTTTTTCTGAGAGTGCGTGGTCATCTTGCCTTGACCCGTTTCTCCCATGCCATAACCTTTTTTGGTGTGCGCCAAGATGACCGTGGGTTGCCCTTGGTGCTGGGCCGCTGCTGCATAAGCGGCAAAAATTTTCACCAAGTCGTGCCCGCCGCGTTTTAATTGGTCAATTTGTGCATCGGTCATGCCCTCAGCCAATTGGGCGAGGGCAGCACTCTGACCAAAAAACTGTTCGCGGTTGAAGCGACCATCTTTGGCGGCAAAGGTTTGCATTTGGCCATCAACCGTGTTGCCCAAAGTGCGCACGAGCGCACCGGTGAGATCGCGTGCAAACAAACCGTCCCAATCGCTGCCCCACACCAACTTGATGACGTTCCAACCCGCACCGCGAAACAGTTTATCGAGTTCATCGATGATGCGACCATTGCCACGCACAGGGCCATCGAGTCGTTGCAAATTGCAATTGACCACCCACACCAAGTTGTCGAGCTTTTCGCGCGACGCCAACGTGAGCGCACTCATGCTTTCGGGTTCGTCCATCTCACCGTCACCAAACACACCCCAGACTTTGCGGCCGTCGCAATTGAGCAATTGACGGTGCGTGAGGTAGCGCATGAAGCGCGCGTGATAAATCGAACTGATGGGGCCAATGCCCATCGAGCCGGTGGGGAACTGCCAAAAATCAGGCATCAACCAAGGGTGAGGGGAACTCGACAAACCGCGTGCACCCACGCTCGGCCCCGCGATTTCTTGTCGGTAATGCGCCAAGTCGTTGGCGGTTAACCGACCTTCCAAATAAGCACGCGCATACACACCCGGTGCGCTGTGCGGTTGAAATAACACCAAGTCGCCAACTTGTGTGGCATTGCGTGCTTTGAAGAAATGGTTGAAGCCCACTTCAAACAAATCAGCTGCGCTGGCATAGCTCGCGATGTGACCACCCAATTCACCATACGCTTTGTTGGCGCGCACCACCATGGCCAATGCGTTCCATCG
>JACCDH010793166.1_pt1 | contig 28548 bp, 26 predicted proteins | sample 7442481 | NCBI WGS metagenome assembly JACCDH01 (sample SAMN15323433, study PRJNA562643) | freshwater metagenome | isolation source: river surface water | place: USA:Blue River Watershed | collected 2017-08-15 | reverse complement strand
CAGGGCCGAGCCGGCCCATTTGTTGCAGACTTTCTTGGCGGGGCAGCCCATGTTGATGTCGATGATCTGCGCCCCCCGGTCGATGTTGTAGCGCGTGGCGTCGGCCATCATCTGCGCCTCGGTGCCTGCGATCTGCACCGCAATCGGGCCGGGTTCACCCTCGTGGTTGGCGCGGCGCGATGTTTTGAGCGAAGCCCACAAATCAGGCCGCGAAGTGACCATTTCGCTCACCGCGTAGCCCGCCCCGAACTGTCTGCACAGCTGGCGAAACGGCCTGTCCGTCACCCCGGCCATGGGGGCGACAAACAAGTTGTTCGGCAATAGGTAAGGACCAATCTGCATGACTGGGAGTGGGCTCGAAGGGGGTTTGCTTAAAAAGGAGGCACGATTGTAATTGCTTAATATTTCAGCAAATGAAAGCTGTGTGTGTTAAGCAAAAACACCTGTCCCAGAACGAGGCGGAAGAACTCAAAAACGGCTCGAGGGCTCCGCCACTTGCGGCTGACGCAGCCACCGCGCCATCAACTCCAGAATCTGTCTGCGCATGAAGGGCTTGGTCAGGTAATCGTCCATGCCTGCAGCCAAGCAATTGGCTTTGTCGTCGGCCAAGGCATTGGCCGTCAACGCCAAGATGGGTTTGCGCACCGCGCCCAGCGCCACTTCTCTGGCACGGATGGCCTTGGTCGCCGCGATGCCGTCCATCTGGGGCATCTGCACGTCCATCAAGATGATGTCGTAGGGCTCGGACGCGCTCAGATCAACGGCCTCTTGGCCATTGTGGGCCTGCAGGATCCGGCAACCCGCCGCCTTGAGCATGGTGACCAAGATTTCACGGTTCACATCGTTGTCCTCTGCGATCAGGACGGTGCAATCAAGGGACAAGGGTATTTGCGCAGCCAGCGTGTTTTGCTCGACCGGCATGTCCTTGAGCCGTGGGCCACAGACTTCAAACCAGAAACACGAGCCTTGCCCAAGCTGGCTGCTGAAGCCCACCTGCCCCCCCATGAGTTCAGCCAGTTGGCGCGAAATGACCAAGCCCAGACCACTGCCACCATAACGCCGGGCCATGGAAATGTCCGCTTGAGAAAACGCACTGAACAGGCGTTGTGCCTCGTCTTCGCTGATGCCGATGCCGGTGTCCTGCACAGTGCAGCGCACCCGGATTTGGCCGTCAGCCTGGCTGGTGTGCGTCAATCTCACCGTGACTTGCCCTTGATCGGTGAATTTGACAGCATTCGAGATGAGGTTACTGATGATTTGAGTGAAGCGATGTGGATCACCCAAAATCATCAAGGCAGCGCCATCGCCCGGAGGCTGAAAGACCAGCTTGAGCCCTTTGTCTTGGGCATGCGGTTCAAACAAGGCAGTGACCTGCCTGGCCGCCAGCTCGGGCGCATAGGGCACTTTTTCCAGGTGCAGCATGCCCGCTTCGATTTTCGAAAAATCGAGGATGTCGTTGATCAGGTACAAAAGCGTTGACGAGGACGAGCTGATCATGCTGATCAGTTTTTTCTGCTGCTCGGTTGGATCGGTAGAACCGAGCAACTCCGACACGCCGATCAAGCCATTGAGTGGCGTACGGATCTCGTGGCTCATGTTGGCCAAAAATTGGCTCTTGGCGCGGTTGGCGGCATCGGCATGCTCCTTGGCCAGCAGCAACTCGGCCGTTCGGGCTTGCACCTCGGACTCCAGCTCCTGGCTGTATTGCCCCAGGGCTTTGTCCTTGTGCTCGATCTGGTCGAGCATGGTGTTGAAGCCCGCCACCAGCTCACCGATCTCATCCTGGCTTTGGACTTGGGCACGTTGGCTGTAATCGTGCACACGGGTGATGCGACCCATCACATCGGCCAGATCCAGAACGGGCTGGATGATCACCGCAATCCAGCGCCCCAGGAAGTGGCGCACCAAGGTGTAGGCCAACCACATGGCCACCACGGCCACCAGCAAAGTGATCGCGATGTCCCACCAGAAATTGTCCAGCCGGGTCCGCACCACCACCACACCAATCTGGTCGCCATCTTGCACGATGGGCAAGCGGATCGTGTAACGGCTGAACGTGAGCAAAGAAGTGCGCTCGCCTTTGATCAACTCAACCGGGACAGGTTCAAGCCGCCAAGCGCCATCCTTGGCTACAGGGTAATGCGCAAAAGGTGTTGAGCGGGAGGGGTCGACATAGATGTCCACCATCTCCACGTTCTTGATGTGCCGGAAAATCTCCAGCTGCTTTTGCGCACCGGCATGGTCATCAAAACGAACGGCTGCAGCATTGCTCTCGGCGGCCAGCTCGGCCAGACTTTTGGCGGCCGCTTGCGTGGCTTGCAAGGTTTGGCTGGCCTGCCAAAGCAATGTGACCGCAAAAAACAGCAGCAATACACACCAAATCCCCAGCGCCAAGATGTGGTTGAGCTTCTGCCGCATGGGCAGACGCAAAAGTCTCTCTCGACGCCAAAAATTCATGCGTAATACTGTACGAAATTTTTTACCGGATCACGGCCCTGGCCAATTTCAGCATTTGACTGCTGGCTTTGATGTTGGATTTTTGCAAGTTCAGCAAGTTCACGTCGAACTCCACACGGTCATCACTGAAAATCAGTGACAAGTGTGCCCCCAAGTCCATGGCCTGGCGAGCATCACTGACCAATAAAACTTGGGAATTGCCCAGTTGGCGCGCGGCAGCAGACAAAAGACGTGCGTCGCTCTCACCGATAAAAGCCATGGCGCAATCCTTGATCTGGTCCATGGGTACATCCTTGCGAACCAGGATTTCCCGGCCCTGCGCCATGCGGCGGTTCAAACTGAGCATGGCCCCATTGAGGTCATCTTTGCCCATCACACAAAGGCGGATGGCCTTGTCATCGGTGCCCGACATTTCCACAAACTTGGCGAAGTTATACACATACGCTGCCTTGATGCGGTCGGCCGTTTGCATATCAGGTTGAGCGCTCACGGTCAGCGCGAAAGTACCGATCAGGCCGCAAAGACTGCGCGCCAGAAAGCGTACGGCTGTCAACAAGAATTGAAGGTGCATGTTCATGGTCATGTCCTTCAAAAACGTGTCACAGCTTGAACCAACGCACTGCGCTGCACGTCATAGGTGCGCGTCGTGGGCAAGATGCTCATGAATTCCGTGTGACGATCCTTGAGCAAATTGCGCCCCGATATCGACAACTCGGTGTTGCGATTGACTTGCCAGGCCAAGCGCATGTCCAGCCCGGTGTAGGGCGCAATCCGCACTTGCTCGAGTGAGTTGATCGTGTAGAAAGCCGTTTCCGATTGGTATCGCAATCGAACATCGAGATTCAGGTCATGCGCCAGACTGAAATTGTTGTTCAGCGAGATTTGGTGTCGAGGTGAGCCATTTTCATGTGCGATCTTCTGGTAATCACCCAAGTCGTCTCCGGTGGTGGTTCCTTTGATCCGCAAATGGCTGTAAGCAGATTGCAGCTTCCACCAAGAATAAGGGTGCCACTCCAGAGACACTTCACCGCCCCAAGAACGGGCTTTGTCCAAATTGGTGTTGTAGCCCGACAGGGTGAAGTAACAAGCGCTTGGTCTGGATTGGTCATAGCATGCGATGGCTTGCTGTACATCCAAAGGCGAGATGGGATTGGCCGCCATGCGGCCACCGCGCAGGTTGCTGTAATCGGTCAGGAACAGCGATGAATCGATGCTCAAGAAATTGGAAAATTGTTTTCGCCAGCCGGCCTCCAGACTGATGGCCTTTTCCGCGTGCACTGACGCATTGGCCAGTGGCGAGACCTGCGTCAATGCCGTCAGCATGTTGGCCGGCAAGTTCAGTCCTGTGATCGCATTCAGATTGGCTGCATCTTGCGCGCTGATGTCGATCGTCGACATGCTTTCCGTGCGCCTTGGCGAGCGAACTGATCGCGACAAAGCACCCCAATAAGCTTCATTCTGGCTTGGCGTGTAAAGCACACGTGCATTGGGTTGCACATTGAAGCCGGTCAAGCCGTCTTTCTCGAATTTGGAGCCCAGGATCAACTTGAAGCGTTCAGGCACCAGCGTGATTTCATCGTGAACGAATGCGCTGTAACTGACCCGCTGGTCTTTGCCATTGCTCAGGTAATAAGGTGATGCCGGCAAGATCAGTTCATCGCGGGTATGCCGCAAATTCAGGCCCCAGATGAAGTCATGAGACTCATACAGCGTGCGCTGCTGAAAATCAACATCGAAATCGGTTTTGACACCGCCCATGGACATGAGCGCAGGCACCAGGCCCAGTGGCATGGTCGATGAACTGGCCCCCGACCCCCAGACCCCTTTGTGCATGGTGCTTTCGTGGTCGAGAGAAGCTTGCAGCACATTCTCGGCGCCATCGGCGGTCTTCCAGTTGTAGCGGCCTTGCAGTGAGCCGCCCTGGTCATTGGCGGACAGGAGTGCATCCCTGGAGTACGGCGTTGCTGCATCACTGAAGCCCAATACCGATGGGGTCACCCAGCCTTCTTTGGATCGGTGCTGATACAGCTCAGCTTTGATGCTGAGTTGGCCGCTTTCGACTTGCGGCTCTAACTTCAGACCCACCCGCTGCTGACTCGACCCGTCTGGAGAGACCAAGCCGGAATTTCGCTCCAGTGCGCCCCCCATCAAGCCGACCTTGCCATAAACCTTGTAATGACCACCTTGCTCCAGCACACCGGCATAACGCAAAGAAGTCGATGCCAAGTCACCTGTGCCTAAGGTCGCGCTGAGCAATCCGCCCTGACTGGACGCAGCCGAGCGCGTGACGATGTTGATCACGCCATTCATGGCATTGGTGCCCCACAGGGCCGCTCCAGGGCCGCGGATGACCTCAATGCGCTCGATGTCTTCCATGACGATGTCTTGTGTTTCCCACAAGACACCCGAAAACAGTGGCGAATAAACGCTGCGCCCATCGACTTGGACCAGCAACTTGCCCGAGAAACGTTCGTTGAATCCCCGTGAACTGACCGCCCAACTGCCGCGACTGATCTGCGCCACATTGAGCCCAGGCACCTGACGCAAGGCCTCGGGAATGGACTGCGCCCCCGAACGGCGAATTTCCTCCGCCGAAATGACATACGCGGCAGCGGCCATATCGGCCACACGCTGCTCTTTTCTGGACATCGACATCAGGCGGTAATCCACCAGCTCTTCAAGCGACATGTCCAGAAACTCGTTGCTCGCCGCCGAGGCAACTGTGGCCTGAACAGCCAACGACAGAAGTGACCATCGCCAGAATGGCGTGCCACTTTTCCTTTTTTGAATCATCAACAGCTCCCTGCGGGGTTTTGGGCCTGACCCAGATCAATCATTAGATTTTACATTTGTAGATTTTTGAGTGCATAAAGAAATCTAAAACCGATCAATTCAACAAACTTAATTCATCACAACTTTGCAATCTTCAGAGTCATCCGTATCCCATGCCGCAAGCAGCAAGGACCGCTACACTGGCCCGCATGGAACTTTGGCTCACTCAACTCCTGCAATGGCTTGCACTGCCTGAATTCGGTCTGAGCACCGTGTTTGTCGTTTCTTTCATCTCAGCCACGCTGCTGCCGATGGGGTCTGAGCCTGCGGTCTTTGGGCTGGTCAAGCTCAACCCTGATTTGTTCTGGTCGGCCATCGCCGTGGCCACGGTCGGCAACACCCTGGGGGGCATGGTCAGTTGGTGGATGGGCTGGGGCTCGCGCAAGGTGTCCAAACGCTGGAGCAACTCGGCCCAGCATGTCAGGGCGCTGGCCTGGCTGGAAAAACTGGGGCCCAAGGCCTGCTTGCTGTCTTGGCTGCCCGGGGTGGGCGATCCCTTGTGTGCAGTGGCTGGCTGGCTGCAGATGCCTTTGTGGCCCTGCACGCTGTACATGGCCATTGGCAAATTAGCGCGTTACTTAACGATGACCGCGGGCCTGCTCTGGGTGTTTCCTGGTTAAAGCCAAAACCCACTTCATCAGTCGGATTTCTATTGACCCGCATGGCGACAATGCAAATAATGGTCAAACGTTTCAATATTGAAACGTTGTTTTACTAAAGAAACAAATGAGCGTTCTCGGTATTGACGAAATCACCTTCGGGGCCCAAGACGTTGGCCGTTGCAAGCAATTCTTTCTGGACTGGGGCTTATCCCTGGTCGAAGAAACGCCTGCACGCCTTGTCTTTGCTTCACTCAATGGCTGCCGCGTGATCGTGGCGCACTCTGATACACCCGGCCTGCCGCCTGGGGTCGAAGCCGACCCGACCTTGCGCGAAGTCGTTTGGGGCGTAGCCTCCGAAGAAGACATGGTGCGCTATGCAGCCGCCTTGCAAACACAACCAGGCTTTGTGCAGCAAGACCAGCGCATCGGTTGTACGGACCCCAGCGGTTTGGCCGTGCGGCTACAAATCAGTCAGAAAAAGACGCTGGACCTCGATTGCGCTCAACTCAACACCTGGTCAGCCCGCCCCCGCGTCAACCAGCCCAGCCAAGCCTATGACCGCGCCCAACCCATTGAAGTTGGGCATGTGGTGTTCTTCGTCAAAGAGCTCGAAAAGGTGTCGCAGTTTTACCAAACCCTCTTGGGCTTTGTCGTGTCAGACAAATACCCCGGTCGCGGTCACTTTCTGCGTTGCGCTGCACGTGGCGGTCACCACGACCTTTTCCTTCTTCAACTGCCTGAGGCGCGCAATGGCTTGAACCATGTGGCCTTCACGGTGCGCGATGTGCACGAAGTCTTTGGTGGCGGCTTGCACATGTCGCGCTGCGGCTGGGACACCGAACTGGGCCCTGGACGGCACCCGATTTCTTCTGCCATCTTCTGGTACTTCGTGAGCCCCGCTGGAGCCTTGGTCGAGTACTACACCGACGAGGACGAGCTGACCGAAGACTGGCAGCCGCGCGAATTCACGCCAGGGCCGACGGTGTTTGCCGAATGGGCCATCAAAGGCGGTATCGATGGCCAAACACGACGCCAAAAAGATGCAGACGCACCCAGTGGACGCTTCATGACCGACAAACCCAAGGCCTGAACAGCGCCGCCTTCAATTCAGCCAACCGGAGTTTCTTGCATGTCACACCACCCTGCTGCCCTTTACAACGACACACACCAGGCCCGCTCTAAGGCCCCCACCAGCTATGAGAGCTTGCTGGGCGACGCCATCGAGCGCGCTTTTGGCAGCGGCATTCATGACCTGGACGCGCTGGTGCAGTACCTGAACACCGCAGGCCCTTCGGGCCCAAACGGCCAAGCCTGGACAGCCGAAACCTATCAGCAAGAGATGGCCCGCCTGGCCGCCGCCTGAAGCACAAACCAAGGAAGATCATGAACGCCCAAGTCATCAACGTTCAGCTGGACCCCGTCGACGCCGCGCTTGAAGTGGGTTTGAAAGACCTGTGGTTTCCGGTGTGCCCCTCCGGCTTTGTCAAAGAAAATCCGATTTCCCTGCGACGACTGGGCTACAAAATCGTGCTGTGGCGCGATGCCACAGGTCAAGTCCACGCGCTGGAAGACCATTGCCCGCACCGGGGTGCTCCGCTGTCGCTGGGTGTCATACTGGGCGACCGCATCGCCTGTCCGTACCACGGTGTGGAAGTGCGCCACGACGGCACCGTGATGCGCGTGCCCGGCAGCCCGGGTTGCAAGCTCGAAGGCTCACGCCCCACCCGCAGTTTTCACACCGCAGAATCGAATGGCGCGATCTTCTTGTACAACGCCAGCAACCCGGCACTCGACAAAGCGCCACCGCTGCGCCTGCCCGAACAACTGACCTCGCCCGAGTGGTCGTCTTTCCTGTGCTACACCGAATGGGGTGGCGACTACCGCTATGTGATCGACAACGTGATGGACCCCATGCACGGGGCCTACCTGCACAAGCAGTCGCACACCATGGCCGAAGGCGACATGACCGCCGAGTTCCAGATCCGTGAACTCGACAACGGCTTCATCTTCGAAAAGAAGCACCAGCGCGATGTGAACTTTGACTGGACCGAATGGCTGGACACCGGCATCCACCTGATGCGGCTGGAAATCCCCTACCCCAAGACCGGCGGGCCTGGCGGCAACTTCACCATCATCGGCAGCTACACCCCGATCACCAACCGCGTCGCAGGGGTCTTCCACTGGCGCTGCCGCAAGGTGGACGGTTGGCAACGCGACACCTGGCGCTTCCTTTACAAAAACCGCCTGGAGCAGCGCCACTGGAACGTGTTGGAGCAAGACCGCGTGGCCGTCGAAAACATGGAGCCCGACGCCAACAAGCGCGAGCACCTCTATGCCCACGACATGGGCATCGTGCGACTGCGCCGCCACCTGCGCAAACTGGCCACTGAACAACTGGCCCCAAACGCCGCCTGACATGAGCACCTTGAAGGTATGGGTCCACACCCTGCGTCACCAAGCGCAAGACATCATCAGCGTCGAGCTTCGCCCCATGCCGGGTGAAACCTTGCCTGCATTCGAGGCCGGCGCCCACATTGACCTGCATCTGCCCGGCGGTCTGGTGCGCAGCTACTCTTTGGCCAATGACAGCAGCGAACACCACCGGTACCTGCTGGGCGTGCTGAAAGACAAAACCAGCCGGGGCGGTTCGCGCGCCGTCCACGAACAATTGCGCGTGGGCATGGCGCTCACCATCGGTGCCCCGCGCAACCATTTCCCTTTGCATGAAGAGGCCACGCATTCGGTGCTGATCGCAGGCGGCATCGGCATCACCCCCATCCTGAGCATGGCCCGGCGCTTGCAAGCACTGGGTCGTTCTTTTGAGGTGATCTATCTGGCGCGTTCGCGCTCAGCGGCCGCTTTCACCGAAGACCTGCATGCGCTGAACTGCGCCATGCACTGGCACTTTGACGACGAAGCCGGGGGACCCGCCGACTTGCATGCTTTGCTGCAAGCTCGGGGTGGGCAAAGCGACACCCACTTTTATGCCTGCGGCCCGGCTGTGATGCTGGATGTATTTGAAAAAATCTGTGCCGAGTTGGGCCACGACCACGCCCACATCGAACGCTTTGCGGCGGTTGAAATCAAAGCCGCCACCGATGCCCGCAGCGTCTTCACCGTGGAGCTGCGCCGAAGCGGCAAGACCTTTGACGTCACCCCCGACACCACACTGCACCAACAGCTGATCGCCACCAAAGCCAATGTGCCCTTCAGCTGCGAAGAAGGCATTTGCGGCTCTTGCGAAACGCGGGTGCTCGAAGGCACGCCCGATCACCGTGACATGGTGCTGAGTTCAGCCGAACAAGCATCCAACCAAGTCATGATGGTCTGCGTGTCGGGCTGCAAGAGCGAACGGCTGGTGCTCGACCTCTGAAGCGCCAGCGTCAAGCTTGCAGCGGCACAGCCCAGGCGTCGTAGCCATACACCCCATCGGCATTGCCTTGGGTCTTCATCCACTGGTTGCCGCGTGAGCCGATCTGGATTTCAGCGGTCCGCGCTTGGCGTGCTGCGGCATAGCGCTGCAACGCCGCGTTGACATCGGCCAGCTGCTGGACCTGCGACAGGCAACGCGCGACGACCACGCCGTCTTCGATGGCCATGCCGGCCCCTTGCGCCATGAAAGGCAGCATCGGGTGGCAGGCATCGCCCAGCAAACTCACACGCCCCACCGACCATTGCTGCAGCGGCTCTCGCTCGTACAGCGCACTTTTCAACACGCTCTCACAGGCATCCAGCAAAGCACGGGCATCGGGGTGGTAGTCGCGGTAGAAACTGCGCAGCTCGTTCACATCGCCCGGACTGGTCCAGGATTCTTCGTGCCAGGAGTCCTGTCCGGTGGTGGCAAAAATGAAGGTGTCACGCCCCCGGTTCAGCGGAAAGGTCACGATCTGGCTTTGCGGGTTGGGGCCCCACCACTTGGTGAAGGCTTCAATCTCGGGCACTTGGCGCACCTTGTCGGTGGGCACCACGGCGCGAAACGACACCACACCGGTAAAGCGTGGCTGCTCTTCGCCAAACAAAGCCTTGCGCACTTTGGAGTGGATGCCGTCAGCCCCCAGTACCACATCGTGCAGGACTTGCTGGCCGTCCTCAAACGACAAACTCACGCCCGCATCGCTTTGGGTCAGGGTGCGCAGGCGTTTGGAAAACAGCACGCTCTCGGCTGGCACGGCGTTGGCCATGGCCGCCAGCACGTCCGCCCGGTGAATGGTCAGCTGCGGCGCGCCATAACGCTGCTCGGCCGTGTCGCCCATGGGCAGACGAGAAGTCTCCAGCCCCGTGTCCCAGTCGCGGCTGATGCGAAAGGTGGGCCGCGCCCCACTGGCGCGAATGCCTTGTGCCACCGCCTCACCCAAGCCGTCGAGCGCACGCACCGCATTGGGCGTGAGGTTGATGTCGGCCCCCACGCGCATGAACTGCGCGGCCTGCTCGTAAACGGTGACCGTGTGGCCCTGTGCGCGCAAGGCGATGGCCGCGGTCAAACCGCCAATGCCTGCGCCCACGATGGCGATGTTCAAAGAAAGCGTCATGTGCCAAGTCCTGAAAACGAATGAAAAGAAAACCTCGCTGAGCGCTCAGAAGACGCCCGGGAACGAGCCACCGTCAAGCAAAATATTCTGGCCATTGATGTAACCGGCGTGCACGCTGCACAGGTACGCGCAGGTGTTGCCCAATTCATCGGGTTGACCAAAACGGTGTGCCGGATGCTTGGCCAAGCGTGCTGCAATGGCTTGCTCAGTGCTGATGCCCTGGCGTGCTGCCTGCGCTGCAAAATTGCCCGCCAGTCGGGCGGTGTCAAACGTGCCGGGCAAAAGGTTGTTGATGGTCACGCCTTGGGCCACCGTGGTGCGTGCCAGGCCCGCCACAAAACCGGTGAGCCCGCTGCGCGCACCATTGGACAGGCCCAAGCCATCGACAGGCGACTTGACGGCGCTCGAGGTGATGTTGACGATGCGCCCAAAACCGCGCGCCATCATGCCGTCCACCGTGGCCTTGATCAGCGCAATGGGGGCCAACATGTTGGCGTCCAGCGCCCGCACCCAGCTGTCTCGGTCCCACTGCCGGAAATCGCCCGGTGGCGGCCCACCGGCATTGGTGACCACGATGTCAAAGTCTTGATGCGTCGCAAAAATGCGCGCACGGCCTTCGTCGCTCGTCACATCGGCGGCCACACACTGCACCGCACCACCGCCCCAGCCGCGCAAACGCTCAGCCGCGGCCAGCAAAGGGGCCTCGGTGCGCGCCACGATCAGCACATCCACGCCTTCACGCACCAGTGCCTGCGCACAGGCATAGCCCAGCCCAGCGCTGGCACCGCAGACCAAAGCTTTTTTCCCGGCAATACCCAAATCCATGAATCAATCCCTCATTCGGCCACGATGCCACGGGCCTTGATGATGCGCGCCCAGGTTTGGGTTTCGGCCTTGATGTGCGCTGCAAACTCGGCAGGCTTTTGCGTGGCATCGCTCAGGCCCTGGGCGCGCAGTTGCTCACGCACGGCAGGCTGGGCCAAAATTTCTGCGGCATCTTTGGCCAGTTGTTCAGCCAGCGCAGCAGGCGTGCCCGCCGGGGCCAACAAGCCATACCAGGAGGTGACCACCACGCCGCTGACGCCCTGCTCGGCCAGGGTCGGAATCTCAGGCGCCACCGGGGTGCGTGCCGTGTCTGTCAGGCCCAGGGCCAGCAATTTGCCGCTCTTGATGTGGGCCAAGGTGGCGGGCAAGTTGCTGAACATCAGAGGCACGGTGCCGCCCAACACATCGTTGAGCGCAGGGCCGGTGCCTTTGTAGGGCACATGCAGCAAATCGGTCTCGGTCTGTTGCTTGAACAATTCACCGGCCAAATGCAAACCACTGCCAATGCCCGGCGAGGCATACGACAAACTGCCCGGCCGCGCCTTGGCCTGCGCCAACAAGTCACGCACGCTGCCCAATTTGGTTTGCGCATTCGCCACCAGCACGTTCGGAGCCTTGGCCAGCATGGTGATGGGCACAAAGTCGCGCTCGATGTTGAACGGGAAATTGGGCATCAGGGTTGGGTTGATGGTCAGGTTGCCTGCAGGCACCACCAGCAGCGTCTTGCCGTCGGGCTTGGCGCGCTTGACCTTGTCGATGCCCAGATTGCCAGCCGCACCAGGCAGGTTCTCGACCACCGCCGTGAGGCCGGTTTTCTTTTGCAGACCATCGGCCAGGATGCGCGAGAGCACATCGACCGGACCGCCAGGTGGAAACGGGGCGACGATGGTCATGCGCTCTTGCGCACTGGCTGACATGGCCACCAGGCACACGGCGACGCCAGCCGCTTTCAAAAACCATTTTTTCATGACAAGGCCCAAGGCATGGGGGCATCGTTCATGCCCCAGTAGAAACTCTTTTGCGTGGTGTATTCCAAAATACCCTGACGCCCTTTTTCGCGGCCCGTGCCGCTGAGCTTGACGCCCCCAAACGGCGTGCTCACCGAAAACAACTTGTAGGTGTTGACCCACACGGTGCCCGTCTGCAAGGCCCGGCCGATCCGCCATGCGGCTTTGTAGTCGCGTGTCCAGATGCCCGAGGCCAGGCCGTAATCGTTGTCGTTGCACTGCGAGATCAGGTCCGCCTCATCGGACCAGGGCAGCAGAGCCAGCACCGGTCCAAAAATCTCCTCACGGCACATGCGCGCGGTGTTGGGCAAGCCTTCGATCACCGTGGGTTGGTAGTAACTGCCCTGGTCGTAATACCCCCCTTGGGGGCGTGCCCCGCCACACAAGACCCGGCCGCCTTCGTCGCGGCCCAGTTGCACATAGCGTTCCACCGAATCGCGGTGGCCCCGGTTAACCAGCGGGCCCATGTGGGTCGTCTCCAGTGCCGGATCGGCGACACGCAAACCCTTCACGGCAGCCAGCAGGCGCGACTTGAATGCCTCATAGACCGCGGCATGCACAAAGGCCCGCGAGCCTGCAATGCAGGACTCGCCCGAGGAACTGAAGATGCCGTAAATCACGCCCGCCACCGCGTGGTCCAGGTCAGCATCAGCACACACAATGGTCGGCGATTTGCCGCCCAGCTCCAGCGAGGTCGGCATCAGCTTGTCAGCCGCCAGCCGCTGAATGCCCATGCCGACATTCGTGCCACCCGTGAAAGCGATGCGTTTGACCAGCGGGTGGCGCACCAGCGCATCGCCCACCACCGAGCCCTTGCCGGGCAACACGCTGACGATGCCGTCGGGCACGCCCGACTGCTGTGCAATGCGGGCCAGCTCGATGGCCATGCGCGGCGTGATTTCGGCCGGTTTGATGACGATGGCGCAACCGGCTGCCAGCGCCGGGGCCATTTTCTGGGCCTCGCTGGCGATCGGTGAATTCCAGGGCGTGATGGCCCCCACCACACCCAGCGGCTCGTGCACACTCATCGTCAAATAATCACCCCGAGTGGGCGTGACCGCGTCTTCCCAGGTCTCGGCAGCGGCTGCAAAAAACTGGAAGGTGCCCGCCGCGCTGGCCACCAGCGCCCGACATTCCTTGATGGGTTTGCCGTTGTCCAGGCGCTGCAGTTGCGCCAGGCTTTCGGCTTGCTCACGAATACCTTGCGCGATGCGGTGCAACACACCGGCGCGTTCATGCGGCATGCGCATGGCCCAAGCCGGTTGCAAGCGGGCCTTTTCGGCCGCTTGCACGGCTTCGTCCACATCGGCCACGGTGGCGGCATGCAGCTGGGCGACCACCGATCCGTCGTGCGGGTATTCGGTGGTGTAAGACGGCCCCGAGGCATCACGCCAGCGACCGGCAAGCAAAGTCTGGATGTGTTCTGTCATGGCGGTTCCGGGTCAAATCGTCACGCTGGCCGTGCGGTTGTGCAAAAAGCGCAAGGCCGACAGCACCGTGAGCGCCGAGGTTTTGGGGTTGTCGGCCAAGGGCTTGCCACGCATGCGCACCTGCATCTCGCCAAAGGCACCGTGGGCTTCGATCTCGTGGATGTTTTCGGTCACGGTCGGGTCCGCGATCAGGCGCACCTGCGTGTGGTCCAAACCCAATCCGGCCAGCGACAAGGTGGCGGCCACGTTCGCGTTTTTGGGATACAGCCGCGCCGCTTCGCGGGCTGTGGCTTGCAAAATCACCGTCGGCTCGGTCAGTGTGTCGAGGTTCACCACCTGCTCGGCCGGTGAGCCGCGCCAGCCCGAAGGCGGCTTGCGGCCAATGTAAGTCACACTGTCCAGCCCGGCCTGGCGCGCTGCGGCCAGCGCATCGATGCCGCCAATGGCCCCGGCCAGCAAATGCAGCTGCGTGCCGCCTTGCTCAGCCGCAGCCTGCAATTGCTCGGGCAGACCGGGCGCAGACATCGCGCCGATCGACAAAACCGCACATTCGACGCCGCGCTGCAAGGCGGGCAAAACGTGGGCCGTCAAGGCCGTGTGCCCCGCGCACTCGAGCACCAATGGCGTACCGTGCGGGACCTGGTGCGTGACCGTCACGCCCGCCCCCAGCTCAGCCTGCAAAGCGGCCGCTTTGCCCTCAGACACCACAATGTGCGTGATGCGCACGCCTGCATGCCCTTGCATGCGCTGGTAGACCGAGCGGCCAATGGCCCCAAATCCGATGAGGGTGAGTTCCTGGGTGCGCATGGCTCAATCCGTCTTCTTGGGCGGACCGGCAAACTTGACCGGGAAAGCCCCCCAAGCGGCCATGTCCACCTCGACCACCACCGGGCCGGGTGTTTGCAGAGCCTGGCGCAACACGTTTTCCGTCTGCGCCGGATCGCTCAGTTTGTGGTGCGCCACCTGCAAGCTCGCACAAAACTGCGCAAAGTCGGGGTTGTGCAACTCCACATAGCAGTGGCGGCTGCCGTACACCGCGTCCTGGATGTTCTTGATCACGCCATAGCGGCTGTCGTTCATCAGCAGCACCAACATGTCGGCGCGCTCTTGCGCAGCACAGGCCAGTTCGCCCACGTTGAGCATGAAGCCGCCATCGCCTGCCATCACCACGGTCTTGCGGCCCAAAGCGTGTTCCTGGTTGGCCAGCGCCACGCCAATGCCCATCGCCAGCCCCTGACCGATGCCGCCCCCCAACGCATGCACACCGGCACGCGGATGGTCCAGCAACGGTGCGCGGTTGCCCCACATGGTGTTGGACAAAGTGATGTCACGCACCCACCACAGGGCTTTGCCTGCCGTGGCTTGCAAGGTGTTCTTGAGCTTGACGTAAGGGCCCAAAGTGCTGTCCACCAGCGCCTCGGCTTCGCGTCGGGTGTTTTGCAGATCGGTCAGGAACGCCGGATCGGTCTGCATGCGCCCTTGCAGCGCATCGGCCAGAGCGTTCAGGGTCAGGGCGGCATCGCCTTGCACAAAGTATTCGCTGTCGTAGGCCCGGTTTTGGGTCAGCGCGTTGGCATCGATGCGAAAACGGTGTGCGGGCAATTGCAGCTTGTACGTCAGGGTCTCGTTGCTGCGCAGGCGTGAGCCCACCACCAGCAAGGCATCGACCGACTGGTAAAAGGCCTCGCTGGGTTTTTGCAGGTTGTACGAGCCCAGGCTGGCCGGGTGGTCTTCGGGCAAGATGCCCCGGCCTTGCACCGAAGTCACCACGCCCCAGCCCATGGCCACCAGCCGCTGCACGGCAGCGCTTGCGCCCCGGGCTCCACCGCCCAGCCACAGCAAAGGGCGTTTTTTGCTGGCCAGTTGCTCAGCCAGCGCCTGCACCGCCTCAGGCGACGGGGCCAGTGGGGCCACAGGCGAAGGCATCAGGTCAGCGGGCAAAGGCAGGCGCATGGCCTGTACATCGATCGGAATTTCGATGCTCACCGGGCCGCAGGGTGGCGTGAAAGCCAAACGCACGGCCTCGCGCAAAGTGGCCAGCGCGGTCTCTGGGTTGCGGATGCGAAACGCCTCCTTGCCCACCGACTTGAGCATGGCCAGCTGCGCCGGATGCTCGTGGATGAAACCCAGATCGCGGTCAATAAACTCCGACTCGATCTGACCGGTCAGGTGCAACATCGGCGTGCCTGCCGTGATGGCCTCGACCATGGCCCCCGCCGCATTGCCGCAACCGGTGCCGGTGCTGGTCACGCACACGCCCAGCACGCCGCTGACGCGGGCGGCTGCATCGGCCATGTTGCAAGCCCCGGCTTCGCCGCGGGCCGACACAAAACGGATCTGCCCGCGCGTGTGGAAAGCGTCCAGGATCGGCATGTTGTGGATGGAGATCACGCCATAGGCGGTCTTGACCTGGCATGCTTCCAGGAATCGGGCGATCAGTTCGCCCACGGTGATGGTGACAGGGGATGTGTTCATGCGGATTTCTTGTCCTTGGTTTTGGCAGGCCAGCCGCCACGTTGCGGCAGATGGCTCAAGCGTTCGGTCATCTGGGCCGCCGCCGCCATGACCATGTCGACCAGCGGCATCAGGGCCTCGTCTTCGATGCGCTGTGAGGGCACCGAAATGCTGATGGCGCAAGCGACACGGCCTTGTTCATTGAAGACGGGTGCGGCAATGGTGGAGATGCCTGTTTCGTAGCCGCCCATGCTCACGCCATAGCCACGCTCGCGGTCCTGATCGATCAGGGCTTTGAGGTCTTTGAGTGTGGTGGGCGTCTTGGGGGTGTAGGCGGGCAACACCGATTCGGGGTACAGGGCAGACAACTCTTTCAGATCTATGTCCGACAGCAAACTGCGGCCCAGCACCGTGGCGTGCGCGGGCAAACGCGCACCCACCTGGATGGAGTGGAACATGGCGTTGCCCCCGGCGGCCTTGGCGATGAACACCACATCGCGGGCATCGCGCACCACCACATGGGCCGAGAAGCCGCAGCGGTCACGCAACTCCTCGATCACGGGACGCCCCACCTCGGTCAACTCCATCGAAGCCAACAACTCAAAACCCAATCGCAGCACCGACAAACCCAGCTTGTAACTCACGCCGTCAGGACAGCGCTCCAGAAACCCGCTTTGCTCCAGCGTGAACAGCATGCGAAACACCGAGGCCCTGGGCAAGCCCATGCGGCGCGAGAGTTCAGCCCCGCTGAGTTCGCGCTCATCGCGGTTGAATTGCATCAGCAACTGCAGGCCGCGTGCGAGGCCGGGCACGGTGTAACGGTCTTCGTTGGGGTTCTTGTCGGTCATAGGTTCACTTCAGGCCAGCGCTGGCAGGCCCAGCAAGGGGTTCACGACAGCCGCTGCCTCCAGCGGGCAGGCATGGCCCACCGGCCCCAGGCTGATGCGCTCATGCGCCACATCCAGCGCCAGCGCATGGCACGCTGCGGGCGTGGTGACGGTGTCTTCGTCTCCGCTGGCAATGGCCAAGGGACCGGTCCAGGTTTTCAGATCCTGCGCGAGTCGGCCTTGGCCCAGCATGTGCACCGCCTGGGTGTAGCCCGCCGGGTCAATTTGGGCCATGGTCTCGCGCACAGCCTCTTGCAGTGCAGGGGCCGCCTGTGGCGACAGCATGGCTGCACTCCGGGCATTGGCCATGCCGATGGGGCCCAGTTGCTGCAAGTTGGACAGACGGCCTTGCACCACACGTATGCGCTCTGCATCGGGGGCATCGCCATAGCCTCTGGCGGGCGCCAGCAGCAGCAAACGGCTCACGCGTGCTGGCTGCAAGCGGGCGGCGCTGGCCGCCATCAAAGCCCCCAGCGAGTGCCCTGCGAGCACCACCGGCTGCGTGACGTACAAGGCATCCAGCCAAGCCCACAAGCGTTCGGCATAGTCTTGGGCGTGCGGCTCAGCCATAGGCAAGTGGCTGCTGCGGCCATAGCCCGGTGCATCCCAGGCCAAGACGCGCACATCGTGCCTGCCCACAGCCGCACCCAGCTGGTAGGCCCAGCTGGCCGAGGCTGAACCAATGCCATGCAGCAGCACATGCGTGACCTGTGGCCCCGCACCGGCACTGCGAAACTGGATCGGCCCAAGTGGCGTGTCCACCAGGGACCGCACCACCCCCGACAAAGCGTCTTGAGGACTCAGTGGCATGTCAGCGCTTGATTTTGGCCAAGGGGGAATCGGGTGGGTACACCGGCGTGATCGGCTTGGGCGCGCCCAGCATCACGCACATCAGGGCGTCTTCGTCACCGATGTTTTGTTCTTCGCGGTAAACGCCAGGCGGCACCGAAATCAGGTCACGTTCGCCCAGCGTGGCTTCCCAGCGCTGGCCGTCTTTTTCGCAAACGACCTTCATGGCCCCGCGCAGAACAAAGAAGATCTCCTCCACGTCGTAATGGATGTGCGAGGGGCCAATGCCGCCGGCAGGAATCACCATGGTCGAAAACGTGAAGTGGGCCGACGGCACGGTGTTGCCGTCCTTGTCCACGCCTGTGCCGCCCGTGCCCACGTAGCGCATCTGGGCGCGGCGGTATTTGGGGTCAAAGTCGGCCTGGAACTTGAGCGCATCCCAGTCGTAACGGCGTGTGGACTTGCGGGCCACTCGGCTTTCCATCCAATCGTCAAAACTCTGTCCGTTTTTTTGCAGCATGCTGGCCTGGATCGCCATCTCGGGCGGAATCTGCGGATTGAGCAAACCGTTTTCGTTGAAATGGGGCTGGTTGGCAGCCTCCAGAACTTTTTTGCTGTGCGCGTCCATGGTTTTTCCTTCGTTCAATGCATGACAAAGCCGCCGTTGACCGGCAGCAACTGGCCCGTGATGAAACCGCTGCCCTGCGTCAGCAAGAACAAGGCCGCAGCGTTCACGTCATCGGGCATCTGCGGGCGCTGGATGGCGCGCCCGTTCAGGTAATGGTCGTGCCGGTCTTGCGGCACATATTCGGTGGCCTCCACCAGGGTCAGGCCCGGGGCGATGGCGTTCACAGTGATGGATTCGGCCCCCAGCTCACGGGCCATCGAACGGGTCATGGCGATGACCGCACCTTTGCTGGCGGCATACGCCATCAACCGGGGCGCACCCCACAAGGCGGTGTCCGATGCCAGATTCACCACGCGGCCCCGCCCGCTGGCAGCCAGATGCGGCCGAGCGGCTTTGGTCACCAGCCAGGTGCCGCGCACGTTCACATCCATCACGCGGTCCCACATGTCCAGCGCCAGCCCGTCCATCGTCTTGCCGCCCGAGTTGGTGATGGCGGCGTTGTTGATCAAGCCGGTCAAGCCGCCCATCGCTTGCGCCGCGGCGTCTACCCCCGACTGGATGCTCACAGGGTCCAGCAAATCCAGCGGCACATAGCGTGCAGCAGCCCCCAGTTCGGCGGCGAGCGCTTGACCGCGTTCGTGCAAGACATCGCTGATCACCACTTGCGCACCAGCAGCCACCAGGGCGCGGACAAAGCTCTCGCCCAAGCCCCGGGCCGAGCCGGTGACCAGCACTTTGCTGCCCTGCAGATTGATTTCTTGCATCTTCCAGCTTTCTCTCAGGCGCCCGGCCTTTGCGCATTGACGAGGTAATGCAGCACACGCTTTTCAGCGAGGACCACGGCGTAATAAGCCAGGATGCCAATCACGGTGAGCGCACCGATGATGACAAATACCCCAGAGGTGTTGCCCTGCCCTTCAAAGAAGACCAGCAAATAGCCCAGCCCCATGTTGCCCCCGACCAGCTCGCCGACCACCACGCCAATCACCGCCAGCGTGCTGGCGATGCGCAGGCCAGAAAACAAGGGCGGCAAGGTGGTCGGAAACTCGACCATGCGAAACACCTGGAAACGCGTGGCCGAAAACGAACGGGCCAAGTTGATCAGATCGCCATCCATGGCGCGCATGGCCGACAACACGTTGATCAGCACCGGGAAAAACACGATCAACACCGCCACCAAAATCTTGGGGTAAATCGTGTAGCCCAGCCACATCACAAACAAGGGCGCAAAGGCCACCTTGGGGGCAATTTGCAAAGCCAGCAAATACGGCGACAAGATCGCCTCGACCCGGGGCGAGATGCCCAGCGCATACCCGATGACCGCACCCAGCGCCGACCCCAGTACAAAGCCAATGACCACCTCAGAAGCCGTGATGCCGGCATGCCACAGCAAGCGTTCAGCATCCCAGATGCGTGCGCCTTCGGCCATCACCTGGCTGAAGGGGGGCAGCACAAATTGGGGCACGCCCAGCCAGCCGGGCAGGTACTCCCACATCAGCAGGAACACCACCAGCACCGCCAGGCTCCAGGCCGAGGTCGTCAGTTTTTCTTGGGACATGTGTTTGTCGGTCAATGCGTTGTCAAGTTGTAGCGCTGCTGATTTCGCGGCTTATTTGCCTGTGACAAATTGGTTGGTGTACAGGTCTTTGAGTGGCGTTTCCTTGGGTACAACCGCATTGCTCACATAAAACTTCTGCAGTTCGCCCAAGCGAGCCTCGTCCATTTGGCCGAGCACCTTTTGGTTGGAGTACACGTACTTGTTGTACATCTCGAAAACGTTTTGAATGCCAGCTTCCTTGCCTTTGTGCGCAGGCACATGCTGCACATAAGCGGCTGCAGCCTCTTTGGGGTTGGCCATGATGTCTTTCATGCCCTTGAGCGTGGCACGCACCAGCTTTTGAATCAGCTGCGGATTTTTCTGAATGGTCTCATCAGACGCCAAGATGGCTTGCGCCATGCTTTTGAAGTACACATCGGCCGGCAAGATGTCGACCTGCGCGCCTGCGTCCATGGCGCTCGCAGTCCAGTCGGGCACACCGGCCATGGCCACGGCCTTTTTGGCGGCAAACTGCTGCCACACACCGGCTGGACCTGCGGCCTGGATGTTCACATCGTTCTTGGTCAGACCGACTTTGCTGAGCATGCCCAGCAAGGCGTAGTAAGTGGTGTCGGTGTAAGAGATGACCGTGACGGTTTTGCCTTTGAGCTCGCGTGGGCTTTCAATCCGCTCATCTTTGTGGCTGACCATCTGCGTCAGCGAGCCCGCACCCAAGACCGCCACCGCCTTGATCGGGATGCCTTGCGAACGCGCAATGATGGGGGTATCGCCAATCGCACCGCCGATGACCGCATTGCCCGCACCGACTTGCTTGGCCACGTCCACACCACCGCGTGCGGCGACAAACTTCACATCCAGACCCTCGGCCTTGTAATACCCCTTGGCTTGCGCCAGCATCCAGGGGCCAAAAGCCGGCAATGTGCCGGGCGCTGGCAAAAGGTAAGTGACTTCTTGCAAAGGCGCTTGTGCCAGGGCCGGCAAAGTCACTGAAAGCGCTGCGGCCATCAAGCTGGCACAGGTCAGGCGTTTGCCGATGAAAGATGCTTTTGTCATACGTATCTCCATGGATATCAAGGGGTTAAAACAAACAGGACTCAATGCACGTCGGCTTGACTGTCCAACTTCAACAACGCCATCAACCGACTCACATGGTCAGCCAATTGCGGATGTTTTCGGCGCTGCATCGGATTGGACCGATCGGGCAGATCCACCAAAATCTCTTCAATGATGGTGCCCGGACGCTCGCTCATGACCAAGATCCGGTCAGACAGCGCAACGGCCTCTGCCAAATCGTGCGTGATGAAGACCACGGTCTTGCGTTCGCGTTGCACGGTTTGGGCCAGGTCCTGCTGCAAGATCATTTTGGTCTGCGCGTCCAGGGCAGAAAACGGCTCGTCCATCAGCAACACCAAAGGATCGACCGCCAAGGTCCTCGCCATGGCGGCGCGTTGGCGCATGCCGCCAGACAATTGGTTGGGGTAATGCGCAGCAAAACCCTTGAGGTGGCATTGCACAAGCAAGCGCTCCGAGATGGCTTGTCGCTCTGCCGCCTTGACGCCACGCAGCTCCAGCCCGAACTCCACGTTTTGGGCAATGGTGCGCCAGGGCATGAGCAGGTCTTTTTGCAGCATGAACGCCACATGCTTGTTGGGGCCAGACACCACTTCACCATTGACTTTGACGGTGCCTGCAGAGGGTTTGGACAAACCCGCGCCCATGTTGAGCAAGGTGCTTTTGCCGCAGCCCGACGGGCCAATGATGGAGACCACCTCGCCCGCAGCGATTCGGAAATGGATGTCACGCGCAGCCAAGACCTCGGCCGACTTGCCGCGCGCTGCAAAACGTTTTTCCACCCCGATGAATTCAATCGCTGGGGTTGCTGAATCCGGTGTCGTGCCCATGTCAATTGTTTCACTAAAGAAACGTTGATTTATTACAGAATCAATCCTACCTTGTCCGAGCCGTTTGGCAAAGCCCTATCAAAACAATCAACTAAATAAAGAGCGAAAAAAAACCTGAAGCACATGACGCGCTTCAGGCACTCAAACAGCGCCCTTGAACAGGGCGGGTCAAATCAGGAGCTGAACAGGAAGTTCATCACGTCGCCGTCCTTGACCACGTATTCCTTGCCTTCGGCGCGCATCTTGCCCGCGTCTTTGGCGCCTTGCTCGCCCTTGAAGGCGATGAAGTCGTCAAACGCGATGGTCTGGGCACGGATGTAGCCCTTCTCAAAGTCCGTGTGGATCACGCCAGCCGCTTGCGGGCCCGTATCGCCCACATGGATGGTCCAGGCGCGCACTTCTTTCACACCAGCGGTGAAATAGGTTTGCAGGCCCAGCAAGGTGTAGGCAGAACGGATCAGGCGGTTCAGGCCGGGCTCTTCCTGGCCCAATTCCTTCAAGAATTCCAGGCGGTCGGCATCGTCCATCTCGGACAACTCGGCCTCACTCTTGGCGCAAATGGCCACCACAGGCGCATTTTGCTTGGCGGCAAAAGCCTTCAAGCGGTCGAGGAAGGGGTTGTTCTCGAAGCCGTCTTCCGACACGTTGGCCACGAACATGGCGGGCTTGGCCGTGATGAAGAAGAACTGCTTGAGTTCGGCGCGCTCTTCCTTGCTGAAGTCGATGGTGCGCACCGGCTGGGTGTCGTTCAGGGCCGCTTGGCACTTTTCCAGGATCGCCATTTGCTTGACGGCTTCCTTGTCGCCGGAGCGGGCGATTTTGCTCACGCGGTGGATGGCTTTTTCGGCAGCGGCCAGGTCGGCCAGGCACAGCTCGGTCTGGATGACTTCGATGTCGGCAATCGGGTCCACCTTGTTGGCCACGTGGATGACGTTGTCGTCTTCAAAGCAGCGCACCACGTTGACGATGGCGTCGGTTTCGCGGATGTGGGCCAAAAACTTGTTGCCCAGGCCTTCGCCCGTGCTGGCCCCGGCCACCAAGCCGGCGATGTCCACAAACTCCACAATCGCGGGCACGATGCGCTCGGGCGTGATGATTTCGGCCAACTGCTGCAAACGCGGATCGGGCACCTCGACCACGCCGGTGTTGGGCTCGATCGTGCAAAAGGGGTAATTCTCAGCCGCAATGCCGGCTTTGGTCAGGGCGTTGAAAAGGGTGGATTTGCCAACGTTGGGCAAACCCACGATGCCGCATTTGAGGCTCATGGAAGGCTTTCGGTGATTCGGGAGACAACCGATGATTTTAACGGCTGGGACTGCCGCCCCTGGCCCCATTGCGGCTTGAATGCAAAAGACCCGCGCAGCCTGAGGTGCCAAGGGCCTGCCGGCTCGCCGGGCCGAGTCCGCCACCTACAATGCAGCCATGGCAAACCAACCCGATATTTGCATCCGAGGCGCCGGCATTGTGGGCCGCACTTTGGCCCTGTTGCTGGCCCGCGAACGGCTGCGCGTGGCGCTGGTCGAGGCGCCCGCTCCGGCCTGCGGCCCCGATGTGCGGGCCTACTCGCTCAACAGCGCAGCGCAGCGCATGCTGCAAGACCTGCGCTGCTGGCCAGACGCTCCGGCGGTCACACCGGTGCACCAGATGCAGGTCTTTGGCGACCAGGGCGGCGAGTTGACCTTTGGCGCCCAGGCCATGGGCGCAGGTGAGCTCAACTGGATGGTGGACGTGCCCGTGCTCGAAGCGCGTCTGGCCGCTGCTGTGCAGTTTCAACCCCAGATCGAAGTGGTGCAGGCCCCCGTCGCCGCGCCGCTCACGGTGATTTGCGAAGGCCGTGCCAGCCAAACGCGTGCCGAGCTGGGGGTGGCGTTTGACATCACCGCCTACGAACAACACGCGGTGGCCACCCGCTTGCGCTGCGAACTGCCCCACGGCGGCGTGGCCCGGCAATGGTTCACCTGGGGTCAGGTGCCAGGCCGGTCCGAAGCCCAGGCCGAGATTTTGGCGCTGCTGCCCCTGGGCGGCGAAGGCGGCCACGAAGTGGCGCTGGTGTGGTCCGTCCACCCCTTGCGGGTGCCCCAGCTGATGGGCCTGAGCGCCGAAGACTTTGCCTGCGAACTCGGCCAAGCATGCCGCATGGCCCTTGGCCACATGACGCTGAGCGCTGAACGAGCGGTCTGGCCCTTGCAACTGGCCCGTGCCTCGCGCTGGATTGGCGAGATGCCCGGCACCACGAAACAGGCATTTGCCCTGGCCGGTGATGCGGCCCACGCCATGCACCCGCTGGCAGGCCAAGGCCTGAACGTGGGCCTGGCCGATGTGGCCGAGCTGGTGCGCGTGATCCAGGCCAAAGAATTCTGGCGCCCTTTGCACGACAGCAAGCTGCTGCGCCGCTACGAACGCGCCCGCCAAGCCGATGTGCAAGCCATGGGCTTTGTCACCGATGGCCTGCAGCGCCTGTTTGCACAGCCCGGCCCGGTCTGGCAAAACCTGCGCAACTGGGGCATGCGCGGCTTTGACCGCAGCGGCCCTTTGAAAAACTGGATGACCCGCCAGGCCATGGGGCAAGACGCTGCCGCCTGAGCATCTGCTACCGAACACCGACACCGAAAGAGAGCCACATGAAGTTTGTACGCCCCTTGCTGATCGCACTCCTGACACTGGCCATCAGCCCGGTCTTTGCGCAAGAAGCCACCATCCGCAAAAGCCTGAGCGAGCGCCTGCCCAATTTGCCCAAGATCGACGAGATCAGCAAAACCCCCATGAACGGCCTGTACGAAGTGCGCATGGGCAGCGACATCATGTACAGCGATGCCGACGGCAGTTTTCTGATCCAAGGCACGCTGATCGATGTCAAACAGCGTCGCAACCTGACCGAAGAACGCATGGACAAACTCTCGGCCATCGCGTTTGACCAACTGCCCTTGAAAAACGCCTTCACCCAAGTGCGTGGCAACGGCAAGCGCAAACTGGTCGTGTTTGCCGATCCGAACTGCGGTTACTGCAAGCGCTTTGAAAAAGACCTGCAAAAACTCGACAACGTGACGATCCACCACCTGGTCTACCCCATCCTGGGCGAAGACTCCAAAGTCAAATCCAAAAACATCTGGTGCGCCAAAGACAAGGCCAAAAGCTGGAACGACTGGATGATCAACAACACCACGCCCGCCAACGCCAATTGCGACACTGCAGCCATTGACGCCACCGTCGAGTTTGGCAAGAAAAACCGCATCACCGGCACACCCACTTTGTTCTTTGCCGATGGCACACGCGTGCCCGGTGCCGTGCCGATCGCGCAAGTCGAGAAACTCCTGGCTGACATCAAATGAACACGCTCAAGCACCCCGAAGACGCCACCTGGCGCCTGATCCGCCGCCTGGGCTTTGGTGGCCTGATTCCTTTTGTGTTTCTGGCCCTGTGCCTGTGGCTGGTCGGGCCTGATTTGCACCCCTATGTGGCGCTGGCCATGCAAGGCTATGGCGCGGTGATCGTGTCGTTTTTGGGCGGCATCCATTGGGGCGTGGGCTTTCGCAACGCGCTGATCACCCCCGAAGCGCCACGCATCCATTTCACCTGGGGCGTGGCCCCCTCCATCCTCGCGTGGGTGGGCGTGATGATGCCGGCCTTTGCGGGCTTGCCCCTGCTGGGCTTTGTGCTGATCGGCTGCTACCTGATGGACCGCCGCACCTGGCCTGCGGCAGGCCTGGCGCCCTGGCTGCCGATGCGCTTGCAGTTGACCATCGTGTCTGCGCTCAGCTGCTTTTTGGCAGCGGGCGCAACCTGAGCTGAGCACGGACGTCATGGCGAGCGAAGCGCGGCCATCCCACAGCGTGCCATCTGCCAGGCGCTGCAGCTTGACCGTCCCATGCAACTGGACTGCCGCGTCGCAAGCGCCTCGCAGTGACGTCTACCGCACAAGTCTGCGACATCCAACTGTCCACTGAACTTCCCATGACCGCCATCCACTACGCCATTGAAGCCGCCGACCTGCACGCCCACCTGTTTCGGGTGACGCTGACCATTGCTGAGCCTGCGGCGCAGCAAACCGTGTCACTGCCGGTGTGGATTCCCGGCAGTTATCTGGTGCGCGAGTTTTCCAAAAACCTGCAGGGCCTGAAGGCCCAACAAGGCCGTCGCAAGCCTGCGCTGGTGCAACACGACAAATGCACCTGGCACATCACTTGCCGCGCAGGCGAGCCGCTGGTGCTGCGCTACGAGGTCTATGCCTTCGACAACTCGGTGCGCACCGCCTGGCTGGACAGCCAACGCGGCTTTTTCAACGGCACCAGCTTGTGCTTGCGGGTGCATGGCCAAGAAGCACAAGCGCACCATGTGCAGCTCTTGCCCGTCAAAGGCCAAGCCCAGTGGCAAGCGGCCACCGGCCTGACACCGGTCAAAGTCGACAAGCGCGGCTTCGGGCTTTACACCGCCGCCGACTACGACGAACTGGTCGACTGCCCGGTGGAGCTGGGCACCTTCTGGTCAGGCAGCTTCAACGCTTGCGGCATCCCGCACCGCTTTGTGGTGGCGGGTGCCCTGCCCTCGTTCGATGGCGACCGCTTGCTGGCCGACACGCAAAAAATCTGCGAAACCGAAATCCGCTTTTGGCACGGCCAAGGCAAATCCGCTGGACAAAAAGCCCCGTACAAAAACTACCTGTTCATGCTCAATGCGGTGCACGACGGCTATGGCGGACTGGAGCACCGCAACAGCACCGCCCTGATCTGCAACCGCAGCGACTTGCCCCGGCAAAACGGCCCCCGCAGCAGCGAGGGCTACACCACACTGCTGGGCCTGATCAGCCACGAATACTTCCACACCTGGAACGTCAAGCAACTGCGCCCGGATGCGTTTGCGCGCTACGACTACACGCAAGAAAACTACACCGCACTGCTGTGGTTCTTTGAAGGCTTCACCAGCTACTACGACGACTTGCTGCTGCGCCGTGCAGGGCTGATCGACGATGCCGCCTACATCCAACTGCTGAACAAAACCATCACCCAGGTACAGCAAACACCAGGCCGCCATGTGCAGACCGTGGCCCAGGCCAGTGCCGACGCCTGGGTGAAGTACTACCGCCAGGACGAAAACACGCTCAACGCCACGGTGAGCTACTACACCAAGGGCGCGCTGGTGGCCCTGTGCCTGGACCTGTCTTTGCGCCAAGCAGGCAAAGGCCACACGCTGGACGACGTGATGCGCGGCCTTTACAAGCGCTGCAAAGCCGGCCTCATGCGCGAGCAGGATGTGCTGGATGAACTGCAGGCCCAAACCGGCCGCAGCTGGCAAGCTGAAATCAAAGCCTGGGTCCATTCCACCGCTGAACTGCCTTTGACCAAACTGCTCAAAGACCAAGGCATCGATATCCATGTCGAGTCAGGAAACTTTGCCGACCGCCTGGGCCTGCGCCACACCGACAGCGCCAGCGGCGTGCAGATCAAGGCGGTACAACGCGGCAGCGCGGCAGAGCTGGCGGGCATTGCTGCGCGTGATGAATGGCTGGGCATCGAGGTCGGGGCCAAAGGCCAGGGCGGCAGCTGGCGCATTGCCAAACTCACCGAAGTGCCCGAATTGCTGGGCAAAGAACGCAAGCTCATCGCACTGGTCTCACGCGACCGACAACTGCTGCGCCTGCCCCTCACTGTGCCCCAGCAAAGTTCGGTCTGGCGGCTGGCAATGGCGAAAGACCGCACAAGCCCTTGGCCCACAGCCTGAAAGACACCGCCATGTTCCGCGCATTTTTTAGCAGCAAACGCTGGTGGGTCTGGGCCTGGCTGGGCAGCGCGCTCATCTTGCTGGGCACCTGGTACAAGGTGCAACTGAGCGTGCAAATCAACGACTGGTTTGGTGCGTTCTACGACTCGGTGCAAAAGGCGCTGAGCCAACCTGGCTCCATCACCGAAGCCAGTTACCTAGGCTTGCTGCTGAGCTTCTTCCAGATTGCTGGCATCTTTGTGCTGGTGGCGGTGCTGCAGGAATTTTTCGCCAAGCACTTCGTGTTCCGCTGGCGCACCGCGATGAACGACTTTTATGTGGCGCATTGGTCACGGCTGCGCCAGATCGAAGGCGCATCACAGCGGGTGCAGGAAGACACCATGCGCTTTGCACGCCTGATGGAAACACTGGGCCTGGGCCTGATGGACAGCCTGCTGACCTTGATGGCCTTTCTGCCGATTTTGTGGACCCTCTCCGAGAAAGTCACCGCCTTGCCCTGGATCGGTCCGGTGCCGCATTCGCTGGTCTATGTGGCCTTGCTGTTCGCGATTTTGGGCACCGTGCTGCTGGCCGGCGTGGGCGGCAAATTGCCTGGCCTGGAATACGCCAACCAGCGCGTGGAAGCGGCTTACCGCAAAGAGTTGGTGATCGGCGAAGACGACCCACTGCGCGCCGCGCCGCCCACACTCAAGGCCTTGTTCACGGCCGTGCGTACCAACCACTTTCGCATGTACTTTCACTACATGTATTTCGATGCTGCCAAATGGAGTTATCTGCAGGCGGGCGTGCTGGTGCCCTACATCGCGCTGGCGCCCAGCATTGTGGCGAGCGCTTTCACGCTGGGTGTGATGGAGCAGATTGCCCGTGCGTTTTCGCAAGTGCAAGAGTCCTTCCAGTACCTGGTGCGCAGCTGGTCCAGCATCGTGGAGCTGGT
>JACCDH011672501.1_pt1 | contig 28563 bp, 21 predicted proteins | sample 7442481 | NCBI WGS metagenome assembly JACCDH01 (sample SAMN15323433, study PRJNA562643) | freshwater metagenome | isolation source: river surface water | place: USA:Blue River Watershed | collected 2017-08-15 | reverse complement strand
CCCATTGTAGACAATTGCGCATCAACAGCGCAAGGTTCAGCTTTTGATGTGGCGCTTACCGCGAATTTGATGGGTTTTGATGAGATGGCTGCCAACAATATTATTTCTTTCTATAACAACGGTGTTCCCATCCCTGTTTCTGTGAACGGAGGATTGGCCGCTACCACGTTTGACCTGTCTACCCTTCCTGCAGGCACGATATCTTTGGACCTGCTGTATGGTGATATCATTTACAATGATGCCAATGGTTTTTCTTTCGAAATAGGTGACGGGACTTGTAACTTCAGTACGTTGGTGAATGAGACAGATCCAGCTACCCTGCAGACTTTGTCCAATACGTTTAACTTCACCATCGACAATACCCCCGGCAATCCCTTTGCCCAAAACCCGTGCGCTTGCGCCATTACCAATCTTGCGCTTACCAACAGCACTCCCCCTTGTATTGGTTATGGCAATACGATTGAACTAGAATACACATTTGATATTGCAAATCCACCTGCATCGACCGTCTTGAGTATGTATTTCACTCAGACATTAGACACCATTGCAAACCCTGTTTTTACTAAAATCATTTTGTCTGAGGATGCCGATGTCTTGACCAATCCAAACTTTCAACCCACCTCAACAGGAGGTACATTGACCGAATTGAACTTCCCACAAATGCCGGCTCCTCCCGCAGGTGTAGGTGCCACAGAATCTTACACTTGTAATTTGGTGATTGATTTTGAGTATCCGCAAACGACAGGATTGATTTGTTCCGCATCCATTCCGTTCACGGTTCCAGGAAGTTGCGACTGCGGCATTACGGATATCGGAACCTTTACTCCAGCGAGTACACCGAATGGCGCTCCAACCCCCAATCAATTGGTCATCTGCCCCAATAATAACATTGATTTTACTTCTGGCAATGATTTCAACCCTCCAGCGGTTGCATATGAAGAAGTTTCACCCAATGTTTTTCAGCCCATTCCAGCACATCAGGCATTGGGATTGGTTCTCATCGAACCCAATACGGGTCAACAAATCTTGTGGGACTATCAGGAAATTAATGCTACCAACACCAATCCCCCCACTTACAGCATTGCGCAGCCTTTAAGTATTGACAACCCTGCAAACGGGACTACAGTCAACAATGTTACGAGTTACAGTTATCCAACGCAAGATGAAATCATTGGTTTATTTGCTTTGGGCAACGACCCTCAACAAGAACCATTGTCCATTATGGCAAGGGTTGTCACCATTTACAACATTGACCAGCTATTGGCTTCTGGCAGTGGTACCATACCCATGTTGATTCCAAACTGTCACATCAATACTTCTGGCACGGGATTGCCCTACACCGGTGACATTTTTGCCATTGGGGACGACACTTTTGGCACTGATTCCTATGCGCTTTGTAGCGCACCCGCTACTGTATTAAACGGTACCATTTGCGGTGCCTTGACCACTGATTGGGAATTGATTTTCACTCCTATGATTCAAGTCGAAAACATTACTCCTGATTGCCCTTCTAGCACCATTACTTTTGATGTTCATGCTGGAAGTTATGTATTTGACTGGATCACACCTCAACTCAATTCGGCCAGTGGTCCAACCGCAGTGACCAATACCGCTTCCAATGCCTCCCCTGCTAACTTCACCTACAGCGATTTAACCATGGGTTATGTTTTGGATTTGACCTTTGAGGATTTTTATGGATGTCAAATGAATCAAACTTTTGATCCTTTCATCGCTCCAATCATAGGACAAGTTTCCTGGAATGAGATTGGAGGCAATGCAGCCATTATGCCCACCCTGCCCAACCAAACATTGCGATGTGGTACAGATCCCAATTTCCAATTGGTGGGTCAATGGGAAGGTACCAATACAAACCCTCAGGCTGGTGAATGGGAAATCGTTTGGAACGGAAGTACGTTTTCCAATCCATTGACTCCCTACTTCAATCCTGGTCCAGGAAACATTGGTCCTGCATCAGCCATTGATTTCAATCAATTGTATACAGACTTGCTCAATGATGGTCTTTTGAATACCAACACAACATTGTCTCCAGGAAATCAACCCTTGTATTTTTCAATTCGCTTCAACCCAACAGTGGCTTCACCCGGATGCTCTGAATGGTCAAACGAATATCAAATTGCTTTTTTGGACAACTTCATTCCGCAAGCGGTCTTGGCTCCTGCAGGAACCAGTTCAGTAAGCAAATGTTTGAACGAGGCTGCATTTGATTTATCCGCTATTGGAGGATTGCCATTGAACGGAATTTGGCACATTGGTCCAATAGATCCATTGACCAGTACCGGGGCGCAGGACTACATTATAGAAAATGGATCTACCTTCGATTTAAGCAATGTTAACGGTCCTGGCACCTTTGAAGCCTATTATGATGTTACTGGTGTAAACGGAGTGGAGTGCCCTGTGCTATCGAACGACTTCATCACCATAACAGTGCACGACACCACGGATGCTGTTGCCACGCCAGATATTTTGGAAGATTGTATGCCTCAAGGAGAATTTGTATTGATCAATGAAAGTGATCTCATCAATGGCACTACGAATTGTGAATGGTATTTAGATGATGTGCTGCAAACCAGTGGCGATTGCAACACAATAAATTTAGCTTTGATGATGCCAAAAAAATATGACATTACACTAACCATTACCGATATCAATGGATGTGTTGATACAACGCGGTATGAAGATTTGTTAGAAGTTCATCCTCAACCAGAAGTGGCCTTCCTTTACAATCCTGAAAGCGTAACCATGGATGATCCAGAATTCCAGTTCTTGGACAATTCTACCTCGCCATTGGTGAGTTATGCCTGGAATTTTGCCAACTACGGCTCGTCTACAGAACCCTACACATCCTTTAATTTCGCTGCTGTTACAGAACCCGGAAGTTATGACATCATTTTGGTGGGTACAGATGCCAATCAATGTTCCACCGAGGTCACCCGTCAAGTAATGATCGAAGAAGGATTTGTTGTCTTCATGCCGTCTTCCTTTACGCCTGATGATGACAACCTCAACGAGGCTTTGCGCCCTGTTATTTCAGGGGCTGACCGCATACGTTTTTATAAGTTTGTTGTTTTTGATCGCTGGGGAAATACCGTTTTTGAAACCGATGATTACAAGCAATGGTGGATAGGAGATAACGCTTCAGTCCCCGGATATTATGTTCCAAACGGATCTTATCAATGGAGAATGGAAGTCATTCTTGAAGGACTAGAGGACCGAAAAATATACAAAGGTGCGGTGACCATCATTCGTTAAAGTAACTAACGCTTGCACGTTGAAACTTCCCACCCCTCGGCGTGGGAAGTTTTTTTTATAACCCTATCTTTATACAATGCGTTTAAGCTTCTCATTCTATTTTTTCTTATGTTGTCTTTTGGGGCATGCGCAATCGAGTATCGGTATTTTGACCGCATCCGAAACGGACAACAATGGAATCATTTGCTTTGGCGAAAACTTCAGTCTGAACGTACTCGGCAATTCGATTATGCCCAATGATTTATCCATCCCAGTAATCAATTACAACCCCGGTGTTGGCATTGCCATCTTTGCGGCAGCTCCTACTTATATAAATAATGAGCTTCTGACAGAACCTACTTTGTTGGGAATTGTCCAATCACAACCATACAATGCCCTCCTTTCTCCTTTTGTTTTTGATTACAACGCACTTATTGCTTCCATCCCACCGCCATTGAACAATCTTACCACTCCTACAACCTTGTATTTTCAAGCGGTCACACTATATGACCACAGTATAAACCTTCCCTATGTAAACAACCCAGGCAATCCCATTGACGCCGCCCAATCCAATGTAATCGCTCTAACACTTCAACCTGAGATTCTGGTTACTACCAATCAAGATTGTGTGAACAATTGGACCGAGTTCGATGTCAATCAAGCAGGTATGGGAGCAATTGTTTTCGATGTCAGCAACTCCTTTCCGACTGGATGCACTTTTCCAGCTACCATCAACAATCAGAGTTCTAGCAACATCACCAACTTTTCGGGGAACAATATCCCATTTGGTTTTGCTGTGAGCAATTCAGATGGATGCACGACAAACATCAATGAAACTTTTGTTGGAAGCTACTCCGCTACCATCAACTCAATAAGCAACGTTTGTGAAGGAGATGCGCCATTGACACTTACTGCAGTTCCTTCTGGTGGGACATGGTCAGGAAATCCTACAGTCATCAGCGGTAATATTTTTACCCCTTCGGCCATCAATATTTCAACCACTACTGATTACATCCTCACCTACACGCCTGCCGTGCCTGCCGGTGGATGCGCATTGCCCTCAACAATCACCATCACTGTTGTACCCGATGCCAACAGCCAATTCACGGTACCCACGGAAATGTGTATCAACGATGAACCCGTGCAACTGCAATCTGGCGTTTCAGGAGGCATTTGGTCAGCGCCCAACAATAGCGTCAACATGCAAGGCATTTTTGATCCAGAAATATCTGGAGCAGGAACGCAAACCATCTTGTACAGTGTTGGAGGAAATTGCCCAACTTTTACCACACATGACATCATCGTTTACCCCAAGCCTGTGGTGCATTTTGATGCCAGTGCAACCGAAGGATGCCTACCATTATCCGTTGATTTTACCAATACCACAGCAGGGACCACCAGCGATTTTGTTTGGTCAGTGAATGGTAGCGTAGCTTCTACTGGTTCGGCTACTTTCAATTTTGTCTTTGAGAACAATTTGTGCCATACCGTTGGATTGGCTTTAACCGATGATCACGGCTGTTCCAATGTAATGGACAGCATCAACGTCATTTGTCCGTTTGCTGATCCTGTTGTCGACTTTGAATACACTCCGGAAAATCCGACGTTAGCCGACTTTGAGATTCAATTCAATGAGACATTGGGAAATACTTCTATCAATTTTTGGGATTTTGGAGATGGCCAATCCAGTTTTGACTGGGCTCCTACGCACTATTATGATGTTGTCGTACCATCCGAATTTCAGGTTTGTTTAACGGGTTACGATTTCAATGGATGCGATGCCACTGCTTGTCGATACATCCAACTGGCCAGTGGTTTCGAACTGTATTGTCCTACTGCTTTCACGCCAGGAAACGATGGCCTGAATGATGGATTCCGCCCTGTCATGGTGAGCAAGAAGGAAATCTACAAATACCGAATGACGATATACAATCGCAATGGTGAACAAATTTACGAGAGTGAAAATCCCCAACAAGCTTGGTATGGCAACAACGACAAAGGAGATGTTTACGTTACTGATGGCGCCTATACTTGGGTCGTTGAAGTGACTTTGGAGGGACTTTCTGAAACAAAAATTTTCAAGGGAAGCGTACTCATTGTGCGCTAATTATTATTGACTATTGGGTTGCTTGTTGCGATTCCAGCTTTCGAATAATCTCTTCATCTGACATCCCCGTCCATTGCAAGCTCTGATTGGCTGTCTTGGCCCAAGGTGAATCTGGATAGCGCTCAATGGTTGCACGATAATATTTTTCTGCTTGCTGCGGCTGTTTCAAAAAAGCATCATACTGATAACCCACCAAATAAGTAGCATAATCTTTTTTGGACGCGCTGGGATGCTCCACATAATTCATTAGGAACTGTACTGCTTGCTGGTATTTCCCAATGCTTGAGCTCAGTTGCGCTGCATCTAACATATAAACCGCAGAGAGAGAATCTTGACGATACTTGTTGGTGTATTCTGTTAAGAGCTTTAAAAGTGATTCACTCTTTTCCAAATTCATGGGCTCATTGTTCTGATATACTTCCTTGGACAAAGAAGATATCTCGTTGCTGAGCTTCATTTGTGCCTCGTCCCTTCCTTTGGATGGAGTATTGCACGCAATGCCCAATAACCCCATTATGCATAACAACAACAAATACTTAGAGCGCATCGTGGAACTTCATTTTATAATTAACACTCACATTTCCTTTGGCAATATTGTTCAATTTGCTTTTCAGCAAAGTTCTTTTCATTGGACTTACCCGATCAGAAATCAGTATACCTTCGAGGTGATCATATTCATGCTGCACAACGCGTGCTGGAAAACCATCCAACTCTTCTTCATACAAATCCCAATTCTCATCGTAATACTCTATTTTAACAATGGGCTTGCGGTAAATCTCCAAACGCATATGGGGCAAACTCAAACAACCTTCTTCCATTGCCCACTCTTCTCCTTCCTCTTCGTAAATGATGGGATTGATGAACACCCTTTTGAAATCCTTACAATCGGGATCGGCATCTTCCCCTTCTCCATATTGGGCCACATCCACCACAAACAAACGAATGGGCAATCCTACTTGCGGAGCAGCCAAACCTACCCCTGGTGCCTTGTGCATCGTTTCAAACATGTTGTTGACCAATTCCTTCAGGTTGGGATAGTCCTGATCAATTTCTTCCGCTTTTTTCTTCAAGACAGGATCGCCGTAAGCTACTATGGGTAAAATCATGGTGCAAAAATAGGTTTTAATTGCCTCAATGGTATGAAAAGGGTTGAAATACTAACCCGAAAGAATGGACCAAATTGGATGGGTTAAAATTGGACCAAGCATAATTGAACTCCCATCGCTTCGTAGTAAAACCCAACCCCATGGACATGCCTACCATTCCGGGAGCGCTTTCTACTTGTAAGGTCCGGCGGCGCTCATAATTGAACCCCGTATACAACCGCAATTGTCCGAATTGCCATTCCATAGCGGTATGCAAATGGCGCATCGCATTGTCGCCCCAAATCCACCGCCTTTCTGTGGAGACCTCTCCTGTAATGGGATCAACTGTTTGATCCAGCTTTCGCTCCTCGGCTGTAAGCACATCCCATTGATTCAAACCATACAAGGTAAGCAACAAACGGAAAGGTGCATTCTTGGGTTTTTTACTTACGCCGAACTGAATATCAAACGGGCTCTTTTGATCCTGACCATAAACTTTCCCCATTCCTTTGAACAGCAAACTGGTTGACCAAGTTGAATTTGGCTTTTTGTAATACATGCCAAAATCCATCAATGTCGCTGTCACACTACCTTGTGTCATCTGGACAATCGCCTGTTGCAAGGAGCCACCGATACATAGGGTAGAATCTACCTGGTAATTGGCCATACCTTTTAAAGAAAAATCAGCCGCTGACCACGTTCCGGTATTGACGCCATTCACGTCATAGGCGTCGCCTTTACCATAGCCCAAATACATGAAACCCATTGCCCAAATCAATTTCTCTCTCCTTCCAAAAGCATAGCCCAATTCAGTGGCGTTGGTCTTTCCAATGTAACGGCAATAACCCAAAGACAATTTCCCCAATGCATTGGAGTCCAACAAACTTGGATTCGACAAATACGTCGCACTTTGGGTTTCCTTGTAGGATCCGGCATAACCTCCCAAGCCCATGATGGCGGACTGAAAACTCAATTGCGAAGATCGAAAACTACTCTCGCCAACTCCATTCTGAGAAAACATTATTGTTGTATTGAAAAACAATACCAATAAAGATACGAGTCCACAAAATTTCATTTCCCTGTAACGCATTATCCCAGGAATTATTGCCAACTTTTTTTGGTCACTTTCTCTTTCAGTAAGGCGATATCCAATACCTCGTACATCTCTTGAACAAAATGAAACTTTAATCCTTTCAGGTAGCGCTCGTTGATCTCCTCGATATCCTTTCGATTCCGCTCACACAAGATGATTTCTTTGATGCCCGCTCGCTTGGCCGCCAGAATCTTTTCTTTGATTCCGCCTACTGGAAGCACTCTTCCGCGCAAAGTAATTTCGCCCGTCATGGCCAAGTACTTTTTTACTTTTCGCTGCGTGAACGCGGAAGCCATTGCGGTGAGCATCGTGATTCCCGCACTCGGACCATCCTTAGGCACTGCACCTTGGGGCACATGCAAATGAATATTCGCTGCATCAAAATCTTTGATTTCAGCACCAATCATCTCAGCATTGGCCTTCAAATACTCCAATGCGATGACTGCGGACTCTTTCATCACATCTCCTAAATTTCCCGTCAATGTCAACTTCCCTTTTCCGGGCGTTAGACTGGTTTCAATAAACAATATATCCCCTCCTGTTGGTGTCCAAGCCAATCCTGTTACAACGCCAGGAACATCATTGTCTGAATACCGGTCTTTCTCATAGCTCGGTCCCAAAATTTGAATAACTTCTTCCCGTTTCAATACTTTACTGTATCGCTCGTCCAAAGCTATTTGTTTGGCTCTGTTGCGTATCAATTTACCAATTCTTTTCTCTAACGAACGAACACCGCTTTCATTGGTGTATTCTTCCACCAACATGGTTAAAATTTCATCGGTAAATTGAATCTTGGATTCGGTGATTCCGTTTTCTTTTAATTGTTTGGGCAACAGGTGTCGCTTGGCAATCTCTAACTTTTCTTCTACCGTATAACCGGAAACTTCAATGATTTCCAAACGGTCACGCAAAGCAGGTTGAATGGAAGAAAGGCTGTTGCACGTTGCAATGAACATGACTTTGGACAAGTCATAGTCGAGTTCGACGTAGTTGTCATAAAATGCACTATTCTGTTCGGGATCCAACACCTCCAACAAGGCGCTGCTCGGATCACCGTGGACGCCTTGTCCTACTTTATCGATCTCATCCAAGACGAACAATGGGTTGCCTGTACCTGCCTTCTTCAAACTTTGTAAAATCCGACCAGGCATTGCGCCAATATACGTCTTGCGATGCCCGCGAATCTCTGCCTCATCGTGCAGACCTCCCAAGGCCATGCGAACATACTTTCTGCCCAAGGCCTCGGCAATGCTCTTGCCCAGTGATGTTTTTCCAACACCGGGAGGGCCATAAAGACAGATGATGGGCGACTTCATATCGCCTTTTATCTTAAGTACCGCCAGGTGTTCGATGATACGTTCTTTCACCTTCTCCATTCCAAAGTGATCGCGATCCAATACTTCCTTGGCATGCTTCAAATCAAAATTATCATCTGAATAATCTTCCCAAGGCAGGTCCAACAAAAGATCGATATAATTGGCTTGAACACTGAACTCTCCCGCTTGTGGATTCATGCGCTCTAACTTGCCCAACTCTTTGAAAAACACCTTGGCCACTGCTTCAGGCCATTGTTTCTGGGCAGCGCGCGCGCGCTTCTCCTCTATTTCCTCTTTCAGCGGATTGGCGCCCAATTCTTCTTGAATTTGACGCATCTGTTGTTGAAGAAAATACTCGCGCTGTTGCTTGGAAATGTCTGTGTGAACCTTTTTGTGGATCTCGTTCTTCATTTCCAACATTTGAATCTCCTTGGCCAAATGCTCCATCACCAATCGGGTGCGCTCTCTTAAGTCGGCAACTGCCAATAACGCCTGCTTTTGCTCGACATTGGCCTTCATGTTGGAAGAAATGAAATTGGTCAAAAAACTCAATCCTCCGATGTTTTTAATGGCTACTGATGCCTCCGTTGGAATATCAGGAGAAATTTGAATCACCTTCAACGCTTGCTCTTTAACTGACTCAAACAAGGCTTGCTGTTCTTTGTCAGCATCGTCCCTGTTGAGTTCGGGAAACTCAACAACTTGGGCTTTGAAGTATGGATCCATGGCAACCATTCCTTGAATTTCAAAACGTTTCTTGCCTTGAAGAATCACCGTAGTATTGCCATCCGGCATTTTCAACATTTTGATGATGGTGGCTTGTGTGCCTATTCGGTACAAGTCATCAAATCCTGGCTCGTCAATGTCAGGATTGATTTGAGCGACAACACCAATGGTTTTTTTGCCTTTGTTGGCATCCTGTATCAACCGGATACTTTTGTCTCGCCCTACAGTAATGGGAATGACCACTCCAGGAAAAAGGACAGTATTGCGCAATGGGAGAATGGGCAGTACGGCAGGCGTCTCTTCCTTATCCATCGCATCCTCATCCTCTGCAGTGATCAGCGGGATGTATTCATGATCCGCCATATCCTCTGGCAATAAATTAAAAAAAGATTCTTCCATACTCACCATTTTTTCTTCTCGCCCAATGACAACAGCAATGCCAAGATTGCTCTACTGCCTTTGTGGCCAATTTTTATTTCTTGTAACCGAATTGAAGATGAATCTCTGTCAAAATTTGCAAATCTCTGTCAGACAATTCCATTCCTCTTCGTTTTTTAACCGCGCGAATGGTTTCAATGCCCTTTTGAAAATCATAGGGCGCTAGGTCATCTGCTCCACCCCAAGAGAAGGATGGAATATGCTTGGGGGGAAAACCTCCACCAAAAATATTGGCCGCTATACCAACAACGGTTCCCGTATTGAACATGGTGTTGATGCCGCATTTGCTGTGGTCGCCCATGACCACTCCGCAGAAAGTTAAACCTGTATTTTCTTCTTTACCCGAGGCATATGAATATTGTTTGACCAATCCGTAATTGTTTTTCAAATTGGAACAATTGGTGTCTGCACCAAAATTACACCACTCACCAACTACGGCGTTACCCAAGAATCCATCATGGGCTTTGTTGCTGTATCCCAAAAACAAAACATTGGACACTTCTCCTCCAACTTTACACTCTGGTCCGATTGCCGTAGGCCCATAGACCTTGGCTCCCATTCTCAGCGTGGACTTGCAGCCCAAGACAAATGGTCCGCGCACCATACAGCCCTCCATGACCTCCGCTCCAGCTTCGATTATCACTGGTCCTTCAGCGCAATTGATGATGACACCGGGTTGTATTTTGGCTTCATTGGAAATCCATAAATGCTGTTTATCTCCGATTACTGTTACGCCGAGAGGTGCCTCGTGTTGATAATCATGAACTTTCAGACTTTTTTCATCAGCTGTGATTTGCTGCCCCAATAGTGCAAATAGGTCGGGCAATCGTTTTAGTTGGATAAAGGTCTGTTCGTAATTCCGGGCAATCCCATCAGCAGCTTTGGGATAATGAAGGGCCAATAATTGGCCATCTTGTATCAGTGATTCTCCTGGTTTCAGCGCGCCAATGGCCGAAAGCAGCGATTGATCGGGGCATAAGCTACCGAGAACCCAAAGTCCCGTTTGTTCCGAATGACAATCCAAATAAGCACGATCGCTGTGCAATGTGACCCCATCACAATGGCCTTCCCACTTTTCTCTTATGGTCAACTTACCCCATCGGATATCACTGACGTGACGCGTCATGGCGATGGGATAAAGATTCGCAATTTGCTTATCCTCAAATAAAGTTATTCTCATCCTATTTCAATAAAAAAGTATTTGTTTTTACTTTTCCGATGCAAAATAAGCAAGGATTTGAACAAATAAGGAGATTGATTGGTTTATGATAGAAAATAACGTTGTGAGAGAACAGGTTTTTACCATCAAAGAATTGGAGAGTTTTACTGGGATCAAGGCTCACACCATAAGAATTTGGGAACAGCGATACAATTTGCTGCAGCCAGATCGAACAGACACCAACATCAGGAGATACACGGATAACGACTTGAAAAGGTTGCTCAACATCTCGCTTTTGATTGGGTTAGGACATAAAATTTCGAACATCGCCAAGATGACGGAGCAAGAAGTCCGTGATGTTATTTTAAAAGCCAACGATAAAGACAACGGTCCCGAGAATCACCACCAACACGTTTTGAAAATTGCCATGCTGAATTACGATGAAAATCTATTCAGTAGCGTAGTGGACAGTTATATTGAAGCGAAAGGTCTTTCTGCAACTTTTGTGGAAGTCATTCTACCTTTTCTCCATGAAATTGGTGTCATGTGGCAAGCAGACGCCATTTGTCCTGCGCAGGAACATTTCATTTCTTGTTTGATCAGACAAAAACTATTTCACCACATTGAGAATCTGAAGGGATCTCCGGTTACCAAAGAACGGAGCTTGGTTTTGTTCTTACCGGAATTGGAAATCCATGAGATTTCTCTGATCATGATCCAACACATCTTCAAGTCCAATGGTTACAAAACCATTTTCTTGGGTCAAAGTGTTCCGCTAGAGGATTTGGTGCAAGTGCATCAGCGATTAGGTGAAGTAGACTTTATTTCTATTTTGACCACCAATCCACTTCCATTGTTGATGCCTGACTACATGAAAAAAATATCCAAGCACTTTACTGATACAGGATGTCACTTCCATTTTACTGGCGTATTGACAAAAGGAATGAAATCTCCCGATTTTCAATTGATCTCTTTTTATCCAGGAGTAGAAGCTTTGATTGGCAACTTTGTTTCTTGATACAAAACTTCTCAAATAAGAAAAGGGGCTTTAACAGCCCCTTTCTCATGTAACAAAATCACATTTATTTTCCCAATTCTTTGATCAACATGGCGTTGATTTTCTCCAATTGTTCATTGGCCAAAATGCTATCCACCAAAATGCGACCACTGTGCTCATCCACAATTACCTTCTTACGCGCCGCTACGTCCATTTGCTTTTGCGGTGGGATGTGGATAAATGATCCGGCAGATGCTTCGCGATCAATTGGTACCACAGCCAAACCGTTGTTCGCTCCTTTGCGAATGCGCTCATAGGAATCCAATAAGCGTTGATCCAACAACTTCTTGGCTTCCGCACTCTTGGACAACAAAATGGCTTCTTCTCTCTCCGTTTCTGCGATGATCTCAGTCAATTGCTTCTTTTTAAATTCCAGATCGTTGGTTCTGTTTTCCAACTTCTGTTGACTACCCTCCAAATTGTTCAACTTGGTTTCGTGCAACATTTCTGCTTCTCTGATTTTCTTCTTGAACAATTGAATTTCCAACTCTTGGAATTCAATCTCCTTGTTCAATGCTTCGTACTCACGGTTGTTTTTCACCTTATCCAACTGCTCTTTGTACTTTTTGATTTGAGACTCAGCATCCTTGATGCCTTGTTTCTTTGCTGCAATATCCTCTTCTACCGCGTTGGCTTCATCTTGCATTTTTCCAACACGAACTTGAAGACCAGCTACTTCATTCTCCAAATCCTCCACTTCTAGTGGCAACTCTCCACGCGTTGCATGAATTTTATCAATGCGTGAGTCAATTAACTGCACATCGTAGAGGGCTCTGAGCTTGTTCTCGATGGTAATTCCGCTGTTCTTGTTGTCTCCTTCGACAAAAGCAAAACGATTTGTGGTTTTCATATTTTCTTGGGATTCCTTTTTTTCATTTTTCTCTACTTTGGCCATGGGCGCGAACTTCACGTTGGCCATGCCTTCTGGCGTGACAACAAATACTGGATTGGCCGTGGGCTTGGCTTCACGGACATATTCCACCATCCTTGGCTTGGGTCTTTCCGCTAAAAGTGCTTCTTCTGGAGTTAAAACTTTCTCCACTTCTGCCTTCTTGGGTGCTGACTTTTTTACTGGAGTTGCTACAGGCTCTGGTGCTTTGACCACATTTTCTGTTGCAGCAGCCTTGGGCTTTGATTTATCTGCAACTGGAGCTGCTGGTGTTTGACTCTTTTTGGGAGACTCCTTTACCACCTTCACGGGTTCCTTCTTCGCAGGCGTTGCAGCTTTTACTGGCTTATCAGCCGCTTTCTTAGCTGGCACCGTCTTCTTAGCAGGCACAGGTTTTTTTACCTCTGCAGCCTTTTTAACAGGAGCAGCTTTCTTGACAGGAACAGCTTTCTTGACAGGAACAGCTTTCTTGACAGGAGCAGCTTTCTTGACAGGGGCTGATTTCTTGGAGGGGGTAGGTTGAACGGTTGCCTTTTTGGCGACCACTGGTTTGGTCACCACAGCTTTTTTGCTCGCCACTTTCTTGGCTGGTGCACTTGTTTTTTTTGCAGGCATTGCTTTCTTCACAGTTTTTTTCACCGGTGCCTTAGCTTTAACAGGTGCAACAGGCTTGGCCTTTTTTGCAACTATTGTTTTGCCTTTACTCACCGGCTTTGCTTTCACTTCAGTCTTTTTCTTCACCGGCGGAGTCTTCTTAACCTCTTGCTTTACTGCCTTTTTTACCGCAGGCTTTGCAACCTTGGCGGTTTTCTGGGCAGGCTTCGAGGATTTGATGATCTTTTTCGCCATTTCAGAAGTAATAATTAACGGGATTGGTTACAATCTCCGTTTTGTGGATGGCAAAAGTAGTAAATTTTTCTGTAAACCAATCATTTAGTAGCTCAATAACACAAGATTCCGTCTCATAATGTCCAATGTCACAAATCATGATTTGGTCATTGTGATCAAAATAACGGTGATACTTAAAATCAGCGGTGACAAAAACATCCGCACCTTGGCGAATGGCATCTTCCAACAAAAAGTCTCCACTTCCTCCGCACCAAGCGATTTTTTGTATCGGGTTCTTCAATAGAGGAGTATGTTTGACGACACTACACCCCATGCTTGTTTTCAAATGTTTCAAAAACACCTTGGCATCCATGGGTGAGGGCAAATTCCCGATCATCCCCGATCCAATTTCTTGGTGGACGTTCTCCAATTGAATCCATTCATGGGCAACCTCCTCATATGGATGGGACTGCCGCATGGCTGCATTCACTTTTCCTTTTAAATGGTTGGGAACCACCACTTCCAATTTCCATTCCTCTAAAGTCCTTCGCTCTCCGATCTCACCATCGAAAGGTTGCGCTCCTTCAATGGGTCTGTAACTACCTTCCCCTTTCACACCAAAAGCACATTCGTCATAATAGCCAATTTTCCCGGCACCGGCGGCAAACAAATCTTGTCTGACAGCATCCACATGATCCAATGGAACAAACACAGATAATTTGAGCAATTGCTCCTGTTTGGGACGCAGTATCTTGGCATTGGATAACCCCATTCGCTCCCCCATCCTCTTATTCACTCCAGTGTGCACATTGTCCAAAGCGGTATGAATGGCGTAAATGGCGATGTTGTTTTGAATGGCTTTGATAACGGTTCGTTCAATATAATTCTTTCCATTCAATTTCTTGATTCCAGAAAACACAATGGGATGATGGGCCACAACCAAATTGCACCCTCGGGAAATGGCCTCATCAATGATCTGCTCAGTGCAATCCAGCGTCACCATTACACCTTTCACTTCTTGGGCGCCATGTCCCACAATCAAACCGCCGTTATCATAAGACTCCTGCAGGGAGATGGGCGCCCATTCCTCCAGCTTTTGGATTACTTCGTTAATCGTTGTCATCTCTTTTGTAATTTGCCATGCGCAATTTAATTCATTCATGTCCGTATTTCGAGGATTATTATCGGCTCTCCTTTCTTTGGTTTTGTCCATTCGGCATGGCCTATACGCTTGGGGCGTTTTTCGCTCTTCAAAAGGGGCAGTCAAAACCATCGTGGTGGGGAATCTGGCCATCGGCGGTTCCGGTAAAACGCCATTCTCTGACATGATTCTGAACCAACTCAAACGCACCCATCGTTTGGCTTTCTTGTCCCGCGGTTATGGAAGATCGACCCGCGGTTTTTTGAAGATTGATCAAGACCACTCCGCTGAACACGTGGGAGACGAACCCCTGCTCATCGCTTCACATCACCCCGACATCCCTGCTTATGTAGGAGAAAAGCGGGTTCAAGCCTTGAAAAAAATGGCGCAGTTTCATCCCAACCTGAATTGGGTGGTTTTAGATGATGCCTTCCAGCATCGCGCCTTGAAAGGGGACATCAATATTTTGCTCTCGCGATTTGGTCAACCTTTTTATCATGATCATTTATGGCCAATGGGCGATTTAAGGGATTTGCGCGCTCGAGCCCATGCGGCAGATTTAATCGTTTTTACAGGAGCCCCGGCCAACCTTTCTGCAGATATCCGATACAAAATGATGGAAGAATCCCAAAAGTATTCATCGGCCAAAGTGTTCTTTGCCCACACAGCATCTCTTCCATTGCAACCTCTATTTGGTCACAACATTCAAGAATACCAAATCTTTGGAAGCTTTTGTGGAATTGCTCACCCTAAAACCTTTCACGAAAATATACAAGTTATTCAGCCAACCAAAGTCCAAGTGAACTTCAAGGATCATCATCTTTTTAACGACAATGATTTGCAGACCATTCAATCCAAAATGGTTAACTTTGGCGGCCAAGTAGAAGCGTGGATTACCACAGAGAAGGACGCCATACGCATCCGGGATCTGAACCTTTGGAAAAATGTCCCCGTTTTTTATTTGCCCATTGTATTAAAAATCAACGAAGAAGAAGTAACAGAATGGAATCTCTGGTGGAAGAAAAGAATATAAAAAACGTGCCCATTGACCAATATGAATTGGTGGTCGGCCTAGAAGTGCACATGCAATTAAAAACCCAATCCAAAGCCTATGCTTCGGATGCCAATTTGTTCGGCGAGTTGCCCAACACCTTGGTCAGCCCCATTACGTTGGGACATCCCGGAACTTTGCCCATGGTTAACAAAACCTCTTTTGATTATGCCATCAAATTGGGGTTGGCCATGCACATGGACATTCACCAAGAGGTTTACTTTGCGCGCAAGAATTATTTTTACGCGGATTTACCCAAAGGGTATCAAATTACGCAAGATAAAACGCCCATTCTCACAGGCGGATACTTGGACATCAAAGACGAGCACGACCAGCCCAAACGCATCAACATCACCCGTGCCCATTTGGAAGAGGATGCAGGGAAAAGCATGCACGACCAAGATCCATTTGATACGTTGATCGATTTGAATCGAGCGGGGGTACCGTTGATAGAGGTTGTGAGTGAGCCCGATTTCCGCTCTTCCAAAGAAGCGTACAACTACCTCACCGAGTTAAGAAAGCTCGTGAGATACTTGGACATTTGTGATGGCAATATGGAAGAAGGTTCGATGCGTTGCGATGCCAATATTTCCATTCGAAAAAAAGGAGATACCCATTTCAATACACGCTGCGAAGTAAAAAACATGAACTCGATTCGGAATGTGCAACGCGCCATAGAATATGAGATGCGACGACAAATTGAGATCGTAGAGGCCGGCGGTGAAATCAAGCAAGAGACCCGAAGTTTTGACGCCACAAATGGCACAACTTTCTCATTGCGCAGCAAAGAGCGCGCGCATGATTACCGATATTTTCCAGAGCCCGATTTACTCCCTGTTGTTTTGACAGAAGAACAAATCAAAGGCATACAAGATTTGATGCCTGCTTTACCACAGGCGTTGGTCAAAAAATACATTCAGGATTTGGGATTGACGGAATACGATGCTTTGGTCATTACGGCTGAAAAAGAAACCGCACTTTGGTTCGAAAGTTTAATTGCACTCACCACTGAATACAAGACAGCAGCCAACTGGCTGATGGGGCCCATCAAAGCCCTATTGAACGAGCGGGCGATGGACATCCACGACATGAGTCTTACCCCACAACAAGTGGCCGGTATTATTGAATTGATCAAAGCAGGAAAAATTTCTTCTTCTGCTGCTGCAGAAAAAATCCTACCCGTTTTGTTTGACGATCCCGAAAAAGATGCTGCCCGCACAGCGCAGGAATTGAATCTGGTTCAGGACGCCAACGAGGATGACATCGAAGCCATTGCTCGAGAAGTCATCGCCGCATGGCCCGACAAAGTAGCCGCATACAAAGCAGGAAACAAAGGTCTTCTTGGATTATTCATGGGCGAGCTCATGAAAAAATCAGGAGGAAAAGCCAACCCTAAAACAGCATCCGGAATCGTACAAAAAATCCTTTCAGAATGAAAAAAATCTTTTACTTCATTGCCCTAACTGTTCTATTTGCCAGTTGCAGTAAAGAACAACAAAAAATCAAAGGAACCATTCACGGTGGTGAAGGACAAACCCTATACCTGTATGGATTCCGCGATGGTGAAGATGTGATACTCGACAGTACCATCATTGGAAAAGATGAGCAATTTGAATTGCGTCCGCATGCTGGGCTCGTGAAAGACATCTACCGCATTGGACTTAGTGAAAATGATTTTCTCATCTTGATAACAGACAGCACAGAAAGCGTTGAAATGGAAGGGCAATTCGGTCAACTGCGCAACATGAGCAAGATCATGGGTTCCCCCCATACAGAGAAATTGGCGCAATTGGCGCAGGAGATCAATCCTATGATGGATAGTCTAATGAACACTTTGGCTCTAGAAGAGGAAGACAGCAGCTTCAAAAAAATCAATCTTGCCCTTCGCAATCAAGTCGAAAAAGCAACATTAAAATGGTTGGATGGAAATAAATCCGAACCTGGCGCACTGGTGGCTTTGCAATATTTAGACCCGACTTTACACAGTGATTTATTCATCAAAGTTGCCGAAGCGTTAAAGAGTACAATGTCTGAAAGCGAATACTTCAACAGTTTTGTGGAATATGTCAACAGCATCGCTGAAGAAGTCAATGGTCCCAAAAGGCAAAGCATCGATGAGGCCATTGCAGTAGGCAAAGAATTAACCAACATTACCCTTCCCGATCCCAATGGCAAAAATCGTTCACTGACGGATCTCCGCGGAAAATTGGTACTTGTCGATTGTTGGGCTTCATGGTGCGGCCCCTGTCGCAGAGCCAATCCAGAAGTTGTCTCCATTTACAACACATACAAATCCAAGGGCTTTGAAGTATTCTCGGTTTCTTTGGACTCCGACAAAAACGCTTGGGCACAAGCCATTGTGCAGGATCAATTGACTTGGCCCAATCACGTCAGTGATTTAAAAGGATGGAAAAGCTTGGTCACCTATCAATGGGGCATCGAAGCCATTCCCTACCCCATTCTATTGGATAAATCAGGAAAAGTCATCGCGCATGGAAATGATGCCATGGGAGAAAATCTAAAAAAATTGATCGCCAAGAATATCTAATCATGAAACACACATTTGCCATCATCGCCCTAATATTTGGTTTAACCGCAAGGGGACAAAACAATTACTTCCAACAAGAGGTGAATTATACCTTGACTGTAAAATTGGACGACCAAAATCACTTCCTCTCTGGATACGAAACGTTGGTTTACACCAACAATAGCCCCGATGCATTGGATAAAATCTACATGCATCTTTGGCCCAATGCTTACAAGAACAAGAATACCGCATTGGCCAGACAATTGGCACGTGAGCGCAATTTTGTTTTGTATAGCACCTTAAAAGAAAACAAGGGATTCATTGATTCTTTGGACTTTAAAGTCAACAACGAAAAAATCAATTGGGAGTTGGATGCCCAGCACATTGACATTGGGATTTTGTATTTAAAGCAACCATTGCAGCCTGGACAATCCATCACCATAACAACTCCCTTTCGCGTTAAACTGCCTAGCGGTAGCATTTCTAGATTGGGCCATATTGGTCAGAGTTATCAAATTACCCAATGGTATCCGAAGCCAGCAGTGTATGACCGCAACGGATGGCATGCCATGCCTTATTTGACGCAAGGAGAATTTTACAGCGAGTACGGGAGCTTTGACGTATCCATAACCCTACCCAAAAACTATGTGGTAGGTGCAACTGGAAATTTACAAACTGCCTCTGAAATCGCTTGGTTGGATGGGTTGAGTCAGAAAGCTGAACCGGCTGACTCCATTTCCTTTGGCGCTGAATTCCCGGAAAGCAGCAATGAATGGAAAACCATTCAATACAAACAAAAAAATGTCCATGACTTTGGTTGGTTTGCGGACAAACGTTGGATTGTGAGAAAAGGAAGTGTGGAAACACCTTACACCAAAACCAAAGTCACCACATGGGCCATGTTCACTCCCGACAACAAAAACGTTTGGAAAAACGCCATTGAATACATCAACGATGCAACGTTTTACTACTCCAAGTGGAATGGTGATTATCCTTACACCCAAGTCACTGCTGTAGATGGCACCATCAGTGCAGGCGGTGGAATGGAATACCCCAATGTAACCGTTATTGGAAATGTCGGAGATACATTACAATTGGAAACCGTTATTATGCACGAAGTCGGTCACAATTGGTTCTACGGAATTTTAGGAAGTAACGAAAGGGATCACGCATGGATGGATGAAGGATTGAACTCTTTCAATGAAGACCGTTATTTGATGACAAAATACGGTTCCAAAAGTGCCAGCATCAACATTGGCGCTAAGTTCTTGGCCAAGACTTTTCAATTGCCCTCTTTTGATGCTCGCAATCTTTCACAACTCACTTACATGCTAACGGCAGCCTATGATATTGATCAGCCTTTGCGTTGCCATTCCGATGACTATCTGAGCGTCAACTACGGAGCTAATGTATACAAGAAAACAGCCGTTGTATTTTATTACCTCCAACAATATTTGGGAGAAGACATGTTTGACAAGTGCATGCAAAGCTATTTCTCTCAATGGAAGTTCAAACATCCTCAGCCCGCTGACATCAAAGCCACCTTTGAAAAAACCACTGGACAGGATTTGGGCTGGTTCTTTGATGCGTTTATCGAAGGAAAAGGAAAAGCCGATTACACCCTATTGAACGTTGCAAAAAAACACAACGTCACCAAATTGGATTCAGGAAACAAAGTGGATTATTTCTACCAAGCCCGAGTTATCAATACAGGGCAAACAGAAGGACCATGCTCAGTAACCATCGAATACAAGAACGGAAAAAAAGAAACCAAATGGACCAATGTGTTGAAACCCGGCCATGTGGGTAATGTGATTTTTGACATCAATGACTACAACAATCAAACAAAACCATTGGTCAGAATCAATGCGGAGAAATCGATTCCTGAAATTTCTTTGACCAACAACACCATTCGTAAGGGAGCGTTGGCACCTCGATTAGAAAAAGTTGATTTCCAACCGTTCACCGGATTGGCCAACGATCAGTCAACACAGGTTTATTGGGCTCCTTTATTGGGATGGAACAATTACGATAAATTCATGGCAGGCGTTGTCTTTCACAACAAAACCGTGTTCAACAGAAGATGGCAGTGGTCAGTGACACCTTTGTACAGCTTCCATCAGAAGGACATCAGTGGAATGGCCAAAGCTAGTTTGCGATTGGGCAAATTCACACTAGGTGCCAATGCCAAGCAATTCTATTTTGCTGATCTCACGGAAAACTTGAACGGAACCGATGTATACTTCCACTCACAATACCAAACCGTCAAACCTTACATCACTTTCAGCACCAAAGGAAGACCTGAGAACTACCACAACAAGTTCAACTTCGATGCTCAATTGGCAGCAATCGTTTTGAAGAAGAACCACGCCACCAACATCACGGGCGTAGAAACCGAAAGCAGCACCCTGCAAGACTTTGCGCAAACAACCATACAGACTGGTCGCAATTTCGGTCTACAACACCGTTTAGATTATACCATGCAATGGACAGGGGCTTTGGTGAATGGAAAATGGGATGGAGATCAGCGAACCACGCAAGTAAAATACTCCTACAATTACAATCGCAATAATGCCAAGCGCACCATTGATTTCATTTTATTCAATGGCGTCAACAATTACCGCGCTTTGGCCAACTTTAATCCAGAAGGAGCCACTGCAGAAACCGACTTCACATTCAACAATTTCTATTCAGGAAGAACGGAATTGGAGGGAGCTTTGAGTCGTCAAATTCAGGACGGACATGGTATGTTGTACACCCCAACGGGAAGAAGATTTGATATCAGAATGATCTCAGGACAAATACGCTACCGTTTGCCATTCAAATTCCCGTTGTCTTTGTACACCACCGCGATGTATGGACAGCAAAGCAATATCAACTACATCCTTTCAGACAACCGAATCATGGATTCCAAAAATTTCAATGACCACTGGTTATTCAGTTCAGGTATCATCCTGCCCATCGTAAAAGATGTAATTGAAATCTATGCGCCGATTGTGATGTCCAAGGAGTTACAAGATACCCGTGCACAAATGGACATCAAGCCCTACCAATACATCATGTTCAAAGTGAATTTGGCCGCCATGGATCCCTTTAAAATTGTTGCCAAGAATTTGGCCCGTTAATGAAGAAAAAGTATTTCATATCGGATTTGCATCTCGGCAGCCCCAATCACGCAGCCAGTTTGGAGCGTGAAAAGAAATTTGTGCGCTGGTTGGATGAGGCTTCCAAAGATGCGGATGAAATATTTTTAGTAGGTGACGTGTTTGATTTTTGGTTTGAATACAAACATGCCGTGCCCAGAGGATTTGTAAGATGCTTGGGGAAAATAGCCGAGCTCACCGATAAAGGAATTCGGATACATTGGTTCACAGGCAACCATGATATGTGGATCTTTGACTATCTGCCCAAAGAATGCGGCATCATATTGCACCGCAAGCCAATTGTCCTAGAACACAACGGAAAAAAAATGTACATAGGGCATGGAGATGGACTAGGTCCAGGCGACCACAGCTACAAATTCATGAAGAAATTCTTTGATTCAAAGTTGTGCCAATGGTTATTTGCAAGACTTCACCCCAATTTTGGCATTTGGTTGGCCTCTAGCCTTTCCGGATACAGCCGAGGAAAGGGATTGGAAAAGGACAAGATTTTTCATGGCGAGCAAGAATGGTTGTTTCAATATTGTCAAAGCATCGAGAAAGAAACCCACTACGACTATTATGTTTTTGGACACCGCCACTACCCCAAAATCATGGAGGTATCAGCCAATAGTCAATACATCAACCTGGGAGATTGGATACAGCACTTCACTTATGCTGTTTGGGATGAGGAGGGGGTGAAGATCCTTAAGTAGGACCAAAAAAAAACTGCTTTCATCACCAACACGAGTTTGGGAGAGGAGGAAGCAGTATAACAATACAAATATACATTATTTTCATTATGGACCAAAATCTAATTCATTACTACATATCTCAACCAAGATTCGATGCCTTCTTTAACAAAAGCAATCAAAATATTGATGCAGCGGTAAAGTTGTATCAATTGAATATCAGGGTATCTGAATCTCTTTATCCTAGTTTGTCCGTGCTAGAAATATCACTACGGAATGCTATCCACGCACAATTAACCACGCACTTCAATGATGAATATTGGTTCCAACATAAGTTACCGATAGAATTCAAATCACATGTGGATAAAGCCATTTCTAAACTTATCAATCAGAAAAAAGAAATCAATTCAAGCCGCATAATTGCTGAATTAAGTTTTGGTTTTTGGAATAAACTGTTTGACAGGAACTATGCTCATTCATTTTGGAAACCACTTAGATTAATTTTCAAGAAGGCACCAAAATCTTGTCGAAAAAGAAATATTGTCAGTCAGTATCTTTATCGAGTAAGAAACATTCGCAACAGAATATACCATTATGAACCTGTAATTCTAAATTTGAGTCAACTCCTAATTTGTCAAAATGATATACACTCAATGATCGGTTGGCTTGACCTTGAAGTTTTAGAATGGGTTAAACAGATTGATCGCTTTGAAAATGTCTATAATGAGACAAAAGATTTCGTATTTCAAAATGAAATTAACTTAGTTCCAACTAATTTTAAGTGAGTTCTCTTGAATTGTTATACACCCCCTATGCCAACCGAAAACCGCATCAATTGTGGAAAACGCTTGCTTTTTGCTCATAAATCACGCATAAAGTTTTTCTTAAAAAAGAAGGTGTAAACCAAAACTTCGTTGAAATTCGCAGAAACATTTCAGCATGACTAAACGATTTCAATTTTGGTACCTGATCTTGGCTCCAGTGTTCTTTTTGTTGAGTTGGTATATCGGACAACGCCTTCACGAACACTTCATTGAGAACGCCCAAGGCCTTGGTGTGCAGCCCAACCGCTCACTCTGGTATGCCATCATATTCACCAGTGTTTATCTGGCGGCTTTCTTGGTCATCAAAGATTTGTACCCCAATAAAGAAAAAAAATAACCGTTGTAAATTGGTTACAAGCTGAAGTGAAAATATTTGTAAAACTTAAAAATCTAACGCAATGTCTGAAGTAAACAAAGAAAAATTGAAGGCCCTTCAAATGGCCATGGAGAAATTGGAAAAAACATACGGTAAGGGTGCTGTGATGAAATTGGGAGACAATGCCGTTGAAGCAATGGAAGTCATCCCGAGCGGATCAGTGGGATTGGATAGTGCCTTGGGCATCGGCGGTTATCCCAAAGGTCGTATCATTGAGATCTACGGTCCTGAGTCTTCTGGTAAAACGACATTGGCCATACACGCCATTGCAGAAGCCCAAAAACAAGGTGGCATCTGTGCCATCATCGATGCGGAGCACGCCTTTGATAAATTCTATGCAGAAGCCTTGGGGGTAGATACCGAAAACCTCTTGATTTCTCAACCCGATAACGGTGAACAAGCATTGGAAATCGCTGACAACTTGATTCGTTCCGGCGCCATTGATTTGATTGTCATTGACTCCGTAGCTGCTTTGACTCCTCGCTCTGAAATTGAAGGAGAAATGGGCGACTCCAACGTAGGTGTTCAAGCGCGTTTGATGTCAAAAGCATTGCGCAAATTGACAGCCTCCATCAGCAAGACCAATTGCTGCTGCATTTTCATCAACCAATTGCGCGAAAAAATTGGAGTCATGTTCGGTAATCCCGAAACCACTACCGGTGGTAATGCCTTGAAATTTTACGCCTCTGTTCGTTTGGATATTCGTCGCTCTACACAAATCAAAGACGGAGAGAATGCCATCGGTAACCGCACCAAAGTCAAAGTGGTGAAAAACAAAGTGGCTCCTCCTTTCCGTCAAGCAGAGTTTGATATCATTTATGGACAGGGCATCTCCTTGTTGGGCGAGATCATCGACATGGGTGTGGACCACAATGTCATCAAGAAAAGCGGAAGTTGGTTCAGTTATGGTGATACCAAATTGGGTCAAGGACGCGATGCGGTGAAGCAATTGTTGGAAGACAATCCTGAATTGAAAGAAGAAATCGAAGCCAAGGTGAGAGCGGCCATTTCAACCGCCAAAGCCAACGCTTAATTCTCCCCTTTTTCGAAAACGCGCAAGTGGGTTTTTAGACATCATTACCAAAGAACAAGGACTGCTGAGGCGGTCCTTGTTTTTTTGTACGCTTTTCACTGGGGCTCTTTGTATTTTCGTAAACCAAATGAAACAAATGCAGAAAGCAATAATCACCTGGATAGGAATGGCACTGACCGTGATGGTTTGGACAGCCTGTGGCGGAGGAAACGCACCCGAGATGATGACCAGCACCAATGGTCCTGATGCTATTCTCGACTCACTCAACCAAGCCATCAAAGACGATCCAGACAACTATCAACATTACATTGCTCGTTCCAAATACCTCAGCAGCAAACAACGCTTTGCAGATGCCCTGCGCGATTTGGATCGTGCCTTGGGATTGGACAGCACACAAGCAGAGACTTACGTTGAGAAAGGAGAGTTGTATTGGATGCAAAAAGATGTCAAGAATGCGTATATCCAATACAAAAAATCGGTCGAAAAAAACAACCAATACGTTCCTGGATTGATCAAAACTGCCTCCATCGAAATTGTATTAAACAACTACGACCAAGCATTGAAATATTTGGATGATGCCTTGAAAGTGGAAGTCACCAATCCCGAAGCCTATTACTTCAAGGGAAGACTATTCAAGACCAAAGGAGATACTGCTACGGCCATATCCTCCTATCAAACCGCGGTTGAATTGAATCCACAATTTTACGATGCCTATGTCGAGCTGGCCTTGCTGGTTGCCAAGCAGAAGAATGATTTGGCGGATGAGTATTACAAAACCGCTATTGGGGTTCGACCCAGGAGTGTTGAAGTATGGTACAACCGCGCGATGTTCTTGCAAGAAAATGGCTACCGCAATTCGGCGTATTATCCTAGAGCCTTAGCGTGCTACGACACCATCGTTCAGATAGACAAGAATTTCTCAGCCGCTTATTACAACAAAGGATTCATTTACTGCACTTATTTGAATGAGAATACAAAAGCCATCGAGCAGTTCACAAAAGCCATAGCCATGTTCCCATCCTATTTCCAGGCGTATTATAGTCGTGGTGTCTGTTATGAAAAGATGAACAACAAAAAGCTCGCTTTGGCGGACTATGAGCAAGCCCTAAAAATCAAACCCGACTATGATGCAGCGGCGCTGGGGAAGGGAAGGATTTTGGGGAATTAAAAGGGATGAAGTATTATCCCCACTGTTGTTTCATTTTATATTTCTTGAGTCCCTTGTCTTTTGTGATCAGTATCAATTTCTCACACATCGCTTGTGCGACGATAACCCGATCAAAAGGATCACTATGGTGACTTGGCAATTTTGAAAGTGTCAACAAATGCTCATTTGAAATCTGCAATATTCCGATTTGATTCCTGTCTGCATATTCAAACAATTCATCTAAAGAAATTCCTAGGGTCAATTTTCCGATTTGATGTTTAATTGTAATTTCCCACAGACTTGCAATACTCAAATAGCAAAGTTCATCAGGATTTTTGATACGCTGTTTGACACCATCGGGTAATTGCTTGTCACCCGCAACAAACCATAGAAACGCATGCGTATCCAGCAAATAGGCCATTACATATAATCTTCAAAAATATCTAGAGGCTCATCAAAATCTTTTGCGAGTTGTATTTTGCCCTTTGCATAACCAAATTCACGTGCTTTTAATTTGATGTTCTTCTGATTCTTCATCTTCAGAAATGCAACAAAGTCTGCCACTTCTTGACGAAGTGAAGCTGGTAGCGAATCGATTTCTAATTTCAGTGAAGCGTTGGTCATATCACGAATTTACAAAAAAAATTAAGTCTTACCAACTTTTCTATGCCGTTACCTTTGTTCCTACATACAAAATTTACACGAGCCATGCGTTAGAAATAAAAAACCCATTTTTTAAAGCTAAGATCGCCGAGGTTGCGCAAAGGACGCAAAGAGGAGAAATCAATTTACCGCCTTAAAATTCAGAAAAACGCTCTACAACCAGCTCCGAATTATTGTCCTTTAACACCACCACCCTCTATCCAACCAATGTTTTTCATGTGTTGAATCATTGATGGGATCATGGGTTTGATTTTTTCCAACTTTGGACAAGGTTCAATGGCTATTAAGGGAAATGCAAAGCAAAAAATATCGAATGGATAATTCGCAGAAAAAATAATCCTAAAACTCACGAATAGCCCTAACTCTAATGGAGTATCCATCAACATTATTTCCGGGGAAACCATTAGGAAAATAAAAAACCCATGCACCGTATGCATCATCTTCAGAAGAAGACCAATACCAGCGGCTCATGTCAAAACCGCCAATAATTATACGATTATTGTACAACTGCTGCAGCTCATCAATTGATGGTAAGAACCAGTCATCGTATCCATTTAGAACCAAATTTGCACAAGCTGCAGAAGCGCCTCCACAACTCGCTGAAATTAAATCTAATGTATTTTGAGCACCAGTCCCTATTAAAGTGCCCGCAGCGCCTGGTGAACCCACAGCACAACCCCATGAATAATTACCTGGCAAATCTTGCGCTGCAGCAATCAGTCCATGAATCTCCCCAGCGACATAGCCTGCATCAACAGGTTGGAAAATATACGCTACCCTACCACCTTGATAATCTTGACCAATGGTTAACGAGATTCCCCCACAAACACACTCCGCATTGATCACATCATTCACCGTATTCACATCTCCATCATCACAGGTTGCAATTGGATACAAACAAGAGCCATCATCCTGCGTGGCATTGGCCAAGAAATTACAAGCACTACCATCTGTGCAACCTTGTAAAACAGGGGTTTCTGAATCTTTGAGGCAGCGGACGCTGAAGCCTCCTCGCTTATCAAAGATGGTTCGTGTAACGCGGGAATCACTATTAGCCAGTAAGCGATAGTAAGCCCATGAAGCACCGTTCACTGTGCTACTCCACCAACTGCCAAATTCACCGAAATAACTGTAAGTACCATTGTATATGCGATAACCTCCAGAGAGCGCTGTGAAACTAGAACTATTTGTAGCGCCGGTGTTGGGTGAGTTCCAATGGTTGACTGCTTTTAAGGCCCCACCTTCATTGGTTCCTCTTGAAGCAAAGGAAGTTTCTTGATCTATAACTGACATCCCCAAACTTCCCTCCAAATACATCCACTCACAATCAGTGGGAACATGCCAACCTGTTGGACACAAGCCACGCGAATCTACAGTCGTGTACCAATTGTACAACTTACCATATATCGAATCATTCACGGGATCATTGTTGTAAATAGAATAAGCGCCACTTGTGGTGGTGCTCCATGCCGCATTGTCCAATCCTGTTGGGATGGGATCTCCATTGCGGTATTGATCCGTGGCCAGATTGTCTGCGAACCAACACTGCCCGCCTATCTCCACCAAATCATAGGTGCGTCCGTCATAGGTCAATGAAGTTTGTCCATCGCAGCCCACCACATTGATGAACTGATCCGCGCAGGTATTGTTGCCGGGTAAAACCACCGCACCCAATCCACTCGTTGGAATGGAATTGTTATTGGCATTCGCTGCGCTGATTCCAGGAACGATGACCGTTTCGTTTCCAATGGTCAATGTATCTCCTGTTGGGCTTATGCTTAGATTCACACCATTGCTGTACAAAGCATGCGGCACACTCAACATCTGCTGTGTTCCCAAATCCGTCGTTCCCATCATCACATGCAAAAACTTTGCGCCATTGCCCCAATTGATGTTGGCAAAGCTGCCTTGCGAGACAACGCCATTTCCTACCACACACGAAACCAATCCTTGTGCATTGCTTGTCAACGCATGACTTTCCTGAAACACTACACTTCCTGTCGTTGTTCCATCATGAATCAT